>Ga0216301_1000114_pt1 | contig 22119 bp, 19 predicted proteins | sample 4hB_Boncat_minus_FD_156203 | JGI IMG/M metagenome (GOLD analysis project Ga0216301, IMG submission 156203) | Terrestrial sediment cell enrichment communities for BONCAT metagenomics from Utah, United States - 4hB_Boncat_minus | ecosystem: Environmental > Terrestrial > Deep subsurface > Rock...
CTGTGGACCTGGTGGGTGTGGAGGCGGCGGAAAGCCGGCGCGGCGCCGGATGAGCCGGAAGCGCCGCCGGAGTTGACGGAGGCCATCCGCGGCATGACGGCCGGGGTAGGCGCTCCGGTAAACCGCGTACTGCTCGGCAAGGCATCCGCGCCCGACGCCGCGCCCAGCCTGGTCGTTTCCGGCGATCTGATACTCCTCTCCCGGAACCTCCTGGAAGAACTGGACCCGGAACAGGTGGCCGCGCTGGCGACCGCGGCGGCGCTGGCCGCGCCCCGCACCCGCTTAGATAAGGCGCTCGCCTATAGCTGGATCTTGACCTTGCTGCCCATGCTTTTTACGATCTCCCTGGCTCCCTCCGGGGGCGGCCGGACTTCCTCCGTGATGCCTTACATGATGCTGACGATGCCGCTCGTGATGATCCCGTCGACGCTGCTCGCTCGTCGCACGCAGCGCCGGCACGAAGAGGCGGACCAGCGGGCGGCTGAAGCCCTGGGGGAGCCCCGCCGCTTTCTCGACGCACTGCGGAAGCTGGAGGAGCTGCAGATCGCGGCGGCCAGCCTGGACCCGTCGGCCGCGCAGCACTCCGCCGTCACCCAGCGCCGGGACCGCCTGGCGAAGCGTTTGGGACTGGACTGAGGGGAGGCGCGTGACCGCAATGCTGCTGGGGTGGAGCGTGCCGCCGGGCGGCTGGATCGCCGCGCTGTTCGTGATGGGCCTGTGGCTGTCTGTTGCGATCGCCACGCTCGTCCGTCTCCGCACGTGTGTCCTCCGCCGGGCGGACCTGGACGCCGGGAGACGTTGGGATCTTTATCGGCGGCGGTTGCAGCCGCTCACCCTGGCGCTTTTTTTGTACGCCTGGGGGATGTTCTTCCTCCTGGATGCAAATGCGGCGCAGGGCGTGTTCAGCGCGATCACCAGGCAGTTAGGCTACTTGGGCGTGGGCCTGCTCTACTTCCTTTTCGAGATCCCCTGCTTCGTAATGGCGTGGACCCTCGGTGCGCCGCTAGAGCGGGATGCCAATCCGGATGTCCCATATCCGCCCCGCCTGGAAGCCGTCCACCGCGCGTTCCGATGGAATCTATGGCGCCTTCTCGGCATTGCTGCGTTCGGTTGCCTGTGGCAGGCAGTGGCGGGTGACCTCACTACGGTGCGCCCGTGGCTCCACCTCACCGGTGGCATCGGCTTGCTGCTTGGCGTCATGAAGCTCGGATCGCACCTTGCCCGGCCGGACGGAGGGACGGGTGGTGACGACGGAGCGCAGGACGAAAGCGGGCGCAGGAATACGGCGGAGATCTGCGAGGAGATGCGTCGGATTCTGCCCGACCGCGTGGCTTCCGCTGTTCGGGAGACGACGGCTCGACTCGAGTGTCCCATTCAGGACGTCCAGCTCTATCCCGCACTGCTAAGCGAGGACTCCTGGCTCACGCCCGTGTTGATTTCGGGGAAGGAAGCGAGGCTTGCAACCGTGCTGCTCGACGCCTTCTCGCCGGACGAGATCGCGGCTCTGGTCGCCGCCGCCGCGCTTCGTGAGGCGCGCACGCCCTGGGAGCGGTGGCGGGAGCGGCTGAGCCTGACGGGGGTCTGGTTGCTGGTGCTGGCCATGCCGGTGGTGCTGCTGCTCGGCTGGTTCGCTTCGCCCTGGTTCAGCTATGTGGGAAAGGCGGTGGCCACGGGACTGGCGGTGACGCTCCCCTTCGTGTTTATCGGTGGGGGGCGAGAGAAGGAGCGTGGCCTGGAGGCCGACCGCCGGGCCGCCGAGGCGCTGGGCGATCCCAAACAGTTTCTGGAAGTCCTGCGACGGTTGGAGGAGCAGTCCCCGAAGGGGGTGCTCGTCTACCGTGTCCGGCGGGAGCGTCTGGCGAAGCGGCTGAAACTGGACAGGTAAGGCTGGAACCTGGAAAGGAGCCAACGCGTGACGCGACCTTCGAGCAGAGTCCGCCTTCATCAAGCGGGTTCAGCGGCATTTCTCGGATTCTGGCTGCTCGTGCTCGCGGCGCTGGCGAGTGCGCCGGCGCAGGCGGCTGCGCCGGTCCGGCGCCTCACTCAGTTTCCGTCTCTCCAGGGGTATAACCGTGTCGCCGAGATGCTGGGAGCGACGTTCTGGGGCAGCAGCTCTGATAACGAGCGCGTCACCCATATCATCCTGCGCACCTTCCGGACCGGCGCCATGATCACCATCGGGCTGCCCACTTCCACGTCGCCCGCGCATGCCGAGCGTTGGCTCCAGGAAACGGCGGCGGAACTGGGCTGGGACACGACCCGACTGACGCTCTACCACCAGCCCAACCGCGTCTTGCTCACGGCCCACCTCCCAGAATCCATCCAGCAGATCAGCCCCCTGCGGCGTCGTGCGATGTTGGATCTCCCCCGCCTCCAACGGCGGCTGGAGCGCCTGACCCAGAACCCGGCCGTCCTCTGCGTCCGTGCGCCGGATGCCGACCTCTACGCTTCCAGTCCGCCTCCGGCAGCGCAGGGAAAGGAGTTAGGAAGTCTGGCCCTGTTCTACCGCTTGTCCGGCGCGTCGACGCCCCTGTCCGTGGAGTACGGCATTCCCGGCCGCTGGCTCACCGGCCTGGCGGCGGCGCTGCTGCTGTGGGGCTGGTTCCCCCTCCTGCCCGGCCTCCTCTTACGCCGCCGGCTCGTCCGCCAGGAGCGCCTGACCTCCACCGAGCGGCTTGGCCGCTACCGGCGGTGGCTGTGGGCCATCCGGCTGCTGTCCATCGTGGGCGCGGCGTTCACCCTCTCCGCCTTCGACCTGGAGCGGCTTGGTTTTCTTGCGCCGGCGGTGCGGTCCGCGGTTCTTCCGCTAATCGTCCTGCTGATCATTCTCTGGTTCTGGCACGGGCTGTTGAGCAGCCTCATGGCAATGCCGCTCCGGCAGACGGACCATCCGGTGGGCGCCATGCCGATGATGCGCCTCCTGGCCCGTGGAGACATCGTTGTCTCCAGCTTCCTATTGCTGATCATTCTTGCCATTGGGTATTTCACGCTGTTCGGAGCGACGGCGGGCCGGCTGAGCTTCAATCGCCTCTTCGATCCCGTGCTGCTGATCGGGGGGGGAGCGTACTTGCTGTGGATATTCGTGGCGATAGTCCGAACGCCGGAGCCCGTCCGGCCAGACGCGGAGCCCCTGCCTTCTGTTCCGGAGGATCTGGAAGGGATGCGGCAGGCGTTCCCGGAGTTGCTGGCGTATGCCGAGCGAGAGCGGGCGCGGCCGGCGGTGGAGGTCGGCAGCTTCCCAGGTTCCGAGCTGGTTGCGATGTATGAGCGGATCGGACGGGAGCTGGATCTGGACCAGCACGCCGCGCTCTGTGCAACCGCCGCCCTGGTCCGGAGGTTCACCCGCCGGAGCCTGCTCGTGAGCCGGGGAGGGATGCTGACAGCGGCGGTGGTGTCGCTGGGCGCCGGATGCATCACTTTGCTTCTCCCAACCGCCGACGGTGGGTCCTTTGGCCTCGGGGCGCTGCCCGTGCTTCTGGGAGTGGCGGCCATCATCTGGGTGAGTGTCTGGCTGAGCCAGCGGCTCCTTTACCGCCACCTGGAGACGGCGGACGTCAAAGCCGCGCAGCTTCTGGATGACCCGGAGCGTTACCTTGCTGCGCTCCGGACGCTGGCCCGGCACGAACAGGCCATCTACGCGGAAAACCCACTCCTGCCCCGCACCTTCAGCCTTGCCCAGCGGATCGCGCGTCTGGAGCGCCGCCTCAGCCGGGGTTAGCCGCCGCGTTGGAGAGTTGTCCATGAAAAACCTGTGTGAAAGGAGCTGGCGACTCGCGGCCTTACTCGCGCTGATTCTGTCCCTCTTGCTTTGCCCGGGCGCCCGTGCGGAGCCCCCGGTGAAACACTCCACGCGGTCGCCGCAGTTGGATAGCGGCTGGTGGGCCGCTCAGGCCGCGCGGGCTTCCTTCTGGGAAGATGATACCCGCAATGATAAGCTGTCCCACGTGGTGCTGCGGTTGGAGCACGGGCGGGCGCTCCTCACCCTCGGTCTGCCTCCAACCACGCCCTACCCGCAGGCCGTCGCGGAGCTGCGGGCGCTGGCGGCGGCGCTCGGGTGGACCGACGCCCAACTCCGGACCCACGCCGAGCCGAGCAGCCTCTACCTGGTGTTGGAGAGCCGCCGTTCCGTCCGGACACAAGGCCTAACCGCCAGCTCGGTAAGCGTGGATTTCGAGCCCGTACGGGCCACCCTCCGCCGGCTGACTCCCAACCCGGCGGTGCTGTGCGTCCAGACCGTCGAGACGGAGCCATACCGCGTGACGCCGGAGCCGCCGGCCCGCGCCAGGAGCAGGAGGCGGGGCGACACGTTCCTCTTCTACCGGCTGTCGGATGCGCCTCCGGGGTTGATGTCGGTCCAGTACGGCCTGACGTTCCAGTCCGTGCTCGGCTTCACGACGGGATGGCTGCTCTGGCTGGTCTTCCCGCTGGCGCCGTTCCTGTTCTGCCGGAGGCGTCTGGCCCGTCGGGAGGATCTGCCGGAGGCGGAGCGGGAGCGCATCTACCGCCGCCAGGCGCTGGGCGTCAAAGTAGTGTCCGTCGTGGGGGTCTGGCTGACCGCCAGCTTCCTGTTGACCAATCCGTTCGAGTACTACGGAGATTGGGCGCGCTCGCTCGTCGGTGGGGATATCCTGGCGCTCTGCTTCTGGTATGCAGGGATTGACGCCCTATCGAAGATCCTCCACCGTCGAATGGCCGGAGAGATTCCAGCTCCTTTGTCCTCCTGGACTCCAGCCATGGGAGGGCTGCTGGTGGCTGTGTGCTTGACGGCGCTCTCAGTGATGTGGCAGCCACCCTGGACACAGGAGATACCCGACTGGTTCCGCAATCTCAACCATTGGGCCAACGGCGGCGGACTGGTGTTGATTGGCCTCTGGCTCTTGTGGACCAGTCGGATCGGGGCGTGGTCGCCGGACCAATCCGTCGCGCCGGAAATGCCGGATGATGCGGAAGGCCTGCGCCGGACGATTGAGGAAATCGCGATGCGGCTGAAGGCGGAGCAGGGCGCTGTCCCGCCGGCGCTGGACATCGACGGGCTACCGCCGGACTTCCATCGGTGGATGCTGGCCGAGCGACGCGCGTTGGCGAGCCTGGACTTCGACCAGCAGGCGGCGCTGTTTGTTGCAAGTTGCCTCATCGTGCGCGACTCGTCGGTGAGCTCCCGGTGGTGGACCGGGGACATGATCCTGTCGGCGTTCATCGTCATGGCGGCCGGTGTGGCGTTCTGCTTGATCCCGAAGGATGCGCCCGTCCGAGTGTGGGGCGGCGTCCTGGCTGCGATGACGCTTGCGCTGCTGCTGTCGAGCGCAGTCAGCAGCTTCATCCGGTCCTCCGCGCGGGGCCACCCCGACCTGAAGGTGGCGCAGGCGATGGACGATCCCCCGCGATACCTGGAGGCCTTGCTCCGCGTGGAACAAGCGGCGCGGGAGCACGCGGAGCGGGAGCGGCAATCTGGAACGTCCGACGTCTCGGGCTCCGAGTTTTACGCCGAACGGCGGCGACGGCTGGCGAAACAGCTCCGCCTCAAGTGAGCGGATGCAGCGGCCGGCGCCCCGCCGAGATGTCGTCGGGAGCGCCGGAGGAGGCAGGCGTCAGCGCCTCCGCTCGCGGGGTACAATCAGGATGCGGGAGCGGCGGGCGGCGCGCAGCGGCGGGGAGGCATCAGGATGGGATTCAAGTTGACGAACACTTACACGCCGAAGGGCGACCAGGTGACGGCCATTCCGGCGCTGGCGGCGGGCCTGAAGTCCGGCGACCGCTTCCAGACCCTGCTGGGCGTCACCGGGTCCGGGAAGACCTTCACGATGGCGGGCATCATCCAGGAGGTCCAGCGGCCGGCTCTGGTGATCGCGCACAACAAGACGCTGGCGGCGCAGCTCACGTCCGAGTTCCGGGAGTTCTTCCCGGACAACGCCGTGGAGTACTTCGTCTCGTACTACGACTACTACCAGCCGGAAGCCTACATTCCCCAGAGCGACACCTACATCGAGAAAGACTCCGCCGTCAACGATGAGATCGACCGCCTGCGCCACTCCGCCACGCAGGCGCTGCTCGAGCGCCGCGATGTGATCATCGTCGCCAGCGTCTCCTGTATCTACGGTCTCGGCTCACCGGACGAGTACCAGAAGGGGACGCTGCCGCTGGTGGTGGGGAAGGAGTACAACCGCCGGGAGCTGCTGCGCCAGCTCGTGGACATGCAGTTTTCCCGCAACGACATGGCGCCCGTGCGCGGGACCTTCCGCGTGAAGGGCGACATCCTGGAGGTGTGCCCCGCCGACGAGGAAGTGGTGCTGCGGATCGATTTCTTCGGCGACGAGATCGAGAAGATCGACGCGCTGGACCCGCTCACCGGGGAGGTCATCCGCTCCCTGGACCGGTACACCGTGTTCCCGGCCAGCCACTTCGTCACCAGCGAAGACCGCCTGGAGAAAGCGATGAAAAGCATCGAGGCGGAGCTGGAGGAGCGGCTGGAGTACTTCCGCAACCGGGGCGAGCTGTTGGAGGCGCAGCGCCTGGAGCAGCGCACCCTCTACGACCTGGAGATGATGCGGGAAGTCGGCTACTGCAACGGCATCGAGAACTACAGCCGCCACATGGACGGCCGCGCCCCCGGCACCGCCCCGCACACGCTCCTCGACTACTTCCCGGACGACTTCGTGATCTTCATCGACGAGAGCCACCAGACGATCCCGCAGATCCATGGGATGTACGGCGGCGACATGTCCCGAAAGACGACGCTGGTGGACTTCGGCTTCCGCCTGCCCAGCGCCAAGGACAACCGCCCGCTGAAGTGGGAGGAGTTCGAGCAGCGGATGAAGCAGGCGGTCTTCGTTTCCGCCACGCCCGGCCCCTACGAGAAAGAGATGAGCGCGCGGACCGTCGAGCAGATCATCCGCCCCACGGGTCTCATCGACCCGGAAGTGGAGCTGCGCCCCACGCGCGGCCAGATCGACGACCTGATCGGGGAGATCCGCCGGACCGTGGAGCGCGGCGAGCGCGTGCTGGTGACGACGCTCACCAAGAAGATGGCGGAAGACCTGTCGGAATACCTCGCCAACATCAACGTCAAGGTCAACTACCTCCACAGCGACATCAAAACCCTGGAGCGGCTGGAAATCCTCCGCGACCTGCGCCTGGGCGTCTACGACGTGGTGGTTGGCATCAACCTCCTGCGCGAAGGTCTCGACCTGCCGGAGGTGTCGCTCGTCGCCATCCTGGACGCGGATAAGGAAGGCTTCCTGCGGTCTGAGACGTCGCTCATCCAGACCATCGGCCGCGCCGCGCGTAACGTCGGCGGCAAGGTGCTGATGTACGCGGATCGGATCACCAACTCGATGGAGCGCGCCATCTCGGAAACCTCACGGCGTCGCTCTATCCAGATCGCGCACAACGAGGCGCAGGGCATCACCCCGGAAACCGTGCGGAAAGCCATTCGCGAGATCATCCACGCGGATCGAGTGGCGGAGGGCCGGCCCGGCTACAAGGTCTCTCCCGACTCAATGACGGAAACCCTGCCCGCCGATGACCTCCTGGCGACGATCCAGGAGCTGGAGGCGGAGATGCGGAAGGCCGCGAAGTCGCTGGAGTTCGAGCAGGCGGCGCACCTCCGCGACGAGATCAACCGCCTGAAGCGCCTGATGCCCGACGCCCAGTTCGCGGAAACGGTGGCGCCCGGCGTGGCGAAGAGCGGCGGTGTGCGCTACGACCGGCCCGGGCGGGGGAAACCGGCGTCGGGCGGACGGCGGAGTCGCTAACTGGAGGACGGAATGGGTCACCCCCGCTACAGCAGCGAAGAGATTGTGCGCCGGGGTCAGGCGCTGTACGATGCTACGATTCGTGATCAGGTAGAGTCCCAGAACCGGGGCAAATACCTGGTCGTGGACATCGAAACCGGCGAGTATGAGATAGCAGACGACAGTATTACGGCCTTCAACCTCGCCCACGCGCGGCATCCGGAGGGGGCGCTGTTCCTGCTGCGAGTGGCGCGCCCGACCGCCGTGAAGCTAGGTGGCCGGTCCGGAAGACCAGTAGGGGAGGAGACGAATGGCGCATCCACGCTACACCCGCGAGGAGATCATCAGCCAGGGGAAGGCTCTCTACCAGGAACGTATTCGACAGGAGGTTGAGCCAGCCAGCACAGGCCAGTTCCTGGTGGTTGACGTAGAGACGGGAGACTACGAGCTGGGCGCTGAGAGCGCCGAGGTCGTGAACCGGGCGCGGGAGAAGCACCCCGACGCCCCTCTGTTTCTCATGCGGGTGGGATACCCGACAGCAGTCAAGTTGGGCGGGCGGTTCAGAGCACAGCGCCCATGATTGCGGGTGTGGTCAATGAGCAGGCCGAGGCTACTATTCCCCTCCGCGCTCTGGGTCCAGAAGGGGTAGAGCTGCTGATTACGGCAGTAATCGACACGGGCTTCAGCGATTACCTCACGCTGCCGCCGTCGATGATCGCGGCATTAGGGTTGGGTTCGGATGTGCCGGTTGAGGCCACACTGGCGGACGGCAGTCTAGCCCAGATGGATTCCTACCAGGCAACGCTGCTGTGGGACGGGCAGCCACGTGAGATACTGGTGCTGGAGGCGGATGGGGGTCCGCTCGTCGGGATGGCGCTGCTGTACGGCAGCCGCCTGTCGATCGACGTGGTGGACGGCGGCGCGGTGACGGTCGCGCCGCTGTCGTAGCTCTTGGCCGGACGCCGCGTGCGGACGCTACTTCGCGGGAGCGGCCGGTACGGGAGTGATGCGCAGCTTCAGTCTGCCGCCTGTGGGCTGCGGCAGGATGAGCGGCGGTTGTTCCTGGCCGGGCGCCAGCGGCGCGTAATACAGATTGGGGGCCTGGACCAGCGCTCCCTCGGGACGCACCACCTGGATCGTATACAGGTTTGGGTCTTTCACGTCGTACCGCATCGCGTACTCATTCGTGACGACGCGACCGATGCGGATCGGGAACTGGCGGGCGTCCTGCGGCGCGACGGGCGCAATGGTGATGTTCGTAGGCGTGGGCGACGTCAGCACTCTTAGCTGCGCCGGATTGGGGTCGGCGGCGACCGTCGTCACCAGCATACCCACGGCCAGCGCCAGCGTCGGAAGGGTCCGGATCGGTTTCATCATGTAAGGCTCCTCCATCCGCTATGGACGCAGAGAGCGCCCGCGCGGTTACACGGTCCGCCGCAATCTTCCAGGCTACTGTTTATGTCTCATCCTCTACTCCGCCGCATCGACCGTTACCTGAACGCCGCCCCGGCCGCCGCCAGCGAGGTAGTGGCCCTCGACCCGTTCCTGCTCTTCTTCAACCGGGAGAGCGACATGCCCATGATGTCCTACGCCCGGCCCGCCGGCCCGCTCGCCGGCGACTGGCCGGCGCTCATCCCGGCGGTGCGCGCCGCCTTCCGCGAGCGGGAGCGCGTGTGCCGCTGGGAGTTCGTCGCTGACCTCTACCCGGAGTTGGCGCCGGAGCTGGAAGCGCAGGGCTTTCCGCTTCCGGATGAATACCCGCTGATGGTCGTTACCCCAGAGCGGTTCCGCCCGGAGCCGGCGCAGGAGGTCGAGATCCGCGCCCTGGGCCCCGCCGACGACCTGGCCGCCCTGGCGCGCGCGCTGCACGGCGCCTTCACGGAAGACGAGGAGTGCGACGCGGCGGACACCTTCTTGCGGGAGGGGATGCAGCGCGGGATGCGGGTGTACGCCGCCCGCGTGGACGGCGCGCCCGTGGCCGGCGGCGTCCACATCCCGCTGGACGGGGCGACCGAAGTGGCCGGCATCGGGACGCTGCCGCGCTTTCGCCGCCGGGGCTATGGCGGACAAGTCAGCTCCGCGTTGGTGGCGGACGCCTTCGCCATGGGCTGCGACTGCGTCTTCCTCACCGCCGGCGACGAGCCCGCCCGCCGCCTCTACGCGCGCCTCGGCTTCGAGCGCATCGGCACGGGAATGGGCACAATGGACGGCTGAGGAAACCCTAACCTTCCGGTGGGTAGGAGTTCGGGCAGGCAGCATTGTATTCACTAACAGAGTGCAGCGCCGTGCATTCGGGAGGTGGGGATGATCCAGATCTGTCATAAGGTGACCGGAGAGGTGCTGCGCCAGGTCGAGGCTCCCTCGCTGGGGAGCGCGGACCTGCGGGGCGCGGATCTGGCCTACGCCGATCTGGCCGCCTACGACCTGCGCGGCGCCGACCTTCAGAGCGCCCGGCTCGTGGGGGCCAGTTTCTCCCAAGCCAGCCCGGCGGAGCCGGACCTGTCCGGCGGCGATCTGTTCCATACAGACCCGCAGGCGGATCTACGCGTGATGAACTCCCTGCACAGCGCCGGGCGGACGGTCGCCCACGCACGCCGCACAGGCCAGCAGGAAGCACTGCTCTCCGAGATGCGCGCCCAGAATACGGCGCACCTGGAACGCCGCTCCTGGCGAGACGTGGTAGGAGCGCTTCCCGCGGCGGCGGCAGGCCTCCTGCTGCTGCCACTCACTCCGGTGGCGCTGGCGGCGGGAGCCATGCTGCCCCTCTTTAGCCGGCGCTCCGCCGCCCGGCTCACGGGGGCGAACCTGCAAGGCGCCAACCTCCAGGACGCCAACCTGTCCGGCGTCGACCTCTCCCGTGCGGACCTCCGGGGCGCCAACCTGAGCGGGGCGTGCTTTTTCTCCTCGAACTGCACCCGGCTCCAGATGCTGCTTATGCTGGCGGCGGGCGGCGGCCCGCTGCTCATCTCACTGCCCGTGTTGGCGCTTAGCTCATCAAGCCATCTGTTCGGCCTGGGCCTCGTCGAGCAGATCCGGCGTTTCTTCGTCGCTCCCAACCGCGCGAGTTTGGCCCATGCGGATCTCTCCGGCGCCGTCCTGCGCGACGCCGGACTCACGGGCGTGAACCTGACCCATGCCAACCTGCGAAACGCCGACCTCCAGGGCGCGAAGCTTGCAATGGCTGACCTCTCCCGCGCCGACCTGAGAGGCGCGAACCTGCGGGGCGCGCGTTTGGTTCAGGCGCGGATGCGTGGCGCTCGCGCGGACAGGCACACCCGCTGGCCCGAGGGCTTCCATCCGGGGAGAGCCGTCGGGATGCTGGTTCCGGCCTGATCCACGCGGCGCTGCGGTCCCTGCTCTGCCTGCTGCGCAGGAACGCTCGGTTGCGACGCCGAACGCCCCTGCAACCGGCTTTGTCTCCAGGCGGCCGGCAAAGCGCGGATAGGATACGGGGGCTGACGATGAAGCTGGGCGTGGCGGGAGTGTTGGCCGAGGGAACGCTGGACGAGGTGCGGGACGTGCGCCGGCTGGGTTTTTCCACTGCCTCGTGGCGACTCCCGAGCCTGGACCTGGCGCACGACGAAGACGCCCTACTCGAGGTGCGAGACGCGCTGGATGCCGAGGAGCTGGAGCTCTGCCAACTGCTGCCGCCCGAGTACCCGAGCCTGGTGCATCCCGAACGGGAAGTCCGCGCGGCCGGGGTGGAGGCGCTCGCGAGCGTCATCCGCGCCGCCACGCTGCTCCGCGCCGAAAACGTCTACGTCCGCCCGGGCAGCCTGAATGACGCAGGCCCGTGGACGCCCCATCCCGAGAACCACGCGCCGGAAACGCGTATCCGCCTGGTGGAGAGCCTGCGGGCGCTCGTTCCCCATGCGGAGAAGGCGGGCATCCCCCTGGCGCTGGAAGGCCACGCCGTCTCGCCGCTGGATACGCCGGAGGCCGTGCGCCAGGTGCTGGACGAGGTCGCCTCGCCCCTGCTGCGTTTCAACATCGATCCGGTGAACTTCGTCCGGACTATCGACCAGGCGTATCAGAACACCGCCCTGTTGAACGAGTTGTTCGACCTGCTGGGGGACTCGATCATCGCGGCGCACGCCAAGGACGTGACGGTGGGGAACCGGCTGATCGTCCACATCGAAGAGTGCGTGCCGGGACAGGGCCACCTGGACCAGGAGACGTTCCTGCGCCGCTTCGACGACTGCTGCCCCACGGGCGTGCTGATCATCGAGCACCTGCCGCCGGACCGGATTCCGGAAGCCCGCCGGGCGCTGCTGGAGTTTGCCCGGCGGACCGGGGTCTACTTCCAGGGAGGGTAGCGTGCGGCTGGCCGGCAAGACGGCGCTCATCACCGGCGGCGCCTCGGGCATCGGCCGGGCCACAGCCCTCCGTTTCGCGGCGGAAGGCGCCGCCGTCCTCATCGCAGACCTCAACGAGGCGGAAGGACGGGCGACGGCGACGGAGATCGAGCGGGCCGGCGGCCGGGCCGGGTTCTACTCCTGCGACCTATCGGCGGAAGACCAGGTGGCGGGCGTGTTCGAGCGCGTGCGGGCGCGGCAGGGAGGGCTGCACGTCCTCGTGGCGGCTGCAGGCATCCTTCAGGGCGCTTTCCAGCCGGTCGACGAGCTGGAGCTGTCCACCTTCGCGCGGGTGCTGGAAGTGAACGTCCTGGGCGCGTTCCTCGCTTGCAAGCACGCCGCACCGCTCATCCGGGCTTCTGGCGGCGGCGTGATCCTCTGCCTCTCCTCCGGGGGCGGCGTGTCGGGCCCCAGCTCGTCGCTGGCGTACGGCGCCAGCAAAGCGGGCGTGCTCGGCTTCTGCCATACGTTGGAAGCCCAGCTGGCGTCCCAGGGCGTCCGGGTCCATGCCGTCTGCCCCGGCAGCCTGGACACCCCGATGAAGCGACAGAACATCCGCGACCGGGCGGCGGCTACCGGCCGCGACCCGGAGGCGGAGCTGGCCGCCACGCCGCTCGGCGATCCGGACGGCGTGGCGAAAGTCCTGGCCTTCCTGGCGTCGGAAGACGCGGATTACGTGCGCGGGACGGTGTTCACCCGTTAAAGCGCCTCGTGGCGCGCCCAATCCTCGATCCGCATTCCGAAATCCGCAATCGAGATCAGGCTGCGATCCAGTCTCCGTCGCAGCCCAGCGTGCGGCAGCGCTTGCGCAGGGCGGTGAGCGCCCGGAACACGCGCAGCTTGGCGGCGAGCGGCGAGCACTGGATGACGCCCGCGATCTCGGCCATCGACTGGTCTTCGAAGTAGCGCAGCTTCAGCACCCGCTGGTGGCATTCCGGAAGCTGGCCGATCAGCTCCATAATCTGCGCCCGGCGCTCGTCCCGGTCCAGCGCGTCCACGGGGTCCCGACCTTCGTCGGCGGGCGTGTAGAGCAGGCTCTCCAGCGGAACGGAGTGCAGCCGCTGCTTGCGGAGGAAGTCCACCGCCACGTTCGAGGCGATGCGGTAGAGCCACGCGGAGAGCGACGCGCCCCGGAAGTCGGCCAGATGAAGGTAGGCGCGGATGAGCGTCTCCTGCGTCAGATCGTCGGCCTCTTCCGCATTGAACCCTTTCCGGCGGAGGTAGCCGTAGAGCCCCTTCCGATAGCCGGCGAGCAGGGCTCCCGGCTCCGCGTGCGAGACGGGCGACAGGGGCGCGCTGGGTGAGACGCCGCTGGAGAGAGGCGCCGCCGGGGGAATGTGTAGGAGATTCATGGCGTGGTTCCCGTCAGGATCGGGGTGGACCGCACGGGGACGGTCACCGGATTCTTGAACTGCTTGTTGAACTTCACGGGCGCGGGGCTCTGGCGCAGGTCTTCCAGGCTGGCGGGCGTGCCGTCCGTCCGCGTCCAGAGGCCACGGGGGATGAGCTGCGCCGTCCCGTCCGGATTCACCCCGGCCGCCGGTCGCCCGTTCCGAAGGGCGTGCGGTCCCGTTGCGGCGCCGGAGGGGGCGCGCTGCACCGTCAGACCGCTCGACGAGCCGGCCTGGATGCCAAGGTTCTGGCCGCGGGCGAAGCCCCACCAGTAGGCGCCGTAGAGCCCGGCCGCCTGCACCGTCGCCACCGTCAGGCCCGCCGCCCAGCGCAGGGCGCGGTTCCGCGCCGGCAGCCCCGGCGGCATCGAGGGCAGGCGCCGCATCACCGCTACGGTGAGGTACTCCGGCGCCGGGTTTCGCTCGATGCTCGCCATCAGCTGCTGGTCGATCTCCTCGAACTCCCGCAGCATCTGTGTGCATTCCGGGCACTGCCGCAGGTGGAGGGCCACCTTCCAGCGGCGCCAGCCGGACAGCTCGCCGTCCAGATAGGCGGATAATCGCTTGCTAAATTCGGCGCAGGTCATGGTAGTAGATTCCGCAGGGACCACCGGGAGCGCGGGGCGCTGACGGCGGGAGTTTTAGGCTCCGGAGTATAAGGTTCGGCCGGGAGCCCGTCGGGATTGCGGGACAGCAGGTCTCGCATCCGCAGCCGCCCCCGGTGAATCCAGGTTTCGACCGTGCTGTCGGGCACGGCCAGCAGCTCCGCGATCTCACGGTAGCTAAGGCCCTCCACAGCGCGCAGGGCCAGCGCGGCGCGGTAGTTGGCGGGCAGGCGGCTCATCGCGCGGCGGATCGAGTCCGCGTCCGTCTGCGCCAGCACCTGCTCCTCGGGACCGCGCTCTACCGAGCGGAGGTCGCCTTCCAGCTCCTCCAGGGAGAGGTAGCTGTGGCGCTGCCGGAGCAGCGAGAGGCAGTGGTTCACCAGGATCCGGCGGATCCACACGGCGAACATCCCGCGTCCCCGGTATTCGCCCAGGGCCGAGTAGGCTTTGAGGAAGGCGTCCTGAACGGCGTCGGAGGCGAGATCGCTGTCTTGCAGGATGCCGCTGGCGAGCGCGTGCAGCCGGGACCGGTAGCGCTCCACCAGCAGGCGGAAGGCGTCCTCGTCACCCTGGAGGCAGTCTTGAACTAAGGCGTCGTCGTTAATCATCAGGGGGGTGGTTGCCCGGTGGCCGGGCCCTTATCCATCGCTTCAGATTACTAGACGAGTGGCTGCAGGTTTTCTTGCGGTTCAGGGAATGTTTTTTTGGCCGGCGGAGATTGGGCGCAGTAATCCCTCCAGGCCGCCCTACTGGCCAGGCGCCTCTATACCCCTCAATCAAGTGTCCGGTGGTCCCGGAGGGACCCATGTAAACAGCTCGACGCTTCCAGCGCTGGGTGGGCAACGCACACGGACATCAGTCCCGGAGGCACGGCTGGCGGTCGCTTTTGAATACCAGCCGTCCCTCCGGGACTGGCCGGATTGCGGTCTTCGGGTCCAAGCGCTGGGCTATTCTCGGTCGTCCCTCCGGGACAGAATTGCGCTTTCGGCTTGCCGCAGGTGCTGACCCAGCCGGCGTTTCCCGGTCGGCGTACAGCCCATTGCCCGGCGGGACCTATCCCTTCCGGCGACGGCGCACGAGCCCCTTCAGTTCGTGGATCTCTTCGCTGCGGAGGAGGAAGGCGACGACCGCGAAGACAGCCAGACCGAGGCCGCCGGCGACCACGAGTTGGAGCGCCGCCGTGAGGAACACGGCCAGGGAGTGTCCGCCGCCGCCCAGGAGGCGGTCGGCCAGCGCGAGGAGGCTGGGGCCGGCGTGATCCCGCAGCAGGCGGTGGGTAAACCACGCGACGCCCGCCATCGGGAGAGACGCCACGGTCACCTTGGCGAGCGAAAGCAGCATCCGCCGGCTGTTGATCCCGCCGAAGCGCTTGCCCGCGTAGAAGAGCAGCAGCAGGGTGTTCGTGGCGGACGCGAGGGAGGTGGCGAGCGCCGGACCCCGCGTGAGCAGGGGAGTGCCCGGCACGTTGAAGAGGGGCGTGAGGATGAAGTTGAGCGGGACGAAGATGCAGAAGGTGACGAACGTGCCCGCCAGGACGGGGGTCCAGGTGTCGTTGCGGGCGTAGAAGGCGCGGGCGACTACCGCCTGTGCGGACCACGCGCCCACGCCCAGGGAGTAGAACACCAGCGCCGGAACCGCGTTCGCCGTGTCGGCCGCCGTGAACGCGCCGCGCTCGTAGATCAGGGTGATGAGCGGCTGGGCCAGGACGATGATGAGGATGGAGGTGGGCACCGTAAGAAACAGCGCCAGCCGGATGCCGTAGTTGAGCGTCTGACGGAAGGCCGGCATGTCGTCCTGGGCCGCCTGCTGGGAGAGCAGCGGCAGGACCGCGATCCCAATGGCCTGCCCGAAGATGCCGAGCGGGAGCTGCATCAGCCGGTTGGAGTACTCCAGGATCGACTTCGCGCTGGGGATCTCCGCCACGAAGATGCCGTTGACGAGCGACGTCGCTTGCGGAAGCGATACGCCGAAGATGACGGGCAGCACCAGCTTCCCCGCCCGCTGCACCCCCGGAAAGCCCAGCTCAAGGCTGGGGCGAAACCGGGCGCCGATGCCCCGGATGGCCCACATCTGGAGGATGAGGTTTCCGAACACCGCCCCCGCCAGCGCTCCCCAGGAGAAGGCCGCGATGCCAAGCTCGCGATGGAACAGCACCCCGCCCACGATGATCCCGACGTTGTAGAACACCGGCCCGAGCGCCGGCATCAAGAACCGCTTCTTCGCCTGGAGCATCCCCATCATCAGCGTCCCGAGAAAGAAGCAGTACTGTGCGGGCAGCACGATGCGCGTCATCTCCACGGCCATGCTAAGCGGATGCACGACGCCGAAGCGCGGGATTACCGCATAGTCCGTAAAGCCGCGCGCGATGAAGTGCTCCAGCAGCGGCCGCGCGAAGATCCAGGCGAGCGGAATGACGACGGAGAGGCAGACGAAGAGGAAGGTGGTGACGATGCTGTACGTCTTCCACGCGGCGTCCTCATCCCCGTGGGTGAAGTACTCCGTAATAACGGGAACGAAGGCCGCGTAGAAGGCGCCGCCGGCTACGAGCATCCAGAGGGTGTCGGGCAGGGTGAACGCATAGAGGTATGCGTCGGTGATGGCGTTCTGGCCGAAGGTCGCCGCGATGATCGCATCGCGCGCGAAGCCAAGCACGCGCGAGAGCAAGACGAAGACGCTGATGAGACCGACCGCGCGCGACACCTCGCGGGGGGCGTGCGGCGCGGGAGAGGAGGGCTGTCCGTCGGATTGTTCGCTCAAAGGGGGTTCCGAGTTCCACGCCGAGGCTTGCACTGGCGCGCGGCGTTCTGCTATACTGCCGAGGTTGGGTGGTTTGAGGGGAGAAAACGTGGCCAATCTTCGGTCTGCACTCAGAGATATCAAAAAATCGCGCAAGCGTGCCGAACGGAATCAGTCCGTTCGCAGCGCGATCAAGACGTTCGTGAAGAAGACGCGCACCGCCATCGCCGGCGGCGACGAGAACGCGTTCCAGGTGTACCGGGATACGACCGCGCTGGTGGACAAGGCGGCCAAGCGGAAGATCATCCACAAGAACGCCGCGAACCGCCGCAAGTCGCGCCTGGCGAAGCAGTTGAACGCCGCGCAGGCGAACGCCCAGAGCGCCTAGCTCTTCACTACAGTCGACGGACTCTGCTCCAGAGTTCGATCCCGCCCCACCGGCGCAGCTTCCCGCTGCGTGTCCGCGTGGGGCGCTTCGGCTTAGCCGGCGCTGAAACGGGAAGTGGAGCGGGTGATTCGACTACCGGCCGGGGGAGCGGGAGGCGCCGGCGGGCTGCATCGTCTCGCATAGGGAGGCGACGAACAGCTCCAGGGCGAGGTCCGGGTCTTCGACGCCGCGCTCCCAGCCCTTGGTGCCGGCGTCGGTGACGGCGAGCCGGTCGAGCGCCTGGTGGAGGTGGCTCCAGGAGATCCGCCGCGCCTGCTCCCAGAGCCGCTTGCGGAGCCACGGCGACCCGCCCGCGTAGAGGCTGCCGTCCTGCGGCAGCCGGGCGCGCACCTCGGGCGGGACCTGGTCGCCGTCTGCGGTGGAGGCGATCCGCTGGTCGCTGAGATACTTCGCCTGGGCCACCTGCCGCAGCGTGCGCGCCAGCATCGGGATGATCTGCTGGACGGCCATCCCGCTTTCCCGCAGTTGCCCCAGGAGGCTGAGCGCCTGGCGGCGGTCGCCGCTCATCGTGGCGTCCAGCAGGTGGAACACGTTGTCGTCCGGCCGGGGCGCCACCATCACCGCCACGTCCTGCGCCGTGATCGTCGGGCGGTCGCCGACGTAAGCGGCCAGCTTCCGGGCTTCCTGCACCACCGGATACGATTCCGGCCCCGCTCGCTCCGCCAGCATGGCCGCGGCGGCCAGGACCATCTTCTTGCCGGCCGCCTCCGCCTCGGTGACGGCCAGCCGGGCCAGCTCTTCCGGCTTCAACGGGGCGAACTGAACCGCTTTGCCCGCCGCGCGGATCGCCGCCATGAGCTTCTCGGGAAACGGGTTCTTCCCACGCCGCTCGCCGGCTTCCTCCGCCCACGCCACCAGGATCAGCGTGCTGAAGTCGGGGAGCGTGGGAATGCCCTGGGTGAGCAGGTCGAGAGTCCGCTGGTGGCGCGGCCCGCGCAGGCGGCCCGCGTTCGAGACGACCACCACGCGGCGCTCGGAGAACATCGCCGGGTCGCGGAGAGCGCTCATTAGGGCCTCGCCCGTAAAGTTCGCGCCGCTGGCGTCCAGGTACTCAACGTCCAGCTCGCGGTCTTCGGGCGGCACCAGCTCCTCGATCAACTCGCGGAGCGCCTGCCGTTTCCGCAAGTCTTCCTGGCCGTAGAGGAGGTAGACGCGGGGGCGCGCGGAAGCCGCCGCGCGCGGGGCGCGGGGAGGCATCAGGCCGTCCCGTCCGGCGCGGGCGAGCGCCGCCACGGCAGCCGGCGCGGCGGGCGGGGACGGCGCGGCGCCAGGCGGGTGAGCTCTTCCAGGCCCTGCGTCACTGCGGCGAGGTCCTCGTCCGTCCCTTCTCCCCGAAAATGGGCCCGCTGGAAAGCCTCCGTCACCCGCTCCAGAGAGCGGAGCGCCTCCGGAGCCGCCGTCCACTCGGGGCGCACCGCCTCCAGGTACTCACGCGGCGTCATCCACGCCTCCCGGCTCCAGCCGCGCTGCTCCAGAAGGCGGAGCGCCTGCCCGTACGCATAGGCCGTCTTTGCGCCCAGGCCCGAGTGGGCCGGGCGTCGGGAGCCGCGCCAGCCGCGGGTCCAGCCGAACAGTCTGCGCCGGGTCACGTAGAGGATCAGGCCGAGGGTAACGGCCACCGTCAGCAGCAGTAGGAAGGTGTCGAGGCCGCCGCCGCCGATCTTGCCGAACAGAAAGCGGATGCGATACCAGGCGGTGAGCAGCGGGTGTTCCTGAATCCGCACCAGAGGCGGAGAGGGATTGAACGGCGCCCAGCCCAGGCCGGGGAAGTACGCCTCCAGCCACATGTGCGAGTGCTCCTGGCGGATCAGGAAGCCTTTTCCGGTCGCCAGCGGCTCTTCTGCGACGTACCCCACGGCGACGCGCGCCGGAATTCCCACCGCCCGGCACATCACGGCGGCGGCGCTGGCGGAGAGGTCGCATGCCCCGCGCTTGGTGCGGAAGAGATAGAAGGCGACGGCGTCTTGTCCCGCAGGCGTCGGCTCCTCCATCAGCGTGTAGCGGCAGGTGCGCTCGATATGGCTCAGGATCGCCTGCACCTTGTCATACGGCGTCTGCGCTGAGGCGGTGATCTCCCGCGCCAGGTTCTGCACCGGCAGCGTGCTGCTTGGCAGGGAGAGGCTTTCGGGGAAGTACTCCGCGGGCGCCTCGGGGGCTTTCCGCAGTCGTTCTTCGGGGATCTCCGGAACGCGCGACACGACCTGGAACGCCTGGCCGGGACGGAGCTGGGTGCCGCCGCTCACCGCGCCGCTTACATGCAGACGGATGCGCGTGCGAGGGTAGCGCAGCTCCGCCACGCGGCCCACCGCCGGAATCTCGCTGGTCCAGTTGTTGCGCACCACGATGGTCTGCTCGACTTGCCGCACCTTTGTGTCTTGCGGCAGGTCCGGATCGGGCGGCAGCGCGTAGTCGAAGAGCTGAATGGAAGTAATGCCGGAGGGCAGCGCCGGCAGGTCTCGCAAGCCCTCGCCAATCGGCGCCAGGTCGCGTACTACGGACCGCCGGTCCGTGGTCCAACCGCGTCCCGTGTAATCCTGAAAGGTCCCCGTCCGCAGCAACCCGCCCTCGGTCGTATACACCTCGAACACCGGCGTAGGGCTAAGCGTAATCGGCCCTCGGCCGACGGGCGCCTGGTTCGCGCCCGTTTGGGTGAAGGTGAGGAGTCCCCGCCACCGGTTCATGTTCATGGGCGCGAACGGGGAAAGCGGGACGAGGACCGGTTGCACCAGCAGCGGGAAGAGCATCGCCGCCCCCGCCGCCACCAGCACGGCGGACCAGGCAAACAGGAGGTGGAACAACACGGGCGACGTGACGCGGCCCGGCCGAACGGCTCGCCGGAGATGCGCCTCGTACGCGGAGGCGAAGAGCGAGCCGAGCATCAGCAGCACGAAGAACAGCGGGATCTCGGCGTTGGGGTTCGTGCTGCCCACCAGGGCCAGCATGGAGATGGCGGGAACGGAGCTGAACAGCAGGGCGCCGTTGTTGAGCAGCGTGAAGCAGCGGACGACCGCCAGGCTGGCGATCGTCATGGCCGTCGCCATGTCGATGGGGTGGGAGGTGAGCCGCTCGGAGAGGCCGACGAGCGGGCTGCCGACCAGCATCAACTGGAATACGGCGGCGGAGCCCAGCAGGATCACGGGCCAGAACACCGTGTCCATCGAAACGCGAAACCGTCGAAGCCCGAGGCTGACCCCGTGCCCGAGCACTGCGGCGAACACCCAGAATGGGGTCCAAGACGGCTCCGTGATGGTGACCCCTACGGCCCCAATGCCCGCCAGCGTCACCAGCAGGCTGGCGACGTACAGCGGCAGGGAGGCCTTCCACTCCTGCGTCGCGCCTTCGATTGTCGGTTGGACTGCCGCCCGCTCCATGGGAGCTCTCCCGTCTCCAGATACTGCGTCGTGTGGCTATTCTAGCAAGCGCCGCGCGAGCTCGTCATCCTCGGCGATGCGGATGACGGGGACCTGCGCCCGCTCCAGCTCGGCCGCCGCGCCGTCCCAGAGGCCGCCCGCCTGCCCGTCCGAGTGGGACCCGGCGCCCCCAGCCGGCAGGATGGCGTAGACGACCGGCCGGAGGTGGGCCGAGCGAAGCCAGCGGACAGTCGCCAGCAGGTGCTCGTCCGGCGTTGCGGTGATCCAGCATACCAGCGTGCCCGGCGCGAGATCCGACCCGATGCGCTGCAGCTCAGCGGCGAGTGGGCTAGGAGACTCGGCGGTCATCCGGGCCAGCGTCTCCAGCAGTTCCGGCAGCACGCCGACCCCCCGCGTGCTGGCCGCGCGCCACTCACCTACCCCCGGCGTGAGCAGCCGGAGCGCGCCCCCCTTCGCCAGGATCACGGAGGCCAGACTGGCCGCCAAGCCGGCCGCCAGGTCGAGCGTCGTCGAGCCCGACGTGAGGCTCCGGTCGCTGCCGCGAAGGGTCTCGACGGCCACCACCGCGCTGGTGGATTCCTCATCTTCCCACTCCACCACCGCCAGCTTGCGCAAGCGCGCCGCGGAGCGCCAGTGGATGTGACGCAGCGGGTCGCCCGGGCGGTAATCCCGGATGCCGGAAAAACTGGTCCCTTCTCCTCGGCGCTGCGCCTCGGTCATCGGGTCCTGGCCGCCGCCCCAGTCCGCGGGCAGCACTTCCGGCGGCAGCGAAGTGATGCGCGGGTAGACGAGGATGTGGGATTGGCTGGCGACCCTGGACCGGATGGTGTAGAGCCCCAGGAGGTCCGCACTGATTACCTGGATGGTCTCCAGCGTGTGCGCGCCGCGCCGCCGAAGCTGGAGGAGGTATTCGCCTTCGTCAGCTCCGTGAGGCGCCAGCTGGATGGGCGTCGGCTGCGGGTCGCTCGCGGAGAGGCCCGCCGGCAGCTCGTCGGCCACCGACAGGTTCAACTTAGGCATCCAGGTGAGGTTCCGCACGTGGAAGCGGACGCGCACGGCGTCGCCCTGGTGAGCGGCGGCCGGGAGCTGGCGCCGCACCGAGAGGCCGCGGTGCTCCACCTGCGCCAGCAGCCGCGTTACGCGGGGCAGCAGGATGAGGGCGCCGGCCATCCAGTAGAGCTGGGAGACGTTGAGCAGCCACCCCACAAGCGCAATCACGAAGGCGGCGGAGTAGACCGTGAGGAGCTTGGTAAACGGTAGACGGACGTTCTCCACGGGCGCTTACGCTTTCAGGCTTCGGGTTGCCGAGCGGATTCAGGTTCCCATCCCCATTCGGAGCGCGCCACTCAGGCGGCGGGCGCGATGGGGATGGGAACCTGGCGCAGCAGGTTCTGGACGACCTGGCGGGTATCCAGTCGCCGGAGGCGCGCCTCCGGGTGGATGATGAGGCGGTGCGCCAGGACGGGCTCCGCAAGCTCCATAA
>Ga0216301_1000115_pt1 | contig 22044 bp, 15 predicted proteins | sample 4hB_Boncat_minus_FD_156203 | JGI IMG/M metagenome (GOLD analysis project Ga0216301, IMG submission 156203) | Terrestrial sediment cell enrichment communities for BONCAT metagenomics from Utah, United States - 4hB_Boncat_minus | ecosystem: Environmental > Terrestrial > Deep subsurface > Rock...
CATCACGAGGCCGCCATGGGCGCGGAGCGCGTCGGCGAGCATGTTCGCGCCCTCCGCGTGGCTGCGCTTGTAATCCTGCGGGCCCGGTTGGCCTTCGGAATTCGCCTTGACCAGGAACCCGCCGAAATCCGGCACGTAGCGGTAGATCTCGTCCGTCTTCGCCTTCCACCAGGCGCGGACAAGCGGGTCGAGCGGGTCGGCGGTGGGAAGCTTGCCGAGCTCCATCGGCGCGTTGAAGCGGGCGGAGAGATAGACCTTGATCCCGTAGGGGCGGAATACGCCCGCAAGCGCCGCCACCTTTTCGAGATAGTGGGGCGAGAGGATCTGAGCGTTGGAGTTCACATTGTTGAGGACGGTGCCGTTGATGCCGATCGACGCATTGGCGCGGGCGTAATCGGCGTAGCGCGGGTCGAGATGATCCGGGAGCTTGTGCCAGTCCCAGATGGAGAAGCCGGAATAGCCGCGCTCGACGGTGCGGTCGAGATTGTCCCAGTGGTTGAGGACCCGCGCCTTCACCTTGGGCGAGTCGGCAATGTCGAGCCCGCCTAGCGGCTGCCGCGTCTGGATCAGGCGAAGGAAGCGGAAGGCGCCGTAGAGGACTCCGATGTCCCGGCCGGCAGCGATCACCGTGGCGGGCCGACCGTTCACTCGGACGCTGCGGATGAGATAGCCCTCCGGGCCGAGCTTCGACAGCGGGAGTCCGAGCTGCCGGATTTGCGGCGACGAAGCCGGCGTGCCGATCAGGATCGCGCCAGATCGCGTCGGCTCAGGACCTGTCGGCAGCGGCCGCGCCAGAAGTCCCTGGAGCCCGCGCTGGAGCTCGTTCCGAGCGGCGGCGAGGGTGGGGGAGGGCGCTGCGCCTACGAGCTCCGTCGCTGCTGCGGCATACCGCGTCCGGGCGTCCGCCTCGACCGCTTGATAGCGCAGCCAAAGATCGTAGCCGTCCTCTGCCCGCGCCGGCCCGGCGACGAGCATTGAAAGAAGCATCAGAAAAAGAGTCGGGAAACGCATTGGGCGGCATCCTCCGGCTCGCGTCAGGCGTTCGGGAATCGTCTGTACGCGGCGATATGTTAGCGCTATCATGTCTCCGCCCGGCTCGACAACAGGGACATCATGCTGAAGATCAGATCCGCCCGCGTCATCGTGACCTGCCCCGGGCGCAACTTCGTCACTCTGAAGATCGAGACCGAGGACGGGATCACCGGCGTCGGCGACGCGACTCTGAACGGCCGCGAGCTGGCGGTCGCGAGCTATCTTCAAGACCATGTCGTCCCAACGGTCATCGGCCGCGATGCGCACCGGATCGAGGACATCTGGCAATATCTTTATCGCGGCGCATACTGGCGGCGGGGGCCGGTCACGATGTCCGCTATCGCAGCAGTGGACATGGCGCTGTGGGACATCAAAGGTAAGGTCGCGGGACTTCCCGTCTACCAGCTCCTCGGCGGCGCATCGCGCGACAATGTCATGGTCTACGGCCATGCCAATGGCAATTCGATCGGCGACACGATCGCCGCCGCGCTGGAATATAAGGAGCAGGGATACAAGGCGATCCGGCTTCAGTCCGGCGTTCCAGGGCTCGCCTCCACCTACGGCGTCTCCAAGGACAAAATGTTCTACGAGCCCGCTGACGCGGACCTTCCGACCGAGAACATCTGGTCGACCGAGCGTTATCTCCGAGTGGTGCCGGAGCTGTTCGCCGCGGCGCGCGAGGCGCTTGGGCAGGACGTCCATCTCCTCCACGACGTCCACCACCGGCTGACCCCGATCGAGGCTGGGCGGCTCGGCAAGGACCTCGAACCCTACCGTCCCTTCTGGATGGAAGATGCGGTGCCGGCCGAGAACCAGGAGAGCTTCCGGCTGATCCGCCAGCACACGACGACTCCGCTCGCGGTGGGCGAAATCTTCAATTCCATCTGGGACGCGAAGACTCTGATCGAAGAGCAACTGATCGACTATATTCGGGCGACGATCGTGCATGCGGGCGGAATCACGCACGTGCGCCGGATCGCCTCCTTCGCCGACATGTACAATGTCCGCACCGGCTTCCACGGCGCAACCGATTTGTCGCCGGTGACGATGGCGGCGGCGCTCCACTTCGACCTTTCGGTGCCGAATTTCGGAATCCAGGAATATATGCGGCACACGGACGAGACCGACGCCGTGTTCCCGCACGCCTACACCTTCAATCGCGGTACGCTTCACCCGGGCGAAGCGCCGGGTCTCGGAGTCGACATCGACGAGGAGCTGGCCGCCAAATATCCCTACAAGCGCGCCTACCTGCCGGTGAACCGGCTGGAGGATGGCTCCATGTACAATTGGTGACGGAGAGACGGACATGAAGATCAGCCGGCGGGAAAGTCTTGCCATGGGAATGGGCCTTGCGGTCGCGGGCTGCGCGGCCGGAGTGCCTATACTCGGCCCCCCTCCAGGAGGGTCGCTGAAGGCGCTCGCCAACCGCAGCGGCCGCCGCTTCGGCTCCGCGCTCGCCTGGGGCGCACCCGGCGCCGACCGCGGCGGCTTCGCCAACCCGGCCTACGCCGCGATACTGGAGCGGGAATGCGAGCTGCTGGTGCCGGAGAACGAGCTCAAATGGCAGTGGACCCGGCCGTCGGCGGCGAATTTCAGCTTTCAGCAGATGGATGCGATCACCGACTACGCGACCCGGGGCGGCTTCAAGCTCCGCGGACACACGCTGCTGTGGGCGCCCCAGAAGTGGTTTCCGGAATGGCTGGTGAAGCACGATTTCGGGACGCAGCCCGCACGGGCCGCCGAGAAGATGCTGGTCGATCACGTCCGCACCGTCTGCCGCCGCTACGGAACCAGGATCTATTCCTACGACGTCGTCAACGAGGCGGTGGAGCCGGAGACGGGGCAGATTCGCGACACGGTCCTCACGCGCGCCATGGGCGGCGAGCGGATGCTGGACGTCATGTTCCACACCGCACGCGCCGAGGCTCCGCACGCCGAGCTCGTCTACAACGATTATATGAGCTGGGAGCGCGGCACCGAGGATGAGACGCATATCACGGGCGTGCTGAAGCTGCTCGAAGGGTTCAGGAAGCGCGGGACGCCGGTCGATGCGCTTGGAATCCAATCGCACATCCGCCTTCTGAAGGACCTGCCGGTCGCGCAGATCGTGAAGGAATCGGAAGGCCCTTGGCGCCGCTTCCTCGATCAGGTGGTGGCGATGGGCTACAACCTCGTCATCACCGAATTCGACGTCAACGACCGCAAGGCGCCGGACGATGTTGCGGTGCGCGACAGAATGGTGGCGGATTATGCGCGCGCCTATCTCGACGTGATGCTGGGCTATCCTCAGCTCCAGGACATCCTCGCCTGGGGGATGGTCGACAAATATAGCTGGCTGACCGACTTCGACCCGCGCTCCGACAAGACGATCAAGCGCGGCACCCCCTATGACAGCGAGTTCCGCCCCAAGCCGCTCCGCGAGGCGATCGCCGACGCCTTCCGAGCGACCCGGACTCAGCACGTGCCCTTCCCGCGCCGCGCGTGAATAGATCGGCGCGAGGGGCGGAAGAGTCGAAGAGGAGAGGATAGATGCGTAAGACCATGATCGCCGCCGCGGCCGCCGCGGGCCTCCTGCAAGGATGCATGGCCGAGGCGCCGGAGACGGCGCTCGCAGCCGCTGGCGCCGGCCAGCTTCGCTGCCTGGACGCTCGGCAGATCACCGCGCGCAGGGTAACCAGCGGGACGACGCTCGAGTTCGAAGCGCGGGGCGTCACCTACCGCAACGACCTTCCGGCCGCCTGCCCGGGCCTGGAGAACCGGATGGCCCTCGATTCGCTCGCGGTCGAGGTGACGGGATCGCAGGTCTGTGCCGGCGACAGCTTCCGGGCCTTCGATCCAATCCAGGCGAAAGCGGTCGGAATCACTGCTTTCCCGCGCTGCCGCCTCGGCAATTTCACTCCGGTGACGCCAATCCGCTGAGCCCCCAGACCAGAAGGACGAACATGAAGTTTCGGAAGACTTTGGCCGCGCTCGGCGCGACCGTGGCGCTGACCTCGCTCGCTCACGCGCAGGACCTGAAGCTCAACGACAAGGGCTATTTCGCGAGGCAGGGCCTCAACGTCATCGTCTTCAACGACTTCTATCCGGACGGCCACCAGACCGGAGTCACTGTCGTCCAGCACGGCACGCGAGTCGCCGCAAACGGGGACCTCCGGCTCGAGCCTTCGCCCGGCCAATGGTCGCCGATCCCGAAGAACGGCGAGCGCACGGTCGACGCAAAGACGAACACGATCACTCAGGCGGCTTCCTATCCGGACCCAGCCAAGGACCGGAAGGGCTTCAACCCGATCTTCTACCCGGATCTGAAGCTCGACTACCGGGTCCACGTGACGCCATTGAAGGGCAACAGCTTCCGGATCAGCGTCGACCTCGACCGGCCGCTGCCGCCCGAATGGGTTGGGAAGGTGGGATTCAACCTCGAGCTCTTCCCGACCGACCTGTTCGGCAAGGCCTTCCTGATGGACGGGCAGACGGGCATCTTCCCGCGCCAGCCGAACGGGCCGGTCGTGCTTCGCGGCGGCGCTGCCGTCGAGACGCCCGTGCCGGTGCAGGCGAACGGTCCGGTCGTTGCCGCGGTGGGCGAGCCGCTGGTCGCGCCGCTCGCCACCGGCCGCACCCTCATCGTCGCTCCCGACGAGGACAAGCAGCGGATTCGGATCGAAAGCCGCAGCGGCACGCTCGAGCTGATCGACGGCCGCGCGAACCACAATAACGGCTGGTTCATCGTCCGCGGAGTCGTCCCGGCCGGAGCGACCAAGAATGCGGTCGAGTGGGTGGTCACTCCAAACGTCGTCGAGGGCTGGAAGTACGAGCCCGTCATCCAGGTGAGCCAGGTCGGCTACGCGCCCGACCAGCCGAAAAAGGCGATCATCGAGCTCGACCCGGCCGACCGCGAGGTGAAGCGCGTCCGCCTCTTCAGGCTGACCGAGAACGGCCGCAAGGAAGTCGCCTCCGCAATGCCGGAGAAGTGGGGCGACTTCCTCCGCTACACCTATCACAGCTTCGACTTTTCGGGCGTGCGCGAGCCGGGAATGTACGTCGTCGGTTATGGTGACAAGCTATCGCACCCGTTCAAGATCGGAAGCGACGTCTATTCGCGCCACGTCTGGCAGCCGACGCTGGAATATTTCCTGCCCGCGCAGATGTGCCACATGCGGGTGAACGAGAAATACCGCGTCTGGCACGATCTCGACCATATGGACGACGCGCTGATGGCGCCCGTCAACCTCAACCATTTCGACGGCTATGTGCAGGGCCCGAAGACGCTGACGAAGTTCAAGCCGGGGCAGATCGTGCCCGGCCTCAATGCCGGCGGCTGGCACGATGCCGGCGACTACGACATGCGGGTGGAATCGCAGATCGGAACGATCTGGCTGCTCTCCAAGATGGTCGAGGAGTTCGGCCTCGATTACGACGCGACGACGATCGACCAGAAGCGCAACCTGGTCGAAATACGCGACCCCGACGGTAAGAACGACGCGCTCCAGCAGATCGAGCACGGCCTCCTCAGCGTCGTCGGCGGCTGGCGCGCCCTGGGCCGGCTCTACCGCGGCATCATCGAGCCGACGCACCGCCAATATGTCATGCTCGGCGAAGCGGCGAACCAGACCGACAACGTCTTCAACAAGGCGTCGATCGGCCACGGCCCGCTCGGCAAGGACAATTCCGGCCAGCCGATCAAGGCGGACGACCGCTGGGTCTTCACCGAGGAGAATCCGGACCGCGAGCTCTACGCGGTCGGCGGCCTCGCCGCCGCGGCGCGGGTGATGAAGGGCTATGATGCGAAGCTCGCCGCCGACACGCTCGCGGCTGCGCGCGACGTCTTCACCAAGGCGATCGACAAGAGCAAGAATGTCGGGAACCGAGTCTACGCGCTGTCCGAGCTCATTCAAACGACGGGCGACCCGGCGCTGCTCCGGCGCCTGGTCGCGATGGAGCCGGAGATCCTCGCCAATGTCGAGCAGGCGGCGTGGCGGATCGCGCCGATCCTCGACCGAATCCCTGACGCCGGCTTCAAGCAGCGGCTTTCGGCGGCGGTCGGCGCCTACCAGGCGAAGGTGAAGGAGAGCGCGCGGACCGACTCCCCCTACCGCGTTCCCTACAAGCCCGACATCTGGGGCGCGGGATGGCAGATCCAGGAGCGCGGAGTCCGGCAATATTTCTTCCACAAGGGCTGGCCGGAGCATACCGACCCGCAGAGCTGGGTGAGTGCCCTCAACTTCGTCCTCGGAGTCCATCCGGGCGAGAACACGATGTCCTTCGCTTCCGGAGTCGGATCGAAGTCGGCGACCGTCGCCTACGGCACCAACCGCGCCGACTGGTCCTATATTCCGGGCGGCGTCATCTCCGGGACGGCGCTGATCCGGCCTGACCTGCCCGAATTGAAGATCTGGCCGTTCTTCTGGCAGCAGACCGAATATGTAATGGGCGGCGGCGAGACCAATTACATGTTCCTCGCTCTCGCCGCCGACCGCCTCTACGGCCGGGGCAAGTGAGGATCGCTGCGGCGGCGCTGGCGCTTGCTGCGGCCGGATCGGCCGAGGCTGCGAGCGTTTCCGTGAGGCCCTACGGGCGCCTCAGCGATGGCCGAGCTGTCGAGCAGGTAACGCTCGAGAACGACCAAGGGATGGTCGTGAAGTTGATCGGCTATGGAGCGATCGTAACCGACGTGATCGTTCCCGATGCCAAGGGCAAGCGGGAGAATGTCGCGCTCGGCTTCGGGAACCTGCGCGACTACGAGACGGAGAACGACCCGGCCTTCGGCGCTGTCATGGGCCGCTATTCGGGGCGGATCGCCAATGCCCGCTTCACGCTGGACGGGCGCGAGGTGAAGCTTACGGCGAACGACCGGGAGAACGCGCTACACGGCGGCCCGGGAAGCTTCGACAAGAAGCTGTGGACGATCTCGACCTTCAAGCGCGGAGGGACCGTAGGCGCGGTGCTGATTTATTCGAGCCCCCACGGCGAGCAGAATTTCCCCGGCAAGCTCGACCTCAAGGTCACCTACACGCTCCGCGCGTCCAATGCGCTCCGGATCGACTATGAGGCGCGGACAGACCGGCCGACCGTCCTCAATGTCACCAACCACAGCTATTTCAACCTTTCCGGAGCTGGATCGGGGTCGGTCCGGAACCACGTCCTCCGGATCGACAGCGATGCGATCCTCGAGACGGACGAACGCGGCATCCCGACGGGCCGCACGATCCCGGTGGAGGGGACGCCGTTCGATTTCCGCCGGCCTACAGCCATCGGCGCGAAGATCGACATGCCGCATCCGCAAATGACCGGCCGGCGCGGCTTCAATCATAGCTGGGTGCTCCGGAACGAAGGCAAGCTGCTGCGGGTCGCTGAAGTGGCGGATCCGGCATCCGGGCGGGGCCTCGTCGTGATGACGACCGAGCCGTCGCTCCACGCATATACCGGCAACTGGTTCGCCCCAGGGCTTCGAGGCGCGCAGGGCAAGCCCTACCGCCCGCACGATGGGCTCGCGCTCGAGACGCAGCATTATCCGGATGCGCCGAACCGGCCGGACTTCCCCTCGACCCTGCTTCAGCCGGGCGAGACCTTCCGCTCCACCACCATCTACCGCTTCACCGCCGACGGGGCCGCCAAATGATCAGATTCATCGCCGCTTTGCTGCTCGCGCTCGTCAGCGTTCCCGCCTTTGCCGAGACTGCCGTCGAGCGCCACGGCCAGCTCCGCGTCGAGGGCAACCGCATCGTCGACAGGAACGGCGAGCCCGTGATGCTGCGGGGGATGTCGCTCTTCTGGAGCCAGTGGCAGGGCAAATATTACAATGCCTCGGCGATCCGCTGGCTTCGCGACGACTGGAACGTCAACGTCGTTCGCGCGGCAATGGCCGTCCACAGTGACGGCTATCTTAAATATCCGGAGCGGGAGATGAAGAAGGTCGAGGCGGTGATCGACGCCGCGATCGGTCTCGGCATCTACGTCATCGTCGATTGGCACGCCCACCAGCCGGAAGCGGCGGCGGCGGGCGAGTTCTTCGCGAAGATCGCCCGGAAATACGGGCAGCACCCGAACCTCATCTACGAGACCTACAACGAGCCGCTGCGCGAGCATGACTGGTCGACGGTGCTGAAGCCGTACCACGTCGCTGTCAGCGGGAAGATCCGGTCCGAAGACCCGGACAATCTGATCGTCGCCGGCACCCAGACCTGGTCGCAGGACGTGGACAAGGCCGCGCTCGACCCGCTGCCCTTCCCGAACGTCGCCTACACGCTCCATTTCTACGCGGGCACGCACCGCCAGGAGCTTCGCGACAAGGCCGAGGCGGCGATGAAGAACGGCGCCGCCTTGTTCGTCACCGAATGGGGAACCACCGACGCGAATGGCGACGGCCCGATCTTCCCGGAGGAGACCCGCCGCTGGTTCGACTTCATGGAGCGGCACGAGCTGAGCTACCTCAACTGGTCGGTCGCCGATAAGCGCGAGGGATCGGCGGCTTTGCTTCCGGGCGCTTCGCCGCAGGGCGGCTGGCCGGCGAGGATGCTGACGCCATCGGGGCGGCTGGTTCGGGAACAGCTTCGGAAGATGAACCCGAAGCAGGGGCGTCGTTCGAAGTCGGTCGACCCGTGCGGCGAGGGCACCTGCTGAGGAAGGAATGCATATGATCGGCCGGCGACGTTTCATGGCCACGGCCGGCGCTGCCGCCGTATTGCCGAGCCTCGCCGGCTTTGGCCGCGCGGAGGCGCAGGGACTCCAGTCGATGGCCGGGCGGGCGGTGTCGATCACGAAGGCCGAGCGCGAGGCGCGGATCGCGCGCGCTCAGGCGATGATGCGCCAGCAGGGGTTGGCGGCAATCCTCGTCGAGCCCGGCGCGAGCCTCGTCTATTTCACCGGCATCCGCTGGAGTCGGAGCGAGCGCTTCACTGGCGCCGTCATCCCGACGTCCGGGAAGATCGGAGTCTTCACGCCTTTCTTCGAAGAGCCTTCGGTGCGCGAGACGCTCGCCGTGCCTGCGGACCTGCGCACCTGGAACGAGCATGAGGATCCGATGCGGCTGGTCGGAAACTGGCTTAAGGAAAGGAAGCTGGGGCAGGGGACGATCGGAGTGGAGGAGAGCGTCCGCTACTTCCATATCGACGGCCTCCAGCGCGCGCTTCCGCAGGCGCGGGTTCGCTCCGCGGCGTCGGTGGTGCGGGCGCTCCGGATGATCAAGTCGCCGGCCGAGATCGCCTTGATGCAGCTTGCGGCTGATATCACGATCGCCGCCTATCGCCACACCGCCGCCCGGATCCAGGCCGGCATGACTCCGGCTCAGATCGGAGCGATCATGAACCAGGCGACGACGGCGCTCGGCGGACGCCCGGAATTCGCGCTGGTCCTGCTCGGCGAAGCGAGCGCCTATCCGCACGGCACCGGCAAGCCCCAGGCGGTGAAAGAAGGCGAAGTGGTGCTGATGGACTGCGGCTGCACCGTCGAGGGATACCAGTCCGACATCTCGCGCACCTTCGTGTTCGGCGAGCCGACCAAGCGGCAGCGCGAGGTCTGGAACCACATGCACCGCGGCCAGCAGATCGCGTTCGAAGCGGCGCGGGTGGGAGTGCCCGCCGGGAGCGTCGACGATGCCGTGCGGCGTTATTACGAGAAGCTCAGCTACGGCCCCGATTACAAGCTGCCAGGCCTTTCGCACCGCACCGGCCACGGCATCGGCCTTGAAGGCCACGAGCCGGTGAACCTGGTGCGCGGCGAGACGACTCGCCTCGCACCCGGCATGTGCTTTTCGGACGAGCCCGGCATCTACATTCCGAGGCAGTTCGGGATCCGGCTCGAGGACTGCTTCTATATGACGCCCGCGGGCCCCCGCTGGTTTTCCACCCCGCCGCCGTCGCTCGACCGGCCGTTCGCCTAGGCTCGGGGGGTGCCGCCCATCGCGCGGTAGAGGTCGATAGCGGCGTTCATCCGCTCCTGGAGGGTGATGGCTCGGGCATCCTCCGCCTGGACGAGGAAGCGCTGCGCCTCGAGCACGTCGCGAAGATCGGCCGCGCCCTCGATGAACTGGAGCCGCCGAAGCCGCGCGGTGGTGCGCGCCTCCTCGACGGCCTGTGCAAGCAAGGCCTCGCGGCGGCGCGACTGCTCGACCGCCGAAAGCGCATCTTGCGCCTCCCGAAGCGCGACGAGGAGCGCGCGGCGGTAAAGCTCGACCGTCTCCACCTGGGTGGCGGTGGCGAAGGAGAGTTCGCCTCGCAGCCGCCCACCCTGGAAGATCGGAGCGAGGAGGTTCGCGCCCGCCGAGACCGTGGCGCCGAACGGGCCGGTCAGAGTCGCCGCCTGGACGAGGCTGCTGGCGGTGAGGCGGAGGTTCGGAAGGAAGGCGGCGCGGGCGCGCTCGACGTCGCCGCGTGCGGCGCTGATCCGTGCTTCGGCGGCCTGGATGTCGGGACGGCGGACGAGGAGGGCGCCCGGTTGGACTGGGACGAACGCCGGCTCCCGGAACGCGACGAGGGTAGCTTGGGGCGGCTCGAAGCGAGGAGCTTCCTCGCCGACGAGGACGGCGAGCGCATTGTGCGTCTGCTCCTGCGCCTCGGCAAGGCGCGTGCGCTCGGCCTCGAGCTGTCGGACCTCGATCGCCTGGAGCCCCGTGTCGACGCGCGTGGCGACGCCTTCGCGGAGCCGCACACGGACGATCCGCTCGAGCTCGCGCGATGTCCCGATACTTCGATCTAAAAGCGCGATCCGGTCGGCAAGCGCGGCATGCTGGATGAAGGCGCGGGCGACTTCGGCTTCGACGACGAGCGCTGCCGCCTGACGGTCGAAGGCGGCGGCGGAGACTCGGGTGCGAGCGGCTCGCCGTCCGGCGCGGTTGCCGCCGAACAGGTCGGTGTCGAACGAGACGTCGAGGCCGGCGAAAGCCTGGCTGAAATCGAACGGGCGCGCCCGCTCGTTGTCGCTGCGCGTACCGGTAAGGCCGGCGGAGGCCGAGACGGCGGGCAGCATTGCCGCGCGAGCGACGGCGAGCTGCGAGCGGGCTTGCGCGACACGCGCCCGGGCGACTGCGATGTCAGCATTCGACTGGAGCGCGCGGGCGATCAGCCCCTGGAGCGCTGGATTGTCGAACGCCTGCCCAAGCCCCTCGACCGGAATGAGGCGGCCCTGCACGGGCGCGGGCGCGCCGCGCCACTCGGTCGAGAGGACTTCCGGCGCGAGCGCGAGCTTCGGCTGCGGCGCCGCACAGCCGGCGGCGAACAGGCACAATCCGGCCGCGCCTGCGCCGATGTTCGAAGCTCTTCGCCGTCCGGTCATGTGCCTCGCATAGCCGCTCAGGGTAAAAGATCAGCTAAGCTCGCTTGTTTGGGTTGCATGCAGCTTAACCCTCTTTTCAGCCATTTCCTCTAGCGCAACTTCCGATGAGCAGCCCATTGTTCCGGCAGGAAGTGATCGACGTCAGCCGCGACCGGCTGGCCGGGACGGTCGTCGCCGCGACTCCGCCGGGCGCGAAGCTCTATGCCGCCATCCTGATGGTCGTGTTCGCAGCGCTCGTCGCGATCCTCATCTTCGGCGAATATGCGGCTCGGGCGCAGGTGAAGGGCGTGATCGCCTATAATGGCGGCATCGCCCGGGTTTATTCAAACGCGCCCGCCGAAATCCGCCAGATTCATGTACGGACCGGAATGCAGGTCGCGGCCGGCGATCCGCTCGTCACCATCTCGCTCGCTCAGGGCCGCGGCGGGCTCGATCCCCAGCTCAGCGAGCTCCAGCGCCAGGAGCAGGCGCTTGCCCGTCAGCAGGAGCTGACCTCGATGCTCGGCTCGGCCGAAGCTCAGGCGCTCCAGCGTCAGAAAGCAAGCCTCGCCGCGGCGATCGGCTCGCTCGAGCGGCAGCGCTCGCTCGCCGCCGCCCAGATCGGCTTTGCGGAAGCTGCCACCCGCCGCTCCGCGCGCCTCGCCGCCGAGGGGGCGGGGACCCAGCGCCAGGTCGAGGAAAGCCGCGCCGAAGTCCTCGCCCGGCGCGCGGAGGTCGAAAGCATCAACGAACGCATCATCACTCAGCGTGAGGCCCTGCGCGGCATCGACGCGCAGATCACTCAGCGCCTGCTCGAAGCCAATCGCAGCCAGACGGCCGTCGGCGCCGAGCGTGCTGCCCTTGCCGAACAGCGCGCGGCGCTGCTTCGCACCGACCAGATCACTCTGACCGCGCCGGTCGCCGGCGAAGTCGGCGACATCCTCGGCGAAGTAGGCCAGCGCGCCCGCGCCGACACTTCCCTCGTCACCATCGTGCCGCGCGGGAGCCGGATGGAAGTCTGGCTCTACGCGCCCTCCCGTTCGGTCGGCTTCGTTCAGCCGGGGCAGGAAGTGCGGCTCCTGTTCGATGCCTTCGCCTATCAGAAATATGGCGTCGGGCGCGGCCGGGTCACCGCCCTTTCGCGCGTGCCCGTGGAGCCCGGAGCAATCGACGCCGCCCTCGGCATCGAGGAGCCTGTGTTCCGGGTACGGGTCGCGATCGAGCACCTCCCGCCGCGGATTAGAGACGCCGAGGCGCGGCTGCGGCCGGGGATGACGCTCAGCGCCAATCTCGTTCTCGAGCGCCGGCGGCTGTGGGAAGTCTTGTTCAAGCCCGTCGCGGCGGCGTTCCGATCATGAGCTTCGAATGGCCCTGGACGAAGCGCCTGCGCCCGATGCTTCAGTCGGAAGAGGCGGAGTGCGGCCTTGCCTGCGTGGCGATGATCGCCGCCTATCACGGCCACCGAGTGAACCTTCCGGGGCTGAGGCAGCATTATCCGGTCTCGCTGAAAGGCACGACGCTCGCCGACCTGGTCGGCGTCGCCTCCGAACTCGAGCTCGCGCCTCGGGCGCTCCGGCTCGAAGTCGAGGAGATGAGCAAGCTCCAGCGGCCGTCGATCCTTCACTGGGACCTCAACCATTTCGTCGTCCTTGAGGATGTGGGAAAGCGGAGCGTCACCATCGTCGATCCCGCAGTGGGGCGGCGGACGCTGACCAGGAACGAGATCGGCCGCCACTTCACCGGGGTTGCGCTGGAGCTAACGCCGAGCCCGGATTTCGTGCCGGTGGAAGCTCGGACGAAGACCCGGCTCAGCGACTTGTGGAGCCGGCTCGTCAATTACCGAAGCGCGATGATCCAGGTGCTGGCGCTCTCGCTGCTGCTCCAGCTGACCGCTTTGGTCATGCCCTTCTTCCTTCAGCTCACGATCGACGAGGGCATCGGCCAGACCGACGGCAACCTCCTCCTTCTGCTGCTGGTCGGCTTCGGTGTCGTCTACATATTGAACGGAGTCACACGGGCGCTTCGAGCTTGGGTGGTGCTGACGCTCGGCCAGTCGCTCTCTTATCAGCTCGGCGGGAACGTCGTTCGGCATCTCCTCCGGCTGCCGCTCGCTTATTTCGAGAAGCGGCATGTCGGCGACCTCCTGTCGAGGATCGGGTCGATCCAGCCGATCCAGGCGCTTCTGAGCCAGGGGCTCGTCAACGTCCTGATCGATTCGGTGCTTGCGCTGACCACCCTGGTCGTCATGTTGCTGATCAGCCCGACGCTCGCCTTCATCGTCGTCGGCACCACCATCTTCTACATCGTCATCAGCTTGCTTCTCTTCCCCGGCCTTCGCCGCCGCACGGAGGAGGAGATCATGGCCCGGGCGCGCGAGGAGACGTTCCTGATGGAAACGATCCGCGCGATGCGCGCAATCAAGCTCCACACGCACGAGGCGATGCGGGAGAATGGTTGGCGGAACCGCTTTGCGGACGTGATCTCGGCCAATTACCGCGCGCAGATTTACGGCATCCGGCTCGACTTCGCCGAGAACATCCTGTTCGGGCTCGAATTCCTGCTGGTGGTTTATTTCGGCGCGCTCGCGGTCATCGAGCAGAGCCTCACCGTCGGCCTTCTGCTCGCCTTCTTGGCCTACCGGACCAGCTTCACGGCGAGCACCGTCTCGCTGGTAGACCAGGCGCAGGCATGGCGGCTGCTCGGAGTCCACCTCGACCGCCTGTCCGACATCGTCGGCCAGAAGCGCGAGGAAGTGCGGGCCGGTCGCCGCACCGCTTTGCTGCCGCCGCCCGCGATCCGCGGCGAAGGCCTGAGCTTCGCCTACGGACCCAACGAGAACCCGATCTTCGACGGCCTGGATTTCGAGATTCCGAAGGGGAGCTTCGTCGCCATTGTCGGCCCTTCCGGATCCGGCAAGACGACGATGATGCGGGTCATGCTCGGTCTGCTCGCGCCGACTTCAGGGCAGCTGTTCGTCGACGGCGTTCCGCTCGGGCCGGCCACGAATGGCGCATGGCGGGGCCGAATCGGCGCAGTCCTTCAGGACGATGTGCTGCTCACTGGAACGCTGGCCGACAACATCGCCTTTTTCGATCCTCGTCTAGACCAGGAAAAGGTCGAGGCGGCGGCGCGGGCGGCGCGGATTCACGACGACATCGTGAAGATGCCGATGGCCTATCAGAGCCTGGTTGGCGACATGGGCGCGGCTCTTTCCGGCGGCCAGCGCCAGCGGATCATGCTGGCCCGGGCGCTCTACCGCGATCCGGACGCCCTTTTCCTCGACGAGGGCACTGCCAATCTCGACGAGGAGAATGAGGCTGCAATCGTGGACTTGGTCGCCCGGCTGCCCATCACCCGTGTGGTGATCGCTCACCGGCCAGCGCTGATCCAGCGGGCGGACATCGTCTACCGGCTCGACGAAGGCCGGCTGGTCAGGGTCTAGAGGTTTAGGTGGCCGCCGCTTTGCGGCGGCCACCCTTCGCTGGACCTCGCTTCTTCGCGCCTCCGGCACCGCCGCCAGCTCCGCCGCCGGCATCCGCGCCGGCCGCTTCGCGCGGACGCCTGCCGAGACCGATCGCCTGAGCCATTTCGCTGCGCCGCTTGGAATAATTGGGAGCGACCATCGGATAGTCGCGCGGGAGCCCATAGTCGGTGCGATACTGATCCGGCGACATGCCGTGCGCATTCTGGAGGTGGCGCTTCAGCGTCTTTTGCTTGCGGCCGCATTCCATGCACACGAGATAATCCGGCTTGATCGACGCGCGCACAGAAACGATCGGGGTCTTTTCCTGCTGCGGCTCCGGCGCCGGCTGTCCGAGCGTGACTAGAGCCTCGTGAACGCGTTGCACGAGATTGGCGACATCCCCGACGGCTACGGTGTTGTTGGAAACGTGCGCCGAAACGATGTCCGCCGTCAGCTCAACCAGTTGCTCGTTCTTCATCGGGGTCTCCAGCACTTGAGTTTGTAGCGCCTCTAGCGGCTGCTCCTGCGCTTTTCCATCTTCTTTTGCAAATTCACGGGGGAGCATAATCGCCTCCCGGGCGGTCCCCCAAGACCAAGCGAAGCGCCACACGAAAAGAAGTCGCAATTTGTTAACGATGTAACGAGTATATAGCGGCGTTGGCACAAGGGGGGTCCGCGTGGGATATTCGAGGAAGCTGGGTCCGCCCATAGTTTCTGCGGCCGTCGCGACGATTGTGCTTACGAACTTCGCGACTGTGACAATCGTGAAAGCCCAAGGCGATCCCGGCCTGGAACTGTTTGCAGCGATCTGGCCGATCGCGCTCACCTCCGCAGTCGCGATCATTTTGGTTATGTCCTTTCTTTATAGCTCTTTGCTGGAGCTTGTTCATGAGCTTGAGAACCGCGAACAGGCCGCGCAGCACCAGGCGATGCACGACCAGCTCACCGGGCTCGCGAACCGGCCGCTCCTCGAAGACCGGCTGAACCAGGCGCTGACGCGGGTGCGCCGCGACGGCGCCAGCGTCGCGCTCCTGGCTCTCGACCTCGACCGGTTCAAGCAAGTGAACGACACTCTCGGCCACGCCGCCGGCGATCTCCTCGTCCAGCAGGTCGGCGAGCGGCTGAAGTCGCTTTTGCGGGAGACCGACACCGTCGCACGCATCGGCGGGGACGAATTCGCAATCATCCAATCTGCGCCTAAGAATGAAGGCGACGTTCGCCGGCTGTGCGCCCGCATCATCGAAGCGATTGGCGAGCCGTTCGTGCTCGGGGGGCGCGAGGCCCGCGTCGGAGTGAGCGTCGGCGCCGTGATGCCCGGAAGGGACGCCGCGGATGCCGCCGAGCTCCTTCGCAAGGCCGATATCACTATGTACCGCGCCAAGGCCGCGGGGCGTAACTGCTACCGTCTATTCAGCGAGGAGATGGACGCCGCCGTGCAGCGCCGAGACCAGGTCGAGATCGCGCTTCGCGAAGCACTCGGCAGCGGTGACGGCCTCGATCTCCACTTCCAGGCACAGCTCGATGCTCGCGGCGCCGTGACCGGAGCCGAGGCGCTGCTTCGCTGGCGCCACCCGGCGCTGGGTGACGTCGCGCCGCGCGAGGTCGTGCCGGTCGCGGAGGAATGCGGCCTCATCGACCAGCTTGGCACATTCATCTTCAGGCGCGCCTGCCGCGCGGCAAAGGCCTGGCCGAACCTTTCGATGGCGGTGAACCTGTCGGCGATGCAGTTCCGGCGTGAGGATCTCCCTGGCCGGCTCCACCGCATCGCCGCCGAAGAAGGCGTGAGTTGCGAACAGATCGAACTCGAAATCACCGAAAAGCTTTTCGTCGATCATAGCGAGGCGTGCGAAGGCTGGATCTCTCAGTTGCGTTCGAGCGGCTTCCGAGTGGCCCTCGACGATTTCGGAACCGGTTATTCGTCGCTGAGCCACCTCCGCCGCTTCCAGGTCGACAAGATCAAGCTCGACCGCTCGCTCCTCGACACGGCCCGACCGAGCGACGGCATCGCCTTCATCGCGGCGGCCGTGACGGTCGGCCACGCCATGCAAACCGAGGTGGTCGCAGAGGGTGTCGCCAACAAAGCCCAGGAGAAGGTCGCGCTCGATGCCGGCTGCGACGGGGTTCAGGGCAATCTCTACGCGCCTCCGCTCTCAGAGGCGGATTTCGGCGAATTCCTGAAGCGCAAATCCAGCCGGAGGCTCGCCGCCTAGGTCCGGCGATCATTTCCTTATCGGCACTTGTTCCAGCCGGGGCCGCGGACGAAGCGGCCGGGGGTTGCGCCGGTATGCTCCCCATCTCGAAGCACGGCCACTCCGTTCACGAAGACGTGGCGCATTCCGACCGCATATTGCTGCGGGTCCTGGAACGTCGCTCGGTCGGCGACTGTACGCGGATCGAAGATGGCGATGTCGGCGAAATTGCCGTTCTTCAGCATGCCCCTGTCGTTGATTCCCAGGTTGGACGCGGGGAGGGCGGCTAGCCGCCGAACCGCCTCTTCCAGCGGCAGCAGCTTCTCGTCCCGCACATAGCGGCCGAGGAGGCGCGCGAAATTGCCGTAGGCGCGCGGATGCGTGCTCGACAGCAGGAATACGCCTTCGGGCGCCTGGCTCGACGCGTCCGAGCCGAAACTCATCCAGGGAAGCTGCACCGCGCGCCGCACATTGTCCTCGCTCATCCCGAAATAGGCCACCTGGATTCGGCTGTTGTCCTCGACGATAAGCTCCGCGGCGGTCTCTTCGGGAGACTTGCCGCGCGCCTTGGCGACTTCGGCCAGCGTCTTGCCCGTGAGGGGCTTCAGCGCCGCGGTCTTGAAGGCGAGGAGCAGCACCTTGTCGGGCTCCTGAACGACGAGATTGCCGTTCTCCGACACCTGGCCGCTGCGCATCTCGGCCAGCGCCCGCGCGCGCGTCGCCGGATCCTTGAGGCGGCCAATCCACGCATCGAGGCCCCCTTCCTGCACCCAGAGCGGCATTGCGGCGTCGAAGCCCGTCGAGCTTGCCGGATAATTGTACATGTCCGCCGTGATGCGCAGGCCCGCCTTGCGCGCTGCCTCGACTCGCTGGATCGCAGCGTCGATCTTCGGCCAGTTCTCGCGGCCCGATTGCTTGAAGTGATAGATCTCGGCCGGCGCGCCCGATTTCCGGCTGATCTCGATCAGCTCGTCGATCGCTTCCAAGAGCCGCGGCCCCTCGTCGCGCATGTGGCTGATATACATGCCGCCGCACCGGCCGGCCTCGCGGCTCAGCGCGATCAGCTCCGGAGTCTCGGCGAACGAGGCGGGAGCGTAGATCAGCGAGGAGCCGACGCCCATCGCGCCCTCGTTCATCGCCTGGCGGACGAGCGCGCGCATTCGGCCGAGCTGTTCGGGGGTCGGATCGACGTCCCGCTCGCCGAGCTCGTGGACCCGCACCGTCGTCGCTCCGACGAAGCTCGCGACGTTGGTCGAGACGCCCTTCCTCTCGAGCATCTCGAGATACTCGCCGAACGTGGTCCAGGTGATCGGATATTTGATGTCGCCCTGGCCGGCGATGCGGCGCCGCTTCATCTCCTCGTTCCAAGGCCCCATCGAGGTCCCTTCGCCCATCACCTCCAGCGTCACGCCCTGGCGGATGTCGCTCTGGCTCCTCGGGTCCGCGAGAAGGGATTCGTTGGCCCAGCTCAGCATGTTGATGAAGCCGGGGGCGACGGCGAGGCCGCGCGCGTCGATCTCTTCGGAGCCGCTGCCGGAGAGCTTGGGCCCGACAAAGGCGACCTTGTCGCCCCTGATGGCGACATCGCCGGTGAACGGCCTCCCGCCGCTGCCGTCGTAGACGGTGCCGCCGCGGATGACGACGTCGTAGCTAGGGGAGGGCGCCGCCCCCTGCTGCACCGCGCAGGCGGCGAGCGAGCATGCCATCAGGGCAGCCAAGGTTTTCCTGAGCTTCATCGCGTCCTCCTCGTCTTGGAGACAGTGATACTCGCCATGCGCCGGTCTTGCCACCGCCCGGTCCGCCGCTTACCCCTGATCCCAAGGGAGACGGGAATGCGGATCGCGTGCCTGGGCGGCGGACCTGCCGGGCTCTATTTTGCAATTTCGATGAAGCTGCGCGACCGATGCAACGACATCGACCTTTACGAGCGCAACCGCCCCGACGACACGTTCGGCTGGGGCGTCGTCTTTTCGGACCGGACGGTCGAGAACCTCATGCAGAATGACGCAGTGTCAGGCGCAGTCATTGCTCACGAATTCACGCACTGGGACGACATCGAAGTCCATATCCACGGCGAGACGGTGCGGTCTTCCGGCCACGGTTTCATCGGGATCGGAAGGAAGCGCCTGCTTGCGATCCTTCAGGAACGGGCGCGGGAGCTCGGCGTCAGGCTCCATTTCGAGCATGAGGCGAGCCCTCGACTGGAGGACTGGGCGGATTACGACCTCGTCATTGCCGCCGACGGCGCGAACAGCCGCATCCGAAGCGCCTATGCCGAGCATTTCGGGATCGACGTCCAGACGCGCAGGAACAAGTTCTTCTGGTTCGGAACGTCCAAGGTGTTCGAAGCCTTCACCTTCGCCTTCGAGGAGACCGAAGCGGGGTGGGTGTGGGCCCACGCTTATCGCTTCGATGCGGGGCTATCCACCTTCATCGTCGAGATGGCGCCGGATACCTGGGCGCGGCTGGGGCTCGACCGGATGGACCAGCCTCAGGCGATCGCGCTCTGCGAGCGCATTTTCGCAAAGTATCTGGACGGCCAGCCGCTGATGTCCAACGCCGGGCATTTGCCGGGGCCGCAGGCGTGGCTCAATTTCCGCCGCATCATCTGCGGGCGCTGGTCCTACAAGAACCTCATCCTCCTCGGCGACGCGGCGCATACGGCGCATTTCTCGATCGGCTCCGGGACGAAGCTGGCGCTCGAGGACGCGATCAAGCTTGCGGAGGTGTTGAACCGGCCGGGGCTCAGCCGTGAGCAGGCGCTGGAGGAATATCGCGAGGAGCGGAACCTCGAAGTGCTGAAGCTCCAGAACAGCGCGCGAAACTCCACCGAATGGTTCGAGACTTTGGACCGCTACCTTCACTTCGAGCCGATCCAATTCGCCTACTCGCTGCTCACGCGCTCGCAGCGCGTCAGCCACGAAAATCTGAGGCTGCGGGACAAGGACTGGCTGGAGGGCGTCGAACGCTGGTTCCAGTCGAAGGCGCGGGGGACTCCGGTCAACGATCCCGCGCCGCCGATGTTCGCGCCTTACGAGCTGCGCGGAATGAGGCTCGCAAACCGTGTCGTCGTCTCGCCGATGGCGATGTATTCGGCGCGGGAGGGGACGCCGAACGACTTCCACCTCGTCCATTACGGCACGCGCGCGCAGGGCGGGGCGGGGCTACTCTACACCGAGATGACCTGCGTGTCGGCCGAAGGGCGGATCAGCCCCGGCTGCGCGGGGATGTACGCGCCCGAGCATGTCGAGGCGTGGCGGCGGATCGTCGATTTTGTGCATGGCAATTCGAACGCCAAGTTCTGCCTCCAGCTCGGCCATTCCGGGCCTAAGGGTTCGACCAAGGTCGGCTGGGAAGGCTATGACGTGCCGCTGGACGAGGGGAACTGGCCTGTGATGGCCGCCTCGGACGTGCCCTGGTCGGCGCAGAACCAGGTGCCGCGGCCGATGACCCGCGCCGACATGGACCGGGTGCGGGAGGAGTTCGTCGCCGCCGTTCGGATGGGGCTGGAGGCGGGGTTCGACATGGTCGAACTCCACGCCGCCCACGGATATCTCCTTTCAAGCTTCATTACGCCGCTGATGAACCGCCGCACCGACGAATATGGTGGCAGCCTGGAGAACCGCCTCCGCTTCCCGCTCGAAATCTTCCAGGCGATGCGGGAGGCGTGGCCGGCGGACAAGCCGATGTCGGTGCGGATTTCGGCCACTGACTGGATGGGCGATGACGGCATCACACCGGAGGACGCGGTCGAGATCGCCCGCGCCTTCGGCGAGGCAGGCGCCGACCTCATCGACGTGTCGGCCGGACAGACCTGGGCCGATTGCCGCCCCGTCTACGGCCGCATGTTCCAGACGCCGTTCGCCGACCGAATCCGCAACGAGGCGCGCGTCTCCGCCATGGCAGTCGGCAACATCTACGAGGCCGATCACGTCAACTCGATCCTCGCCGCCGGCCGCGCCGATCTCGTCGCGCTCGCCCGACCGCATCTCGTCGATCCGATGTGGACCCTACGCGCCGCCGCCGCGTCCAATTGCCGGGAGGTGCACGTCCCGCCTCAATATCGGTCGGGAATGGCCCAGCTCGCGCGCAACCTGAAGCGCGAAGCCGAAGCGGCGCTCAAGGCATGAGGCTCTACGGGCACCACGCCATCATTACCGGCGGCGGCACGGGCATAGGCGCCGCCATCGCGCGCGCTCTCGCCGCCGAGGGAGCAAAGCTGACGCTGGTGGGCCGCCGCCCTGAGCTGCTGGAGGAAGTAGCGAAAAAACTCCGTTCGTCCCGAGCGAAGTCGAGGGGCGCTGCACAGAGCGCGGAGCCACGCCCCTCGGCTGCGTTCGGGACGAACGAGGGCGTGAGCGTTGCACCCGCCGACGTGACAGTGCGCGCGGAGGTGGATCGCGCCTTCACCCAAGCCCGCGCTGCACATGGCCCGATCACCATCCTCATAAACAACGCCGGCGCCGCCGCCGGAATCCCCTTCTCCAAAATCACCGGAACCCTCTGGCGCGACATGCTCGCCGTGAACCTCGACGGCGTCTTCCACTGCTGCCAGGCCGCGCTGCCGGACCTGCTCGCCGCGGCACGCGGGCGCATCGTCACCATCGCGTCGATCGCGGGCCTGCGCGGCTTCGCCTACGCCGCGCCCTACATCGCCGCCAAGCACGGCGCCGTCGGCCTCACCCGCGCTCTCGCTGCCGAATATGCCTCGACGGGCCTCACCGCGAACGCCGTTTGCCCCGGCTTCGTCGACACGGAAATGACCGTCCAGTCCGTCGCCACCATCACGGCCAAGACGGGGCGCAGCGAGGAAGCGGCCCGCGCCGAGCTCGCGCGCCTCAACCCCTCCGGCCGCCTCATCGTGCCGGAGGAGGTCACCGCCGCGGTGCTTGACCTGATCCTCTCCGACAGGAACGGTGAGGCCGTGGAGATCGCATGAACCCCGAAAGCTACGCTCCCCAACACTTCCTCTGGTCCTTCGAAGCCGGAGTGGCGATCGTCACCCTGAACCGGCCGGAGCGGAAGAACCCGCTCACCTTCGAAAGCTATGCCGAGCTTCGGGACATGTTCCGCGCGCTTGTCTACGCGGCTGAGGTGAAGGCGGTCGTCGTCACC
>Ga0216301_1000116_pt1 | contig 22023 bp, 15 predicted proteins | sample 4hB_Boncat_minus_FD_156203 | JGI IMG/M metagenome (GOLD analysis project Ga0216301, IMG submission 156203) | Terrestrial sediment cell enrichment communities for BONCAT metagenomics from Utah, United States - 4hB_Boncat_minus | ecosystem: Environmental > Terrestrial > Deep subsurface > Rock...
CCCCTCCCCCGCCGGCGTTCACCCCGGCCGATCTGCAGAAGATCAAGGACGAATACGCGGTGTCGGCGCGGTTCCTGTGGGTGGCCAGCGGTATGCGGCTGTGGGTCGACCACCAGTTCTTCGTAGACGAGCGTTGGCAACGCTGGGGACCGGAGCCGGCGCAGGCCCAAGGCTTCTTCAAGGGGCTCCCCGTCAGCCGGAGCTACCAGGGCCAGGACTACGCCGCGCCTGGCGGTGGCGACTTCACCATCCTCGACACCAAAGACCCACAAAGGGTGACTAAGGAGCCCGTGGTCGAGGCGCTCCCCTACAGCGCCCAAATCGAGCAAGCGTTCCCCCGCCGCTGGAACCCGAAGACCGGGAAATGGGAGTTCTACACCTCGGGCGGCGGCACCTACGGCATCGACGAATACCCTCGCGGAGTCCCCGGCCGTTCCCAGTACCTGGGTGGCAGCGACACCGCCTGGCTGGCGACCCACGAGTTGCACCACAACCTGGAGTCGCACGGAACCTTCAGCCTGAGCGACCGCGAGGACGAGCGGATCGTGTTCAACCACCCGACGCCGCGCCGGCGCGTGGTTCGGCCGGACGGAAGCGTGGACGAAGTCGCGTGGTCGACGTCGGGCCGCCACGGTGAGCACTGGGACGTCATGGCCTGGTGGGACCGCCAGCTCACCGACGCCCAGTGGCTCCGCATGTTCTTCGGCCGCACGATCACGGTAAAGGACGCCGACCAGGACGGGCTCCCGGACGATGACCCGCGCCTGCCCCTCGACGAGCGGCGCTTTGGGAGCAGCTCTCGCAAGGCCGCCACCGATGGCAACCTCAACGACCTTCACAAGGCGATGCTCAGCAACTGGGCGCCAGGACCGATCCAGAGCAGTTGGATCAAGCCACCATTCCAAGCGGTCCTGCCGAGCCCGACAAGCCCCGACTCCGACCGGGATGGATTGCTCGACACCCAGGACCCGTACCCGCTCTATCTCAACGTTCCGCTGATCGCTCCGCTTACGCCCAAGCTGGACGGGGACGCGAGCGAGTGGCGGGACATCCCTGCGGCGGCGCAATTCCAGAAGGGAGGCATCGACTTCACCTTCAAGCAGGCCCACGACGAGGACGGCTACTACGGCCTGTACGAGATCAGCGGCCCCTGGAAGCGGATCACCGCGTCGTTCGACGGCGAAGGGAAGGGGGTCTACAGCGGCGAGGGCGTCCTCGGCTTCGAGACGATCTTGAACGACGCCGAAAGCCCCGACTTGATCTCCACGAGACCTACCTTCGGAGCCCCCGGCTTAACCCTCAAAGCTCAACGCTCCGCCAATGGCGTAACGGTGGAGTTCCGCCTCCCTAACCGGGGAGACGGGCCTTGGTTCTGGCATCGGGGTGGCAACGAGATCGGCGCGATGATCAACGTGTGGGACACCGAGGGGCGGGGCTTCAGCGCATGGGAGCCGTACCGCCCGTTCTATGCCCGAATGGTGGAGGCACACGGCCAAGCACCGATGCCCGCGGACGTGCCGGCCGAGCTGGTGCCAGGACCGGGTGTGCGGGTCTACCGGCCCGAAGAACTAAAGGCGGAAGCCGGTTGGACGGTCCAGGGTGGTAGGGCCTCTTACCCGGGTGGCGACGAGGCGGCGTTGTACCTGGACGGCTTGAAGGCGGGCGACTTCGACTTCATGGCGGTGGTCGAGGGCAAGAACGACGGCATCCTCGGCGCCTTTACCAGCAGCACCAAACAGATGAGCTCGGGCGAGGGGATCATCGGGTTTGTAGGTGGCTACGGCAATACGGTGACTCGGATGCGCGTCTACGGCACCGAAGCCGGCGACGACCAAACCGCCATGACCCCCGGCAAGCACCGAATCCAGCTCAGCCGCCGCAACGGCGGTCTTTGGTTAATGGTCGACGGCAAGCCCGTCGTCTACACCCGAGACCCCAACCCGAAAGCGGTTATCGACCGCCTCGCCATCATCGGCGGCTACAACGGCAACCAGATCGTGCACGAGGTGAGGGTCAGGTTCTAGATGTTGGGGAGGTCGGGGATGTTGGCAATGTCAACGCTCTCCGAAACATCCCCGACCTCCCCAACATTCCCGACATTCTAAACATTCTTGACTTCCTCAGGCCCCGAACACCCCGCTCACCCGGTACGTATAATAAAGAGTAGGTCGTTACAACATCCCCGTCGGTGAACCCCGACTGTAACTGCCCAATCCGCGCTTCGCGATGAGGCGCCCGCGTCCGGCCACGGAGAGCACGAAACAAAAAATATGTACCAGGTCCCTCTGCCCAAGGAGTACGCCGACCTCACCCAAGAAGAGGCCGATGCCCGAATCGTCGCTGCGAAGCAGAAGCTCGGCAGCAAGCTGGTCATTCTCGGACACCACTACCAGCGCGACGAGATCGTGAAGCACGCCACTTACCGGGGCGACAGCTACAAGCTGGCCAAGGACGCGAACCTCCATCCTGAGGCCGACTACATCGTCTTCTGCGGCGTCCACTTCATGGCGGAAAGCGCCGACATTCTTACCCCCGACCACCAGCACGTGATCCTGCCGAACATGGCTGCCGGCTGCAGCATGGCCGACATGGCGAACATCTTCCAGGTCCGCAAGGCGTGGCAAGAGATCGAGAAGGCGTTACGGCCTACCGGCGTTGAGGCGTTAGAGGCCGGCAACACCCCAACACCGCAACACCGCAACACCGTAATCCCCGTCACCTACATCAACAGCGCCGCCAATCTCAAGGCGTTCGTCGGGGAGCGCGGCGGCACGGTCTGCACTAGCACCAACGCCCCGACGGCGGTCAAGTGGGCGCTCGAGCAGGGCGACAAGGTCCTCTTCTTCCCCGACCAGCACCTCGGCCGCAACACCGGCGTGAAGCTCGGGTTCGATCCTGATCGGGACATGATCGTCTGGGACCCGTTCAAGCCCCTCGGCGGGAACACCGAGGAAGACATCTGGAGGGCGACGTTCATTCTCTGGAAGGGCCACTGCTCCGTCCACAAGCGGTTCACCGTCGAGCAGATCCAGCAGGCCCGTGTGGACCACCCTGGCGTCAACGTCCTCGTCCACCCCGAGTGTCCGCTTGAGGTCGTTCAAGCCGCCGACTTCAACGGCTCCACCGAGTACATCATCAAAGCCGTCGAAGCCTCCCCCGCCGGCTCCATCTGGGCCATCGGCACCGAGATCAACCTCGTCAACCGACTCGCCAACGAGCACCCGGACAAGACGATCTTCTGCCTCGACCCCCAAATCTGTCCCTGCAGCACCATGTACCGAATCCACCCCAGCTTCCTCTGCTGGACCCTGGAGAACCTGGTCGAAGGCAACGTGGTGAACGAAGTCGTCGTCCCGCCAAAGGTCAAGCACTTCGCCAAGCTATCGCTCGACCGAATGCTAACGGTTTGTGCGTAGCAGTAGCCCCCTCCTCGTATTCCCGCGGCCGACCCAAAGTAGAGCGAGAAGTGTTCGCGCGAGGAAAATGAGGAGGGGGTTGGGAGTGGAGAAAGTTTACGCTGCAACCACGATGCAGAAAGGTGCCCGCAACCATGATTCCCAGGCGCTGCTGCGGGCGAGGAAGCTCCGCAAGGAGATGGCGGTTTCGGAGAGGGTGCTCTGGGCGTTCCTGCGCAAGAAACAGACTGGCTTTCTGTTCAAGACCCAGGTAGCTGTGGACGTCTACGTGCTTGATTTCTACTGCCCAGAAGCCAAACTCTGCGTCGAGGTCGACGGCGAGCAACACGCGCAACGCCGAGGGGCGGACGCGATACGCGACCGCACTTTACTAGACCTCGGCATTGCAACGATACGTGTTCCAAGCCTGGATCTCTTTGAGGAGACGAGCCTCGAAATTGGGCGGCGGCTGGAGAAGATCACTTTGCTTTGTGAGGAACGGTCGGGGCGGGCGCGCTTTTAGGTTGGCTTTCTCCACCCCCAACCCCCTCCTCATTTTCCTCGCGCATTAGCACCGCGCAACGCAATCTCTCGGCCGCGGGAAAACGAGGAGGGGGCTTTTTACTGCTTCACCGCGTTCCGGCACTCCTCGCCGCGCTCGAACGCGCTGATGTTCTCCAGGGTCGTCGTCGCGATCTGCTCCAGCGCGGTCTCGGTGAAGAACGCCTGGTGTCCCGTGATCAGCACGTTCGGGAAGGTAAGGAGCCGTGAGAACACGTCGTCGCGGATCACGTCCTCCGAGTGGTCCTCGAAAAAGAGGTCCGCCTCCTCCTCGTACACATCAAGGCCCAGATAGCCGATCTTCCCACTCTTGAGGCCTCCGATCATGGCCCGGGTGTCCAAGAGCGCTCCCCGGCTCGTGTTGATCAACATCACCCCTTGCTTCATCTTCCCGAGGGCTTCCGAGCCGATCAGGTGGTGGGATTGGGGGGTCAAGGGCATGTGGAGGGTTACGATGTCCGACTGCTGGAGCAGATCGTCCAGTGCAACGTACTCCACGCCTCGGCCGATGCAGGCCTCGTTCGGCTTAGGATCGTAGGCGAGGACTCGGCAGCCGAAGCCCGTCATGATTTGGGTCACCGCCTCCCCGATCTTGCCCGTGCCAATTACTCCCACCGTCTTCCCTACGAAGTCGAAGCCGAGCAACCCGTCGAGGGCGAAGTTGCCTTCCCGGACGCGGTTGTACGCGCGGTGGATCTTGCGGTTGAGGCTGAGCATCAGGGCTACCGTGTGTTCCGCGACGGAATGGGGCGAGTAGGCAGGTACGCGCACGACCGTCACCCCGTGCCGCTGGGCCGCCGCGAGGTCGACGTTGTTGAAGCCAGCGCTGCGCAGGGCCACCAGCCGGAGCCCCTTGGGGGCCAACCGGTCGAGGACCGCCGCGTTGACCTGGTCGTTGACGAACGCGCCGAGGACGGGAAAGCCGTCGGCCAGCGATGCGGTTTCCTGTGTCAGGCGGGGCTCGAAAAACGTCAGCTCATGCCCATGCTGCGCGTTCACCCGCTGGAGAAACGCGCGGTCATAGGGCTTGGTGCTAAAGACGGCAACTCTCAAAGGCATCGAGAAAGGGTACTTGACCCAACGAAACGGCCGAACTAAAGATCACGCGTCACGAATCAAGAGTCACGCGTCAAGCCCCCTGAAGCTCCCCCAGCGTAAAGAAGAACGTCGCGCCTTTGCCCGGCTCCGATTCCGCCCAGATCCGGCCTCGGTGGTGGTCGATCACGCGCTTTGCATTGGCCAATCCAACGCCCGTTCCCGGGAACTGCGACTCCGTGACCAACCGCTCGAACGGCATGAACAGCTTGTTCGCGTACTGCATGTCGAACCCTATCCCCTGGTCGCGGACGAAGAACGCCTCCCCGTTCCGGCCGACCGTTACCGTGCCGCCGTCCGGCGAGTATCGCAGGGCGTTGGAGATGAGGTTGCTCAGCAGAAGCCGGAGCAGGCGGGGGTCGCCCTTGGCGTTCATTCCGTCCTGAACTTCGACCACGACCCGCTCGTTGTCCTCCGCGTGCTCGTCCGCTACTTCGCGGGCAAGCTCCGTCATGTCCAGGTCCTGGGCTTGCGCCACGTCTCGCGCCAGCCGCGACAGCTTGAGCAACTCGTCGATCAGGGTCCCCAGCTTGTTCGCCGCTGCCACTTGGCGGTCGAGCAAGGCCCTTGCCTGCTCTGGCAGCGCCTCCCCGTAGTCTTCCTGCACCATTCGAGAGGTGCCGACGATCGCGCGGAGAGGCGCCCGTAGGTCGTGCGACACATGGTAGGTGAACGCCGACATCTCCTCGTTCGCCCGCTCCAGCTCCGCCGTGCGGTCCTTCACCCTTTGGTCCAGCTCCGCGTTCAGCGCAAGCAGTTCATGCTGCGCCTCCTTCAGGGTGGTGAGGTCGGTGACGAAAGCGGCTCCAAGGAGCCCGTCGCCTCCGCTGCCCGGTACGAAGGCGGCGCCGACGTACACCGGCACTCGGCGGCCGTCCCGGGCGATGTACTCCGTCTCGTACGGCGTGCAGACCCCCCGGACCCGGAGCTCGGCAAGGGCCTCGTCATCCGACTCCAGGCGATCCGGCGCTTGGATCATGCTCCAGTTCAGTCGGCCTTGGGTGACGTCTTCTTCGGTGTAGCCCAGCATCCTCAGGAGGGGCGCATTGGCGTACACGAACCGTCCCGCGACGTCGTTGACGATGATGCCGATGGTGGCGATCTCAAGGATCGTGCTCAGGCGCTCCTCGCTCCGAACGAGCGCCCTTTCGGCCCGCGCCCGTTCAATCTCGGACCAGCAACGCTCCACCACCATCTGGATCAGCTCGACCTCTTCGGGCTTCCAGTCGCGGGGGTGGCTCTGGTGGACCGCCATCAGCGCGGCGAGACGGCCGCCTTTAATGAGCGAGCAGCAAACGATCCCCTTGATCCCGATGGAATTGAAAGTGTCCGCGCCATCTTCCGGCGTCAGCTCGCGGTCCACGTCGCGGACGACGATGGTCCGCCCCGCGCGAAGCTCCTGAGTGGCCAGGGACCCGAACGCGGTGAGGGAGTACTTGCCGGTGGTGCTGCGGAGTCGGGGACTCCAGTCGTGGAGGATCGTGAACGAGTCCTCGTCTTCCTCGACCTCCGCGTAGGCGCAACGGTCGGCCTGCAGGTGCTCGCCGAGCATTCTCGCGCTAAGCTCCGTGATCGCGACCGGGTCGCGAAGGGGCCGAGTTGCCTCCGCCAAGTCGAGGAGGAACCGTAGGGCCTGCTCCCGGAACTTCTCCCTAGTAACATCCCGGAACTCAAGCACGCCGCCTACGGTCTGCCCGTTCTTCTCAAGGGGCTCCACCGCGCACACCACCGGGAAAAGGCTTCCGTCCTTGCGGACGAAGACGTCCTCGTGCCCCCGGATCGGCTGAAGGTTCCAGTAAGAGTTGTCAATGGGGCACTCCTCAATGGGGAACGGCCGCCCGTCGGGGTACTTGTAGTGCACCACCTCGTGGACGGTCCGCCCCTGGAGATCCTCCTCGGTGTAGCCTGTGATCCGAGTGAACGCTGGGTTGATGAACGTGAAGTGCCCGTTCACGTCCAGCATCACCAAGGCAGAGTCGGCGTTGTCGGTTATTGACTTCGTAAGCCGAAGCTGGTCCTCCAGCGCCTCCTTCGTCCGTACCGCGTCGGTGATGTCGTGCGCCGAAACCACCACGTACCCCTCCCCCTCCAGCGTTACCGGAACGGCGCTGTAACTCGCCACGAACCCGTTACCCGTGCGGCGGTCGAGCAGGTGGAACACGTAGTCGTGGGCCGTCTCTCCCTGGAGCGCCCGCGCGGCGGGCCAACCCTCCGGGGGAACGTGCCGGCCATCAAGACTCGTGACCTCGAACGTTTCCTCGAACGTCCCGAGGTTTGCCCCCTCCGAGCCGATGCCGTTGTGCATGGCATCCCAAGCCGCGTTGGCCGCCAACGCCTCTCCCCGCGCGTCCAAGACCATCACCGCGTCCGCCATCCCGCCCACGATCGCCCGGCTCAAGGCTTCCCCCCGACGCAGCGCCTCGGCCGCCACGCGCTCACTGTGGATGTCGGTGCTCGTTCCCACCCATCGCGCTGGCTCACCGTTCGCACTCTCCACCGGCGTGGTGCGCACGCGGTGCCAACGGTACTCGCCATCCTTCCGACGCAGCCGCAACTCGTACTCCGACGGCTGGGGCACCTCCCGCGTGCGCCGCATCGACTCCATCACGTGCGGCAGGTCGTCCGGGTGGATCGCCGCCTGGATATCTTCGAGCGACATCGACGCCAGGCCCGTGTACTCGGACCACTTCGCGTTAAGGTAGGTGCTGGACGCGTCCCGGTTCGAAGACCAGGCGATGTGGGGGATCGCGTCGATCAACGACCTTAAGGCCTCCTCCCGCTCCGTGCGCTGCTGTTCGGCCTGCTTCTGCTGCGTGACGTCTCGGAAGTACACGTGCATGGTCGGGCCTGCCGGGTAGGCCGTCACGTCCACCCACGCGCCGCTCCGCTCGTAGTGGTACTCGAACCGGGCCGGGATGCCGGTCTCGAACGCCCGCTCGTACTCTCGCTCCACGAGCGTCCCCACCATGTCCGGCCAGAGTTGCCAGTGGTTCTTCCCGACCAGCCCCTCCCGTCCCTGTTGCTGGACCGCCTCCGCCAGCGCCCGGTTGACGAAAACGATGTCGTACCGCCGGTCGAACGCGACGAACATCTCCGCCATGCTGTCCAGCACCTTCCGCGCCTCTGGATTCTCCCAGATGGCCGAGGTGCCCAAAGATCCGGTCGCTGATGGTGTGGTTGGTTCCACTATCGCTTTATGGGTCGGCGTGCCGCCTGACTCTTCCCCGAATGGGGGTGAGCAACCTCGTAGTATAACGGGTGAACTCCCGCATTGCCTGTTCGCGCAAACGTATGCCTGCCTATACGGCGATGGCCGCCAAATCGTTAGAGCCCTAAAGGGTAACACCGTAAGGCAGCCATGCCGGTTACCGAACTTCGAATCAAGGGTTATCGGTCGATCCGAGACCTGGTTATCCCGCTCAAGCCGGTCAACGTGATCGTCGGGGCGAATGGGTGCGGGAAGAGCAACCTCTACCAGTCGATCGTGCTGCTCCATGCAGCCGCCCAAGGCCGACTTGCCAACACTTTGGCGGCGGAGGGAGGCATGCCGTCGGTGCTGTGGGCTGGGTCTCGGAAAGAAGGTCCGGTTCGCATGGAACTTGGAGCGACGCTGGACGGCACGGACTACGACCTCGTCCTCGGCCTACCGGGTCCGTCCAACACGATGTTTGGCTTGGATCCCCTCGTGAAGGAGGAAAGGGTGACAGAACGGGGAAGGAAGGCGATTAAGATCTTGGAGCGCAACACGAACAGTTGCAACGTGCGGGATGCCCAAGGCGAGCGGAACTCCTACACCCTTGCCCTGAGCAGTGGCGAGTCCGTCCTCAGTCAGATCGTTGACCCCTACAACTATCCTCACCTCTCCGCTCTGCGGAACAAACTGACAAGTTGGCGTTTCTACCACAGCTTCCGAACCGACGCCGATTCCCCAATCCGTTTGCCTCAAGTTGGGGTCCGGACGCGAGTCATGGCCTCGGATGGTCACGACTTGGCCCCTGCTCTCCAGACGATCCTCGAGAACGGAGACGACGTGGGGCTGCGCATGGCGATCCAGGACGCCTTTCCCGGAGCGGAACTTGCTATTGGCGGTTACGATGGCCGGTTTGAGGTCGCAATGCACTTTCCGGGTCTTCACCGGCACCTCCAAGCCCGCGAACTCAGCGACGGCACCCTGCGCTACCTTTGCCTGTTGGCAGCCTTGATGAGCCCAAATCCGGCTCCCTTGCTCGCGTTGAACGAACCAGAAACCAGCCTCCACCCAGAGTTGATCCCGCCGTTGGGCCGACTCATCGCCAAGGTGTCGGGAGCCAGCCAGATCTGGGTGACGACCCACTCAAGGGTCCTGGCCGAGACACTTGAAGCCGAGATCGGAGTCCGCCCGATTGCGCTGGCGAAGGTCAACGGTGAAACCCAGCGCGCAGGAAGACCTGCTAACGTCTACTACAGCGTGGAGTACGACGGATAAGGTCGCAGCAACAACGAGGAGCGGTGGCCGTTTGAGCGCCCAGTCGCGGGATTACGTCCAAGCGGCGTAGAACGCCTTCCGCGCCCGCACTGCCCGCGCGACCACGTCCTCCCCAACCGCGTTAAGGTGCCCCATCTTCCGCCCCGCCTTCGCCTCCGCCTTGCCGTACCAGTGGACGTGAACCCCCGGCTCGGCCAGCGCTGCCCGCAGCCCCTGCCGGTAGTCGCCTGCTCCCGTCTGCCCGAGCAGGTTGGCCATGCAGACCGGTAGCCCGTGGGCTTCTCCTAAGGGAAGGTCGAGCACCAGCCGCACGTGCTGCTCGAACTGACTGACCCCGCCCCAGTCCAGGCTGTAATGGCCCGTATTGTGCGGCCGGGGGGCCATTTCGTTGACCAAGATTCGCCCGTCCTCCAGCTCGAACAGCTCGACCCCGAACAATCCCTTCCCCCCAACCGCCTCGACCGCCGCGAGGGCGACGGCGGAACCATCGGCGTCGCAGGGGTAGACGAGGTCGCAAACGTGGTTTTCCTGGACCGTCTCCATAGTAGGGAAGCAGCCCCGGCCCGCCTCGCCCACGAACACCATCACCGCCAGTTCTCGGCGAAAGGGCACGAACTGTTCCGCGAGCCAGCCCCCTTTGCCCCAAAGATCCCGATGGGAAGCAAGCTCTTCGGGAGTCCTTGCGTAGCGGGTCCCCTTCCCGTCGTACCCCCCGAACCGCGCCTTCAGGACCATGGGAAAGCCGATCTGCTCGATGGCCGCCTGCGCGTCTCCCTCAATGGCCACCGCCTTCGGCGAAGGGACCCCTGCCCGCTCGTAGGCCTGGCGCTGGATCAGCTTGTCCTGAATCGTCCCAAGCGCCCCGAGCCCCGGCACGATTCGGTCCTCGTCGACTCCGGCTAGCGAGCACGCCTCCCGGATGTCTGCCACGCGGATGAACTCGTTCTCCAGCGTCACACGCCCGCACTGCCGCAGGACTTCGGCGATCTTCTCGGGATTGTCCAAGCCGCCTTGGACGGAGGGCGCGATTTGGGAGGCGGGGCTGTCGGCTCCCGGGTCGAGGGAAAGGCAGCGCAGGCCCATTCGCTGGGCGGCCTGGATCGACATGCGGGCAAGCTGGCCCCCGCCGAGGAAGCCAAGATCGTAGGTGGGGGTGCTGCTCATTAAACTGCGGTAAGGGGGCCGGGGACGCTACAGGTCACGAGTAGAGCGGTGGATCAGGTCCTTAAGCTCGTCCAACGAAATCTCGTGCTTGAAGACCTCGCGGTAGGCGGCGTCCATCAGATCGAAGATCTCCGACAGGGCGACCAGACGCTTTCGGAGCTTCTGCACGTCTTCCGAGGGGTCGGTCTCCGGAAGCTTCGCGATGACCTCCCGAATGGCTTCCGCCGTCGGGTCGATCTCGCGCCGCTTCCGCTCCTTCACGATGCGGGTGAACATCGCGTAGGGGTCGGTCTCGCTGATGTAGGTGTCCTTGCGGTCGCCAGGCTGGCGGAACCGGCGGACGACGCCCCAGTCCATCAGTTCGCGCAGGTTCATGCTCGCGTTGCCGCGGCTGATCTGCAAGCGGTCCATGATCTCGTTCACCTCGAGCGGGATGCCCGTGATAAAGAGCAGGGCGTGGATCTGGGCCATCGTGCGGTTGATGCCCCAACTCGAGCTCATCCGTCCCCATTCGAGGATGAACTGGTCTTGGGCGGCCTCAAGCACTCCGCTAGGCGACCGAGGCCGGGGATGCGCCTCTTCGGCCTCTTCGATTTCCGTTTCCGGGTTATCCAGCGGCTCCATGGTCCGCCATGAGCCTACCCCGTACGAAACAACCCCCTCCTCGTTTTCCCGCGGCCGAACCCTCGTAAGGAGGGCGAACCTGGCGCGAGGAAAATGAGGAGGGGACCTGTCCTGAGCGAAGCCGAAGGAAGGGGGTGGAGAAAGCCCACCCGTACGGGGACTGTAGCCTCGTGACCTAGCCAGTGGCGAGGCGGCGACCTTCCTCGGCGTTCTTCTCGATGAAGTCCTTCCAGTTCTCGGGAACGTCACTGTCGACGAAGATCGCGTTGACGGGGCACTCGGGCTCGCAAAGGCCGCAGTCGATGCACTCGTCCGGGTTGATGTAAACCTGGTCGTCTGCCTCGTAAATGCAGTCCACTGGACAAACCGTCATGCAGGACTTGTCCTTGACGCCGATGCAGGGTTCGGTAACAACGTAGGGCACTTCTTCTGATATCTCCTCGGGTTTGGATACTACTTGATGAGAGGGCTTAGTGTTCCTCAAGCCAAGCCCTGATGCAGCCATTCTCCGGCATGTTCGGCGGATTCGTAACGTTGGAACCGGCGCATCCCGAAGATTCCGAACCCTGACCGCCCCGATCTTGCTGTGGCTTTGGGGCACTTTGTCACGCGGTGGAAGGCCAATCGTGCGGAATGCGCCGCAACCCCCTACCGGGCCGCGGTGGCCACCTCGCAAACTTCTCCCAGCCTTCCTCAACCAATTAGCGATAAACATGCAACGCCACCTCTTTGCCCGATCCGCTGCCGCCATGGCACTTTCGCTCGTCGTTCTCGGCTCCGCGCAAGCCGACGTCATCTTCGGTGGGTCCCGTCGGGCCGCGATGGGGGGTGCGGGCCTCGCGCTGCCTATCGACTTTTCCCAGTCGACCCGCTACAACCCCGCTTTGCTGGGCTTCGGTGGACGCGGCGTCGACTTCACGTTCCCCCAGTTGGGCTACCGGGCCAACGGGATCGACCTGGGAGACATCCAGGACTACCTCGGCGACATTGGCAGCGGGGGACTGGACGTGGGACGGCTGAACGAGTTCGCCCGCCGGTTTGGTCGACGCACCTCGGAATTCGGTGTGAACGGTAACGCGGGGATCTCCTTCGGCGGCTTCAGCTTCGGCGGCGACGGTGAGGCGGCGGTGACGATGAAGCCCAACGCGCCCCTCCGTGCCTACAACGGTTCGGGCAACGTTCCCGCCAACGCCCAACTCGACGCTTACGGCTTCGGCTACTACTCGCTCAATGCGGGCTACGGCGGTAAGGTCCGGGTCCCGAACGGCAGGCTCGCGCTCGGCGGCACCGTGAAGAGCGTGACGGGCTACTACGCCCACAAGATCGCGGGGAACATCAACGGCAACACGGCACCGGTCAACGGGGCCGACATTTCCGGCGGCTCGGACACGATCCGAAAGTCGGGTGTGGGTTTCGACTTGGGCGCGGTCTACAGCACGGAGGCGATGCCGAACGTGTACTACGGCGCGGTGATCGAGAACCTGGTCCGCCCGAACGTGAAGTTCAACCGCCAACTTGACGGCGACAACAACCTAGGGGGCCCCGGAACCGCGCCCGTGATTGCGAACGGCGTCGATCCGTTCAAGACGGTGACCAGCGTCGGCGTCGGCGCGATGCTCGGCCGCAATATTCTCGTGGCGGCGGACCTGTACGACATCGGCAACAACGCGGGCCGGAGCGAGTTCCGCTCGGGCGTGGAGTTCCAGGTCGCGCGGGGCTTCGCCTTGAGCGCCGGCTACAACAGCCGGTCCGCGATCAGTGTCGGCGTCTCCGTCTTTGGATTCTCCGTTACCCTGGCGGGCCGTCAGCCGCTCACCGTCGGGGCGGCGGTCCGGTTCTGAGGGGAGAGTTGGGTGACTAGGGTGATGGAGGTGAGTGGGGGACAAGAGAGTATCTCACCCCACTCACCTCCATCACCCTAGTCACCCCTCGCAAAACGACCGCGCTTCGATCACAATAAGATCTAACGGCGTCGCACCCCGCGACGTATAAGATTCAGGAGCAATAGATGATCACACTGACGGATAGGGCAGCTACCGAGCTGCAGGACTTGATCAACAGCCAAGAGAAGAAGAACGCGGCCCTTCGCGTGTGGGTGGCCGGTGGCGGATGCTCGGGCCTCTCCTACGGGATGGCGCTGGACGACAGCGAGCCGGAAGAGGGCGACAACGTTTTCGAGCAGAACGGCGTGAAGGTTTACGTCGACGCGCTCAGCCTCAACTACATGTCGGGCAGCCAGGTCGACTACGTCGACGACGTGCTCGGTGGCGGCTTTAAGATCGAGAACCCCAACGCGACCTCGAGCTGCGGCTGTGGATCGTCCTTTAAGACGTCCGACAGCGAAGGCGCGGCGGCGGGTGGCGGCGGCTGTGGCAGCTGCGGCTGTCGCTAAGGCAAAACCCTCAATTCATACCACGAGATCCCGCACCGCTTCGGCGGTTGCGGGATCTTTGCGTTAAATGAGGTCATTTTGGACGAGAGGGGTTGTTTAAGCCAAAACCTCCTCTTAAATGGGCGCTAACCCGACTATGGCTGTCGGGGCAAAGTCCCATGAACACCAAAAAAATCCTAAAGCACGCGCGACCAATGATGCTCGCGGCGATTTCATCGTTAAGCATCACCGCGAACGCGGCCGAGGAGCCGTCCTTCTTCAAGGACGTCGCGTTCAGCGGACACCTCGATGTGTACTACCAGTACGACTTCGGCAAGCCCGCGACGGGAACCGCCTTCCCGAACTTTGCGCGGGGCGTGAACTTCCGACAGTTCGACGTAGCCCACAACACCTTCAGCCTAGCGGCTCTCCAGTTCAACGTGGCGAGGAAGCCCACGGCGGAGAGTCCTTACGGTCTGACCCTCAGCTTTGCCGCCGGCAAGAACACGGACATCATCCACTCCGGCGAGCCCGCCGGTGCCGAGACGTACAAGCACCTGCAGCAGGCGTACGTTAGCTACGCTCCCGGGCCGTTCACCGTCGACTTCGGCAAGTTCCTGACTTGGATCGGCTACGAGGGCATCGTCAGCGCCGACAACGACAACTACTCCCGCTCGTTCCTGTTCTACTTCTGCCAGCCGATCTACCACGCGGGCATTCGGGCGAGCGCGCCCCTCGGCGCCAGCGGGGTCACCGCGTCGGCATACCTGGTCAACGGCTGGAACGAGACCGAAGACTCGAATGCGGGCAAGAGCTACGGAGCGACGCTGGGCGGCACCCTTGGCCGGACGGCGATCACCGCCAACTACTACGGCGGCAACGAGGGTGGACAAGCGGTCGGCGGCGGTGCCTTCAGCCCCAACGGCTTCTTCAGCAACGGCGTCGCCAACGTTCAGTTGGCGGATCTCGTGGTGGTCCATCCGCTGACCAGCCGACTCAAGCTGGCCCTCAACGCGGACTACGGCTCGGCCAAGCCCGTGAGCGCGGGCGACGTGAACGCCGGCCACGGCAAGTTCTACGGCATCGCGGGCTACCTGAAGTCCCAGTTCAACGACCGGATGTCGGGCGCGATCCGCTACGAGAGCGTATCCGACCCGGACGGGGCGCGTGGCGGTGCCGGTGGCCGGTTCAACTCGCTGACGGGCACCTTGGACTTTGCCCCCACCACTAACTCCCTCTTCCGCGTCGAGCTCCGGTTCGACCGGTCGAACCGGAACGTCTTCAACTCCGACGACGCCGGTGGCACCACCGACAGCCGGACGACCCTCAGCGTATCGCACGTTCTGAGGTTCTAGGGAGGGCGTTAGGTCTCTAGGTCTTTGGGTCGATAGGAAGGGGCAGTGAAGCTCGTCTCCTCATCCGGCCCAAAGACTGGACGACCTCAAGACTCACCCACTACTTTAGGTCGTTAGGAGGGGCAATGAGGCCTATCTCCTCTTTCGGCCCAAAGACCGAATGACCTCAAGACCTAAAGACCCGCTCGCCTCCCCCGGGTAAAACCGCCACATGCTGCTCGAAGGGAAAAAGGGGCTCGTCCTCAACGTCACGAACAAGAACTCGCTGGGTTGGGCCATCGCGGACCTCGCGAACCAGCACGGCGCGACCATTGGCCTCGGCGCCCAGAACGAGCGGCTGCAAGAAGGGGTGCTCAAGCTCATCGAGGGCCGCGAGCGGTTCGACCCGCTGATCGCCGATTTTAGCGACGAAGCCCAGTACGGGCTTCTGCGCGAGCAGGTCGAGCAGAAGTACGGCACCATCGACTTCTTGGTCCACAGCGTCGGCTACGCGCCCAAGACGGCTCTGGACAACCGCTTTATCGAGACCACCCTGGAAGACTTCCAGATCGCGATGAACGCAAGCGCCTTTTCCTTTGTGCGCCTCTGCCGCGAGATGGAGCCTCTGCTGAACGAGGACGCCAGCATCATCACCCTCAGCTACCTGGGCAGCACCCGGGCGATGCCTAACTACAACGTGATGGGGATGTGCAAAGCGGCCCTGGAGGCCGCCGTCCGCTACCTGGCCATCGACCTTGGGCCGAAGGGAATTCGCGTCAACACCGTCTCTCCGGGACCGGTCAACACCATCTCGGGGCGTGGCGTGAAGGGGCTCGGCGGCATGATCAAGCACGTCGAGGACGTGGCGCCGCTGAAGCGGAAGTACGCGCAGCCAGAGGTGGCCAGCACCGCCCTCTACCTTCTTAGTGACCTGAGTCAGGGCGTGAGCGGCCAGCTCATCTTCGTTGACTCCGGCTACAGCGTCGTCGCGATGTAGATGCGAATCCTCACCGTCCCGAACTGGTCTTTCGGTCGCAGCCGCGGCCTCTCACTCCAGTTTCGGGACGTGCTGGACCGGCACGACCTTAAGGTCCACTACCTACAAAGCGACCCCGACCACAACCGCACGGTCTCCGCATTTTCGGGGCCGGAGGAAAAGGTTGCGGAGGCCCTGCTGAGCCTCTGCACCCTGGCCTTCGACGCCATCGATCTGAACCGCCACACCGGCGTCCATCCCCGAATCGGTGCCCTGGACGTCTGCCCCTTCCTGCCGCTTGACGGGGAGCTCACGCCCGCCACTCTTGCGGCGGCGAATGGCTTTGTCGAGCGGGTAGCGGCGACGATGGCGGCACGGCACGACGTTCCGGTCTTCCTCTACGAAAAGTCGGAGCGGGGTCGCCACGAAGCGGACCTCCCCTCCCTTCGGCGGGGGGGCTTTGGAGGACTGATCGGTCGCGAGTTACGCCCCGACTTTGGACCGAGCACCGCCCATCTTCGCCTTGGCGTTACGATCATGGGTGTCCGCGAGTTTTTGCTGGCGGTGAACGTGGATCTGGCGTTGCCCGATCCGACGGTGGCGAAGTCGATTGCGCGTGACATCCGGCGGCTGCGGAGTGAAGGCGACCCTCGCTTCCTTGGGGTGCGGGCGCTTGGCCTTCCCCTGGTTTCGCGAGGAGAATCGCAGGTCAGCATGAACCTGACCCTCCCGGACCTTACTCCCGTCGATCCGATCGTCGAGTACATCGCCCAACAGGCTCGCGATGTGAACGTCCGCCTCGCCGGGACCGAACTGATCGGAGTGATCCGACCTTGCGACCTACCAGGGGCGACTCGCCTGAAGATCCGACCCGAGCAGATCGTTTCCTAGATCGGTGCCCGGGAGGGAGTTACCAGTTTTTGCGCTCCTGGGCGCAATAGTTTAGGTATCTCGGGTAGAAGCACCTTCGTGGCAGGCCGGCGACGAGGACAGATCGAGGAAGAACGGATACCCGTCCTGCCCGCGCGCGACACGGTGCACTTTCCTGGGCTGGTGAACACCCTCCACGTCTTGCGCGAGCCGTCGGTCAAAGCGGTGCGGAAGAGTCTCGATGGGGACGGGATCGTGCTCGTCCTGAGCCAGCGCGATATGGCCATTGAGGATCCTGACGCGAACGCCCTCTTCGAGGTCGGCACCCTCAGCCAAGCGCTCCAGGCCATTCCCCTTCCGGATGGCAGCCTTCGCGTCGCCCTGCGGGGACTGCGACGAGTGAAAGCGCGGACGGTGATCCAAGACGGCAGCTTCGCCGCCGCGATCGAAGAGATCGCCGAAGGGCCGGCAGAGGAGGTCGTGGCCGAGTCTTTGATGCGGGCTTGCCTCGAGAGCTTCACCCGGATCGTTGAGCTGAACAAGGCGATCCCGCCCGAGGCGCTGGAGGCGGTCGTCCACGTCGACGAGCCGGGATTGCTCGCCGACTCCATCGCCCACCACCTCCCGATTCGTCCGACCGAGAAGCAGCGGGTCCTCGAAACCTTCGGTGAGGAAGAGCGGCTCGAAGAAGTTCTCCGGTTGCTACGGCGGGAACTCCAAGTGCTCGACCTCAGCGCGCGCATCCACGAGCGGGTGGACAAGGAGCTGGGCAATTCGCAGCGCGAGTTCTATCTTCGCGAGCAGCTGAAGGTGATCCAGGACGAACTGCACGAGCGCGAAGACCGAGTTGGCGAGGTCGAGGAGTACCGGCTGAAGATCGAGGCGTCCGGAATGCCGGAAGAAGCCGCGGAAAAGGCCTTGGCCGAGGTCCGTCGCCTAGACCGAACGCCTGCCTCGTCCCCGGAGGGGATGGTTTCTCGGAACTACCTAGATACGCTGATCTCCCTTCCCTGGGCCACTCTGACCGAGGACCGACTGGACGTCGGCGCCGCGGCGGGATTACTCGATGAGCGCCACTACGGGCTGGAGCAAGTCAAGGATCGCGTCCTCGACTATTTGGCCGTCCGCCAACTCAAGGGTTCGCTCCGCGGGCCGATCCTTTGCTTTCTCGGCCCGCCGGGAGTCGGTAAGACTTCGATCGGGCGCTCGATCGCGGAGGCCATGGGCCGACGGTTCGTCCGGATCGCGCTCGGCGGGGTGCGGGACGAGGCGGAGATTCGGGGACATCGGCGGACCTACGTGGGCTCGATGCCGGGGCGCATCATCCAGGGACTTCGCGACTGTGGGAGCCGCAACCCAGTCATCGTCCTGGACGAGATCGACAAGATGTCATCGGGTGCCCAAGGCGACCCGACGAGCGCGCTGTTGGAGGCGCTGGACCCGGAGCAGAACGAGCGGTTCTCTGACCACTACATCAAAGCTCCGTTCGATCTCACGGGAGTGATGTTCGTCGCAACGGCGAACCTCATCGACAACGTCCCCCCGGCCCTGCGGGACCGGATGGAGATCATCCCGTTCCGTAGCTACACCGACCGGGAAAGAAGCGAGATCGCCTTGCGTTTCCTTTTTCCGAGCGCCTTGGAGGAGCACGGACTCGCGGCGGATCAGGTTCAGCTGCCGGAAGCGAGTGTGCGGGAGCTTGTGGAGGACTACACGCGGGAAGCTGGGGTCCGAAACCTCAGCCGCCACATCTCGACCCTTTGCCGTAAGGCGGCTCGCCGGGTGGCGGAGCACGGGGAGCAAACCGTCGTGCTGGACTCGTGCGCGCTCCGCCGCTTTTTGGGGCACCCACGCTACCGTCGGAATCCCAGCGAAGGCGAAGGCGAGGTCGGAACGGCCTGCGGCATGGCGGTCAGCGAGTACGGGGGCGAGCTCATCTCGGTCGAAGTCAGCCTGACTCCCACCCTCGGCCCTCGACCCGATCTCTTGCTGACGGGCAATCTCGGCGAGGTGATGAAGGAGTCTGCCCATGCGGCCCTCACCTATCTCCGGGCCCACATCGACGAGCTTGCGCCCGGCCGTTCGCTGGCCGCGGATGCGCACATCCACATTCCCGACGCGGCCCTGCCCAAAGACGGACCGAGCGCAGGACTCACGGTGGCGGTTGCGCTGGCTTCCGCGTTCTCTGATCGTCCGGTGAACGGCAACTTTGCGATGACCGGCGAGATCACCCTTCGGGGGCGCGTTCTGCCGGTCGGCGGGATCCGGGAAAAGGTGCTGGCGGCATCGCGGGCCGGTATGACCGATGTGATCGTTCCCGACGATAACGCTCCCGATCTCGACGATGTCCCGGCAGAGGTTCTAAGCCGAATCCGGGTCCACCGGGTGAAGAACGTGGACGAGGCGCTGTCGCTGGTCCTGGTGTAGTCGCTGGCGTCAATCCTGCCTTTCCCCACCCGGTATCCTCATGTGCCTATGCCGGAGCTGCTGCTGGAACTTGGGTGCGAGGAACTGCCCGCGTCGTTCGTGCGCAAAGCGTACACCGACCTTCACGAGAAGATCGGCCAGCTCTTGGGCGAGGCAGCACTGCTTGGTGAGGCCACGGGAACGTCCCTCGGCACCCCCCGCCGCTTGATCGTCTCCTTCCCAGATCTAAAGGAACGGCAGGAGGACGCGACGAAGGAGATGCGCGGCCCGGGCATCAAAGCCGCCTTCGACGCCGAAGGAAACCCCACGCCGGCCTTGCTCGGCTTTTGCCGGGGTCAGGGCGTCGATCCGTCGCAGGTTCGGAAGGACGACCAGTACGTGTGGGTCACGAAAACGATCCAGGGCCGCTCCACGGCGGAGCTACTGCAAGAGATCCTGCCGAAGGCGATCCGCGCGCTGAGCTTCGAGAAGTCCATGCGCTGGGGATCGTCGCGCCTGCGGTTTGCCCGTCCGATCCGGTGGATCCTCGCCTCTTTTGACGGATTGCCGGTTTCGTTCGACGTGGAGGGCGTGGTTTCCGGCCTGCACAGTCGTGGCCACCGGTTCTACGCGCCGGACCCCTTCCCGGCCGGCAATCTGCAAGAGCTCCTGGCCCGTCTGCGCGAGCGCCACGTAGAGCCGGACCCCGAGGCGCGTCGGAAGGTCATCGTGGATGGCGCCGCGGCGGTGGCCAGCGGCACTCCGGAACTGACGGAAGCGCTAATTGAGGAGAACGTCTTCCTGACGGAGTGGCCGACGGCGATCCAAGGGGAGTTTAAATCGGACTTTCAGTCGCTTCCCGAGCCGGTGCTGGTCACGGCCATGGCCAAGCACGAGAAGATGTTCCCCGTGCGGGGCGAGGACGGCAAGCTCGTGAACCGCTTTGTGTTCGTGCGTAACAGCGGCGAGGACGACTCTGTCCGTCAAGGCTGCGAGTGGGTTCTCAACGCCCGGTTCAACGACGCCAAGTTCTTTTTCGACGAGGACAAGAAGAGCACGCTCACCGAGTTCCTGGAGAAGACCGGCGGGATCGTCTTCCAAGAGAAGCTAGGCACGGTGCGGCAGCGGGCCGACCGGCTGAGCCGCCTGGCGGACGCGATCGCGGAGGCGACGGGCGCCGACGAGTCTGAGCGCGAGTACGCTCGCCAAGCGGGTCTGCTCGCTAAGGCGGACCTCGCGACCGGTTTGGTCAGCGAGTTGTCGTCCTTGCAGGGCGTCGTCGGTGGGGAGTACGCCCGCCGTGAAGGGTTGCCCGACCCCGTTTGCTGGGCGATCTGGAGCCAGTACGACGCCGCCAAGAACTTCGGCCGCGACTGCCCCGGAGCCCGAACCGCAACCCGTCTCGTCATCGCGGACCAACTCGACAAGCTGGCGGGTTATCTGGGTCTGGGGCTCGGGCCAACTGGTTCTTCCGATCCCTTTGGACTGCGCCGCGCGGCAACGATCCTTATCGAAGCCGCTTGGACCTGGTCGGGCAACTTCCCCAGCTACGACGCCTTGCTGGATCGGGCGCTCTCGCTGTACCGGGAGCAGGGCGTCGATCTCGACGATCGGGCCGCCCACGAAGCGTTGTGGGCGGTGTTCGCGTCCCGGTACGAGTCGCTCCTGCCCGACGCCCGCTACGACGTGCTGGAGGCGGCCCTTCTCGTGGAGCGGGGGGCGGAGGCGGCCGACCCGCAAAGCGTTCGGTTGCGCGTTCGGTGCATGGAGCTCCTTGCGCAAGACATCCCCTTCGTCCAGACGGCCACCCGTCCGATGAACCTGGTGATCGCCGCCCGCAAGAAGGACATCGAGTTCGGCCAGGACGATCCAATGCGCCGGTTGGAGCACTCCGCCTTGGAGTCAGGCGAGGGGCTCGAGCTTTTCCAAGTCCTCTCCGACAACCAAGAGCCTCTGGCCCAGGCCGTACGTGAGGAGCGGGTCGAGGAAATCGTCCGGCTGATCCGATCGCTGAACGATCCCATCAACCGCTTCGTGGACTCGACGATGATCATGGTCGATCAGCCGGAAGTCCGCTATGCGCGCCTGACGCTTCTCCACGCGGCGTCCCTCCAACTCCTAACGGCCGGGGACTTCACCAAGATCGTCGTGGAAGGCTAACGGCCTCGAGTACAGGGGTGGGTGTGTGCCCATCGGCGTTGTTTCAAGCGTTACGGCTCCCAAAGCCGTCGCCTCCTCCAGCCCCCAAGGGGCGGCATCCCATTGCCCAGGGCGTCGGCCCTGGGAACGAAGGCCCCAACCAATAGCTGCAGCCCTGAAAGGGCGGCATCGACTCCGGGAACGCCCTGAATCAACGCCTATGGAGTGTGGGCAAGGGGTGGCTCAGCCCCCTAAATCCACCAGCATGTCGCCAGCCCCCTAGACAGGGGCCGAAACTCCTGGTATAGTTCTCCTTCGTCGCTGGCCCGGAAACGAGCCTTCGACAAAAATCTCTCGAAGTGGAGCAACGGACGCAAATCCGGCGTTCTACAAAAGAGACGTCGACAGGTTCGGAAACGGATCTGGAGACGAAAGAAAAATTTCTCCGAAAGTGGAGCGCAAGTCGAAAGACGGACGTAAAACAAAAGAGAAGAGATCCGGCGATACCGGCCGGCGCTCTAGAAGCCCTTTGAAAGCCGCATAGTGGTCGAGTTATTGATATTAGAAGAAGCGTAGAATCGAGCGCTCGGCGATGGGTTTTGCCTGTCGTCAAGCTATAGAGG
>Ga0216301_1000117_pt1 | contig 21854 bp, 21 predicted proteins | sample 4hB_Boncat_minus_FD_156203 | JGI IMG/M metagenome (GOLD analysis project Ga0216301, IMG submission 156203) | Terrestrial sediment cell enrichment communities for BONCAT metagenomics from Utah, United States - 4hB_Boncat_minus | ecosystem: Environmental > Terrestrial > Deep subsurface > Rock...
AGAAGACCGGTGTCAAGTACCTCTTCAACACGGCGGGATTCCTCACGAGGATCCAGGACCGGAACAACAACGGGGTCAACCTGACCCTCAACGCGGGCAACTACGTCACCAAGATCACCGACCCCACCGGTCGGTATGTCAACGTCTCGGTGGACGCCAGCGGCAACTTCCAGAGCATCGCCGACCACACGGGGCGGACCTGGACCTTCACCCGCAACGCGGCGGACGATTTGGTGTCGGTGACCTGGCCCACCCTGGATGGAGTGACGCACCAGGACCAGTTCGCCTACAACGCGGGCCACGACATCACCGCCCGCACGGACAAGCGCGGCAAGGTCTGGAGCGCGACCTACAACAGCGACGGCTCGCTGGCCAGCGAGACCAACCCTCTGAACCAGACCACGACGTACACCTACGCCAGCGGCTACACCGACGTCAAGAACCCTTTGAACGGCGTGGTGCGCCACAACTACTCGTCAGGAGCCTTGGCGAGCGTGGTGGACGAGTCGGGCTTCAACGTGAGCTACACCAGCAGGGACGCGAACAAGAACGTGCTCACCAAGGTGGACAAGCGGGGCAAGACCTGGACGTACACCTACGACGCCAAGGGCAACGTCCTCTCGGTCAAGGACCCGCTGCTCAAGACCACGAGCTACACCTACAACGGCTTTGCGCAGGCCCTGACCAAGACGGACGCGCTGAACAACCAATCGACCTTCACCTACGACGCGAACGGCAACCTGCTGACGGTGAAGAACCCGCTGAACAAGGTGGTGCTCACGAACGCCTACGGCACGTACGGACTGCTGACGTCCACGACGAACGCGCTGAACCAGACCACCAGCTACGGCTACGACGCTCACGGCAACGTCACCTCCGTCACCAACCCGCTCAGCCAGACGCGGACGATGGCTTACGACGCCCTCGGCCGGGTCACCTCGGCCACGAGCGCCCTCAACCAGACGGAGCAGATCGGCTATGACGCCTGGGGACGTGCGGTTACAGCGATCCACGCCGACGCCACCACGTCGTCCAAGAGCTACGATCCCGAGGGCAACCTGCTCTCCGAGACGGACGAGCGGACGCAGACGAAGACCTACGCCTACAACGACGCCGGTAGGCTGACCTCCCACACGAACGCCCGGGGTGATGTGGAGAGCTACGGCTACGACGCGGCCGGACGCCGCACGAGCGTCACCAACGGGCGCGGCAAGACCCGCACCTACGCCTACACCGCCCGAGGCGACGTGCACACCCTCTCCATGCCCGACGGCGCGGTGGAGACCTGGAGCTACGACGGCAACGGCAACAACACCGCGTACACGAACCCTCTGAGTCAGACGGTTTCGTACGTGTTCGACGACGCGGGCCGAAAGACGAAGGTGGACTACCCCCTCGGCACCGACACCACCTTCGCCTACGACGCCGCCGACCGCCTCACTTCGATGGCGGACGCCACCGGAACCACCACCTGGGGCTACGACGCCGCCTCGCGCCTGACGAGCCTTACCGCCCCCCAAGGGAGCCAGACCTACACCTACAACGATGCCGACCGCCGCGCCACCATGGTCGAGACGGGCGTAGGCACCACCACCTACGGCTACGACGCGGCGGGACGACTGACGTCGCTCACCAACCCGCTGGGCGAGGCCACGACCTACACCTACGACGCGGCGGGCCGCCTGAGCAAGAAGACGCTCGCCACGGGCGTGTACACCGACTACGGCTACGACGCCCGGGACCGCAAGGCCTCCGTCGTCAGCAAGCGCACCGACGGCACGACCGTCTCCTCCGAGTCCTACACGTACGAGAACGACGGCAACCTCAAGACCAAGACGGTCGGCGGGACCACCACCACCTACACCTACGATGCGGCGGACCAACTCCTGAGCGAGAGCCGCACCGGCTACTCGGCTAGCTACACCTACGACGGCAACGGCAACCGACTGAGCAAGACGGTTGGGGGCACAACCGAGAGCTACAGCTACGACGACGGCGACAAGCTGCTGAGCGCCAGCGGCAAGAGCTACACCTACGACGCGGCGGGGCGCACCAAGACGGTGGTCTCGTCTGCGGGCACCACGACCCTTAACTACGACTACGAGAACCGCGTCACAGGAATCCAGTACCCGAGCGGCGCGACCAACTCGTTCAGCTACAACGGGCTGGACACTCGGGTGGGCAAGACTGACTCGGCCGGCACCCACACCTACCGGCGCGACGGAGCGGAAGTCACCTCGCCAGTGCTCGGAGACGGCAAGGCCACCTACACTCCTGGCGTGTCGGAGCGGCGGGGTGGCGTTAGCAAGTTCTACACCCAGGACCAGCTCGGCTCCACCACGAGCGTCACCAACGCCTCGCAGGCGGTGACCGACACCCGCACCTACGACACCTTCGGCCTTACCGTAGCTTCCACGGGGACCACGCCCACCCCCTTCGGGTTCGTGGGTGAGCAAGGGTATCAGAGCGACCAGGACAGCGGGCTCCAGCTCCTGGGGCACCGCTACTACGACCCCAGCACCGGGCGGTTCCTCACCCGGGACGGGGCCAAGGACGGGCGGAACTGGTACGCCTACTGCGACAACAATCCGCTCGTCCGCACGGACCCGACGGGCCAGTGGTGGGAGACGGGTCTCGACATCGCCTTCCTCATCAAGGGCGTAAAGGACTTTATCGAGGACCCGAACCTTGAGAACGGGCTCGGGGTCGCCGCCGACGTGGTCTTCCTCGTCGCGCCGGTGCCCAACGTGGCGGCCATCCGGCACCTCGACGACGTGGGCGACGTCGGCAAGATCGCCGACGATATTCCGCGCGTCACGCCTGAGGGCTGCTTCGCAGCCGGCACCCAGGTGCTAATGGCCGACGGCTCGACGAAGAACATCGAGGACGTCCAGGCGGGAGACGAGGTCTTGTCTCGAAGCGATAAGGGCGGCTCGAACGGGAAGCTGGAGTCCCGCAGGGTAGCGCGCACCTTCGTGCGCGAGCACCTCGGCACCCTCCTACTGCGCCTAGAGGACGGGCAGACACTTGAGACGACAGAGGAGCACCCTTTCTTCGTCAAGGGCCGGGGCTTCGTCCCGGCTGGCGAGCTGAAGGTCGGGCAGCGGGTCGCCGAGGATCGCGCTGAGTCCACGGCCATCGAGGCGATCGTGCGGCTCGCGCCCACGAAGACCGTCTACAATTTCGAGGTCGAGGGGACGCACACCTACTTCGTCAAGTCGGGTGACGACGCCCTTTGGGTGCACAATACGTGTCGAACCGGGGCAGGAAGCGAAATACCTTCTCGTGGAGGCCCACCAAACGGGACCCTCGTCGGAGAGAACCCCGACGGGTCCGGCACAATCCGCAAGTACGATTCGAGCGGAAACGCAGAGGTCGATTACGACTTCGGGCATGACCACGGTCAGGGCGACCCTCACAAGCACCCTTGGGACTGGGGCTTCCCCGGAAAGAAGAAGCGTCGCCCAGGTGAACCCTTGGATCCGACAGACACGTACTAAGAATGGAGGTCCGCTTCTTTCAAAAGTTACCAACCTCGGTTGGGGGGCTACTTACAGCAGCCCCCCTCGCGGGGATTCAGTGGGTCCTTGTTCGGTCGCTCGACAGCTCCGAGGATACGCTTAAAGTCTTCCGGCGAATGTTCGGGCCGGAGTTTGGTAGGGCTCTGGGAGATTCTGCTGTGCTCAGCCTGGACGAGCTGCGTCGCGCAGTGGCCACAAAGGGTCTGTTCGTCCACTTCGACGAGGTGTGGCTTTTCGAGGCGAAAGTCGTAGAGGTTCCAGATGCCGACCTGTGCCTGGTGGCACCCGTAGAGTTAAGCTCGGTGGAGATCGAGGCGGCAGGCCGGTGGATGAGTCGAAGCGGCTGCGTCGCCGGACTTGGCGATGGTGAGGGCCTCAACGCCCTAATCTTGACCAAGGCCTCAGCCTTGGTCAAATATCTCGAAGATCTGGAATAGGTGTTGGTGACAGCATTGGCACCTAGTGGTGGCTATTATCGTTGTCCAGTGCATAAGGCGCAGGGTAATGGCGTGCAGCTTTGAGTTCGATGGTATCCACATTACTCTGGTTCGCATCAGAAGACGAGACTTCCTGAGCAAGCAACCCATACCGTACGCACAAGGCAGCAGGTCTATAGGTGAAGTAGTGAACGGACGAGACTCCACGAGGGGGAACTTGGCCAGAACCATGTTGCCTGCCGGCAACGCTACATGTTCGAAAGCTGGCTGAGTAGCATGCTTACGATACGCTCTACCCGAGTGCCTGGGATAGCCGGACACTCGAAGGGGGCGGCTTTGGAAATTCGGTTCGAGCTGGGCCACTTGGTCATCACAGCAACTGCTACTGAGGCGCTTGATCCAAGTGGTGTACTGTCGGCACTGCACCGTCATGCACGTGGCGACTGGGGCGACCTCAGCGAGGACGATCGCTTGGCAAACGAGGAGGCCCTGGCGAACGGCTACCGACTGCTCTCGGTGTACGCCGACCGCAGGGACACTCCGTTCTGGATCATCACCGAGGGAGACAGGTCGTACACCACGATCCTGCTCCCATCCGATTACTGAGCAGGCTCCCAGGCCTGCTCTTTGCTTTGAACGTCCTCCAAATCTTGGTGACCTGTTCCCCTGAATCTGGCCCACCTCTGGTGTGAGACCCGTCTGGATTCACGCGTGACACACGTGACAAAGGGAGAGAAGGAGTCGGAGGACAAGATCCTCATGGTTCTCAAGGAGATCGAAGGCGGCGCGACCAGCGCCTCGGTGCCCAGGGCTCACGGCATCACGGACCAGACGATCTACCGTTGCCGGTATAAGTAGGGCGGCATGCCATCGGACGAGCTCAAGGGGCTGGAGGCGGAGAACGCACGGCTCAAGGGGATAGTGCCTGCCAAGCTCTCGAGTTCGGCGCGTACAAGGGGGGGCGGAGGGAAAACGGTGAGTCCTGCCGCCAAGAGGAAGGCGCTGGGGAACCTGCTCGAGAGAGAAGTTTCCCGCCGAAGGTGGTCGGGCTCTCCAGGAACGCTAGCCGAAGGGAGCGCAAGGAGCGCCGGTCCGAACTCAAGGCGGAAGTGCTCAAGATGTCGCAGGAGAACCCCCGCTACGGCTTTCGTCGGGTGCACGCGCTTCTTGGTCCCGCGGTGAACCTCACGGCGGTTCACCGCATTTGGCGGGAGGAAGGCCTTGGCCTCCACAATCAGGAAGCGGTGGCGCATCCAGGTCCAGAAGAAGGAGGAGTCTGTACCTACGAGCTTCGGCTAGATCTGGAGCGTCGACTTCGCCTCTCATTGGCCGGAGAATCGGCGGCAGGCCAGGATCGTGGGGATACTAGACCTGGCCACTCGGGAGAGCCTGCTGCTCAAGGTGCGCCCTGCCATCCGGGCCCACCACCTGGTGAGGGAGCCCTCCTGGCTCTTTCTTGCGCACGGAAAGCCCAAGAAGATCCGGTTCGACAACGGTCCCAAGTTAAGGTCGAAGAGGCTGACCAGCTTCCTCCACGACTTCCTGGACCACTGCAACCACTGAATGCCGCACCCGGCAATTGGGGGGCTGACTCCCGCAGCTTGCAAAGGGCAGATCAAGATCAAGAAGGAGGCAGAGACTCTAACACCCAAAGAGGGTTTCATTCCGGCGACTGGTCATTATTGCCGTCTAGCATTGTCGCTCAGGAGCGACAATGCGCTATGACTGGCGAAGGAGTTAATGTAAAGCATGTGAGGTTCAATAAGCTCTCGCTTGTCTAGCCTGCTCCTATCAAACCCGCATGGTTAGGGCACTGGTGCAACCACAGTGGGAGGTCCAAACCCAATCTCCTTCACGCCCGGTATCTCCTGCTGACAGAACGGAACGAAGACGTACTGCCTCCACTGGTCGACAGCTTCCGCAGGCATTTTGCAGAGGGAAGGATTGCCCTTCCCGAATATAAAGAGGCTGTATCCCTTTGCCTGTCTTGTCCCTTGAGCATCGAGCACAATCCCCGGGAAGCCACACAAAAGCTGTGGGATCGCGAACACGTGGATACGTCCCTGTTCGTTCATCGACGTCAAGCGCAACTCCGACTCCTTGAGCGGATCGGTGAAATTACCGAACTTGGTTTCCGCAAGATGATAGCAAAGACTCCTCCAAAACCCAGTAGCGGAATCCTCGCCAGGGAAGCACAGGACAGATGAAAAGTCGCTGCTCGGTGGTGACTGGAGTGATCGTTCCAAGATTATGTCGATTACCTGACGGCCACACGGATGTGATATGGCACCAGGCGGAACAATGGCAAACAGGGAATGGCTTCCTCTTATCTCGCGGAGCAACGAACCCATTTCAGCCCGGGTGCAAACGCTTGCGCGTTCTTCCGGCCGAAGTCTGTGGGATAGCGCCGCACGAAAGGACGCCTCGATCCGCTGCCGCTGGTCTTCGGGCGACCGTGCGAGACGACCTTGAACGAACAACATTATTGGTTCGATAAGTCGCTCTGGACAACTCCGCTTTCGCTGCAGGACCTGTGTGACGGCGGCGGTCAAGGAATGAAGGTCAGTGTAACCGTAAAGCCCAGTTTTCGCCAGTTCCCGAGCGAGTGCGGAGGGGTTCGCTATGATTGGATCACTGTTGTGGTCCAAGACTCCCATAAGGTCAAGGGGGCGGACTTCGCTCGATGATGCGCTAGCCATGTTGTATGTTGAGTCGCCGGTTTCGGCCGAGGCTTTCCCTCTTAGCGTTCCGACGTATGATACATCTTTGGAGGCGAATACGCCTTCACCAGGCCCAATATCGGATGCACACTGGGTTTCGTGAAGGGCAAAATGCTGGCTTCTTTCGTGAAGAGGAAAAGGCACCTTGCAAGCAAGGTGCCCTGAGAAGGGGATCGCTCCCCGAGAACCGGGATGCTCCGACTTTGATTGGAGTACCCGTTGTGCAACCAGCGGGGGACCCTCTTTCGAGGTTAGGACGTCCCATGTCGCCAGCGACCATCCTGGATGTGAGACCAGGCGCACAAGAGCAGGAACGATACTGGTATCGGGTCCTCTCTGCGCTAAGTATACCAGACGTGCCGAAGCGCGCAAGGAGGTCCTACTCATGCCAGACCGGGTCTCCATGGATCCCCCCCCCCACATTTTTGTTTTAAACACGGTTTTAAACAAAAATGGTTCATCGAGCTTCTTCTTCCGGTTGATCTGGCGCATACTATGGTTGCAGCCTTTTTTGACGGGATTAGGACCTCAGATCTAAAGGTGACCAACGGGCACCGCTCCAGCGGTGCCCCTCTCGGGAATGTGAGAAAGCTCATGAAAAACTCTCTTCAAGTCCACCCTGCGCGGTGGGCGAACCTCGTTGTGCACCGGCTAGCTGCTTTCGTGCTGCTTGCTTTGTCCCTATTCGCCATGCCGAACTCGGCCGCAGCGCAGACCTATAACACGGCCTACGTCAACTACCGAGTAGTGCTCCCCGCGTCGCACTTTCAGGTAGCCCTATATGAAAGGTGGCGATCTGAGCCTTCTAGATGGTTCAACACACCACAATTTTCCGGTGGAGGAACCATCACTTACACTGGAACATGGGCATGGATCAGCCGAGCTCGATGGTATCAGATCCGGGTGAGGAACCTGAGGACTGGCGAGCAACGCTATGGCTCGTGGTTCTATATCTTCGACACGTCGCCTTGGGTGACGGCACCGACGTTCTATTGGTAGTAAGAAGCTGCAAGGGGTCGGTGAGACTTGAGACCGTCGGCCCCATTGATGCCACTACTCGCAGTGTTCGCTCGTGAAGATGCAAAAGAGACCCGCAGGTACTAGAAATGGAACCGGTGGGTCTCATCCGCTTCCGGCTCTGAAAGCGAGTCTTGATCAGCAGTGGCGAGGCTGGTGGGTTGAGTGCCTAGTTGAACCCCCGCGCTCGGTGCACCGGACGCCATCCGTGTCCACGAGCCCTTAGACAGTAGCCACGTAACAACTTCGTGTGCAAAGTTTGGACCATCACTCCATCCTTAGGTTGCGTCGCTCGACAGAAGTGACTGAAGCAGTAGGGCACTTAAAGGGGGCGGCATTGGAAGTTCGTTTCGAGCTAAGCCGCGTGGTCATCACAACAACTGCTGACGAAGCGCTTGATCCAAGTGACGCGCTTTCGGTACTGCGTCGTCACGCGCATGGCGACTGGGGCGACCTCTGCGAGGAGGATCGCTTGGCGAACGAAGAGGCCTTAGCGAACGGCTACCGATTGCTCTCGGTGTACGCCGACCGCAGGGACACTCCGTTCTGGATCATCACCGAGGGAGACAGATCGTGCACAACGATCCTTCTCCTCTCCGATTACTGAGCAGGCCCCCAGGCCTGCTCTTTGCTTTGAACGTCCTCCCGGTCCTGTGGCGCTCATCCACCCGCGAGGTGGCGAAGCACCGCGAACAGCACCCGGTTGAGAGCTCCGTCGCGTTCAGAAGCCCCGACGCCAAACCCGCCGACGTAGCCGACCATCCCGCCACTCGGTGGAGAATAGACGAAGGCTGCGGTGTGGCCACCATCGAGCCTCGTGAGCAGCGTTGCATTGGCCGAGACGGGCTGAGCGTGGTAGACGTCGCCGACGTTCACGCCGTACAGCGTGGCGCTAAGGGGCAGTCCAGGACTCTGAGCGACGACCTCGGAGCCACCGGGGTTCGTGGCGTTCTGGCGAATCAGCCCGGTCGCTCCCGCAAACCACGTGCCGATCGCGCTTGTGTCCATACCTCCAAGGCTGCCGGTAGCGAGTCTCACCGGTGCCTTTTCAAGTAGGAGTACCTTCCCACCGCTCGCAAGGTACGCGTTCACCCGCTCTTGCTCGGCTTGCCCGAAGGCACCAGAGGGGAAGAGAACCAGCACGTCGGCCGTGATCGACGCCGGAATACCCGCGCTCTTTTGGACGGGAGTCGTCGTGAGCGCCTGGATGTACTCGGTCATCTGCGGCATTCCCGCCAGGCTCTGATCGGCCACCACGACGAAGCGCCTGGTCGAGGGGGCGACGCGAACGGTGACGGTGGAGTCGTAGCGCCGCCCGTCGGTGCCCGTGCCCGCGATGCGGTAGGTCGTGTCACTGGCTGGCCGGTCGATGAGCGATCCGTTCAGTTGGTTCGAGCCGACCATGAAGTTGGTGCTGGTCGTACCGATGGAGCTGATGCTCCGGCTGCTCCAGTTCACCGTGACCGTCTGCCCGTACGGCACGGTTTGGGCGGAGGAGGTGAGACGGAGCGACGGCTGGTCGGGGCCGAGGCCGCCTTTCCCACCACACCCGAAGGCGGTCGCTGCGATGACGCACAGTACTAGTCGAGACTTCCAGTTCATTCTTAACCTCTTGCACGCACCGCCAGCAGGGGAAAGCTTGGTCGGAGGTGACTAACAGTCACCAGTCTATTGTATGTGGACTCTGAGCGGCAAGGGGTCCAGAGTCCTTGCATGCCCGAGCGATCGCTCAACGGTGAATTCGGCAAGCTGGTGCGGGAGTGGCGTACCCAGCTGGGCCTCAGCCAGGAGGCCTTCGCCTACCGCTGCGGCGTCCACCGGACCTACATGACCCACATCGAGCAGGGCACGAAGATGCCCTCCTTGGGCATCGTGGCCCAGATCGCCCGGGGGCTTGAAGTGGAGCTGAGCGCGCTCTTCCAAGCCTTGGAGGAGCGGGGGGTAACGGTCGCCTCCATCACCGATCCGCCCCGGCCTCGATAGGCGGTCAAGAGGACGTTCGACGTCCCGAGCTTGGAGAGCCGTCGGTGCGGGTGGTGCTCACGTGGCTGGCCCGGGTCCATCCGGTCGTAGTTGTTCTTTTGTGTCTGGTTTCTTTTGTTGTGTTCGGAAACCGGTGTTCGCTTTTGCGGGGCGTTGGGGTGCAGAGCGAGTAGTAGAGGCGGCTCCGTGACCTTCTACGGGCGCTGGGGGTGGCGAGGATATGACCGTCTTGGTCGCGCACGCGGATGAGCCCCAGGGAGACGAGTCGGTGGACGGCTCTGCTCAGCGCCTCTGAGCTTCGGCCGGTGCGGCGCTTGAGCTGCGACTGGGCGATCCAGTCGCTCTGCTTCCGGCTCCCGTCGGACCGCCGCCAGCCGAGGGTTTGCCGCACCACCACGCAGAGCACCCGCCACTCGGTGTCGCGAAGGCGAGGAAGCTCAGCGTCGAGGAGGTGGTTCGGAAAGGGGGTGCTGCCTGGCATCTCACTCATCGATGAGGTCTGCGGGCTTTTCGTAGTTCTCCCGGATGGCCGAGACGATGAGGGAGGAGCGCTTGCGCGCCTTTCGGGCCGGGAGCCACAGGAGCTGCTGCTCCACCACGTCGAGGTCGTGGTTGGCGAGGAGCTGACGCGCTTGTGAGGCGCTCACCCCCACCTGCAGCAGGGCCATGGCGAGGCGCATCATGCGCTCGCGGGGGCTTTCCGTCGTTTGGGTTGGGGCGAGTTCAGCGTCTTCCAGCATGCGCCTCCTTTCGTCCCCGCAGGTACCGCTCCAGGGCGTAGCGTCGGAGGAATCCAAAGGCCTCGTCGTCGACGACCCACTCCACCTCGCGGGTGACCAAGTTCTCTTGCTGCCGAATACCGATCCGGTGATCGAGCATGTGCCGTGCGAGCTCGCTGCCATCGATCAGCCGGATCGGTCGCCCGCGAAAGCCGTTGGCGGCGGCGCGAGCTGGGCGCGAGAAGGTCGAGGTCGTGACCAGCAGTCCGTTCGGGATGCCGTGGCGTAGCATCACGCCGCGCAGCTCGTCCACAAAGCGGCGGGAGACGGGTCGGGTGTAGCGCTTGATTTGGATAAGCGTCGCCGCCGGTCCAAGCGTCGAAGCGACTTGGGCGTGGAGGTCGGCCCCGCCAAAGGCCGTTCTGCCTCTGAAGTGGGTCCTGCCGAGCGGGTGGACGCCGGTAAAGCCGATGTCCGTCAAGACGCGCTCGACGCAGAACGAGAGGGCGGTGTAGGACAGGCGCGAGAGACGGGCCTGGAGAGCCGCGTGCAGGCGCGGGTCTTGAGCCGGGGTGGTGGGTGGCATAGTGGATGACGGTTAGTCTTCTAAGTCAGGGTAGATGCCCGGCTCGGTCCAGCTTCCGGGCCGGACGGCGCGGTACTCGGGCTTCAGTTCGTCGCCCTCGGTGTAGGCCCAGTCCGGCAGGCATCCCGAGCAGCCGGCGACGGCACAGGGAAACTCTGTCGGATACCGTGCCTCCTCGGTCACAACCTCCCGAGGATCGATGGTGCGGCCGAGCTCCCGCTCCAGGGCACCGACCACGCGCGTCACCAGGAGGTACGACGGGCGGCGCTCTCCCCGGATGAAGCGGCTGAGGGCCGACTTCGAGATTCCGGCGTCGAGAGCAAGGCGCGACATGCCCTTGAAGGCGTACCGGTCAGTGTGGACCATCAAAGACACCACGCGGTTGTGGACGCGGGCGGGACGGCCAGGCAGGTTGCGGTCGGGCAAGCGGGTCATGAGCCCAGTCTGCGCTCATCTCCAGCACGTCACATGCCACGTTGCCAACAGTCAACGCCCACCCCACCCACTTGCTTAGGGTTCATTGTAGCGTCCGCTTCTGCAAGAGACATGAGAAGACTATGAAAGCCTGACACTGAGAGCATGCTTCGCTTGCGAGCAGCCACTCGATTGAGAAGAATGAGAAGCGGGCGGCGGATGAGCGTCTGATCTTGCACAGCTCAGGTCGAACCTCGATCGCGTCTCCAGCCTTGCGTAAGGCAGCCTTGCTCAATTGTGCCTGGTGTACTCCCCGGGCAGCAGCTTGGCTGCTGCCTGCCGCGGCTGCTGCCTGCTGCGGCTGCATCACGCCGGTGGGCTGCCATGAGCCCTCGAAACAAACAGAAGACGGCGGGTGCTCATCGAAGGTCAGCCTAAGGATGCCCTGTCCCCATCGAGATCCGAGAATGCTTCGGAATGAACCGCTTCATATCAAACGATGAATTAGAAGTCGGCACCTTGCTGGTATGGGTGGTGGGGATGTGCAGCTCAGCAGCTGTGCATCGTGAAGGAAGTTCAAAGTAATGGGACGCGAAAGCATCAAGCTAACCTGAATTTTCTAAGTGGCCGAGGGTAAGAAGCAGAGGTGAAAAAGGGAATGGCCAAAGTTCGAAGCGGTCCTAAGGCCGACCCGGCTTAGACTCTGATGCTTCCGTACGCTACATACTCCGTCAGCCGTCCACGTAAGCAGCCCCTCCTGAGCTTCATTCATGGTGCTCTGGCCGCATGCGGCTGTCGGATCATCCAGTCGACAGAGGCCAGTGAAGCACCGTTTCGAATCAGCTTCGAAACCCCGAGTGGCGAGCGCCAAGGTATTCTCGTTTATGCCTTCTATGCCAACAGTCGTACAACAAGGAATCGCCCCAGCGACGAGTACCGATTCCAAGTCAAGTACGGCGAGAAGCAAGCGGATAACCTCCACGAGCTCTACCAGGATCCTTTTGGGCTCTACACGACGCTCTTTCTAGGGATCAACCCCGAGGAAGGCTTCTTCGTTGGATTTGATCCGGTTCTGCACAGCCCGACAAAGCACTTCATCTCGCTGGAGTTCAAGCGGCATTTCGTGGAGGAAATCAATCGTTCGTCCTGGTCGGCAACCGAGCGTGAGCGAAGATCAACAAGCGACGAGCCCGTCGAGGTGATCGTGGGAGGAAGGCAGAGAGAGTTTCTCCGCTACGTTCTCTTTGAGCGTGAGGCTCGTGGCGAGGACCAAGGACACCGGGCGCTCTTGGCAGAGCGTCCTCTCATCGCTGGTGGCCCCACGGCACTTGGGGCACCCGCCCTGCACCCTGATCCCGTCTACATGCACCGACTGGCACTTGAGTTCGAAATGACTGAGGCGGAAGTTCTCGATCTCATCGCAGGCGCAAGCCGACTCAAGATGGCCGTTCGCGGCTGGGTGGCCGAGCATCACCTCGTCCAAAGCCTGTCCGCCTTGACGGGCGTTTCTTCGTGCGAGCGGTTGGAGGGGGACGGTCTACCCGACGTCCGGCTCCGGTTCATGAACGGTCCGCCCATCACTGTTGAGTGCAAGAATGTCTTGCGTAAGGGCACGGATGGAGTCCCACGTGTAGACTTCCAGCGAACTCGCGCATCGCTGGGTGATCCCTGCTCTCGCTTCTATGCGCCCGATGATTTCGATGTGCTGGCCGCATGCCTTCACGCGCGGACTGAGCGCTGGGAGTATTGCTTCATTCTTCCTAGCTCCCTCCCTCGCCACAAAAGGTGCCCAGACAAGCTAGCGACCAACGTGCAGGTTGGAACTGGATGGGTCTCAGATGCCGCGCTCGTACTCAAGGAGGCCTCTGCGATCGCAACTAGGCGCTAATTTCCCCGCAGGAAGAGCAAACCGGAGGCAGCCCCAACTAGCCCGCGCGTTCGTGCGCGGCGGGTCCGCTACGGGCACGCACATTCGCAAAAATGTTTTGGGTTTCTTCTAAGAAGAAAGCAAGCCCTGCGCTTACCTCACATTCCCACAGGACGCGTACGGTGAAACCCATCGCTTCCAACTGTGCTCTCTGACGGGCATCGCGATCGACGTTGGCCTGAAGCTTTGCGATCCAATACCCACGATTCTTCGCAACCTGCTTTCCTCTTCGACAGTGCGGGCAGGAATGCCAAAAGCAGCCGTGCACAAATACGCACAGCTTCACCCTAGAAAAGACGATGTCAGGCTTGCCAGGCAGGCTGCGAACGTTCTTTCGATAGCCGCGAAACCCTGCCCGCCAGAGTGCCTGGCGCACGACGAGTTCCGGCCCGCTTGATCTGGAGCTGTTGCTCTGCATGACTGCACGGACGTGAGGACTGACCTCGCCAAAGGACCTGGGCATCACTGCTTCTACTCTAACAGCGGCATATGCGCTTCAACCAGTCACTGGCCGTAGGGCAGCGGTTGATCGGTCGCTTGCTCCCCAGGCACGTATTCGAGCAGTTCTCCTGGCGTGCACACAAGTGCGGCGCACAGTCTGTCCAAGGTAGAGAGCGTTGTGTTGTATTGCCCCCTAGTCGCCACCGACTGCAGGGTTTCTCTCGACAATCCGGTCGCCTTCGAGAGATCCTCATAAGTCATGCGGCGTCCCGACCTCCTCTCGTACGCAGCGATTGCCTCCTTGAGCCTCACAACAATCACAGAATCAGAGCTACCTGTATTGAGAATACAGATTCATTGGCGGTACGATCTGTAGAAGGCCAAGAACTCATCAGGTCCTATACTAGCAATCTCGGAGTCTAAATGCTCAAGGCGATTTCCCTCTTTACCGGAGTTGGCGGTCTGGACTTTGGATTCGAAGCCGCAGGTTTCGAAACCCAGGTGGCCGTCGAACTGGATCCAACTGCATGCCGAACGATCAGGGAAAACCGGTCATGGCCCGTTCTAGAGGGCGACATCCACTCGTTCACCTCGCGCACCATAGCATTTGAAGCAGGGTTGAAGCCTGGTGAGACCGATGTTCTGATAGGGGGACCTCCGTGTCAGCCATTCAGTAAGAGTGGCTACTGGGTGCACGGTGATGCCAAGAGGCTTGACGATCCGAGAGCAGATACCTTGACCGCCTACCTCCGAGTTTTGAGGGATCTCCAACCCAAGGCATTCCTGCTCGAGAATGTTCACGGGCTCGTTTACCGGGGCAAGGACGAGGGCCTGCGCCACCTGCTAGCGGGAATCGAGAGTATAAACGAACTGACCAATTGCCGGTACAAGGTGAGCTATCAAGTCATTCGCATGGCTGAGTTCGGCGTACCTCAACTTCGAGAGCGAGTATTCGTGATCGGCAGCCGTGAAGGGACAAAGTTCGAGTTCCCGCGACCAACCCATGCAGATCCAGATTCCCGAGCGCTCGATGGCACCGACCTGTTACCTTTCAACACGGCCTGGGACGCGATCGGTGACCTTGCTGATGAAGACGATCCTTCACTTGATGTCAAAGGTTATTGGGGCGGTTTGCTCCCCTCGATTCCTGAGGGGCAGAACTACCTCTGGCACACGAACCGCGGTGGCGGACGCCGCCTTTTTGGTTGGCGAACCCGGTTCTGGAGCTTTCTGCTCAAACTTGCGAAGTCTCGGCCGTCATGGACGATTCAGGCTCAGCCAGGATCTGCCATAGGGCCCTTCCACTGGAAGAATCGACGACTTTCGACTCGCGAGCTATGTCGCCTCATGACCTTTCCCGATAACGTCCGGTTCGACTGTGGTCGAACAGAGGTTCAAAGAATGGCTGGTAACGCAGTGCCGTCTCTCATGGCAGAGATCCTTGCATGGGAAATCAGGACACAACTCCTCGATGGGGTAAGGCCCGTTCACTATCAACTAATGCCGAGCAAACGTCGTCCAGTCCCTGCTCCTGAGCCAATACAAGACGTACCTCCTCAGTACCTGCACCACGAAGCCGAGCACGCAGACCATCCTGGTGAAGGAAAGGGTAAAGGAAGCAGGCAAATGCGCCTTCAGGAGCCTTTATCCCAGGAAACCCTTCTATGAAATCTATAGATAGGGTTTAATTGCGGGTACTAACTTGCCAAGCCACGCCTGAATCTGACGTGAACTTGCTAGTTCCTGGACTTGATCTGAATCATGAAAGTCCGCTCTCAACGCATCAATATCGCACTGTGGCGATACGTATCGCCTGTGGAAAACGGACAGGGGGAGGTTGTGTGACGGGTCCCCGTACTTGCCCAAAGGCCATGCTTTCCACTCATCGACTTGAGTGTGAGGAATCAGGGTAGCTACCCATACTGACCTTGCGTGTCGTGGAGACAGAATGGGGATGTAGAAGTCACAGTCTCGCGAAAGTCTCTGGTGTTGCTTCTGATTGATGGCGAAGTAGTGTTTCCCGTCCCTATAGTCAAAAGCCTTTGCGTCAATTCCTACCAACTTGTGGACATCTGGATCGTGAAATAGGAGGTCCGCCCCTAAAACCTCTCGACCAGTGACCGGGAGGAACATGTGATTGGCCATTTTATCAAGCTCCTCGGCACTCGCACCACACCTCCTCGCAATCTTAAATAGAACAAGTTCGCCAAAGGCACCCATGAGGTCAACCAACTCGTTGATCTCACTACCTCGATCACGGTTCTCGTACCGAGTCTCCTCATTCATGCGGCGACGTGCCTCTCCCAGAACGACGGCTGCAGCCCACAGGTCAGGCTTTACTGATAACGGGTGGTTGGTTTGTTGCCTAAGATCCTTGAGCCGCATCTCACTTTGCCCGTTCCAAATACGCCAGATTACACCTCATATTTCTACTGCCATCGAAATGTCAGTGTCCGACCCAAGTGCCATCCGTTTGTACCTTGTCGATCAAGACATTGAACAGTCAGCAAGCAACGCATCTGGTCATCGCAAGAGTACACTACATCACAGGCTCTGCCGCAGTCGTGACTTGAGACGTACCATAGTTGTCTTCAGCTCTGGCAGAGCGTTTTGGGGCACTGTCTGCAACGCAGGCCACTGAGGAGACGACAAATGGAAATGGATAAGGTAAGTACGCTGTGGCTCGTCAACCACGAGACTGGAATTCAGATTGCTGAGATCCCACTTGAACTAGGGGGTGGCTCAGTAACAGGCGCGGTTTATCATCAAGTAGAACAACTCAGACGGACCGGATTTCCTCGGGAAGCGGCTCTGTCGCTGTCGGCGCACCTCTTCGACGAGAGCGTAGTAACCTCCCACGGAATCGAGTTCGAAACAGCTGAGGAATTATCGCACCAGATCGCCTCTTCGGCAGGTGCACATATAGACTCGACTAATACCCTGGCGAGCTTCCTCGTGGCGTCTCTAACTGATCGAATTAAGGAGTCGACCTCTTCCTCTTTCACTGGCCACGACTAGCACGGACCTAAAATGCAAAAGCCGCAGCTTGGCTCCACGTCCGCCCAGCCTTTCTCCTGGGAAATGGACTCAAATAGTTTTAATGGGCTTCACGCTGCTGAGAGTGCGTGGGTGGCGGCATACCACGAAGCCGGACACATTCTAGCTGCGCTCCAAGCCAACCAACCTCCCCCGGACCTTCGATTTACATTGACTGATCGTTCGCGCGGCGACTTCTCATGGGACGCCCTCTTTAAGTCTTCAGGCTCGGAGCAAGTTGACTTAATGGTTGCGGTAGGCGGTCCTGGCGTGGAACTTAGTCTACGACATCAACATCATCTGCGATCAGATCCAACCGACATTGAACTCGAGGTTTTTTCACACTCCACAAATGACAGAACGTGGATGCTCACCACGTATCCCCATTGGGGTCCGAACGCGATGCAAGGCCCCTTTTGGCCAGCGGTCGAGACTTTCGCCGACGTACTTCTTGGATCTCCGCAAGACATCGCCTTGATCGACTGCTTCGCCTACCGAATCTACGACAGTTGGCGTTTACATGACTTTGATGCAGCCCCAGTCCCCAGCATCTCTGGCGAGGAGCTTGTTACTGCCTGCTCCTAGCTTGTTCATTCTAGGTCGTAAGCAGGAGCTCGGGCCTGATCTGCATGATCTTGTCCTCGCCTAAATTAAGCGTGGTCGAGGAAGCATCTACCTGCTTATGCGAGAAAGGCGGCCGCCCTATCCCGGTCCTGCGCCATATCCACAGCCACTGCGTAGGAACCCGTGACGAAGGCGAGTCTGTCTCGCTGATACGTCTCGCCGAAGCACATGACGTCGAGGAGACTGGGCTCGTCCCCAGATCAAGAACAGTCCCCGCCCCCCTTCCGAGACAACCGGGAAGCACAGGCCAATGGAATTGCCGCTCAGGACCGGCTTCGCGGGGAAGGGCAGGCGGCCCGTCTTGGGCAACGTAAGGCCCCCTACGGACGCCACCCAATCCCGCTCTAGGGTCACAAAATGCCGCGCCTCGTCGGCAAACGATTCCCACGGAAGCATTCTCAACCGTTTTAAAGGTGCGGAAGCCCTCTACCTGGATCAAAGACCAGCCAGCCAGCCTACTAATTAAGGAAAAGACTGACCATGGGAGACAACCGCCTTGCCCCGGTTCCGAAAAGGCTGCTGGATCAGGCAGAGCCCCTGACCGACATACCACCCCTGAAAACAGTGCGGGAACTTCCCTACGGAAGTCTTTCCTGGCAGGACTTCGAGCGCCTATGCCTACGCATACTCGCCGTTGACTACACACTTGCAGGCTGTCGGCCACACGGAGTGCAGGGGAATGATCAGGACGGCATCGATCTCTATGCCATGAACACCTGCGGTCGCTTTACGGTGTGCCAATGCAAGAATGTGCAGAAGTTTACGGCGAAGATGATCAACGAAGCGGTAAGCAAGTTCGAAAAGGGACAGTGGGTAGCGGCGACCGACCGATTTGTTCTTGCGGTACAGATCGACCTCAGACGAGCAAACACGAGTTTGGCAATTGCGGCAGCCAAGACTCGCCTTAAGAAACTAGACATCGAATTCGATGTCTGGGATCGAACCCGCCTAGATCTGAAGTTGACGGCTCATCCGGAAATTGTGGGAGAGTTCTTTCATCCTGCATGGGTGGAGGCATACTGCGGAGAGTCAGTCGCAGCCCCGACGCCTAAACGCCGTAAGCTTCGCACCTCTACCACACTGATTGCGGTAGGACTGGTCGTTGTCGCTTGTGCCTCTGGTTTGCTCGCTGTCATGCGTCCGCTCTCTACAGTTCCAGCCCTAGCACAAGCTTCCCTAGATGTAGAATTCAGGACGAACGGTAGCGGGTGGCACCATCTGCCCGTTAAATGGGAAATATCTGGGGAAACTGGAAAGGCTGATCGACGGCTTCCGCTGTTCGAAGCAGGGTTCCAGAACTCCCGAACCATAAAAGCTGTTGTCATCTTGCCAGAAGGCGCGCGGGCGACCGAACTACGTGTGCATGTCAACGTAAACAATGCGGATGTCGCTCGAATAGAATGGCTAAGCTTATCCCCGGCATCCTCTTGGAAGGAGATAGATCTCAAGGAACAGGACCTTCCCGCCGGTCTGCGTGCCTTTCGACGTGCCAGAGTACGCCTTAGTCAAGCCCCTGACCGTCTCGCCCTAGATGCCCCATTTTTATCTCGATGCTGGAAGAGGCGGCCGTCTACAACCGTATCGGATCGGCAGGCGTTGCAGATCAACGGTACTGTCGCCACTCTCCAAAATTAGGGTCCGAGTGGTATCATGTTTGGCAGCGCCAGCGCGCTGCCTGGAGTAGTATGGTCCCAATCATCTGGAGGTATTTCATAGGACTAGGGCTGGTGCTGGCCCTGCAACCTAGGGCTAGCATTCCTTCAGACGGTGCTGCCTTTGGAAGAGTAGTCATTTACGAACAGCGCGAGATGGGACCCCACCAAGATTCGGTGACCTACCGTGCGCAGTTGAGGGGCCCCGACGGTAAAATCCTTCATCGGAAAGGTAGTTCCCAAGGGGACCTGTACTGCTTTGAGTGTCCCAAAGACAACCACGTAGAACTGTTCTTTTGGAGCGCAGAGCATCGGCCGGCCCGAGAGAGTGCCCGCATTCATAAGAAGTTCCCCACTAGGATCCCGAGGGACGCGTGGCTCTATCTCAGGAATCGAGTGGCGCAGAACCCCGATGGGGCAGATAATCATTTCGAAGTGCGTGATTTACGAGAGGAAGGGAGCCTCGTAAGTGACACAAGTGAGATGAGTGTGCACGTGTGGCACGTCGAGTCGCTGGCAGCGGCACTCAAAGGATCCCAGAATGAGCAAGCCCTTTCCAAGCTCCGCGAATACCAGTCTTCCACCCATTACACGGATCTTGTTAAGGAGCATCATGCCCAGCGTTGGCTACCTTCATTCCGTTCCGCACTTGGTGCACTTGGATCACCCAGCGACCGGCATCTTGGGAACGAGTCGCGTATCAGCGAGATCTTCCGGGACACAGAGAACTTTGCTGAAATCGATCAGAGTGTAAGAAGGCAGGCGGTGGAAGCTTGGTCTAAGCTCCCAAGCGAAGCACCTGCAACGACCGTTAGGTTCTTGCGCCGTCTAAGCGAAGATCCAGCCGACCCTCTTTCGCGCGCCGCACTCGTCGCTCTCGCACGCAGGGTGCCCGCCGAGGTGGTTCCGCAGATTAGGCGGGTCCTGAACGAAAAGCCTGAACGTGAGTCTGATACCCGCTTGCTCGTAAACGCGATGATAGCCGCCTGGCGAGCGCCGCTACCCGCAGAGCTGAAGATGGTTCGACATATCGCGGAGCAGGCGACGGAATCCGAATGGCCAATGGACGCGATCAGAATTGCACGCGTTCTGGTTGGCCTTGAAGTTCCCCAGGATGAAGCTAGCGCCATGCGTACGGTATGGACTCGGGACGTGTTCTTCGACGGCCAAGCCATGCCTAACGTCGAATACCAAACGAAGTCAGGCGATAACCGGCGACAAAACTGGGAGAGCATTGTAGATGATCGCCTCCGAGGGCGCAGTGTGCGCTGTCTGCGGATTGACTACCCTGCCGGAAATCCAAAGGAGGGTTTCCTGCAGTTCTACGCTGTTCCAGATCAAGGGCCAAGCTTGGCTGGTGCAACTGAGCTTGTGATAACCATGCGTAGCGTTCCATCAGGGGATCCCATCGGCATTGGTTTCAGAGGCGCAACAAAACCGCTATATCGGCAGCCGAACACGAAAAAACCCGTCACCGACCAATACGACGAATTCATAATACCTATTGACCCGGAAGAAGATGCGGAGCACCTAGGAAATTTGAAGGTACTGGCACAACTGAACTTCACTGGTTCCGAAGAACGGACGTTTTTCATTGCGCGGATAAGTTATAGACGCAGGGTTTTGGAAGCGAAAGGTGGACGATGAGTGAGCAAAGTGGCCGATATGGATTGGAAGCATCACTGAGACACGTTCAATCCTCAAAAAAGGATGAGGGGAAAATCCCATCATATCCTCATCCACCGCGTCCTGAAGACGGGACCTTCAAGATTTTGCTTGAAGAGTACAAGATGATGCGTTCAGAAGTTCTTGCACGCGAGAACGCACAGAATCAAGTGCTTGCGGTCGGGGCGGCTCTGCTCGCAGCCCACGGCGCGATCGCCGCTCAGCTCTTTATCAATCAAGCCCTTGGGGCACACTTTGGAATTCTGCTGTCGAGCGCAGCTATCGTCTCAAGTGTCTTGGGTCTCGCGTCGGTTAGACTAGACTTCTTCAGTACGTCCATTTCCGGCTACGAATCACAGTTGCTCGTGCCGGCCCTTGAAGCGTACGGCGTCCCAAGGCAGTCGATGCGCTTCTATTTTCCCCACGGGATCGGTGCAGGGTTTTTAAAAGCCGTTATCTCAGTGTCCTTCCCTACGCCTTTCCTTCTCTCGGTGGCAGGAGTGAGTGTGACACTAACTTACTTAGCCCATCTTCGGGCGATTAGAGGGGCCAGCTTCAGTAATGGAGACCAGCTTGTGCCTCTTTCAGGAATCCAGTGTGCGCTCTTTGTAGGTGCCGCATTGATCTTTGTCTTCCATTTCTTCGCGTATGGATACCAAATCTACAAACACAATGAACTTCTCACATCCAGGTCTGACCCGAATGAAATTAGGCGAAGAAGAACTGAAGCTCTTGACTTGCTTCCAGACTCGGGTGCAGACCAACTACCGGACTAGTATGGTTGACGGATCTCAAGTGCTCCCTTTAATTTGGGCTGCACTCTGATCTCAGGGCTGACCTGCAGGGTTGATCCGCAGGAAACAGGAACCCTTCCGAGAGCCGTACGTGCACCAGCCCGGACTGCCCTCCCGGTCAAAATGAAGTGTTCGTCCGTTTCTTCGTCTCTGCGAAGACGATGAGTCGCCAACGAATCTCCTCCTTATGCGGGTGCTGGTAGTCGTTCTGTGGCGGCAGCGAGTCCCCCACATTGTGCGTGATTTCGAGTCCGCAGACCTCGCAACGGTAGATGCCGGAGTCGGTCGGCCGGTCGCCAGGACTGTACAGGTAATCGT
>Ga0216301_1000118_pt1 | contig 21841 bp, 18 predicted proteins | sample 4hB_Boncat_minus_FD_156203 | JGI IMG/M metagenome (GOLD analysis project Ga0216301, IMG submission 156203) | Terrestrial sediment cell enrichment communities for BONCAT metagenomics from Utah, United States - 4hB_Boncat_minus | ecosystem: Environmental > Terrestrial > Deep subsurface > Rock...
GCGCGTGACCGCCGGCGGCGCGCGTCAGCGGCCGGGGCGGTCCGGAACTGGAAGCCGGCTTTACGTATGAGGCGCTGAGCCGGGGATTCGGGCTGTGGCGCAGCTACTACCTGGAGGGGAGAGGGAGCCTGGGAGAGCGGCGCACCCTCTACGGCACGCTTCGGGAGACGGAGCGCTTCCGGCTGCGCGATCAGGAGTTGACTGCCGGTTACGCTTTCCCGCTGGGCAGGCGGTGGTCCGGGCTGGTCGAAGGATCGGCGAGCCCGTCACATCGAGTCTTGCCGCGCTGGTCCGGTTATGGAGAGATCCAGCACTCTCTGGGAGGCGGATGGGGGCTGCTGGCCGGAGTGCGGAGGACAGAGTATTCCAATACCACGGCGACGCGCGGCAATCTCACCCTGGAGCGTTACTTCCGCAACTTCCGCCTCGCGTACACCTTCTCCAACGGGCAGAGCCCGGAAGTGGGCGCCTCCAGCGGCCACGGGGGCCAGTTTGGGTATTACTACGGGGAGCGAAACTTCATCAACTTCAACCTGAGCGGCGGCGAAGAGCTGGAAAGCATCGGGCCCGGGCGCGTGCTGCGGACCGATGTGTTCACGGTGGGTCTGAACGGACGTCACTGGTTCCGCCCGGAGTGGGCGCTCACTTACGGGTTCGGCTGGACTCGCCAGGGGGACCTGTACACGCGTAGAGGGCTGCTCATTGGGCTTAGACACCTATTCTGAGCCGTTCCTGGGGCTCGTCCTCTGGTCCGGCTTTGCGGTCTTCGGCCTCAGCCTGTTGCTGCTGGCGCTGGTGCTGGGAATGCGTTTGCGCCTGTTTGCGGAAGAGAGCCGGCGCCGGCGGTTTCTCGAAACCTGGCGCCCGGTGCTGATGCTTTACACGACCGATAGCCACGGCCCGCTGCCGCCCCTGGACCGCCGCTTCAGCCGCCGAGACATGCTCGCTTTTCTAAACCTCTGGAGTTATTACCACGAGCTGGTGAAGGGAGACGCCAAGGACAACCTGAACTCCCTGGCCCGGCTGGTGGGGGTAGACCGCGAGGCGCGCCGGATGCTGACGAGCGGCAACCTGCGCGAGCGGCTGCTGGCGATCACCGCCGTAGGGCTGTTGCGCGAGGCCTCCGCCTGGGAAACCCTGGTGAAGATCGCCTCCTGGGATGTGCCGGCCGCCTCACTTGCGGCGGCCCGGTCGCTGGTGCTCATCGACGCGAGCCGGGCGCTGCCGTTGCTGGTCCCGCTCATCAGCGACCGGAACGAGTGGCCGACGCCCAAGGTGGGGAGCCTGCTGCTGGAGGCCGGTAAGGAAGTCATCACGGCGCCGCTAGCGGAAGGCGCGCTGGAAGCCGCCGCCGAGAGGCCGGAAAGCGCGGCGCGGCTGGTGCGGTACCTCGCGGCGACCCGCTGTTTTCAGGCGCTTCCCGCCATCCGGCAGATCGTCGACGGCTCTGTCCACGAAGAGCTACTCTCCGAGTGCGTCGCCGCTATGGGCGAGTTCGCGGATCCCACGGATCTCCCGGTGGTGCGGCAGTTCGTCACGCACCCTGCGTGGCCCGTGCGGGTGCAGGCGGCGCGCGCCCTGGGAAAAATGGGCGCGCGGGAGGACCAGAGGCGCCTGGTGGCGATGCTGGACGACAGTGAGTGGTGGGTGCGCTACCGGGCGGCGCAGGGGCTCGCCAGCCTGCCTTTCGTGGGACTGCACCACCTCCAGGGCATCGTCGACAGCCTGACGGACCGTTATGCGCGAGACATCCTGAACCAGGTGATCGCGGAAAGAATTCTACGCGAATGGTAGCGGAGCTCGTCGCCGCCTTGCAGATCCTGTTCCTGGTCTACTTCCTGGGGCTGAACGGGGTCTACATCATGCTGAACCTGCTGGCGATCCCGGTGCTGGTTCGCACCATGCGCGAGCGGAGCCTGGAGGACCTGCCCTACGTCCACGCCGGATTCGAGCCCCCCGTCAGCATCCTGGCGCCCGCCTACAACGAGGAGACAACCATCGCCGCAACGGTCCGGTCACTGCTGCAGCTCGTCTATCCCGAGTACGAGATCATCGTGGTGAACGACGGCGCGAAGGACCGCACCCTGGAAGTGCTGATCCGGGAGTTCGACCTGCTCGCTGTTCCCGAGACGTACCGCATTCAGGTGGAGACGCAGCCCGTCCGGAACATCTACCAATCCGTCACGTATCCGAATCTACGGGTGGTGGATAAGGCGAACGGCGGGAAGTCGGATGCGCTGAACGCGGGGATCAATTGCGCTCGCTATCCCCTCTTTTGCTGCATCGACGCCGACTCCATCCTGCAGCGGGACAGCCTGAAGCGCGTGGTCCAGCCGTTCCTGGACGACCCCACCACCGTGGTGTCCGGCGGCACCATCCGGGTCGCCAACGGCTGCGATATCCAGGGAGGCTTCCTCACCCGCGCCGGGCTGCCGAAGCACCCCCTCGCGCTCATCCAGATCGTGGAATACCTGCGCGCCTTCCTGTTCGGGAGGATGGGTTGGACGCCGCTGAACGCCGTGCTCATCATCTCCGGCGCTTTCGGGGTGTTCGACAAGAAGACCGTGGTGGAGATCGGCGGCTACCGCGCGGACACCATCGGCGAGGACATGGAGCTGATCGTGCGGATGCACCGCATCCTCCGCGAGCAAGGACGTCCCTATCGCATCGCGTTTGTGCCGGACCCGATCTGCTGGACGGACGCGCCGGAGGACCTGAAGACGCTGCGGAACCAGCGGATACGGTGGCAGCGCGGTCTCTCCGACAGCCTGATGCTGAACCGGGGTCTGCTGTTCCATCCCCGGGGCGGAACCCCCGGCTGGATCGCCTTCCCCTTCATGCTGTTCTTCGAGCTGTGGGGCCCGATCATCGAGGTGGCCGGCTACCTGTTCATGATCGTGGGGCTGATCTTCGGGTTCGTATCGACGGAGGCGTGGGGGGCTTTCCTGGTAGTGGCGGTGGGGCTCGGCATCCTGCTCTCCACCAGCTCGCTCTTGTTGGAAGAAGTGTCGTTCCACATGTACCCGCGCCTGGGACACATCCTGACGCTGGCGTTCGTTTCCGTCCTGGAGAACGTCGTTTACCGGCAGTTGATCACCATCTGGAGACTGACGGGGATGGTCCAGATCATCACCAAGCAGAAGGCGACCTGGGGCAAGATGGTGCGCACTTCCTCCTGGAACCAGAACCAGTGACGGAGCCGCACGGGAAGGGCGAGAGACACGCGCATGGGATGGCTACACGTAATCGCCGAGCGCCTGGGCGGCCTGGCCGTAGTGACGGCGCTCGGCGCGGCGCCCGTGGCGCAGACGTCGTGGCTGGCCGTGTGTGACCGAGCGCCGGCGGAGAAGCGCCCCCACCAGGTGGAGTACCTGGAGCCGGGCGGCGGCAAGCGGGTCCTGACCGTCTCCGGCGAGCGCTCCCCGGAAGCGGGCTGTGTCCAGGTAGAGGCTCCGTTTCCCGCGGAAGCAATCGCGTGGGCGGCTGTCATTCCGACGACGCTGGCGCCCAGCCTCCAGCGTGGGATGATCCTCCAGGGCGTCGAGACCGGCGGGCGTTTCGAACCGGGTGAGGTCTACGCGCCGGAGACCTCACCCGCTCCGGGAACGCGGACGCTCGTTCCCCTGGACACCGACCTGTTGGCCCGGCTGGAGGTCCTCCCGTTCGGTCGTGAGGAGCGCGTGACGGCGCACGCCGGCGGCGGGAAGATCGTGCTGACGGCACGGAAAGGCGCGGCCCCGGCCGGCGTGATCCTGCGCGGCGGACCGTGGCGGCTGCCGGAGAACGCAGATCTAGTCCTGCAAGTTACTGCGGCCGGCGCCGGTAGCTACGAGTGGGCCGTCTCCGACGCGCGGCGCGCCGAAGCCGGAACGCCGCTGCCGCTCGGGGCCTTACGCGCCGAAGGGACCGCTCGCGCGCAGGAGCTCTCTATTCCGGCGGCGGGGCTGGACCGTCGTAGCTGGGCATCGCTTTCCGTGGTTGCGCCGCCGGAAGGAGGGCGACTGGAGCTGTCCGCCCTCCGGCTGGCGCTCCGTCCGCGAGCCGGAGCGGCGCCTGGCCGAAGCGCCTGGGCCTGGCAGCCGGCGCTCTGGCTGGATACCCCGGACGTCTTGCTGGCCCGCCTGCGAAAGCAGGGGGCGACGACGGTATACCTGACGGTTCCCGTGTCTCCGGAGGGGCCGTCCGTCCGGCATTCGGAGGAGCTGCAGAGTTTTGTCCGGCGGGCCGGCGCGGAGAAGATCCGGGTGTGGGCGGTGGACGGAGACCCGGCGGCGGTGCTGCCCGGCGAGCGGGAGAAGTTCGTCCAGCGGGCGCGCGCCTACGCCGCCTACAATGCGGCCGTCGATCCGCCGGGCCGGCTTGCGGGCGTGCAGTACGACATCGAGCCCTACCTGCTGCGCGGCTACAACCTGAACCCCGAAGGCTGGCACCGGCTATACCTCCAAACGCTGGAGAGCCTGAAAGCGGCGGCGGGCATGCCGCTCGAAGCCGTGCTGCCGTTCTGGTTCGCCTCGCAGCAGGCCGAGGGGAAGCCGCTGCTGGAGGCGCTGGCCCGCCACGTAGATGCGGTAACGGTGATGGACTACCGCACCGATCCGGCGGCTATCCTGGAGCATGCCGAGCCGTTCCTGGCGTGGGGGGCGCGGACCGGCAAGACGGTCCGTATCGCGCTGGAGGCTGGGCCGATACCGGACGAGCAGCGCCGCCACTACGAACCGGCGATGTCGGGCGAGCTCTGGCTCACCCGCGTGGGCGAGTATGCGGTGCTGGTGCTGCTGAAGCAACCGCAGGAGAAAGGGTTAGGAACGGCCTTCCGATACACCCGCACCTCGGATGCGCCCGGAGCGAAGATCACGTTCCACAAGGACAAAGAAGGGCTGCTCCAACTCCTGCCTCGCCTGGAAGCCCAGCTCAGCGCTTGGTCGTCCTTCTCCGGCGTCGCTCTCCACGAGCTGGACTGAGGTTAGCGACTGGCTGGACGGCACAGCGGCGGCGTTCAGGAGGCGAGGCCGCAGGCGCGGAGGATCTCGCGGAACTGAGTGAAGACGAAGTCCGGCTGCTCTTGCTGGAGGACGGCGCGCGGGTGCGGGCCCCACGTCGCGGCGCCCGTCTTGACGCCCGCCGCACGGCCGGACTGGAGGTCGTAGGGGCTGTCGCCGATGAAGAGCGCTTCGTTGGCGCCGATCTGGAGCGTCTGGAGCGCCAGGTACACCGGATCGGGGAACGGCTTCGGGCGGGTGGTGAGGTCGGCGGTGATGATGACGCGCACGTAGCGCTGGAGCGGGATGCGCTTGAGGGTGAAGTCCAGCTCGTAGCGCGTCTTGCTCGTGACGAGCCCCAGGCGCAGCCCGGCCTCCGAGAGGAAAGCGAGGGTGTCCAGCGCCCCGTCGAACGGCTTTTCTTTCTCGTGGTGCTCTTCGTAGTAGGCGACGGCGGTGTCCATCATCTCGGACGCCTTGTCGCCTCCCAGGATCTGCATCTGCACGATCGCCGGCTTGCCGATGAGCGCGTAGTAGGCCTCGCGGGGATGCGTGCGGCCCAAGTGGACCCGGCAGGTGTGCTCCAAGGCGTCGGCGATCAGCTCCGCCGTGTCGATGAGCGTGCCGTCCACGTCGAAGAGGACCGTGCGGAAGGCGCCGGGCGGCTCGTAGGGAGGCTGGAGGAACATCGGGTCAGCCCTGACCTTCCGCCGTCACGGGAGCGTCGCGCTCGCCCTCGATCCAAGCCTCGCCGCCTTCCCACACCTCGCGCTTCCAGATGGGGACGCGCTCTTTGAGGGTGTCGATGGCGTAACGGCAGGCATCGAAGGCATCCCCGCGGTGTGCGCACGCCGCGACCACCAGCACGCTGGGCTCTCCGATCTCCAGCCGCCCAACCCGGTGCTGGACCGCGATGCGGCAGTTCCAGCGCTCGACGGCCTCTTCCGCGATGGCCCGGATCTGCTTCTCCGCCATCGGACGGTAGGCGTCGTACTCCAGGTGTTCTACGCGCCGGCCCCGGTTGTGGTTGCGGACGTTGCCGCTGAAGGTGACCACCGCGCCCATCTCCGGCGCGTCGACGAACCGCACCAGCGGCGCGGGGTCCAGCGGCGCGTCAGTGACTTCTACGAAGATGGATGAGTTGTCGGACATGGTCTTGGAAGGGCCTCACCCCGATCGCCCCGTACGGGGGACAAGCCTTCGGGCACCCCTCTCCATCGTGGCGACGGAGAGGGGCTAAGGGCGAACACAGGTGCTTCTGGACACAATCAAGCCAGCGTACTAAATGAGCCGGTGGGGCATCATCCGGCCCCGCTACAGGTCGGAGTAGAGCGATTACTAGCCGCCGCTTACCGGAGGGATGAAGCTGATCTCGTCTCCGTCGGCGGCGGCGTCGTCCCAGCGAGCGTATTCCAGGTTGCGCGCGGGACGGCACACCTCGGGTATCCAGGCCAGGACGGGGAGCCGCTCGACCAGCGCGGCGGCGGCGTCACGGAGCGTGGCGCCTTCCGGCAGGTCCAGCGCCGCCTCGCGCTCGCCGCTCTGGGAGGCGGCCCGGCCGAACAGCTCCACGCGCACGCGCATCAGCTAGCCCTTGCAGATCCGCTCGGCGCCGCCGACGTACGGGCGCAAAGCCTCCGGGATGGTGACGCTGCCGTCTTCTTCCTGGTAGTTCTCCAGCAGCGCGGCCAGGGTGCGCCCCACCGCCAGGCCGCTGCCGTTGAGCGTGTGGACGAACTCCGGCTTCGCGCCCTTCTCGGGCCGGAAGCGGATGTTGGCGCGGCGGGCCTGGTAAGCCTCGAAGTTGCTGCAGCTCGAAATCTCGGCGTAGCGGTTCTGGCCGGGCATCCACACTTCCGGGTCGTACTGCTTGGTCCCCTTCTCGCCCAGGTCGCCGGTGCACATCTCCAGCGTGCGGTAAGGGAGTCCGAGGCGCTCCAGGACGGTTTCCGCGTGGCGAGTCAGGCTCTCCAGCTCGTCGTAGCTGGTTTCCGGCGCCACGAACTTCACCAGCTCCACCTTGTCGAACTGGTGGACGCGGATCATGCCGCGCGTGTCGCGGCCCGCCGCGCCCGCCTCTTTGCGGAACGACGGCGTGTAGGCGACGTAGCTGATGGGGAGCTGGGCGCCGTCCAGGATCTCGTCCCGGTGCAGGTTCGTGACGGGGACTTCGGCGGTGGGCGCCAGGAACACGTCCTCGCCGTCGATCTTGTACATATCGAACTCGAACTTCGGGATCTGCCCCGTGCCCGCCATGCTCTCGCGGTTGATGAGGACCGGCGGCCAGATCTCGCAGTAGCCGTGCTCCGTGGTATGGAGGTCCAGCATAAAGCTGATGAGCGCGCGCTCCAGGCGGGCGCCCCAGCCTTTGAGGACATAGAAGCGGGAGCCGCTGATCTTGACGGCGCGCTCGAAGTCGAGGATGTCGAGCGCCTCGCCGATGTCCCAGTGCGGCCTGGGCTCGAAGGAGAACTCGCGGGGGGCGCCCGAGCGGCGGACTTCCGGGTTCTCCGTCTCATCGCGGCCCTCGGGAACGCTGGAGTGGGGGATGTTTGGCAGCAGCAGGAGGGCCGCCTGGATGCGCGCGTCCGCGTCGGCGCGCTGCTCGTCCAGCTCCGCTTCCTCCTCGGCCAGCCGCCGCGACTCCGCCATCAACTCTTCGGCGTCTCCGCCCGCGCGCCGGAGTTGGCCGACTTCCTTCGAAAGCGCGTTCCGGCGCGCCTTCACCGTCTCCACGCGGGTGACGATCCGCCGCCACTCCTCATCGTCGGCGAGGAGACGGTCGAAGGCCGGCGGGGAGCCCCCGCGCCGGGAGAGGGCTTCGCGGACGGCTTCGGGCTGGTTGCGGATCTGGCGAAGGTCGAGCATGGGCTGTCCACCGGTGGGCCGGAGCGCGCCCGAGGGACCAGGGGCAAGAGGGCGGCCGGCGTCGAGGAAGTATACCACGCGCGCTCGGCGGGTTCCAGACAGCGCAACATTCGCCGGGGAGCGCGAGTCTAGATGTATAGCAAGCGAGCTCCGGCCTGCCCAGCAATGGGGGGCAGCCCGCGCCGGGAGGCATTTGGCGCCGACCGTCGAACAGACAGGCGACCAATCCCGCAGGCTAACCTCTACCCTCCCGAATGACTACTCCACCCACCAAACCCGGGTCTCCTGACCTCCCGAACTCGCGCGAGACACTCGGCCATCTTCTCGACGACCTGATGCAGCATCCGGAGCGGCGGGCGGAGATCACCGCCGCCATCGAGCAGGTGTTCGGGCAGGAGCGCGCGGTGCTGACGCTGGACATGGCCGGGTTCTCCGCCACCACCATCCGGCATGGAATCGTGGAGTTCCTGTTGATGATCCACAAGATGCAAGTGGTGGCGCGCCCGTGTGTGGAAGAGCACGGAGGCGTGGTGGTGAAGGCCTACGCCGACAACCTGCTCTGCATGTTCGACACGGTGGAAGCTGCGGTCGCGGCGGCGCGGGATATCGTGCGGCGACTGAACACTGTCAACATCATCCTCCCCGACGCGCGCCGGCTCTTTGCTTCGATGGGCATTGGCTACGGCAACGTCCTGAACATCGACAATCAGGACCTGTTCGGGGGCGAAGTGAACCTCGCGTCGAAGCTGGGCGAAGACCTGGCGGAGATGGGAGAGATTCTGCTAACCGCGGCCGCTGTCAACCAACTCCCCGGGGGAGAAGCCGGCTGCAGCAAGCACGAAGTCAGCGTCTCCGGCATTACGCTGACCTACTATTCGATCCGCGCCTAGCGCGGCCCAGGAGTCCGATGTCCAGCAGTCATACCCCCCGGGCGCCGTTCCGCGCGCTCCTCCTCGCGTTCGTCGCCCTCGTTTCTCTCGTCACCCCCGCCGCCCAGCCGCGCGCCTCTGCCGCGGTCCGGCCGCAGCAGACGGCGGCGGTCGGCTTTGCGGACATGCGCGCGTCACTCAAGCTCTCCGCCGCCCAGCGGGACGCGCTGATGGCCTACGTCGCCGAGAGCGTGCTGGAAGGGGAGGCCGACGCGGTGGACCTGCCGGCCGTAATACGCAACGACAAGCTGCCGCGCATCCTCTTCCTCTCGGTGAGCGATGGGGAGACGCCGGCCCAGGTAATCATGAAGTCCGGGCGCGGCGTGCTGGCGGTGGCGAACCAGGCGATCGCAGCGCTGGAGCCGCTGCGGGAGGACGGCTTCGAGCCGTTGTGGGTGAAGCTGGACCTGGTGCAGACGGTGACGAAGCTCACCAGCAGCGGCTCTCGCCTGCCGGGCTCCTTCGAGCCGAGTCTCCAGGGGCTGGCGTTTTCCGGCGTTCCGCTGATCGCCTTCCTTCCCGAAGAGCTGATTTCGCACGGCCTGGTAAATGAAAGCAACCAGCTCCAGGCGAGCGTTATTACCCGGTATCTCGCCACGCGGGGCCCAGGCGCCGGCTCGCTTGCCCGTGCAGCCAAGCCGGCCTTCGCCTTCACGTCCCTCAGCGTCTTTTCGGACGGCGAAGACATCTTCCCGTTGTATCGCGGGCACCGGCTCTTCTCTAATCCAACCTCCGACGAACTGCTGGAGGCATCCATCGAAGCGGGCGAGTATCTCACGCGCTCCACACGGGCCAACGGCCAGTTCGTTTACGAGTACCGTCCGACCACGGATGAGGTGTCGAGCCAGTACAACATCGTGCGCCACGCCGGCACCATCTACGCGATGATGGAGCTGTACGAGGTGACCGAAGACGCAGACCTCCTGGCGGCGGCCCAGCGCGCCATCGAATACCTCGAGTCGACGGTGGAGACGCTCCGCTTCCAGGGCGAGAACCTCCAGGTGATTGTGGAGGACGATGTCTTCAAGCTGGGGAGCAATGGCCTGGGGCTGGTGGCGCTGGCGAAGTATACCGAGGCGACCGGCGACGAGCAGTATCTGCCGTTGATGCAGGAGCTGGCCGAGGCGATCGGGGGCGTGCAGCGCGCCAATGGCTCGCTCATCTCGCAGTTGGAGTATCCGAGCGGCGAGGTGATCGACTTCGAATCGGAGTACTATCCGGGTGAAGCGATGCTGGGGCTGGCCCGCCTCCACCAGATCGACGGAGACGAGCGCTGGCTGGATATCGCGGTGCGTGCGGCGCGCTACCAGATCAACGTCCGCGACCGGGGCCGCACCGACGACCAGCTGCCCCACGACCACTGGCTGCTCTACGCCCTCAACGATCTCTACCGGGAGCGCCCCGACGCGCTCTTCCTAAACCACTCGCGCCGCATCGCCGGGACGATCATGCGGGCGCAGCTTTTGCGTCCGAAGTTCACGGACTACCTGGGCGGTTACTACTCCGTTCCGCGTACGGCGCCCGTTGCGACGCGCTCCGAGGGGCTGGCCGCCGCGTACCTGCTGTTCAAGGAATTCGGCAGCGCCGCCGACGCGAAGAAGGCGCTGGACGCCGTGAAGCTGGGTGTCCGCTTTCAGCTTCAGACGCAGTTCCAGCCGGAGTCGGCGATGTATCTGAAGGACCCGCAGCGCGCCCTGGGGGGCTTCCATGAGAGCCTGACGGTGTTCGACATCCGCAACGACTTCGTCCAGCACAACGTATCAGCGCTGCTGGCGCTGCGCCGCATTCTGGACGGCGAGTAGCGCCCTGTGGGTGTGTGGGTGAGGATTGTATGGGTGAGAAGACGGTTCACCGCAGGCACACCCACACACCCACACACCGTTACAGCTTCACCCGGGTGGCGAAGAGGGCGGCCTGGGTGCGGTCGTTGCACTCCAGCTTCCAGAGGATGTTGCTGACGTGGTTCTTCACCGTCTTCTCGGCGATGAACAGCTCCTCGGCGATCTCGCGGTTCCGCTTGCCCTGCGCCAGCAGCTTGAGCACCTCGCGCTCCCGGTCGGTGAGCTGGGCGTAGAGGCGGAGGTCCGCCTCGTGCTGCTCCGTGAGGCGGTTGAACTCGCCGATGACGCGGCTGGCGATGCCGGGGTGCAGCAGCGCCTCACCGCGCGAGACCGCCCGGATGGCCGCGACCGTGTCCTCCGGGGCGCTCTCCTTCAGCACGTAGCCACGCGCGCCCGCCTTGATCGCCTCGAAGACGTTGGCGTCGTCCCGGTGGATGGTGAGGACCACCACCTGGACGCTGGGCATCTCGGACTTGATGAGCTTCGTGGCCTGGATGCCGTCCAGCTCCGGCATGCGGATGTCGGTGAGCAGCACGTCGGGCATCCACTTGCGGCACAGCGCCACCGCCGCCTTGCCGTTCGAGGCCTGGTCCACCACTTCGATGTCGGACTCCATGCCGATGAGACGGGCCAGCAGCTCCCGCGTCATCGCCTCGTCTTCCGCAATCACCACCCGGATCTTCTCCATAGGAAAGCCTCTTCCGTCCGCTAAGCTCGCTCGGCGGCGAGCGCCCGCCGCCCAATCGATTCCCACAGCGGCACATCCGCCGGCAGCTCCGCGATGACCCGCGTTCCGGCGCCCGGCGCGGACTCCACCTGCACGCGGCCCTCGTAGGGGGCCAGGCGCTCCTGCATCCCCGCCAGGCCGTGGCCCTGGTGGCTGTCCAGCCCCTCGGGATCGAAGCCCACGCCTTCGTCGCGGATCTCCGCCACGACGGCGGGAGGACGCGTAGGCGCCAGGCTCACGCGGATGTCCACGCAGGCCCGTTTCGCGCCGGAATGGCGGAGACAGTTCGTGAGGGCTTCCTGGATCACGCGCGACAGGTGATACTGGCGGTGGAGCGAAAGGGGAATCGGCTCTTGCGGCAGGTGGACGTCCACCTCCAGCGACTCCGTTTCCGCGAGCCGCGCTGTCATCGAGCGGAGCGCGCTGCGGAGGTCGAAGGCGGTGGTGTCCGTCCGCAGCGTCGCCACGATCTGCCGCATCTCTTCCATCGCGCCCCGGAGGGCGACCGCTTGCTGCCCCATGCCGTCTGCCGCCGCCTTGGGGTCCGCCATGCACTGGCGGCGGATCACCTCCAGGCTCAGGATCACGCGGGTGAGGACGTGGCCGATGCCGTCGTGGAGGTCGCGGGCCAACCGCCGCCGCTCTTCGCTCACGGACAGCTCCTCCCGAAGGGCGCCCAGGTCGCCCTGCCGCTGGCGCTCGTTGGCGGCGACGGTGCGGGCGATGGAGGCCACGAGGATGAGGAACACCACGCGGGTGATCAGCTGCTCCAGGTACTCTTGAGAGATGGTGCGGGGCAGCGTGGCGATGACGTAGCTGACGATGGCGGCGCCGTCGGTGATGACGAAGCCGCGGGCGCTCGCCACCAGGGTCTCCGCGATGACGAAGATGAAGTACACGAGCCAGAGGTCGCTGCGGATGCCGCCGGTGAGGTTGACGCCCACCGCGATGAAGACGATGAACAGGCCGTCGAACACCACGCGGTGCCAGCGCCGGTGGCCGTGCCGCATGCCCGTGAGATAGCGGGTGGCGACTCCGGCGATGCCGGTGAAGTAGAGGGAATAGATCTGCCAGTCCGGGTGGCGGAGGTTGGGACGCCAGTAAGAGAAGTGCATCCACATGAAGATGAACGCCGCCGCGATCCACACGTGCTGCGCCACCCGGCCTACCGCCCGGGGGTCTTGCTGCGCCTCCTGCTCCCGCATCTCCGCTTCCTTCCGGCGCGCATCCGGCGCCTGGTATGGCGGTATTATACGGCCCTCCAAGCAGCCAAGCAATGCGCGGCGCCGGACAGCCGGCGGGGAGGCGGCTAAGATGAGGGAGGGCGTGGCGCCGAGCGTGGGAGGGCCGCCGCTCCCCTGGTTTTCGCGCGTGCAGGCGGCCGCCTAATCTGGACTTCTACCGCGCGGCGTGGTTAACTAGAAGCCTATCCATACGCTTTTCTGAAATCGATTATTGAATGTCTTATCGTCTCTATCAAAACGTGAAGCAGCTCCTCGCGGACGAGCGGGGAACCATCTATAAACCGCACGGCCACAGCCTGAAGTTCGCGCTCGCCTTTCCGAACACGTACCGGCTGGGCATGTCGAACCTGGGCTATCAGCTTGTGTACCGCTTGCTGAACGAGCGGGCCGACACCGTCTGCGAGCGGACGTTCCTGCCGGACCCAGCTGACGAGCAAGAGCATCGGAAGACGCACACGCCCCTGTTCTCGTGGGAGAGCGCGCGACCGGTCGGCGAGTTCGACGTGATCGGCTTCTCCGTCTCCTTCGAGATGGACTACATCAACGTCCTGAAGATGCTGGAGCTGGCGGGCCTGCCGTACTACGCGTCGGAGCGCGACGAGAGCTACCCGCTGGTTATCATGGGCGGTCCCGCGCCGTGGGTGAACCCGGAGTCGGTGGCGCCTTTCGTCGACGCTATCGTCATCGGCGAGGCGGAAGGGCTGACGGACCTGCTCATCCCCGCCATTCAGGAGTACCTGGATGCGGGTCCGCAGAAGGACAAGCAGGCGCTCCTCCGGCGGCTGGCGCAGATCCAGGGCGTGTACGTCCCCTCGCTCTACGACATCCGCTACGCGGACGACGGAACCATTGCCGAGGTCGTCCCGCTGGAAGACGCGCCGCTGCCGGTGCGGCGGTGGGTGGCGCGCGACCTGCATAAGTACAACACGAGCGCGCAGATCCTGACGCCCAACACCGAGTTCTCGAACATGATGCTGGCGGAGACGGCGCGCGGCTGCGGGCAGGGGTGTCGCTTCTGCTTCGCGGGCTACGCCTACCGGCCGGTGCGTTACACCCCGCCGGAGCAGTTGGAGAAGGAGTTCGCGGACCGACAGGCGCTGGAAGAGGCGCCGCTCCGCATCGGGCTGGTGGGCAGCTCGCTGACGGACCACAAGCAGCTGGCGCAGATTACCACCAGCCTGGCCCAGAAGGCGAGCGGTGTCTCACTGGCGAGCATCCGCGCGGACAACCTGTCCGAGTCCGTGGCCTGCGCCATCGGGGAGGCCGGGCAGAAGACCATCACACTCGCGCCCGAGACCGGCTCCGAGCGGCTGCGCTACATCGCCCGCAAGCACGTCACCGACGAAGACGTGATCGTGGCGGCCCAGCGGTGCGCGGCCAACGGCGTGGAGAAGATCAAGCTGTATTACATCGTGGGCCTGCCCTGCGAGCTGGAGAGCGACCTCCTGGCGATTGCGGACCTCTCGGCCCGCGTGGTGAAGGCGGGGCCGTTCCGCAAGGTGACGCTCACCCTGCACCCGTTCGTGCCGAAGCCGCACACCGGGTACCAGTGGGCCGGCAGCCTGCCGCCGGCGGAGGTGGAGCGACGGCTGAAGGCGGTAGGCAAAGCGGTGCGCCAGGCCAGCAACAAGATCGAGTTCACCGTGGACAGCGTGCGCGGGTCGTTCGTGCAGGGCGTGATGGCGATGGCGGACCGGCGCGTGGCTCCGGCGCTGCTGGAAGCGCACCGGAATGGCGGCAACTGGAAGAAAGCTTTCCGCGACACGGGGATCGACGGCGAGTGGTACGCCTGCCGGCCCCGCCCCTTCGAGGAGATCCTGCCCTGGGAGCATATTACCCTGGGCGTGAAGAAGGAGTACCTCTGGCGCGAGTGGCGGCGGGCGCTGGAGCTGGACGAGCAGACACGCGAGCAGCCGGACTGGCGATACGGGGCCGACGGCGCGACGCCTGGAGCTACGGCAGAGGGCCAGGCCCAGTTGCAGTACGCGAGCTGGCAGTAGGCGGCGCCGGAGGGAGGCGCGGCTTCTCTCTCGTTTCGGGGATGGCATGATGGAAACGGTGGGCGGGCACCTGCTGCGGGAGCACGGGAACCTGGCATGGCTGGAGCCGCCGCAGCCCCTGGCGGGCATCGGGCGGCTGGTGATGACGACGCGCCGGGGCGGCATCAGCCAGCCCCCCTACGAGTCGCTGAACCTGGGTCAGCACGTGGGCGACGTCGGCGAGCGGGTGCGGCTCAACCGGCGTTCGATCTTCTCCGCCATCGGCAGGGACCTATCGGAGCCCGTCACCGCCGAGCAGGTGCATGGGACGGCGGCGCAGGTGGTGGGGCCGCTGCACGCGGGAACGCGCTGGGAACGCTCCGAGAAGTCCCTGGCCGGCACGGACGCGCTGGTGACGGCCACGCGGCGGCTTCCGCTGATGATCCAGGTGGCGGACTGCGTGCCCGTGGCGCTCGTGTGCCCGGACCGCCAGGTGGCGGCCGTGGCCCACGCCGGGTGGCGCGGTCTGGCGGGCGGCGTGCTGGAGAACACCCTGGCGGCGATGAAGCGGACCTGGGGCAGCATGGCCGAAGACATGGTGGCGTGGATCGGCCCCGCAATCGGGTCCTGCTGCTACGAAGTGGGGCCGGAAGTGGCGGAGGCTTTCCCGCATGCCCTCCGCGCCGGTGAGGGCGACCGCAGCTTCCTGGACTTACGCAGCGCCGTCCAGACCCGCCTCGCGGCAGCCGGCGTACTGGAGGAGAACCTGACGGGGCTGGACCTCTGCACTTCCTGCCGTGACGATCTGTTCTTCAGCCACCGACGGGCCACCCTTGAAGGGAAGCCCGCCACGGGGCGGCAGGCGCTCTTCCTCTGGTTAGAGCGGGCCGTATGACAGACGTTCAATAGGGTCATACGGCCATTCCAGTTGAGCAGGAGGGGAGAGGACACGCGCCGTCATGGGCCTGGACCCGGAAGGGACACTGCTAAAAGTCGCGCTGTACTCTTGCCTCGCGGGCATGGGCTGCGGGCTGCTGGCGGCGCTGCTGATCTATACCGGCTCTCGCGGTATCCGGCCGTCCATCGCGCGGGGCCGCATCTGGGCGGACTGGCGGCGGCGACGGATGGTCTGGGCGCTCAGCCTGTCCCTCTGCGCCTACACCGCCTGGCTCGCCGCCGATACGATCTGCCGCATGGTCGCCCTGCGGGACCTCTACTGGCTGAACATGTCGCAGCGAATCTTCCCCATCAGTTGGGCCGGCGGTCTCTTCGGCTATTCGCTGGCGCTGGCGGGCTTCGTGGCGGCCGCGTTGCTGGCGAAGCGGAAGGGCAAGCGGCCGTAGCTTGATGGCGGGATACCGAGACCGGGAGATGAAGGCCGGGGGATGAATCCCCCGGCTACTCGGATTTAATCCCCTCCGGGGATGCGCTGCTTAGGCAGCTGACGCTGGCGCCACCAGGAGAACGTGTCGAACGGTATCGGCACGACTCCCGATTCTGTTGCGCAGATCCTCTGGTCTAGGCTACTCGAAGACGACGAGCAGGTCTCCGGTGTCGATGCGGGCGCCCGGCTCGACGAGGACTTCCTGGACGGTGGCCTTCATCGGGCTGTTGATGTACATCTGCACCTTCATCGCCTCAATAGCGACGAGGAGCTCGTCTTTCTCTACCGTCTGACCCGGCTTCACCGCCACCTCAACGACAGCGCCCGGCATCGGGGCGCCGACGTGGTGCAGGTTGTCGGCTTCCGCTTTCGGGTGGCGCTTCACGGAGGCGGAGGCGGAGCGGTCGGGAATCTTGACCTCGCGCGGGTGGCCGTTTAGCTCATAGAAAAGCGTCACGAGGCCCTGCGCGTCGGGCTCCGCACGGGCGACGAGCTTGATGAAGAGGGTCTTGCCCTCCTCAATCTCCACCATCATCTCCGCGCCGGGCTCCATGCCATAGAGGAACACCTCCGTCGGGACGGTGCTTACGTCTCCGAACTTGCGCCGGTGCGCGGAGAAGTCTGTGAAGACCTTGGGATACATCAGGTAGGAGAGGACGTCCTCCTCGGAGGGCGAGCGCTGGATCTTCTCCTCCACCTCCCCGCGCACCGCATCCAGATCCACCGGCGGCAGCGCCGCGCTCATCCGCCCTTCCACCGGCTTCCGGCCCTTCAGGATCACCTGCTGGAGCCGCTCCGGGAAGCCGCCTTCGGGGAAGCCGATCTCGCCCGCGAACAGCCCGACCACCGACTCCGGAAACTGGATCTCCTCGCCCCGCTCCAGCACCGCTTCCGGCGTCAGGTTGTGCGTGAGCATGTAGAGCGCCAGGTCGCCCACGACCTTGCTCGAAGGCGTCACCTTGACGATGTCGCCCAGCATGGCGTTCACGACGGCGTACATCCGCTTCAGCTCCGAGAGGCGGTCGCCCACGCCCATCGCCTCGGCCTGCGGGCGAAGGTTGCTGTACTGGCCGCCGGGGATCTCATGGAGGTAGACATCGCCGGAGCTGGACTTCAGGTCGCTCTCGAACGGCGCGTAGTGCTCGCGGACCACCAGCCAGTAGTCGGCGTGCCGCATTAGGGCGTCAAAGTCCAACTGGGTGTCGCGCTCCTGTCGCTGGAGCGCGGCGACCAGCGCCTCGAGACTCGGCTGGCTCGTGAGGCCGGACATGGAGCTGATCGCGGCGTCCACCACGTCCACCCCGGCCTCCGCCGCGTACAGCAGTGAGCCGACCTGCCCGCCCGCCGTGTCGTGCGTATGGAAATGGATCGGGATCCCGACTTCCTCACGCAGCGTCTGGACCAGCTTCCGCGCCGCATACGGGCGGCAGAGCCCGGCCATGTCCTTGATCGCCAGCATGGTCGCGCCTGCGGCCTCCAGCTCCTTCGCCAGACGGACGTAGTACCCCAGGTCGTACTTCTGGCGCATGGGGTCGAACAGGTCGCCGGTGTAGCAGATCGCCGCCTGCGCAATGGCGCCGGCGTCTCGCACAGCCTGGATGGCGGGGATCATCGCAGGCACGTAGTTGAGCGAGTCGAAGATGCGGAAGACGTCGATACCGTTGCGCGCCGCCACGCGGACGAACGCCTGGACGACGTTGTCGGGGTAGTTCGTGTAGCCGACGGCGTTGGAGCCGCGCAACAGCATCTGGAACAGGATGTTCGGGATGCGCTGCCGCAGCGCGGCGAGGCGCTCCCACGGGTCCTCGAAGAGGAAGCGCATCGTAACGTCGAACGTCGCGCCGCCCCACATCTCCAGCGAGAACAGGTTCGGGAAGTCGCGGGCGATGGCGTCGGCCACCCGCAGCATATCCAGCGTTCGGACGCGGGTGGCGAGGAGGGACTGGTGCGCGTCGCGGAGGGTGGTGTCCGTCACCAGCAGCCGCTGCTCCGCGCGCACCCACTGCGCGAAGCCCTCCGGCCCGAGGCGGCGGAAGATGTCGCGCGTGCCCTCCGCCGGCGCCTCATCGAGGCGGAAAGGCGGGCGGGCCGGCTCGCGGAGGCGCGCGGGCTTCTTATCCGCCGTGACCTGGGGATTGCCGTTCACCACCACGTCGCCGATGAACTCCAGCATCTTGGTGGCGCGGTCCGCTCGCTCGGGGAAGTCGAACAGCTCCGGCGTCTCCTCGATGAAGGTGGTGGTGCATTGCCCGGCGAGGAACGTGGGGTGACGGATCACGTTCGCCAGGAACGGGATGTTCGTCTTGACGCCCCGCACGCGGAACTCGCTGACGGCGCGCTGGAGCTTCTTGCAGGTGTCCTGGAAGCTGAGACTGGAGGCCGAGACCTTCACCAGGAGCGAGTCGTAGAACGGCGTGATGATGGCGCCGGTGAACGCGGTGCCGCCGTCCAGCCGGATGCCGAAGCCGGCCGCGGAGCGGTAGTGCGTGATGCGCCCGTAGTCGGGGATGAAGTTGTTGGCCGGGTCTTCCGTGGTTAGCCGGCACTGGATGGCGAAGCCGCGCATCCGAACCGCGTCCTGGTTCGGGATGTCGATGGCGGGGTCGGCAAGCGGACGCCCCTGCGCCACATGGATCTGGCTCTTGACGATGTCCACCCCCGTAATCATCTCCGTGATGGTGTGCTCCACCTGGATGCGGGGGTTCATCTCGATGAAGTAATAGGCGCCTTCCTGATCCACCAGGAATTCGACGGTGCCCGCGTTCCGGTACTGAACCGACTCCGCGAGGCGGACGGCCGCATCGCAAAGCTGGGCGCGCAGGTCGTCGCTGATGGCGGGGCTGGGCGCGATCTCGATCACCTTCTGGTGACGGCGCTGGATGGAGCAGTCGCGCTCGAACAGGTGGACGGTGTTTCCGTAGGCGTCCGCCAGGATCTGGACTTCCAGGTGCTTTGGCCCGCGCAGGTACTTCTCCAGGAAGATGTCGCCGGAGCCGAACGCGGCTTCCGCCTCGCGGGACGCCGCCGTGAAGTGCTCCACCAGCTCGCGCTCGTCGTGGGCCACCCGCATCCCGCGCCCGCCGCCGCCGAAGGAAGCCTTCAGGATGACCGGATACCCGACGCTTGCCGCCCACCGCGCGGCGCTCTCCGCGTCCGGCATAGGGCCGTCCGTGCCGGGGACCACCGGGATGCCGAGCGCCTGGGCGTTCCGGCGGGCGGCCGTCTTGTCGCCCATCGCTTCCAGCGTGCGTGCGTCCGGGCCGATGAAGACGATTCCGGCTCGCTCGCAGGCGCGGGCGAAATTCGGATTCTCGGAGAGGAAGCCGTAGCCGGGGTGAATCGCGTCGACGCTATGCCGGCGGGCGATCTCGATGATGGAATCGATGTCGAGGTACGCCTTCAGCGGATCGCGATTCTCGGGAAGGGCGTAGGTCTCGTCCGCTTTGTAGCGGTGGAGGGCGCCGCGGTCCTCCTTCGAGTAGATCCCAACGGTGCGGATGTCCAGCTCCGCACAGGCGCGGAAGAGGCGGATGGCGATCTCGCTGCGGTTCGCAACGAGGATACGGCGGAACGAGCGGATGCGCATGAAGAGGGCTTTTCGGGCGTGTGAGGACCGCTCCCCCGAGGGGGGGCGAGCGGAGAGTTCTGCGCCTATTATAACGGGCCGCGTCCGCTCACCGGCAGCCGAGAAGGGAAGGGGCGCCGTCGCCGCGAACGGCGGGTGAGTCTAGGGAGGCGCAAGGAGACCGGAATGAGCGATGCAGGCGCGGGAGACGGGGCGCTGCCCCGGCGGCGGTTCGGCCGGCTCGACGTCGAGGTGACGGCGCTCGGGATGGGCTGCGCGGCGCTCAACGAGTGCTACGGCCGGGATACGGACGACGCGCAGGCGGTGGCGACGGTCCGCAGGGCGCTGGAGCTGGGCGTCCGCTACTTCGACACCTCGCCGCTGTACGGAGAGAGCGAGCGGCGGCTGGGCCTGGGGCTGGCGGGCTGGCCGCGCGCGGAGTACTTCCTGGCGACGAAGACCGGAACCGGGGTGCGGCCCCATGATTACAGCGCCGCGCACACCTTCCGGAGCGTGGAGCAGAGCCTGGCCCGGCTGGGGACGAACTACCTGGACCTCGTGCTCATCCACGATCCGGATGACTTCGATCCCGCCTTCGCTCCGGGCGGCGCGCTGGAGGCGCTGGAGAAGCTGAAGGCGGAAGGCGTGATCCGGGGCATCGGCCTGGGCGTGCGGAGCCATGCCTTCCATCGCCGCGCCATCCGAGACGGTCGCTTTGATGCGATCCTGACCTACCTGGACTATACCCTGCTGGATCAGTCCGCCCTCTCGCTCCTCGATGAGGCCCATGCGGCGGGCGTCGCCGTGGTGCTGGGCGCGCCGCTCGCCACCGGATTCCTCTCCGACCGGCCCGTCGCCGAAGTGGCGGCGGATCGCAGTGGACGGGTAGAGGGCGACCTGCTGGCGCGCGCGGAGCGCATGGAAGAGTGGGCGCGGGCGCGCGGGGAGAGCCGCGTGCGGCTGGCGCTCCAGTTCTGCCTCCAAGAGCCGCATGCGAGCGTGGTGATCGTCGGCGCGCGGAGCCCGGATGAGGTGGAGGCGCACGTCGCCGCCGCGCAGGCGCCGGTAAACGAAGAAACCTGGCGGGAGCTTGCGGATGCCGGGTTCCCGGCGGGTGGGCTGCGCCTCGAGCGGCGGTGCTGAAACTGGCTGGGGAACTGCATTTGGCGAGTAAACTCGCGGCTACACAGAGCGAAGCCCGCCTGCGCGGGCTGGGCATGGCGCAGTACTGATCTTTGCCAGCTATCCGTAAATGAGGAACTGCCCTTTCGATCCGGGGCGCCGAAGAGTCAGCGTTGGATGTCGCGGTGGCCGGATTCGAGGAGGGCTTCCACTTCAGCGAGCGACGAGACCCACTCATCGCCGGGAATGGTGTGCTTGAGGGCCGCCATCGCCATGCCGTAGCGGAGGCCCTTCGGCGCGTCGCCCTGGAGAAAGCCCCAGAGAAGCCCGGCGTCGAAGGCGTCGCCGGCGCCCACCCGGTCGATGGCCTGCACGGGGAAGGGCGCGGCGAGGTGGAACTCGCTTCGATCCCAGAGGAGCGCGCCCCCGCCGCCCAACGTCAACGCGATGAGGGGCGCCTCGGTTACCTCGCCGAGCGCCTGCGCCACCTCCTCGGGTGCGCCGTCCAGCCCGAAGACCTGCAGCGCGTCGCCGAGGGGGCAGATCAGCAGGTCGAGGTCGTGGATGAGGGAGAGCAGCGCCTCGCGGGCCAGCTCCGCCGGCCAGAGGCGGGCCCGGTAGTTCACGTCAAAGGAGATTGTCTTGCCCCGGCGTCGCGCTTCGGCGATGGCGCGGTCGGTGGTCTCCAGGGCCGTGGCGCTTAGCGCGGGGGTGATGCCGGTGAGGTGGAGATGGCGCGCCTGATCCAGGACGGACCAGTCGAAGTCGGAAGGCGTCATCAGGCTGGCGGCGGAGTGCGCGCGGTCGTAGAAGACGAGCGAGGAGCGGGGCGCCGCTCCCGGCTCGATGAAGTAGAGGCCCATCCGGGCGGCCTCTTCCCAGAGCACGCTGGAGACGTCGACCCCGAAGCTGGCGATCCGGCGGGCCGTCAGCTCGCCCAGCGGGTTGCGGGGCAGCTTGCTGGCCCACGCCACCCGCACCCCCAGCCGCGCCAGCGCAATGGCGACATTCGACTCCGAGCCGCCGATCCGAACCTCAAGCTCGGCGGCTTCCTCCAGGCGGATATAGCCGCGAGGGGTGAAACGGATCATCGTTTCGCCAAGGGTGAAAACGTCAAAGAACGGTTCAGACATGGGGTGGAGTCCGGAGGCGGGGGCTGGATGGACAGGGAGGGGCGCCGGGTGTGCAAGTCGCGATGTCATC
>Ga0216301_1000119_pt1 | contig 21797 bp, 19 predicted proteins | sample 4hB_Boncat_minus_FD_156203 | JGI IMG/M metagenome (GOLD analysis project Ga0216301, IMG submission 156203) | Terrestrial sediment cell enrichment communities for BONCAT metagenomics from Utah, United States - 4hB_Boncat_minus | ecosystem: Environmental > Terrestrial > Deep subsurface > Rock...
GCAGGGCGGGATCTGGGGACGATCTGCGACAACTTCAAGATCGCAGCCTCGGGACGGACCGCACCGTCCCATTACGAGCGGGTCTGGGCCGACCTTCAGCCGGTCCACCGAACGCTGCTGGACCTTGCCGCGAACCAGGAGGGAGCCCTTTCTTGGGAGTCGGCGGCGGCGGTGACGAACCTGGCGGGCGTTGCCAGTATCTACGCCACCGTCCTCCAAGACCGGCGGACGCCGGGCTTCCCGTCACCACGACAGGTCGCGAGACTGAAGGCGTTGGACGGACAGCTCAAGGCGGGAATGGACGTTATCCGAACTCGGACCCAGGCGACGGGCCATCCCTGATCATCGGGTAACCCGGCCGCACGAGTTCCAGATGTCGTCACGTCAAGCCTTTAGATGCGCGTGACCGATGATCTGACCAGCCGGAAGGCCATCTTCGCCAAGGGATGGCTCTTTCTCTTGCTGGGCCTCATTGCGGCTACGGGGCTGCTTGCCTTGTGCTGGAGTTGGCAGGTGCTGGCATTGCTGGTCATCGCCCTCTGGGCGTTTTGCCGCTGGTACTACTTCATGTTCTACGTGATCGAACACTACGTAGACCCCGGCTACCGCTTCGACGGCCTGAGCTCCTTCCTCCGCTACCTTTGGAGAAGCCGAAGAGGGAGTTAGGGCCGACGCTCGCTTACTCGGGCGTCGGCTTAAAGGTGACGATCTTCCGGTCGCGGTCGAGAACGAACATCCAGTGGACGGGCTTGTCGCCGTACATCGCGCGATACCGTCGGAACAGGTTCTCTCCATCCTGCCGAGTCTCGAGCAACGTCAGGCTTCGTAGCGGCTTCAGAGACCGGAAGAAGGAGACCGCGTAGTCGTTGAGGGTGGGCAGGAAGTTGCGCTGAGCTTCGGGGGTGAAGCGGGAAGCCTCGAAGTTTCCCTTGCCGAAGTCGCGAAGGAGGCCGCTCAACTCGGCGGTGATGGTCGGATCGGCATCCTCGATGCCTTTGTCATCAATGGCTGGGGGCTCGACGTACAGGTCTGCGATGCCCTGGGCAAGGTAGGGGAACATCCGCTGCTGGTTGCAGAGGACGACGATGGTCAGCTTTTCGTCGGGAAACCGCAGAACGTCGGCCAATGCCGGGCCCCCGCTGTGGCCGACGGTCCGCTTTCCGCGGTAGGTCGAGAGCGCCCAGCCGGTCGCAAATTCACCCTCTCCTCCACCCGCGAGCCTCATGGGCGACCACATCGCCTGAAGACTGGCGGATGACAGGAACCGGCCCTGGTCGAGCGCCACTGCCCATTTGGCGAAGTCGTCAGCGGACGCGTACAGGCCACCGGCGCTGTAGGAATGCACCGGATAGAGAAAGTCGAAACTCGTTTGACGGTTGTCTCCCCACGCATAGGAGCTCGCTCGGTTCGGGAGCGGGTCGGAGGTGCGAATCGGACCGCCCACCTTAGCGTTGTCGAACGCGGCTCCGTCCATGCCCAGCGGCCCGAAGAGACGCTCGCGCATGAAAGCGGGGAAGGGCTTGCCGCTGACCTTCTCGATGATGTGGGTCAGCACCAGGTAGCCCGTGATGCCATAACTCGCTCGCTCCCCCGGAGTAAAGTCGAGCGGCAGCCCCGCCGCCAGCTTGACCGCCTCCGCAGCCGTTTCGAACCCATGACCCAAATCGTCCTTCAGCCCCGCCGTGTGGCTAGCCAAGTGGCGTAGGGTGATCGACTGCCAAGCGGCAGGCGCCTCCGGCAGGTGCTTGGTCACCGGGTCATCGAGCGACAGCTTTCCCTCCTGTACGAGGAGCATCAGCGCGGTTCCCGTAAAGGGCTTGGTGGCGGAGGCGAGTTGGAAACGGGTCTTGGTCGATACCGGGGATGGCCACTCCAAGTTGGCTTGGCCATAGCCGTTAGCCTTGATCACCTTGCCATCGCGCACCACGGCGACCGCGAGCCCTGGGATGTGGTTCTTAGCCATCTGGTCGCGAAGGTAATGGTCGACTTGGTCGGCTTTGGTGGTCGCTGAAATGGCCATGAGAGTCGTAGCGGCCAAAAGCTCTGAAGTGCGCACAGAACACGTACGGCACGTCGTCGAGCACGTTTCAGCCCCAGCGGCGCGGTGGGTCCTTCGGATCCCTCAGTCCATGATAGCCGGAGCGTTGCCGAGGGCTATGTCTGAAAATCAGAGGGAAGCTCCAGCGCGGTTTCCGCTGGAGTCGCCGGACGTCCGTGGAACCAAGGGCGCTACTGACCCCCTCCCTGGCACGAAGGTGGTCGGCTATGAGCCTTACGTTGCGGCTAATGGGTATCGGCCAACTCCTGCTGACTGTGGTCAGCCGGCACACCGACCTAGCCGTCCTTGAGTAGAGCGAGCACCTTCTGGAACCCGCTCCTGCGGGCCATCGATTCCGCGGTATCCCCGTTGCTGGCTCGTACCGATCGGTTCGCTCCGTACTGGAGCAAGAGCCGAACGATCTCGGGACGCCCGTCCGGGTTTGGCAGATCGACGGCTCCTGGACGGTGGGGCATCTCCGTGTGCTGGCGCATGTGCTCTTCGTTGCGGCCGTCGTCGATGGCCAGCATTAGGGCGGTCCGGCCCTCCTTGTCGCGGGCGTCGACGTTCGCCTTGTGCGCCAGCAGGAGACGTACGAGCCTCAGATTGCCATCGGCGGCGGCCGACATCAGCGGGGTTCGGCCCCGGTTGTCCGCTTGGTCCACCTTTGGCTTGTACCGCAGTAGCCTCTGGGCCATCGACGGCATGTCGAACTCCACCACTCGGTGCAAGGGGGTCCTTCCCATCTGGTCCGGCAAGTTCACGTCGGCCCCTCTCGCCAAGAGCAGTTCGACGGCGACGCTGGCCTGATTTGCCGATGCGGCGTAGGCGCCCTTTTCTGGGCCGAGAACACGCTCTTCCTGCACTCCCTGCTCCGCCGCTTCGTCCATGCCCACGGCGCTGATCGCGGCCATGAGGGCAGACATCCCCGCTTCCAAGCCGTCGCCACGGCGCCCGCGAGCATCAACGTCGGCCCCTCGGTCGAGCAGTAGCTTGACGAGCCCCGCTTGGCCCTCGGAGGCCGCGACGAAGAGCGCGCGGCTCCCGTTGGCCCGCACGTCGGCCCCGGCACCGAGGAGGAGGCCAACGATGCGGTTCCAAGACTGGAGTATCTCCTGCTCGTCCCGACGGACCCGCCGTGCCTCCCGAGGTGCCGACGGCATCTGGCCGCCCTTCGCCATGGCGATCCAGAACGAACCATCGACATCTGCTTGAACCTTTCCGTGTTTGAGCAACGTTTCGACCACGTCGGCCCGCGCCTGGGCCACTGCCAGCATCAGGGCGGTGGCATTCGGACCTACTTGAGTTCGGGCGACCTGGAGATTGGCGTCCGCACCCTTGGCCAAGAGAAGGCGGACCAAGGGCACGTTTCCCCGCTCCGCCGCCAAGTGGAGGGGGGCGTAGCCGTCTGGTCCGCGAGCGTTGACGTCGGCTCCGGCCTCAACCAGTGACTTAGCGACTTCATGGTCTTCCCGCAGGGCCGCCAGAAGGAGAGGTGTCTCTCCACGATCGCTCCTTTGATCCACGTCTTTGGTCGTTGCCAGAACCTTCCGAACCTGCTCGACCGTGCCAGCCCGGGCCGCCTGGTGCAGATCGAGCGGCACCCGGTCTCGGAGGATCGTCACCACCTCGTCGTGACGCCCACGGTTCGCGTACCAAAGCGCATCGTTGCCGTGAATGTCGTGCACTCGCGGGTCGGCACCCCGGCGCAGGAGTTCCCGAACCACGTCGGTCTTCCCGTACTGGGCCGCGAGCATGAGCACCGAGGTGCCCGCCTCCTTGGGTGCCTTGCGTTCCGCTTCCATCAGCGTTGGGTTTCCTAAGGGATCGGTCCGGTGCCGGTTGTTCACGTCGGCTCCAGCGTTGAGGAGCGCCTGGATCACCGGCGTCAGCCGCTTGTCGCTCTGTCCTCGGGTCATGATGGCCATGGTGAGGGCGGTTGCCCCTTTGAACCCGGCGTGGGCCTGTTTGTCGACCTTCGCCCCCCGCGCCAGTAGCGACTTGACCGACTCCAGATCCTCCATGTCCGCCGCCGCCATAAGCGGGGTCATTCCGGTGCGGGTGTCCTGGGCGTCGAGGTCGTTGGCGTGCTGGACGAGGGTTCGGAAGATGGGGCCGAACTGGTTCCGTTCCTCAGGGAGGGAACGCATGGCCAAGATCGCCATGGGACTCCACTCGATCCGTTGGTTCGCGCCGGGCGGTATCCCGAAAGTGGCCTTGGCATCCGCACTCGCCCCTTGGCTCAGGAGACTCTGAACGGCGTTTAGGTCACCGTTCGCCACCGCCATGGCCAGCTTGCGGTTTAGCTTCGTGTCTGGGTCGGTCCGTACCTGCGGTACGTGCATCTCCATTGGCTTCGGCAATCCCGCGTCGCCTCCTTCCCGTTGGGCTCTCGCGACGAAAGATCCGCCCGCGACGACACCACCAACGACCAGTCCCGCGCCTAGTGCCATCCAACGCTTTCCCATGACTTTCTAGTTGCAGTTGTAACGCAAAACGTTCATCGGAGGCTTGGTAAATTTTCTGCGCGAACTGGCACGGGCTACCCCATAACCGCCCGTACTTCTTCCTTGCCCTTCTTGTTCACCCGCCAGATGAACGCGTCCAGCACGTAGTGGGTGATCTGCGGCATGGTGAGCAGGGGGACCAGGACCATCATGGCCGTGGCGGAGACGGCCATGGGGAACGGGCCGAAGATGCTCGCGTTTTCCTGCCACACAAACCGATCCCAGACCCCCTCTTCGATGTAGGCGATGGCGAACAGGGCAAGGACGTACAGCGGCACGTACTTGATCTCGAAGAACCTCAGCAGGCGGTTCTCCGCGTGGGCCTGGTTCGCCCTCTTTCGGTACTGGTAGATCCAGATGAGGGCCATGTAGGGCACGCCGTGGGAGACGATGTTGATAAGGGTGAAGGTGAGGTCGCCGTTGAAAAGGACGATCCCCGTGCCCCAGGCCGCCGCCGTGGCCAGCAGCAACAGGCCCTTGCCCACGTTGAGGCTGCCGGTCCGGCGCCAACGGTAGACCTCCTTGGCGACGAAGGCGAGCAGGATGACCACGTACAGGGCGCGGCACAAGAGTTCGGGCCAGACGCTCGGGATTCGGAGCATCTCGAACTCCTCGAACCACTGGAAGTTGCGGGGGTAGGTGTGCCAGTAGACCAGGGGGTACACGGTTGCGAGGTAGATCGCCAACTGGTCGATCCGGTAGCCCAGGGTGCCCACGGGCTCGCCCCGCCGGTAGAGCATCAGGAATCCGTACTGCTGCCGCACGAAGTGGTAGATGGCCATGTACGCGACAACGGACCAGAAGAAGCCCGCCCCCGCAAACGCGTAAGTCGCGACTCCCACCAGCCAACAGGCGACGGGCACGACCAGGTACAGGGTGCGCCGCCGCTGGAACTCGTCACGGTCGAAGTAGGTGCGGAACAGGGAGCTGTAGACGTGGGCAACGTCGATCCCCACCACGAGGAGCAGCCAGAGCCAGAGCGGCGTGTCGCTTACCTGGGATAGCCGCTGGCCCCAGATGAGCACAATGGCGGTGACCACGACGGGCGGGCCGATGATCGCGCCGAGATCGAACCTCGGCGAGTAGATCCACGGAGTGCTGATTCGCATTTAGAGCAAAGGCATGTAGAGGTCCGTGACGAGCTCGGACGCCGGCGTCTCAGCCGGGTCGTTCACGTAAACCTCGAAGGCGGGGCGGTCGCTGATTTCTTTTCCGAGACTGCCCTCGATCTGCTGGGTGAACCTCGACCAAACCGCCGTCATTTCCTCGTACGGGCCGACGTAGCGGGTGGTGGCATAGCTGCCGCCGGCAATCGCCCCCGCTTCGAGAGACAGACCATTGGGGTCGGTGATCTGGTAGCCCTCGGGCACCTCGACGCACGCGGCAGACCGGAGCAGGGAAGCCTCGACGTAATCCGGGTTGTCCCCATAGAGACCAAGGACCCGCCCCGACGGGATGCTCTGGGACTTCGACCATTGCCAAAGCTGGTCGAACTTAGGTCCGATCTGGTCGTAGGGGCCGGTGTGCCGAAGCATTACCACTTTGATTGGGTCGATCTGGACTAGCTGAACGTTCATCGAATTGGCAGACTTAGTAAGAACCAGGTTGGTCGCCTATTTTAGTTGACGGGCAACCGCCCGATTGCCCGAGATCAATACCTCGCAGGCCGGGTGTTGGTTGCGCCATGGTCTAAGGAAGGGCAGAGCGTTTCTACGAGGGGTCGCGGCTAGCCTTCCACTGAGCGCCAAGGACGAGACGGGCGACCTAGCGATCGTTTCTACCTAATGCGGCGTGCTAGGATCGGCAATGGAGACTTGGACTCCGCCTAATCCTGAGTACCCACCGCCCAAGCCGGGCGAGCCCGCAATCCACCGAGCTGCCCGGCTTGGCGATGCCTCGTCGATCAGAGCCCTTGCCAAAGCGGGTGCCGATCTCAATGAGGTCTTTGACATAAGGCTCGATCCGGGCGCGAGGATTAGCCCCGCCACCCCGCTGATGGTTGCTGCGGGCTCGGGCGACGGCGCGACTACCGAGACGCTGCAAAAGCTGCTGGAACTTGGTGCGGATCCCAAGGTGGAGCTTCAGTCGAAAACGGCCGCAAGTTTCGCTTGTACGGGCTTGGGGTGGAATTACCGACCGGGAGGGGACGCCGACCGGCTCCGCTTTCTCTTGGCCGTCGGATGTCCGCTTCCTACTGATCCCGAGGAGGCAAATCGCCTGGTTTGCGAAGCCGCCCAGAGCGGGGATCTGGATCGTCTGTCGGTTCTCCTAGGGCATGGACTTAGCGCAAAGGGTTACTGGGATCCGGTTAGGGCCGAGGAAAAAGAGCGTGACCTGCAGAGGATCCTAGCCGATCACCCGGAAAGGGTGCTCGATCCCTTTGCGTGTCTATCCGAGGAACTCCGGTTATCGTTGGCCGACGAGATTCAAGCGATAGAAGAGGTGTCCGACCAACCCGCCGCTGCCCCCTACAGCTTCGAGATTCCGCTGTTCTGCGCCGCTGAGTCCGGGAGCGTGGAGTGCGTGACCCGGCTACTCGATGCGGGCGCGGACCCAATGATGAGAGACATCTCTCGCCGTACGGCGATGTACCATGCCGCCTCCGTAGATGTCATCCGCGCCTTGATGGCGGCGGGGGTTCCTCTCGAAGATGAGGATGGGTACGGTTGGTCGCCACTGACCGATGCCGTTATGGGCGGAGAAGATTCCTTGCCACGGGTTCGTGCTCTCATCGAAGCGGGAGCGAACGTTAACGCGACCCACGACCGCGGCTACACCGTCTTCATGTCGGCGGTTGGATCTGGCCGTCATCCAGAGGTGCTTCGGTTGCTGATGGCGGCAGGCGCCAACCCCCACGCGGTGAGCGAGTTGGGCTACAACGCCTTCCATGCCGCGGTGGACGTGAACGGGGAAGCCAACGAGGAGGAATCCGTCCGCAGCACCCTTGGCTACCTCAAGGAGATCGGCGTCGATATCGAACATCGAAACGGCGCGGGTCTGACACCGCTGGCTCGGGCGATCCAGGAAGGGACGGGAATCGAGGTGCGAGTGCTTTGCGAGCTCGGTGCCGACCCCAACGCCGTGTGTCCCATGTACACGTGTGGACCCGACGACTGCTCCAACTTCAGCTTGCCCTTGCTGTTCCACGCCGCCATCGGCGCAGGAGTCCATTCGGACGAGAAGACAGAAGCTCTGCTGAAGGCTGGAGCCGATCCTCTGGTTAAGGACACCGAAGGCTTTACTCCGCTGGAGCGTGCGGTGGCCAATCTGTGCTCAGAAGCCTCCGACTACGAGGCCACCTACCGTTCGTTCTTTGACGGCATCAACGAGCTTGTCGAAACTTTAGCCAAGGCCGACGTGGAGACTAAGATCCTCCTCTACGCAGAAGGCTTCGCCTCCACCATTCCCGTTTCCGAGTCGTCTCTCTACGCGGAAGAGTCAAGGGGGGAAGACGTGGCCGCGATCGCTTCGCTGTGCTGGTACGACGTGAAGTCGCGACTCGGCTTTTGAAGTCACAGTAGATCGCTCAACTAGCAGAGGTTCACGGAGTGTTCAATGGGATCGCCGGGCTCTACGAATGAATGCTTTCCCAGCCCCGCTCGGCTCCAATTTCCCTCAGTCGGTCCTCTAGGGTGCCGGGAATCGGAACGAGCTCCTCGGAGTCTCGGTCGTCCGGTACTTCGTCGCGGGGGATGATCGGTGTAGGGGTTAGCCGATCCCCGCGGCACACGAACCATTCCTCCTGGACCTCTCCGTCAGATCTGAGAACCCTTGTCAGGGTGAGTTCGCTGGAGGGGAAGTTACGCGAGGAGATCGCATAGTCGCGTACAAGCACCGTTCTCTGGTCGCCGATGTCGAAGTGGAAGTCAGACCCTTCATCGTCGCCCTCCGGGATCCGAAAGCAACGGGTCGACGAGATTCGGATCTCGACGACCTTCCCGTCCTGAATCGCTTGTTCGATCCGTCGGTTCGAGGCCAGAATCTCGCGGCGGATAGACAACTCGATGCCGATGCTCATCAAGAGAAGCAAACCGAACATGCCTAGGGCTCCCCACCGGTTCACCGGATCGTAGGGCTTGACGGCGATGATCAGGAGGCTGAACAACAGCAGGCCGACGATGCACCCGAAACGATCCCTTCGTAGTTCACGCAGATTCTGCTGGTTCCGACGAATCGACTTCCTGAGCCTGCGCTCCTCGACCTCCCAAATTGGTCTCGTTTCTTCAATAAACATCTCTCAGGCCCGCGTTGGTCCAGAGGTTGGGTCTCTCGAGATGTCCCAGATCAACTCCAGTGCCAGTTGTCGTCGCCCCGCAGGGTCTGGATGAAGTTCAGTTGGCCGCTGTGGTACCACATATGGACAGCCATGAATTGACAACGCTGGAAACGGGTCGTCTCGCCGCGCTCCGTCTGTACCGTCTCCGCCAGCTGTTCGGCCGAAAGCGCTTCGACAGTTGCAAGGATTCTCTGCGACGACTTTTCGAACGCCTCAACGACCACCGCCTTGCTTCGGAAATCTTCCGGCGCCTTGATCCACCCACCGTCAGGCCACGGGAACGGCTCCTCGCCCCGTAGCACCATTCCAATGTGGTCGTTCACGAGGTTGACCTCGTAAACGATGTCCGCGACCGTTCGGGTGGCTCCGCCGAAGCTCTGGGAAAAGGCTTCCTCAGGAAGCGCCTGTAAGTCCTGAAGAAAGACACCTGAAGAGCTCTTCAGGCCATTGACTGCAACCGACTTCAGATCCATCTGGACGCAGCGTACCAACGACGTTTCACTTTCGTTTCGCCAGATTTCGATTTTTCATCTTCTGAAGGTGCTCCCATGCCCAGAGGGCCTCGATCATCTTGATTGAATGGGCATTGTTCGTCGCGACGCACAGCTCAAAGGCTTGCCGCGCCTCCGCCTCCCGCCCAAGTCGACTGTGGAACAAACCGAGGCTGAACGAGGCTAGAACCTTGACGACACCCCGTTGATAGTCGTCCGCGGTGGGAGTGAGTTGGGTCACGTACGGCTCGAAATCACCTAGAACCAGCTTCTGCAGGCGATCCACGGCAGCGGCAGGCGGCATGTTGGCGGCTTTTCCGACCACGTCTCTTATGTAAGCCCACATTCCTTGGCTTTCGCTGCAGTTACCACACCCCGACCAGTACTCTCGGGAAGCTTGTTCGCGGAAGGCTTTCGCGGCTTGAAAGCGAAACCGAACGGTTTGGATATCTGCTCGCCCGGATGCTGCTTGAGCACGTGAGCTTGACTGCAATTCCTCCCGCGTTTCCGCCAGCACCTTCGCGTAGGCTCGGTCGGCTTCGTCGTACCGACCTTGAATGGCGAGCAACTCACCGATGGCCACGTCCCACTGGGCTCGCGTGTCGTAAGACCAGGGGTACTCCGCAGGTGTCTCGGCCGGGATCATCTGCCGTACCTTTCGAGCGAGCATCGTCGCCTCTGCCCAACGTCCGTTTTCAACGGCCTGGATGAGCACTTGAGCAGTCGCATCGAAGTGCTTAGGCTTGACTAAGGGAGACCAGTCGTCCAGGCGAGCCAGCGGCAAGATAGAAAGAAAGACGTCGGGCCTCTTTACCATCGAGCCGTCGTGCGTCGGCAGCTTCGACCTTTGCGCTGCCCCAGACTGTGCCACTGCCCCAACAAGGATCAGAAAACTAAGCGCCAGCGCCTTCATGCCCTCATTGGAAGAGGATTATCCTGTCCGTGTTCTTTCCGGCCTGTCTCCTGGGTCTCTGTCACGAAAGGTAGGAGGAAAGCTCGGGAGGCCTTAGAGCTGGGACGGCAAAGGACAAGGGAACTGCTTGACTAGGAGTAGCGGGTTATCATGAGGTGGCCTAAGGCAACGCTATAGGCCAAAAAGCCCCCACGATCGATCAACCGAGGGGGCTTGGTACTCCGGACGGGATTCGAACCCGCGATCTTCGCCGTGAGAGGGCGATGTCCTAAACCGCTAGACGACCGGAGCAGACGGTTGAAAATGATACCCCGGCGGAGCCGGGATTGCAACCCTAGGGAAGGGTTCGGCGACCGCCGCCCAGCGGCTTTCGGGAGATCATCGAGTACAGCAGGTAGGCGACGCCGCCGACGATCGCCAAGGGCAGCAGGAGGCTGACGAGCGCCAGGGTGGTGCTGATCACGATCTTGATGGCGAAAAAGCCGATCACAACAACGGCGAAAAGCGTCAGCGCTAGTTTCCAACTTCCAGACATTTGTTTTTCTTTCCTTCCGGCGCTTCCGCCGGCTGCCCGACAACGACGTCGGTGTCTCCCATCCGCTGTGCGGTTACTGTACTTGAAGAAACGCCCCAGAGGGGCTGACCGTGCGCGAAGGGGGCCTTTGGACCCCTGGCATTGCCCGATTCTCGGACAGTGAGGGTTGAGCATCGAGCGTTGAGGTGGGGCTACCCATCGTCAGAGTTCGGCGCAACGCCGACGGCTCCGGCCATGCCATAATCGGGTGAAAAGCCAAGGAGATTCAATGCCCGCTTTTCGCGAAGGCCTTAGCTTCGACGACGTTCTCTTAGTCCCGAAACGCACTTCCGTTCTTCCCAGCGAGGTCGACACCTCCACGACTTTCATCAAGGGGATCACGCTCAAGGTCCCGATCGTGTCCGCCCCGATGGACACGGTGACCGATGCCCGGCTAGCAATCGCCATCGCCCGTGAGGGTGGGGTGGGGGTGCTGCACCGGAACATGACCATCGAACAACAAGCTGAGATGGTCGACCGCGTCAAGCGGTCGGAAAGCGGCGTCATCACCAAGCCGTTCAAACTCAGCGCGGACAAATCCATTCAGGACGCGGTGAACCTGATGGAGCGGTTCCACATCTCAGGCGTGCCCATTGTCGACGAGGACGGGCACCTGGTGGGCATCCTGACGAACCGGGACATCCGGTTCGAGACGGACTACGCCAAGCCCATTTCGTCCCGGATGACCAGCCAAAACCTGGTGACCGCCGCCGTGGGGACGACCTTGGAGCAGGCTCAGGAAACGCTGGCGGAGCACCGGATCGAGAAGCTGCCCATCGTCGACGGCGAAGGCAAGCTGAAGGGTCTGATCACGATCAAGGACATCCTGAAGGTCCAGCGCCACCCGTTGGCGACCAAGGACGCTAAGGGGCGCCTCATCATCGGCGCGGCCATTGGTGCGCTTCGGCAGCCGTACGAGCGGGCCAAGGCTCTGCAGGACGCCGGCGTCGACTTCGTCGTCATCGACGCGGCTCACGGCCACTCGCGAGGCGTCATGGAGTGCCTCAAGATGCTAAAGGAGCGGCTGCCCGACCTGAAGGTCATCGCGGGCAACGTGGCGACGAAGGAAGGCGTTCAAGAACTTGCCGCCCTTGGAGCGGACGGTCTCCGGCTGGGAATTGGCGCGGGCTCTATCTGTACCACCCGCGTCGTCGCAGGCGTGGGCGTTCCCCAATTCACCGCCGTGCTCGACTGTTGTGAGGAAGCCAATCGGCTGGGTGTCCCCACCATCGCCGACGGCGGTATCCGTTCGTCAGGCGACATCGTGAAGTGCTTGGCCGCCGGGGCCAGCTCCGTGATGATGGGGAACATGTTCGCGGGTACCGAAGAGAGCCCGGGCGAGATCGAGATCTACCGCAACCGGGCCTACAAGGTCTACCGTGGCATGGGATCGGTCGGCGCCATGCGGCAAGGCTCTTCCGACCGCTACATGCAGGTCAAGGAAGCCGGCGGCGTCATCGTTCCCGAAGGCGTAGAGGGGCGAGTGCCTTTCAAGGGTGCGCTCAGCGACACCATGAACCAGCTCCTAGGTGGCCTCCGCTCTGGCATGGGCTACGTGGGCGCAGAGAGCCTCCAGATGCTGCGGGATCAGGCGGAGTTCCTCAAGATCACGGGCGCGGCCCTTCGCGAGAGCCACCCGCACGACGTTCAGATCACTAAGGAGCCGCCGAACTACAGCTCGCCCTACGGCGAGCGCGAGAGCGAGTAAAGCCTTGGGCGGACGTCGGCCGATGGTTCGGCGTCCGCAGTGTGATGTAACGCGAAAAGGCGACCCGGCTAGGTCGGCGACCGTTCCAAACTGAGATCAGTCAAGGCGAAGCGGTGATGCGTTTCCGTTCCCGTCCGACCCCACCCGGGAACCCGCATGAGAGCACCGATGCCCTTAAACGAGCGGGAAAGGCTGGAAAGCCTCCGCTCGTACAACATCCTCGATACCTCCCCGGAGGTAGCTTACGGGGATCTGGCGCGGCTGGCCGCGACTATCTGCGGCACTCCCGTCGCAGCGGTGAGTTTGGTCGACGCCGAGCGTCAGTGGTTCAAGGCCGAGGTGGGTCTCGGCTGCTCGGAAACCCACCGCGACTGCTCGTTCTGCGCCCATGCGATTCTGCAGCCAGACTGCACCCTGATCGTGAAGGACGCGACCCAGGACTCCCGGTTTGCTGACAATCCCTTAGTTACCGGGGCTGTCGGCATTCGCTTCTACGCCGGAGTTCCTCTCGTCGATGGCGAAGGAATTCCTCTTGGAACGCTGTGCGTTATCGACCGAGCGCCGAGAGAACTGATGAGCGCGCAAATCGAGGCGTTGGAGGCGCTCGCGCGCCAGACGACCGCTCAGCTCGAACTTCGACGAAAGACCCTGATGCTGCAGTCGCTGGTGGTGGAACTCGGTGAAGCTCGAGACAGTGCGCTCGACTCTTCACGCGCCAAGACGTCGTTCCTCGAGAACATGAGCCATGAGATCCGGACGCCTCTGAATGGGGTTATGGGCGTGGCTTCATTGCTTAAGCGGACCTCCCTCGACGCTCGGCAGACCATGTTCGTCGGCGCCATCGAGAAGAGCGCAGGAGCCCTGCTGAACGTGCTGAACGACATCCTCGACATGTCCCGGCTTGAGTCGGGACTGGTCGAGGTACGGACGGATACTTTCCAACTCTCGGAGGCCGTAAGCGAGATCTGCGAACTCTTCCAGCCTGAAGCTCAAGCCAAGGGACTCGAGCTTCAAGCGACCTGCGAGATTGGGATACCCCTGCGCGGGGACTTAATCCGGATTCGGCAGGCGCTTTCGAACCTTGTGGACAACGCGATCAAGTTCACTAAGACGGGCCGCGTGTCCATTGGCGCTGAAGAGGTCCGTCGCGAAGCAAAGACCGCCGTCGTCCGATTCTCCATTCAGGACACAGGCATTGGGGTCCCTCAGGACAAGCACGCTGCGATCTTCGACTCCTTCCGACAAGCTGATAGCGGATTCAGTCGACGCCACGGCGGGGCAGGCTTAGGGCTCAGTATAAGCCGACGCCTTGTCGAGTTGATGAACGGGCGCCTGGGCTTCGAGAGCATCGAGGGGCAAGGAAGCAACTTTTGGTTCGAAGTCCCGTTGGACCTCCTAGAGGAGTTGGGCGAGGCGAACGAAGTTCCCGGCGCTGACTTCGGGCTCATCGAGGGCAGCCGGATTTTGGTCGCGGAAGACAACGAGATCAACTCTCTGGTGATCACCTCGATCCTTGAGCGCCATGGGTGCACCGTGCGGTCGGTACCGAACGGGCGGGTTGCTGTAGAAGCGGTCGTAGCGGACGAATATGACCTTGTCCTGATGGATTTGCAGATGCCCGAAATGGACGGTCTAGAAGCCACCATGGAGATAAGGGACCGCACAGGGCTCCGCGACCGCATCCCGGTAGTGGCCCTGACGGCTAGCGCTCTCGACACCGACCGAATCGCTTGTTACCAGGCGGGAATGGACGACTTTATCAGCAAGCCCGTCACGGAGGAGTCGGTGCTTCAAACCCTGCGCCGGTGGCTGGCTCAAAAGCAGTTCTTAGCCTGATCAGAAGGGACCTCCCTTTCCCACGCACGCCCACGAGTCAGAATAGAGACCTATGCGCTTCCAGGCACCACGTGGCACTGAGGATGTCCTCCCGGCTGACTCTCCCAAGTGGCTTCATCTCGAGGCGGCCTTTCGGGAGGTGACGCGTCTCTACGGATACCAAGAGCTGCGAACGCCGACCTTTGAGGACACGAACCTCTTTCTCCGCACTGCCGGCGAGACCAGCGACATCGTGACGAAGGAGATGTACTCCTTCCAAGACAAGGGCGACCGGCCGATTACCCTGAAGCCCGAGGGGACGGCTCCTGCCATGCGGGCCGTCATCGAGCATAGCCTTTGCCCGCCCGGGACCGTGCTGAGGCTGATGTACGTGACCCCCATCTTCCGCTACGGAAGGCCGCAGAAGGGAAGGCTGCGCGAGGCGCATCAAGTGGGACTAGAACTGGTCGGCTCGGCTTCCGCCGCCGCCGACGCCGAAGTGATCGAAATCACCGCCCGCTTCTACCAGGCTCTGGGCCTCACGGACATCGAGGTTCTCCTCAACTCCATCGGTCGAGACGAGTGCCGCGATCGATACCGCGAGGCCATCCTGGTGCACATGGAGTCGTGGCTGAAGGACCAAAGCGAGGAGACGCGGGACCGAACGCTGAAAAACCCACTCCGTCTCTTGGACACCAAAGACGAGGCGACCTTGGCGGCCCTTCAAGGGTTGCCCCCTGTCACCGACTTTCTGGAGGAGGACTCGCGCGCCCGTTTTGAGCAAATCCAGGCGACATTGACGGACGCAGGCGTCGCCTATCGGGTGTCGCCGGAGATCGTTCGTGGATTGGACTACTACACCGAGACGGTGTTCGAGGTCCAATCCACGAAACTAGGAGCCCAAAGCTCCCTGTGCGGGGGGGGGCGCTACGACAACTTGGTTAAAGAGCTCGGTGGCTCACCGACGCCCAGCGTTGGCGTGGCCATGGGCATTGAACGTGCCCTGATCGCGATGGAAGGCGAGCGGATCCGGGTGCCGATGGTCCGGCCGGATGTGTTCGTGGTCCAGGCCACGCCAGAGGCCCACGAAGTTTGCCAGCGGGTCGCCCGTCACCTCCGGGCGGGCGGAGTTGCCACCATGATGGACATCGATGGCCGCAGCATGAAGTCGCAGCTTCGCCAGGCGGACAAGGTGTCAGCCCGTTGGGGGGTGATCATTGGTAGGGACGAGCTCGATGCGGGCGCAGTGCAGCTTCGGGACCTGGACAACAGCGACCAAACCCCAGTGCCGCTTTCGGAAGTCGTGGAGCGGGTCAAGGAGCGGCTTTGAGGCGATGGGCGACGCTCGCGGTGCTTGGTGTCGCCGCCAGCGCAACCGCCCAGGTGCCCGACGTGCGGGTTCGAGTGGACGCAGCGCTGACCTACCGCGGCGAAGGCGAGGGGCCAACCTCCCTCCGGCTTTACAACACCCAGGGCCGGTACAGCACGGTTGGGCTTACGTTCTTCCTCGAGACGGGTTTCCGCGCCTACGTCAGCCAGCGTCTGGAACGGATTTCCGGCGACGTCGACAACGACCTTCTGGACGAGTACTACCTCGAAGACGAGGGAATCTGGCGGGTAGGGAAGCAGTACCTCCCATTCGGCAGCGGCCAGATCCTACGCGAAAGCGTAGTGGCCGCCCGGGGTGAGACCAACCTTATCTTTGAAGGGCTGCCCGTCACGGTCGCGGTGTTCGACATGGGCCGAGGCCGCCAGCGAGGCTACGTGGGGCGGCTGGGCTCCCGAATTGGGGCCAGCCTTGCCATCGGGCATCACATCGGCATTGCCGGAACCTCGCTGACCCAGATTCGGTTTCCAGAAGACGCTCCCGGCCGGGGCCGAGGGTATCGCTTGGCGTACGGGATCGACGGCTACAAGGTACTTGGAACGGTCACGTTGCGGGGAGAGGCACTCGCCCTCCGAGACGGTGAAACGAACCTCGACACCGACATCTCACTCATAGATCTGAGCGCCACGTACGCCCCTAACCGCCGCCAAGCCATTACCCTCGGCTTTACCCGAGGAGGATCCGGCTTCGGAGATGTGGTTAGGCTCGGGGCGAGCGCGGCGCTCGACGACAAGGTGAGCATCGAGCCCCTGGTTCGGTTTCGAAGCGATCACCTGTTCGATCTGAGTGTGTCGATGAGGTTCCGATTCTAATGAAGCGGTTTGGAGGTATCCCAGCAGTCGTCCTGGCAATTGCAACGGTCGTAGCGGCAGTCATGAACAACCTGCCCATCGCGGCGGTCTGTCTGATCGTCCTGATCGGCGTCGTCGCGGTCGCTTCCATGCGTCAGTCGGCCACTGCGCGGGCTTCCGATCCCACAGAGGACCTGAATCCTGAGTCGCGAACCCTCTTCCTCCGGATTCGGCGGCTGAACTCCGACATCGAGCAGATGGTGGAGCGAAGTCGCAGCACCCCCGCTGTGCAGTACCTCGGGAAAGAGGCGCTGACGGAGTCGAACCGGATCCTCGCTCAGGTCGCACAGTCGCTAAAGGTCCGTCAAGACTTGAAAAAGGCACTGTCGGGGGCGTCGCTGATCAGCCGAGACACTGAAGCACTGGAGCGCCAGATTTCCGAGGCCCGGACCGCCGACGAGCGAGAGGCCCTAGAGGTGGCCCTCCAGGCCAAGAAGCTTGAGGTGGGGCACTACGTTGAGATCGAGCGAATGCTGACCCAGATCGACGGCGGCATCAAACAGGCGGAAGCCGCGCTTGGCGAGATGAAGGCTCGACTCGCGGTCAGCGTCACCAACGACAAAGCTGCCGAGGTACCGGAGGAAGATATCCGAGAGACGATCGGACGCATGCGCGCTATAACCCTGTCGGTCGATGAAGCGGAAGAGATCCTGCGCGGGTAGGCGGAGTTCGTGACCGGGGTGGGCTAACCATCGAGAGATGAGGGTGTCCACGTCCGCAACGCCGCAACTCGACAGGGTAATCTTTGTCTACTAATGGAAGCCGCGCTCACCGTCCTTAGGCGGGTGTACGGGTACGAGTCTTTTCGCACTCCGCAGGACCACGTGATCGAGTCGGTGATGGCCGGGCGGGACTGCTTTGTGCTGATGCCGACCGGGGGTGGAAAGTCGGTTTGCTTCCAGATCCCGGCGCTTCTTCGGCAGGGAACGGCGATTGTGGTCTCTCCTCTCATCTCCTTGATGAAGGACCAGGTGGACGGCCTTCGGCAGAACGGTGTCGCCGCCGCTTGCTACAACTCTGCCCTCGGCGAGACCGAAGCCAAACGGGTGCTCGCCCAATTGCACGCGGGGGAGCTGAGCATGCTGTACGTCTCGCCCGAGCGGCTCATGTCGCCCGAGTTTCAGACGCGGCTGGACGACATTCCGGTGTCGCTGGTGGCGATCGATGAGGCCCACTGCGTCTCGCAGTGGGGGCACGACTTCAGGCCGGAGTACGTGCAACTTGGCTCGTTGCGGCGCCGTTTCCCTAACGTTCCGTTTATCGCCCTGACCGCCACCGCTGACCATCAGACGCGGGAAGACGTCCTCTTCCGGTTACAGCTCCAAGACCCGCAGGTCTTTATCTCGGGCTTCGACCGGCCGAATATCCGGTACTCGGTGGTAGAGAAGCACCGGCCGTTGACCCAAGTCGAGCAGTACATCAAGGGGCGGCCGGAGGACAGCGGGATCGTCTACTGCCTGAGCCGCAAGCGGGTAGAGCAGGTGGCGGAGCACTTGGTGAAAAGCGGGATCGTGGCCAAGCCCTATCACGCCGGTCTCTCGGCGGGGGAGCGGTCGCGGGTCCAAGAGGAGTTTCAGCAGGACGAGGTCCAGGTGGTGGTGGCGACAGTGGCGTTCGGCATGGGGATCGACAAGCCCAACGTGCGATACGTCGTCCACTTCGACATCCCAAAGAACATTGAGGGCTACTATCAGGAGACGGGCCGTGCGGGTCGAGACGGACTGCCGTCGGAAGCCCTGTTGCTGTACGGCACCGGCGACATCGTCACCGCCCGCAAGCTGATAGAGCAAAGCGAAAACCACGCCCAGAAGCAGATCGAGCTGCGGAAGCTCGGTTCAATCATCGAATTCGCGGAGGCGCTCACTTGCCGCAGGCGAGTGCTCCTCAACTACTTCGGGGAGACGGTGGAGGCGGGGTGCGGCAACTGCGACGTATGCCTCAACGCACCGGAGCAGTACGACGCGACGGAGGATGCGAAGATCGCCCTGATGGGGATTTACGGCCTGCGCCAGCGGTTTGGGCTAATGCACGTCGTGGACGTGCTGCGGGGATCGCAAAGTGCCCGGATCGCCCAGTTGGGACACGACAAGCTGGAGTGTTACGGCCAGGGCAAGCACCGTTCGACCGACGAATGGATGAGCATCTTTCGCCAGCTCATCCACCACGGCCTGATCGTGCAAGACGTGGCGAACTACAACGTGCTGAAACTGACGCCGGCGACCCGGCCCCTCTTGCGAGAGGACGCCCGGCTGACGCTGGCCAAGCCGCGGATGAAGGTGGAGAAGGAGAAGCCGAAGCGCTCGCGCGCGAGCCAGGGCTCTGAACCGCTCGACGTGGACACGTCGCTGTTCCAGCGGCTACGGACCCTTCGCCGCCAGATCGCGGACGAGCAGCAGGTCCCGCCCTACGTGGTGTTCGGAGACCAGACTCTCCAGCACATGGCCGCCCGAAAGCCGAAGTCTCGGCAGCAAATGCTGGCAGTGCCTGGGGTGGGAGAGCGGAAGCTGGAACAGTACGGATCACGCTTCCTGAGCGCGATCCTGGAACACGCTGAGTAGCATCGGCGGGCCGCCGATGCTACTCCAGGTCTGCAGTTACCGCAAGGTTACGTTGCCCCGAGTGGCGGCCACTACGGGATCCACGGCGGTCGTCGCGATGGTGCGGCGGGGAGCGCCGGCCGATCCGCCCATAGCAGAGGCGATGGTTCCCAGCAGCAGGCCGAGGAAGCCCCACATGGCGGCAGAGCTGACGGCATCGGAGACGCGGTCGCCCGCCCGATCGGCGGCTCGCTCAGCTCGGTCGTCCAACTCTCCCGCGTCAGCTCGGTCAGTTCGAACTCGGGTGGGAGAGGTGGTCCGGGTACGGCCCTCTTCAAAGTTGCTGCGTGCCGTCACCGCCGGGCCGACGTTGCTCAGGCGTCCGCCGATATTGCCAAGGGCACCGTTAACGAGGCGACCTGCCGCCATGCCGGAAAGCACGAGGCTGGCGAGGATCACGAGGCCCCAGCACACGATGCCGTGCAGCGCGCCTTCGGTCCGTCTTGGGACTCCCGACAGCCGTCCGGCAACCCATGCGCCAAGGAAGACCGACAGCATAGTGCTGATAAGCCACCAGATGCCGGTCGTTGCGGCCACCGCGCGGGCCGAGTCGTTCGCATCGATCGTGGCCGCGCCGATGGCGGCGCCAAGCAGGGAAAGCATGATCTGCGAAAGGAGCGTGACAATCGCGCCTGCGAATATCGCTCCCCACGAAATCCGTTTCGTCGACTCCACCGGAGTGTTCACCGTCACGTACTCTTCTCTAATCATTTGTAAGTCTCCTGCTAGTGAGACTTACCTGGTATGAATACTGGTTCCTGGGTTCCTGGGTTCCTGGGTTCCTGGGTTCATGGGAGACGTTGAAGGGCTTGCCCTTCAATCGGTCCAGAAAGAATAGTCCACCACTCTGTTGTCTTGGAACTTCAACCCCAACCAGCGAGTGTCTAATCCGTCGGGTGCTAACGAGTAGTTGCAAACCTCATCGGTAAAGCTTTCGTCGGGGCAGGGACCCAACAAATTAACGATCTCGGTCCGCGACTTTCCGACGACACGGACTTCCTTGATGAGGCTTTCCACCATCGCGTAGCGGCCTTCGTAACCGTACTTGGCACTTCGCCAGCGAGCGCTGTCGAACGGTATCTGCTTGGGATACTCCGGTGTTAGGAACCCGTACTGGTGGAACCGTTCGCCGGCGATCTTACCCCCGCACACGACGTTGCCAAAGCATCCGCAAAGGAAGACCAAGCCAGCACAGCCAATAGATGTGATGGACTTCTCCTTCACGGAAGCAGCAACCCCTGACGACCGGAGTCAGTTCCGGTTCGGGCAAATCGTTCATCGATTCGGATTGGTACCCCGACCAATCGCACTAAAAGCTTGAGAAGCACACCAGCAGTGGTTGAACTGTGCTGGCGGGAACAACGTCTCGCGCCCCAGCCGTAGGTCCTTTGCCATGTTGTCCACCGCACTCTTAACGGTATCGCTCTTGCCGCAGGTGATGGAGCCGGCCGAACTTTCGGCGAAGGTCGCGGAGCGGCTGAGACCGGTACAGAGCTACAGCATGCGGGTCGTCCTAAACGATAAGCAAACGTTCTCGGTGAAGGCGATGCGTCCCAACCTCTACCGGGTGGAGTCGGAGCAGCAGTTGTTCCTCAGCGATGGCAGAACCTCCACCATGTTCATGAAGGAGCGCAACGAGTACATGAAGTCACCGGCTCCCGTAGGAGGGACGCGGGTTCCCTTGGCAGACGGATTCGCGCTCTTCAGCCCATCGCCTAAGTCGATGCCGCACTACACCGGGGTCGTCTCCACGACGCTTCTCGGGAAGGAGGTTTACGGGCTGGTCGACGAACCGCAGGATCTGCCCGGGCTGTCGACCACAAGCTACTTTGACAAGCAGACTCTCACTCCGCTCGGAGCGCTGCAGAAGACGTCGAAGACCACCACGACCTTCCGGTACGAAGATCTGAATCTGAACGCGAGCCTCGGCACCGCCGACTTCTCCTGGACGCCTCCTGCAGGAGCGGTAGACCTTGCCACGAAGAAGCCTCGCCCGTCACCGTTCTTGAAGGTTGGCGAGGCTGCCCCGCTCGGGTCGCTGAAAACCCCGGACGGACGCCCGATGTCCCTGGAAGAAGCGTTGCGGGGCAAGAAGGCGCTGCTGGTCAACTTCTGGTTCGTCAACTGTGGCTACTGTATGGCGGAGATGCCGCACCTGCAGCGGTTGTACGACCGCTTACGCGCCAAGGGGCTAGAAATCGTCGCGGTGAACGACATCGACAGCGCGGCGGACGTCGCGGAGTATCTCAAAAAGCCGAAGTTCAGCTTCCCGTTCGCCGTGGATCCCGACTCAAAGATCGCGAAGGCCTACCGGGCGGCGGGTTCGGGATACCCGGTGACCTTCCTGGTCGACGGCAGTGGGAAGATTGCCTATGTGAAGCAGGGGTTCGACCCCAATAAAGGTCTTGGGGACATCGAAGAGGCCCTGAAGAAGCTTGGTCTTGAGTGACCGAGGCTAGAATCGGAGCCCATTGGAGAAGTTCGGCCGGGTCCGAAATGTAGCCGCGTGCTTTAGGGTTTGCGTCACGTCTTTGTCATTTTGCTGCGTCGTGGGTCGGTGATCCGTCTTTTCCTTCCATGGAACAGGCCTCGTTGTTCGACGGATCCGGTCCGGAGCAGCCTCGCTCGCGTTCTCGCCTG
>Ga0216301_1000120_pt1 | contig 21756 bp, 18 predicted proteins | sample 4hB_Boncat_minus_FD_156203 | JGI IMG/M metagenome (GOLD analysis project Ga0216301, IMG submission 156203) | Terrestrial sediment cell enrichment communities for BONCAT metagenomics from Utah, United States - 4hB_Boncat_minus | ecosystem: Environmental > Terrestrial > Deep subsurface > Rock...
GAAAAAGCCCGCCCCCTAAAGCGCCTTCAGACCTCTAGCCCCATCAGCGTGTCGTTGTACGTCGCCGCGTAGACCCGCCGACCGTCCGCCACGCACGTGCTCAGGAACAGGCCCGGCGGCAGTTGCCTTTGCGCCCGCAGCTTGCCGTCCTGTCGGCCGATGATCGAGAGCAGGCCGCTGACCGAGCCGATCGCCACATAATCCGGCCCCAGCGCGACTCCTGAGTCGTAGATCGTCTGCCCCGTCTCCGCCGTCCAGAGGAAGGAGCCGTCGCGGGCAGAGAGGGCGTGGACATGGCCCTTCTCACCCAGGCCACCGGAGTAGACGATACCGTCGGCGTAGGCGGGGGAGGGGTAGCCGAACTTGTCGGCGGGGGCCGTGGCCTTCCAGAGCACGGCGCCGGTAGCGCCGTCGAAGGCGTGCATCTGGTTGTCGTTGGAGGGGACGAAGACCTTGCCCTCGCCAGCTACCGGCTGGCCGATGGCGGGGGAGTAGGCGAAGCTCTTCTCGGTGCACTGGGCGCGCCAGATCTCCTTTCCGGTGGCGGCGTCCAGGGTGTACAGGAACTTGTCCCAGGCTCCCAGGTAGACGCGCTCGCCGTCGGTGGCGGCGGGGCTCTGGACGAAGGCGGTGTTGCTGGGGGGCAGCGCATAGCGCCAGCGCTCGCGGCCGGTCTGGAGGTCCAGGCCGTACACCTTGCCGTCGCCGGAGGCAATGATGGCCAGGCCCTTGGCGAGGGCGGCGGAGGCGTAGACGGGGCCACCGGTCTCGAAGCGCCAACGGGTCTTGCCCGTGCGGGTGTCGAAGGCGTACACGCCGTTATCGGCGCTGCCGACGACGACCAGCCGCCCGTCGGTCACCGGGGACGAGTGGCAGTAACCCTTCGTTTTGGCGGTCCAGCGCACCCGGCCGCTGCGCGGGTCGACCGCGCGGACGCTGCCGTCCATGGCGGAGACGTACAGGGTGCCGCCGTGGAGGGCGAGGTGGGACATCACTCCGCCGGAGAGGGGGGTGCGCCAGAGCTCGCGCGGGCCGGGGCCCTTCACTTCGTGGATGGGGCCGGAGAAGAAGCTGTTCTTCTCTTTCCGGAAGAACAGCCGGTGCTGGCCAGGGACGAGGGCGGCGACGGACTCCGCCGTGTTGGGCACCCAGGTGCCCTCGCCCAGCCGCAGCTCGGTGCCGGGAGCGCCGAGGGCGTAGACTTGGCGCTTCTCGCGCAGGGGTGAGAGGGGCACGGTCGTCACCAGCTTGGGCTCGGGGTTCCTCTCGGAGCGCCGGAGCAGGCGGACCTCGCCCGTCTTGCGGTCGACCTCGACCTTCTGCCAAGAGAGCTGGTACAGCCCCTTGTTCATCGTGTTCACCAGGCCGTCCCAGGTCCACAGCAGGTCGGAGTGGCCGTGGCCGTTGAAGACGAGCTTGACGTTGTAGGGCTCGATAACCTTGAGGAGGGCGTGCTCGTTGTCGGCGACCATCTTGTCGCGCCCGATCCAGTGGTGGGTGGCGATGAAGACGGGGGTCTCGCGGCCCACGCGCTTCAGGTCGGCCTCTAGCCAGCGCAGCATCTCACTCTCGAAGTGGCCATAGTGGGAGAGGGGGACGGTGCTGTCGAGGATGGCGAAGTGGGCGCCCTTGTGGTCGAAGCTGGTGTACAGGGGGCTGCGCGTCCCCTCGCGGAACGCCTTCGGCCCCAGGGGCGACCAGCGGACGTCGTGGTTGCCGGGGTTGTGGTAGACGCGGAAGGGAAGCGGGTCGATCAGCGCCTGGTAGTTCCGGTACTCCTCCACCCAGCCGTAGTCCGTCACGTCGCCGCCGTTGATGGCGAAGTCCGGCCGCCACGCGGCGATCTCGGCGAGCATCTGGCGGTTCAGCTCGATGTTCGTCTTCAGGCCGACGTGGGTGTCGGAAAAGAAGCAGAACGCGAACCCGTCATCGGGGGCGAGAGCGTGCGCGTAGCGGACGGCGGGGGCGAGCGCAACGCTCGCGCCGGCGATGAGGACCTGGCGGCGGGATAGGGGAGGATTCATAGGGGCGGCTTCCCACCCTTAGGTTAGCGCAGGTCGCGGTGTCGGCAGGACGGGGGTGAGGCACGGGCGATCATCTGCCGCTCAAAAGGTGATCATTTCGCGGTTAAATTGCGGGGTCCTGATGCTTCCGGCTTGCAACTGGCAGATTTTGGCCCGCCGAGCCTCGTAAGAATCGCAGGATTATGAGAAAACTCGGCCTGCTCGCGCCCCTGGCGCTGCTCCTCGTCGGCTGCGGTGGCAGCGATAACTCGATCGACATCGTTCCCGGATCGGGGGCGACCCTGTACCTCGTGCGCGACGGCAACTCGTTGCTGACCACGCGCGCCAACACGCCGGGCACGGTGCGCTCGCGAATGGACATCACCGGGCTGCAGGGGGGCGAGCGGATCGTGGGGCTGGACGTGCGGCCCGCGAACGGGCAGCTGTACGCCCTGACGACCGGCGGGCGGCTGTACCAGGTCTCGCCGAGCACCGGCGCGGCCACCCAGGTGGGCACGGCAGTCGCGCCGTTCACCATCGGCACGGGGGTCGGGTTCGACTTCAACCCGACGGTGGACCGGATCCGCGTAGTGCTGGCGGACGGCACGAACTTCCGCATGAACCCGGACACGGGGGCAGTGGTGGACACCGACCCGAACACGCCGGACGTCCAGCTCGACGCGAACATCAATCCGGCGACGGAGCAGGTCAGCGCGGTCGCCTACACCAACTCGTTCGCAGGAGCCACCAGCACGACCCTGTTCGGGCTGAGCAGCACGGGCAACCAGCTGGTGAGGATCGGTGGCGAGAACGGCACCCCGTCGCCCAACGGGGGAGCGGTCACGGTGGTGGGCAACCTCGGCGTCCCGCTCACGGGCCCCCGGAACGGCTTCGACATCTCCACGGGCGGCACCGCCTACGCGGTGTTCCAAAGCGGGAGCGCCACCCGGGTGTACACGCTAAACCTCGCCACCGGCGCCGCGACCCCGGTCGGCACCCTGCCGGGCGAGGACGGCCCGATCACTGCCTTCACCATCGTCCAATAACCCATCCCTTCCCGCCGGGCCCGATTTGCAGGCCCGGCGGAACCCCACTACGGGTAAAATAACGAATCTTCGGGCCCCTCCCGAAGGCCCGCACCCCAACCCGCGGGCGGTCCACCGGACCAACAAGCGGCCTCGTAGCTCAGGGGATAGAGCGCCTCCGTCCTAAGGAGGGCGTCGGGGGTTCGAGTCCCTCCGAGGCCGCCACGATTTTGAACCTGGCCAGGCTCTCGAAACACCAGCCGCAGGCCGCTCATGAGGGCCGGAAGGGAAAATTTGGGCAGAGTTTGGGCAGAACCCGCGATATCCTGTAATGCAGGATGAGCCAAGCCGCCCAAACCCTGCCCAAAAACGAGCTGCCGGAACGGATCCGGCGCGAGCTCCGGAAAGGCGAGACCGTCTACCACTCGACCATGGCGTGCCACGTCAGCGCCAAGTTCCCCGAGGGGAAGTGGATCGCCCAGGTCCGACGCGAAGAGAAGGGACGGCTCGTCAAGTACCCCGTGAAGGGGTTCGGCAATCCGCGCGAAGCCTTGGACTACGTCAAGAGCCTGCGGCCCGACGCGCGAGGGCGGGTGCAGGTAGACCGACGAGGCGAACTCACGGTCAACGACCTCTACCAGTTCGTGACTAGGCAGCGCCAGAAGCGTATCGGTGAGGCGACCAAAAAGGGCAAGGAATCCCGGTGGCGCAATCACATCGAGCCTGAGTGGGGCGACTGTCCCATCTCTAAGGTTACGCGCCGCGCGGCACAGGAATGGATCACCGATCTCGAAGCTAAGATCGAGCGCGGGGAAAGCGGAGACTTCGGCGTCGGGCAGCTAGAGAAGGTTCGAATCGACCTCCACACCCTCTTCGAGAGCCTCGACAGCTTCTCCTGCGACTACGAGGACCGGAAAAACCCTTTCGATGGCCTGGACTACACACCCCGCCTGCCTCGCCGCAAGGTGACCCTTGAAAGCCAGCATTTCCCTGCCATCCACTACGTCTGCCGGCGCTTGGTCGAGGAAGAACTCGCTGCTGAATGGATCGCTACCATGTTCCTCACGAGCCTCTTATCGGGCATGCGGGAGGGTGAGGTCGTCGCCCTCTGCCGCGACCAGTTGGACTTCAAGAACGGCGCGATCGTGGTGGACCGGGCGATGCGGCGGACCGCCCGCGCCATCGATCCCCAAACCCGGCGCGAAATGGGCCCGGTGCTCCGACAGGCGATGAACCTTCCCAAGGGAGGCACGCCGACCAACGACAAGACGCGCGTGGTGCCCATGTCGGACCAGCTTGCCGATCTTCTAGGGCCTGTCTGGAAGCGGTCCAACCCCGCTGGAGGCGACTGGGACCTGATGTGGCCTAGCGCGGCGGGGACTCTCCGCGAGATGGCGCTCTTCCGGAACGTCTGGGGGACCCTGAAAAAGCGATTGGGTGAGATCGCGGTGCTCGCCCCGATCGACCACGACGCGGCGCTGTGGCCGGAAATTCCCAAGCGACGCGGTTGGACCCACAATCCCCTTGTGGAGGAGGCGCGTCGCGATCCCAGGCTGCGGCTGCCCGACGTCTTCGGGGACATCGACTACCGCGATACACGCAACTCCTTCGCGAGCTACACGAACGAACTGGGACTTTCGCAGGCGACCCGCGAGCATGTCCTCGGTCACGGTGGTGGCCTCACGAACACCGTTTACACGGAGATCACGAGCCGGGCCTTCCAAGACGCAAGGAAGCGGCTCAGCCGGGGCTGGAAGCCGCTTCCCACGTAGCCTTAGCATCCCGACTGTCGGCGCTTGCGCCTGATCCACTCGTCCAAAGCCTCCCTAGGGATGAGCACGCTCCGTCCATCCCGCAGGTGCCCGATCTCCCGCATGCGCACCATCTCGTACACGCGGGCGCGGCTCCGGTTGAGAAGGCGGCACACGTCCCGGACCGTAAGAAGGAGTGGCTCTTCGCCCGGCGCGCTTTCTCCAGCCACGGCTAGCGTCCCTCCTTCGGTTTGCCTTTCCGGCCCTTCGGCGCGGGAAGCGCCTTGCCCTCGACCCCCCATAAGAGCAGCCGTCCGGTCCACCTAGCCGCTCCCGATCCCAGCTTCCAGAGCATCGGCAGGACCTTGGGGCCGGGGTCGATCCGCTTCGCGAGTTCGGCGTCGAAGAGCCCCACGCCCCACGCGAAGAGCTTGAGCGCGAGGAGGAGCGAGACGAGCGACCAGAGCCCGCCGACGAAACACTGCCCCACAAGCCACTCCAGCGCCACTACCGCCGCACCGAGCGCGTCACCAAGATGAGCGAGGGCTAAGCGGAGTCCGAGGATGCCCAGAGCCCAGCCGAGCGAGCGGGTCGCGCACCCAAAGCCCAGGGAAGGGGTTTCGGCGACGAGGTCCCTCGTGCCGCACACGGGGCAGCAGACGACCCCTCCGGGGGTGACGTGCCCTTGTGGGCACCGAGCCCCGCCGAACGCCCCGCAACCCGAGCCGCAGAACGCGGTACCCGAAGGGCTCAAGCGGCGACAGCGCAGGCAGAGCCTCACGGCGTCCCTCCACTCGCGGGGAAGAGGGCTGCCGGAGAGGAACCCGGGTCCGACCGCCAAACCTCGCCGAGGAACCCCCGCTCCTGGATCTCAGCAAAGGTCGAGAACCGAACCCTGGGGCCGCCTTCCGGGACCACCGCCATGAGGTTACGTACCCGGCGATGCCCCGCCGAGGTGGCGACGAGCACCTCGAACCCTTGCGCGCAGTAGCTTTCCTCGAAGAGCCCGTCCACCAGATACGAGCGGTAGTGCTGGAGCGAGCGGGACATCTGCCGCGAAGAGACGTGCCCGAGGTCGCACTCTAGGAAGAGACCGAGCGACTCCGGTCCTACGCGGACTCGAGCGTAGCCGTCGGGCTTAAGCACCTGACGGGCTCGCCGCCCACTCCGCAGGATCTCGTACTCGTGCCGGCAGAGGGGCTCCTCAAGGTACGTCTCCAGGGTGCCTCCGGCCTCCGTCAGCGCCTCTTCGAGCGCCAGACGGAGTTCCGCCACGGCGAGCGCGTGCTCGAGGAACGTCCTTCCGGGCGGTCGCCGCGTGAACCGCGCGACCTCGGAGGAGTCGAGGTCGAGGTCCTGGGCGAGCCACGTGGTGGCGGCCGGGCCCGCGAGGTAGGCGGCCTGAGCGCTCGCACCTGAGCCCGCGACGTACACCCGGCGCAAGAGCCGCTGGTCCACGAGGCGCTTAAGGCACGCATTGGTGCGGGGCACCGATGAGAAGAACCCCATGCGGATCAAGTGGTCCCGCCGCAGGACCCGATGGAGGTAGATACGCCGCAGGAGGCGGGCGTCGCGGCCCACCGGCTGACGGCTTAGCGCGTTACGCATCGGCGCGGCTCCCCTTTGGCCTGCGGTAGTGGCGGACCTCGATCTGCGGGGTGGCTTGCGCCGTTGAACGCGCCCGCCAGGACTCACTGATCTCCCCCTCAGCCTGGGCCGCTGGAACGCCGCCCTTTTCCATCGCGACCGCCTTGACGTCGGCCACGACCTGCTCGTCAACGACGGGGTCGGCGGAGTCGTCCGTACGCACGAGCGCCGCTGGCTCGCCCCGGCGCACGAGGACGGCGGTGCCCACTGGAGCGGTGAGCAGGGTCCGCCGGACTTCTTCCCGAGAAAGCGAGGAGACGATCTCCCGGGAAAGGTCGGCGGCCTCGTCCGCGCTCGTCTGGAAGTAAAACTGGACGCTGGCGTTCACCCGCAGGGCCGATCGCAGTCGAGGGGGGAAGTTCCCGGCGAACTGGGTCGCGGCGAGGATCCCCAGCCGGAAGCGGCGACCCTCCGCCAAGATCTCGCACGTCTCCTCGCCGAGGACGTTTTGGGCCTCGTCGACGATGAGCCGGACGGGGTTCCTTCGGGCTTCCGGAACGTCTACCCGGGCCATGGCCGAACGCTGGATGGCGGAGACGACCATCCTGCCCACGAGCCGCGCCTGGGGCATCCGGTCCGCTCCGAGCGCGATGAGCGTGAGCGTGCCGGGTTCGTCCATCATCGATCGGAGATCCGGTGCACCGCTCGCGCCGAGCGCCAAGCGCAGGGCCGGGTGGTGGAGGTACTCGTCCAGCTTGTTCGCCACCGCCGCGCCCCGCGTCCGCTGGACGTCCGGTGCGAGCGCGTCGTACGAGATGAGGAACTCCGAGGCGTACGCATCGCGCACCTGCCCCACGAGCTCCTGCCGGAACGCTCCGCCCTCGGGGGCGAGGAGGGGAGGCACGTCGAGGAGCGAGCCCCGCATCTCCGCGAGCGCCACGAGGGCGGCCCGAAGATCTGGGCCGAGTTGGACGCCCCACGACTCCGCGTTTTCGCGCAGAGCGCCGTACACCACCGACGCTCGGGAGTGCGGATCACCGGCCCCGTGGCCGAGGAAGTTCATGGGGAAGACCCGGCCCCTCTCCCGAAGATCGATAGCTCGGAGCCGCTCCTCAGGAAAACCCGAGGCGACGGCCCGGAGCAGCGCCCGGTCGAAGCCGTCACCCCGAAAGTCGATCTCGACCACGCTCACTCCAGCCTCTATTAGGGCCTCCCGGATTCGGTGGGCGAGCGTGGTCTTTCCCGAGCCGCTCGCTCCAAGAAGCAGCGCGTGCCGACCGAACGCGCCTAAAGGGAGCGACACGAGAGCGCCTTCCTCGGGAGCCTCCGCGCCGAAGGCGAGGGCGCGCCCGACCGAGAATCCTTCTGGGCGCGGCCGCGAGGGGAGCGGCGCTCCGCCCGGCGGCAAGGCGCTCGCCCAGGCGGATGCCCGCATCACCGTGCGCTCGATGAGACCCAAAAGACCACCCATGGCTAGGCCTCCCTCGTGATCGCTTTGCGCAGCAGCGCGGTGCGGATTTTGAGACTGCCGAGCACGCGGCTGAACCATCCCCGCCAGCCCCTCGGCCGAGACCCCGTTTGCCCCTTGGGCCTGGTCCGGGGGACCACGCCCAAGAGCGCAAGGCGTAGTTCCCGATCGAGTCGCTGCCGCTCGATCTCGTTGCCGAGCGCTTGGTCGAGCTGGTCCTGCACCCTCCACGCTGCCGGCTGCGAGATCTCGTGTTGGATCGGCCGGAGCTTCGACTCGAGTCCCCAGATCTCGTGTTCGATCCGTGCCCAGCGGCCTTGCGCGCGGGACTCTTCCTCCTGGTGCGCGGCCAAGAGCGCGCAGTACCCAGCGAGTGCCTCTCGGGCCGCTTGGACGTCGGGACGCGCATTGTGCTCGCGCTCCTTTTCCCGACGCTCGGACGCCGCTTCAGCTTCGGCTCGACGCCGCACGGCCACCCGTCCCTTGAGGGATCCGACTCCCGCTTGGTAGGCGACGTACGGGAGCGAGAGGGCCAGGCTCCCCACGAAGAGTAGCAGGCCGTTCGGACCGTTACCCCCGGAGGGCGAGCCTCCGAGCGAGGCGACGTCGGTGTGGAGGGCTGCCAGCCGCAGCAGCCCTTGCTGGTCGACGGCGGCGTCGATCCCGACGATGCCGGCCGCGAGCAGGGACGCGGTGACGAGGATCGGTGCCCAGGACCTCTTCAAGTGGCCGAGGTAGTAGTTCTGGGACGCCCACTGGAACCCGATCCGCACGGCGTAGCCGCCAAGGGTCGTGGCGGCAAGACCAAGCGCGATCCCAAAGCCGACGACCACTGGGGGTTCGTTGCCGATAGAGTCGAGGCTTACCGCCCCTGCCATGGAGAGAAGGCTCAAGCCTAAGGCGGTAGCGGTCGCGCCCGTGAGCGCCCACGAGAGCCATGGTATAAGGAGGGCGCTGTCGTCGTCACCGGGCCACGGCCAACCCCGCTCCGCGCAGACCTCCTCGGGTGTGCGGGAAGGTGGCGGCGCCAGGCAGGCACCCGTGGGATTGCCGAGGTCCAGCGTCCCACCCGCAAGAGCGACCATTCGCCATGCCTCACGGCGTACCTCCCGTAGCTCGTCGGCGAGTTTGCCCAGCCGCTCCTCGGACCGGGCCCGATCGGTCTCCAGTCTTTCCTTGAGCGCCTCGATTTCGCCATGCAGCGGCGCATTCGCGGCCCGTGCCTCCTCGTTCTCGCGCTCCAGGCGGGCGAGCTCTTGCGCCTCGGCGTCGCGCGCTGAGAGGATGGAGGGGCTTAGGATGTGATCGTGGTGGTCGGCAAGGGCCGCGAACTCTGCTGGGGCTCGTTCGGCAGCTTCCTTTAGGAGCAAGTGCGTCCACGTGTCGCGGAACGGCACCGCCTGGGGAACTCCCACCGAGAACGCGGAGGTCCACGCTTCGCGGCTCCCGTCGGGGGCCCGGCGGTGGACGGCGTAGTCGACCGGCAGTCGGGGGCAGGGCACCTCGATCTGTGGCGCTTCCATTTCGATGTGCTCGCTCATCGGGCTTCCTCGGCGGCGCGAACCAGCATGTCCACGACGATGCCGGGATCGTCTCCGAAGCGGAGGATGCGAAGCTTCGAGCCGAGCGCGCCGAGATCCCGGCGGACCTCTTCGCGGCGACCGGTAGCCACCCCGACGACGGCGACCACCTTTACGCTGGGGTTGGCAGCGAGCCGACGAGCGGCATGGCGGATGCGGCGATGGCCGGCATGGTCGACACCATCGGCGTGGCCGTCCGTAACGAGCACGATCCCGCACACGGACTTGTTCCGGCCCATGTGTTCCGCCGCCGCTTCCCAGAAGAGATCGACTCGAGTTCCTCCAGCCACGGGAAGTGGCTGGAGTTCCTGGACGAGCGTTCTCAAGAAGGTCTCGCCGCCGCGCGGCGCGGGGCCGGCGAGGATCTCGCGGCGGTCGTCTTCCACGCGGTTGAGAACGAGCCAGTCGCGAGACGGCGACATCCTCGTCGCCGTCCGGGCAGTCCAGGAAGCCGCCATGCCAAGCCTGGCACGGAAGCTTTTGGACGTGTCGACGCCCACGAGCAACCGGACGCGCGCGGAGCCCTCGGTCAGGGGGTCTGGGGCACCGCACCCAGTGGTAACGGCGATGGCGCATCCGAGGGTGATGACGAGGGTCGGGGCAGTCGAAGCCCGTCCCGCGATCAAGGTGAGGATTCTGTGTAGCATAGGTCTCCCGAAGGAGCGCAAGGCTCCTTCGGGAGGAATGCTGCGACCGGTCAGGAACGCCTCGAAGACGCGAAAGCCGAAAGTTCAGGAGTAGCTGAACCCTTGGAGGAAAATGATCGCTAACCGGCGAATCGCCCTCGCCCTGCCCTCGCGTCCTTTCCTCTGGGAGGCACCGCGCGGAAAATGCAGAAAGAGGCAGGGGAGTGGGATTACCGGGCGGGAGCGGTTCCCGAGGTCGATCCAGAAACCTTCCCCGAGCGGGTGCGCCAAGCGTACCGGTTGGAGCACAATTGCCGCTTCGACAATGAGATCGCACTGGTCTTAAGGGCCGAGAAGAGCTGGGTCAGCCAACTCTTCAAGAATCCTGGCGAGCTCGACGCGAGGGCGGTCGAAGGGGTGCTCGCCCCGCTTCGCAGCGCTGAACACAAGCGGCGGATCCTCGCGGCTTGGGTGGAGGCGCGCTTCGGCATCGATCCCACGACACCATTGCCGGACAGCTTGATAGGTGACGACGTGACCGAGCGGATAGTGCGGCGGATCGATCGGCAGGTCCGCGAGGGCCGCCTCCGCCTCGCCGCCCGAGTCGCGGGCGAGGCGGCTCGTAAGACCTCCGATCCTACGATGCGCGAGCGACTCCTCGACCGGGTCTACTTCGCGCACCAGCGGCTGGACGAGCCCGGTCAGGCGATGGCCGTCGCCCGTGCCATCGCGCTCGGTGCGCAAAGGCGTGGGGAAGCCCGGCGGCTCGCTGCCGCCCACCTTTTCCGCGCGCGCGTCCTCCTCGGGCTTCCTGACTCGAAGCCGGGGGAAGTGGAGCCCGCGATTTCGGCGGCCAAAGCATTCATCGTGGGACAGCCCCCAGTGCCGAGCCCGGCTCCGCCTTACGTCCTTGCGACGGAGCGGAGGGTGAGGATGCTCGAACTCGGAGCGCGCGTCACCTTCATGGAGCGCCGCCTCGTGGAACGGGACGAGACGCTGCTTCGAGCGACCCTTGCCGAAGTGCTAGCCGCGTCGAAGGCGACGAAGGCATATCAGGAGAGGCACCGGTGCTACCAGTTGGCTGCACGGACCCACCTTCTCCTCGGGGAAACGTTCCAGGCGCAAGAAGCGCTGGAGCGGTCGTTCGAGTCGGGTGGGCTGAAGAACCTCCACACCTTTGAGGCCTCCGGGCTCGTCCAGGGCCGGATCGTGCTCGAAACCGACGGACCTGAGAGGGCGATCGAGTACCTGCGGGAAGTGCGGGACAACTGCGTCCGTTCGTCCGACTGGTATCACGGCCGTCTGGTCGAGTACGATCTCGCCCGCTTGGAGAGCGGCCTGTTTCCTCTTGCTGGCTGATCCGTGAGGAGCCCGATCACATTGGCTCGACCGGTCGCCAAAACGGCTAGAAACTAATCTGAACTTCCGGCGCTCAGCGCGCCCTTCAGCCGTGAACGAGCCAAAGAACCTAGCTAAAGCTCCAGCGAAGCGTCTCGTCGCGATTATCAAGGACGCAACAACCGGCTGGCTTCGCGGTCGTCTCCGCAACCTAGTAGAGCGACCATGCGTATTTCCTTTTACGGGGACGCTGCGGAGCCCGCCCCGTCAATCGAACGAGTTGGAGTACCAACCCGAACGGCGTCTGCATCGCGTTGGCGACGGTGGCTTTCGCCACACTGATCGAGGAGGGAGCGCAAGCTCTGAGATCTCGACGCGTTTCCAAGCTATGGAGCTCCGCACGAGACATTCAGAAAGGAGGGAAGAATATGATGAAGCTGATCGCTAAGAAATCGGTCGTGCACCTCGGAATTGAAGCCATCCTCGTCAAAGCGACGGCCGTGGCGGTTTAAGGGGCGGGTAAGCCGCCCCTCCGATACCTGGGTCTCTCGCGCGGCCAGTTCCGCCGCTGCGATTTTTTTGCGACCTCGCCCCATGATCCTCTGTTGTGACGGCCTCACGAATCTTTAGAAGTGGCCCTTGTTAGCGTCCATTGCTGCGGAACATCACCCCGTACTTGCGCCTATGCCACTACTGCGGGCAACTTAGGCTGGTGAAGAGGCCGGTGGCCTGCATCGAGGGACGGGAACGACCTTTGCACACGGCTTTAGAGGCTAAGACTTACGCTTTTGCGCCGATCTCCTCCACGATCTGTACGACCTGGTCCCTAAGCGAGTCGAGCACCGCGTTGAAGGTCTCTTCACCCCGTTGCTGAGCCCTAAGGGCTCGCTCCCATGCAGCTGCGATCTGCTGCTGCCGCTGTGCCTCCGTCAGCTTCGGCATCGCCTCGATGCGCTCGACCGCTGTGGCATAGGTGTCGATGAACGCGGTGTAGGTCGAGCCGATCACTCGGTCGAGGTTCTTCGTCATTTCAGCGAACGTGGCGAGCACGTGGGCCTTGCCCCGGACCTTGAGGTCGCCGCCGTGGATGTCCACGAACGTCGCGATCGTCTGGGAGAGCCCCTCGATAAGGATCGCGCGGGCGCGGATCGAGTTCACCTTCACTTCGTTGAGAGCCGCCGCCTGCTGGCGCTTGTTGGCGGAGAAGAGTTGGGCGAGGAACGAGGGCTCAAGGTCGTTCTTGATGCCTTCGCGAACGCGGTCGATGCGGCTGAAGATGTCGTTCGCATCCACCTTGTCGGGAAGCGGCGAGGGAGATACGGTGATGGATTGGGAACTGGTGCTCATGGATTGGGTCTCCTTTTTATGGGGTCAGGCTGCTGCTTCGGCAAGTGCTCCTTCGATCCGGTCGACGAGCTGCTGTTTGGCGCGCGCCTCGAGGTCGCTCTCCAGGATCTGCGAGCGGAAGTCGGCACAGGCCTCGACGAGGTCGAGTTCGGCGTTGAGCCGAAGGTGGAGGTTCGCGGTCTCCGCCGCCGAGATCCGGGCGGCGCGGACAGCGGCGACGTGCGCGAGGAGCGCGGGCTCTAGCAACGACGCGTAGGACGCGTGCTGGTTTTGAGGCAAGGACGCACCTTCCGCCAGTTCTGCGCTGAGGTCGATGGTGGAGCGTGACCGTTCGGCTGACTCGCCGGCGGTGAGAACGCGGCCAACCCCCAGTACAGTCACGGGGAAGAGCATCGCCACCAGGAATGCGGCGAGAGAGCTGCTGGTAAAGAGGGTGGCTCCGATGTAGTCGAGAGAGGTAGGGGCGGAGGTTCCGGGAAGGGTCGCCGGATTCACCTCACGCTGGCTGACGTCAAGCTTGTCGAGCTTCTCCTGCACAGCCGCCACCCGCCGAGACGACTCTCTGAGCCCGAGTTCGATTGCCAAAAGCGCTCGGTCCTGCCGATCGCTCTGGCCACTGGCTAGGGCCTCAGCGGTTCTCCGGGACACGCGGATACGGGGTCCTTCTTGGCCAACCGTCACCCGCTGCAGCTGGGCGTGCAATTGACGTGCGTCTACTTGCAGGGTTGCCAGCTGACGACTGAGCACTCGCCGCTTCTCCGCCTCGGCTTCTGCTCGGGCCGCGCGTGCCTCGCGGAGTTCTTGCACCGCGCTCGACCGGACCTGGACCATGCGATTCCACTCCACGGTTCGCACGTCGAAGAAGGTCGAGAAGACAGTGAGCCCTTGGCACAGGAAGAACAGGGCAAGCACCTCCGCCTTCCGTTCCTTCCAAAACATGCAGGCGAGTCCCACCGAGATGGCCTCTAAAGCACCAAGGAAGCAGGGAAGCGCGAGGCTGTAGACGTCGGCGAGAGAGACGAGATCAAGGATATTCCCCTTCGGGGGAGGAACGACTTCCCTGAAGAAGGCGGCCGTGAAGGGGAGGACGGTCCCTACGTAGGCGAGTGTAAAACCTACTCGGGCCAGTGCTTGTCCCAAGTGCCGGTTTCGCTTCACTGCCCAGCCTCCCGCTTCGCACCAAGGTGACCGTCGACCATGCTTTGAGGATACAGCATATATAGTGGCTATAAGTATGCTGTAGACGAGTGTGCGCCAAAAACTTGATGCTCTGGCGGCATGGAAGAGGGGAAGGAGTTGGCTGCGGCGTTCGGGGCGTCGGTCCGCGAAGCACGAAAGGAACTGGGGTTCTCTCAAGAAGCCTTTGCCGACCACGTGGGGGTGCACCGCACGTACATGGGCCTGGTTGAGCGGGGAGGCAGTGTGGTCACCATCCTGACGGCGCAGAAGATTGCTCGGGGGCTTGGGCTGTCCCTGGCCGCATTTATTGAGCGTGTCGAGTCGCGCCTTTCGCGAGCATAGGTTGGGCTGCAGATCGTGCACTCCCTCTTGTGGGAGCGGAGACGCAGGATCGGAGGATACTGCTAGGATCCGGTTTGTACCGGGGGCGGATGGCCATTGACTCACGTGCGACCAGAAGCCGTTCGCCCGCCAGGCTTTCCACCTTGCAAACTGGCGGCTTGGACTCTGCTCAGAACCAGTGGCTCGTAGCGAGAGTTGAGGTCGATACCGATAGCGTTCCTCCCGAGGCGGAGGCAGACGGCGATTGTAGTGCCCGAGCCGACGAAGGGATCGAGTACGGTTCCTGCCACAGGGCACCCCGCGAGCACGCACGGCTCCACAAGCGCCTCGGGAAAGGTGGCGAAGTCGCCGCCGGGGTAGGCCTGGGTGGCAATGGTCCAAACGTCGCGCAGGTTGCGCCCGCGCAAACCCTGCTCTGCCCTGTTCATGCCGTCCCAGTGGTCGTTGAACCCGGCATGCCTGCACCCGTGCCCCCTCTGTTTGTCGGCCCGTCGGGTGAAGCCCTGGCCGTGAGGCGATCTGATGCTTTGCGGGCTGTTGGGACCGCCGTAGCGGCTCGGCTCCCGAATTGCCTCTGTGTCATAGCGGTAGCGGCGGTTCTTGGCTAGCAGGAACACGTACTCGTGGGACCTCGTGGGCCGGTGCCGGCGCTCGGAAAGGTTTGGCCGATTTTCCGTTGCTCCGACGCGACGCTACGAGCCGTGATAAACGGACGCTGCTACTCTTGCGGCCGTGCGCCGCGACCGCCTTTCCGCCCCGATCCCGTGCTGGCGCAGGTAGGTGCGGTTCGAGGGGTAGCTGTAGCCCTTGTCCGCCGCCACCCGCCTTTGCCGCGGGCGCGGCCTGCCCGGTCCCTTGCGCCTCTCCGCCCCCTTCTCCATCAGTTCGGGAAGGTATTCGACTCGTGACGATGCCCGCCGCTGAGCACGAAGCGAAGGGGCTTGCCACTTCCTTCGCACCTCGCGTGGAAATTGGTCCCCAACCGCCCCGGCTCAGGCCTAGGGCTTGGTCGCTGCTCCCTTTTATGCGCCAGGTAAAGATCCTGCGGAGTGCAGCCCGTTCTGACCCAGGCAGGGAGCAATGGGAGCAGGAGGTCGCGTTGGTCGTCCGTCAACTCGTGTCGTCGCACACCGTTCATACAGCCGATGCGACTCTAAGCAGGCCCTAGAACGCACCGTACTCTTAGCCGTCCCGACCTCAAAAACAAATGCGCTCTCAAGCGCAACCGATTTCTATCGATGGACCCAATAAGGAATCCCGCTACCTGAACTGACTCAAAGGCGAACTGAAAGGCCGGAGTTCGGACCCTGAGGCAATCCGAGTGCCGTATCCACTCCTATGTGCTGCCGGAGATCATCCAGGACCTTCTGAGCATCGAAAGCTTGACCGATCAAAGCCAGCGAGGCTGAACGCGCATTCGCTACCTCCTTCGCTCTGTACACAACCACACTCGACTGCCCTTGTTCGAGAGCCCTTCGGCAAACTGCTCGGATGTAAAAACGATTGAATTCGCCTTCGGCAAGAGTATCAGGGGCGGTTACCGGAACCGCTGCTTCGGTGGTTCCCCCTTTCGGAGTTCGTTTGGTTTCCGTGGCATTCAAGATGCCGCGGCGTCGAAACTCTCCCGCCAGCGTCGCCTCCGTACCTCCTAGCACCGCCGCTTTGAATAATTCGGGATAAGCCGCAGCACCGGCCGGACTGAGCCTCGGCGAAATGTACAGCGATCCCGAAGAAACGTCCCTGTCGATCTCTTCAACCATAAGCTCCCTTGTCCTCTGGTCCAGGTCATAGAAGTTGAAGGCCATTCGCATTTTGTACCCGCTCCGTCGGCATCTTCCCAGCGGTGTGTCGTATGTCTTTCGTTGTTCACAAGCTTTTCGGCTAACGAAGAGAAATGGCCTGTCCCGAACGCCAACGTCCCGAGTTGCCTGCGACGCCGCGCGATGCTGCTCTAGCCCCGGTCAGGCCCTCGTTGAGCGTCGCTCGGAAGCACCTCGGGGAACTCTTCCTCCGAACCTGATACGCGGATTCGAACTTGGTCAAAAAATATCCACCAAACTTGACGATTACGAGCACGTCAGGACGGCCCTCCTCTGGTGGACAATTGATGTAAGCGCCTGTAAAGAAGGATGCCGATTCCGGTGCCAACATGCAGCTGTCGGGGCGTGCACAGGTGAGGCAGCATTCTGCCTCTTCGGACTACCAAAGCCGGTCCTTCCGTGCAATCGCGTTTAGTGTCAGTATGTGACGGTACGCGACCCACCCGGCCTTGCGCGTGCCATAAGCTCAATGAAAATGTACCATCCTCGCGGCTCTTCCTGGCGCAAGTGGGATCTCCATGTCCATACCCCAGCGTCTATAGTCCAGCATTACGGCGGGGATGCAGCCTGGTCGAAGTTCATCGACTCGCTTGAAGCGTTGCCCGAGGAAATCAAGGTCGTCGGCATAAACGACTATCTGTTCGTGGACGGGTACGAGAGGGTCCTTGCGGAGAAAAGGGTCGGGCGGCTTCAGAACTTGGACCTTGTTCTGCCGGTCGTAGAATTGAGGCTGGATAAGTTCGGCGGCTCGAAAAGCTCCCTCAGCCGCGTCAACTTCCACGTCATCTTCTCGGACGAGGTCGGCTCCGACGTCATCAAGAGCCAATTCCTGGCGGCGCTTTGCCCGAAGTACGACCTCTTTCCGCAGTACGCCGAGATCCAAGCGTCCGGCAGGTGGTCTGCTACGCCCACGAGGGAGAGCCTCGTCGAACTCGGCCAGAAGATCATAGAGAGCGTTCCCGCGGCCGAGCGGGCAAAGTTCGGGACACCTCTCGAGGAGGGGTTCAACAACCTGTGCGTTAGCCTAGAAAGCGTGGAGGAAATCCTTCAGCGTCCGTCGTTCCGCGGCAAGGCGATCACAGCGGTCGGGAAGACTGAGTGGTGGGACATCAAATGGAATGACCAGTCCGTTGCGGACAAGAAGTCGATCATCAACAAGGCCGATCTCGTTTTCACCGCCGCAAAATCGCCTGATGACTGCCTTAAATCCCGTGAACAGCTGGAAAGTTCGGGGGTTAACGCTCGTATCCTCGACTGTAGCGACGCCCACCGCTACGCCGGTTCTGAGGACAAGGACAGGCTGGGCAACTGCTTTACTTGGATCAAGTCGGACCCGACCTTCGAAGGATTGCGCCAGGCAATTTTCCAGTACGGGGAGCGCGTGAGGATCTCCAGCGAGCCCCCCATAGAACCGCCACTGCAGATTAGGCGCGCCGTCATCGACTTTCCCCAAAAGGTAACTCTGAAGATGGACGGCGTGCCGGACGACTTCTGCTTCCAGTCCAAATGCGAAGTCCACTTCAGCCCTTATCTGACGTGCATCATCGGCGGCCGCGGGACCGGCAAGAGCACCTTGCTCAACATCTTGCACGAAAGGCTCTCGCCGGGCGGTTCAAAGTTCTTCAAGCGCAATGAGATCGGACCGAGGCCCCACAACCAGATCGCCGACTGCGTGACGATCGAGGGCAGTATCGACCAAAGCGGTGCCGAGTTCCTTCAGCAAGACGAGATCGAGCAGTTCGCTACCGATCCCGCACGCCTGACTGCAGCCATCTTTGCCAGGTTGGAGAAACTAGACGGCCGAGGGATCCTCGCCTCGATGGACGCCTCGCTTTCGAGCGCTCGGAAAGAATTAGCCGAACAGGTCGAGCTACTCCAGGAGTACTACCAGCTCGACGACGAGCTCCGTAGGGCCAAGCAGGACCTCGCGTCACGCTCCCAGATCGTCGAGTCGTTCCAGAACGACGAGTACCGCGAGATCAGCGCGAGCATCGGAAACGTCTCGAGAGAACTTCAGGCGCTCAAGGCCTGGCGGGAACGCGCAGAGGAACTGGTCCGCGACCTCGCCCAAGTCGTTTCGAAGCATCACATCCCGCCGGTCGGCGGGACGACCCCCTACGAAGCGCGGTTCCGAAAGCTGTACGAAGCCGTCGAAACCGCGCTCGCCGCTTCGGCCGACGCCGCCGAGTCCTCTGGCGCGGTGGAGCGAGAACAGGAACTGAACGCCCAACTCGGAGAGTTCCGCAAAAAGCTGGACGAATTTCTAGTCGATCGCGGCCTGTCCGCTGAGAACCTCTCGGACGTCGGACAGGCGAGCGAGCGAATCGCGATCCTCAACGAGCAGATTCCTCCCGCTGAAGCGCGCCTCGCCAAGCTGAAGGGACGGATCGACTCTTTCACGCCGAAAAGAAATCTCGCGGCAGATTACGAAGTGGAAGTCAACGCGCTCCTCGGTCCGATCAACGAGCGGCTCGCTGGGCTGGGTTCAGAAGTGCGCACCATAGAGCTAAGCTACGAGTTCGATGGCGACACGCACGCCGACGAGATTTACGACTGCATCCACGAGTCCCTTTCCGCCGTGGGTCGCCAGCAACGGAAGGACCACGTGGTCCAGTGCCTGAAGCAGCTCAACCTCGGTTCCCTCACGACCGGCGAGGCGTTCGTCGGGTCGATAGCCGACGGCGGTAAGACGGCCGCGGCCCTCAGGGAGCACTTCACCAACGAGCAGAACTTCGCCCTGCTGAAGCTGGAGGTCGAAAGGTCCGTCCTCGATATGAGGCGGCACGGACGGATCCGCGTCCTGTACGACGGAAGGCCGATCGAAAAGTCCTCGTTCGGGCAGAGGTGCACTGCGGCCATCGTCGTGCTGCTGATGCTTGGGAACACGCCAATCGTGATCGACGAGCCCGAGGCCCACCTGGACAGCAAACTGATCGCGAGGTACTTGGTGGAATTGATCAAGAAGGTGAAGTTGAATCGCCAAGTGATCTTCGCAACCCACAACGCGAACTTCGTGATCAACGGCGACGCGGAACTCGTATACGCCTTGGAAATGGACGAAAGCGCCGTTACCAGCCTGATCGGGATCACCATCGAAAACCTTGACCACAGAGAGAGGCTTCTTGCCCTTGAAGGCGGCATTGAAGCATTCCAAATGCGCGAGCGAAGGTATGGCATTGGCTGAGACTTAAGCAGTTGCCGCAGTAGGCACGACTCAACTCGGGAACGTTTGGCATGCTTTACCACCGTCTACCCATCGGCGTTACGTTGGCGGCGATATCACTTCGGCTGCGCCCGAAGCTGTGACTTGCCATCCCGTCCGCCGGTAGTCGTCCCAGTCAGAACGGCAATCTGAGTTCTGACCTCTGCCTGAGCGGGACGGTCACTGAAAAGTCCGGTCCCGGCACTTCTCGGGCTTCGTGACTAGATCCCCTGCTCCGGAACGACAGCGAGGCGATCGGTATTTAGCCGGCTGCAACCTGGAGAAGTTCGGAAGCCAGTCTCTCCGCCCAGCCAAAGTGAACAAAAGTAGAACCCGCGGAAACCAGCTACTGGAGCCGCGGGTTCCTTTTTGTTATGCTCTTAGCCTCTTAAGTGAGGCCCGCTTGGCTACGTTCTAGGGGATGCGCATTCCTTTCAGAGCCATTTGCGTGCTTCTTTGCAGATCTCTGCGACTCCTCGGCTGCTTTCGCGTAACAGGTCAAGTGCCGAGATGTCGGTGTCCTTGAACTTGAAATCGACCCAGACCGTCTTCTTTACTTGCTGCTTTGCAGTGGGAACCGGCATCTGCGTCTTTGGGTCGACGGATGTTCCGCCGATACTGACCCCGCTTCCGAATGTCACGGCCGCCGGATTCCAGCCGACGGTTGAGCCGCCGGGACTTTTCACCTCGATCCATTCAGTTTCGGTCCGGGTTTGCTCTACGAGCTGCTCGTGCTTGTTGCCGTTATTGAGCTTGTTGAACTCTGACAGCCACCTCGTGTGGTCACCATGGTAGGGTTGCACCGATTCCAGGTACTTGTACAAGTCCGGAGCTGCGGTCTCAAGTCCCGGATACCAGTTCCTCATGATTCCAGCGAAGTCGGAAGCGGACTGTGCAATAGGGAAGTAGAAGCGGCTGGCTCCGCTTCCGGGCGCACAGTGGGTATCGCGCATGTCATGCGCGAGGTAATCCAGAGCCGACCGCAGGTTTCCCAACAGGTTTTTGATGTCGATCTTGAGATCGTCGCTTACCGATTTCGCCGTCAACGAGGAAGTGTAGTCAGCCTCGACCTTTGCCAGGTCCTTCTGGCTCCTTGAAATGAGGGCTTCAATGTTGGATTCGTTTGACATGGAATTCGTCTCCTACTACTCTCAATACGTCTTTTGAGTTATCCCTTCGCACGGGGGAGCGGGCTCATGGCAAAGCACCGAAGCTTCCGATGCTCTAAGCACCGCCGCTCGGATCTCTTTCGCGTTCGCAGCCATCGCCAACTCCACATAGAAGGGTCCCACGAGCCTGCGAAGTCGCGCGAGGCTGAGCAGGCAAGTACGCAGAATTGCGAAGCGCGCTGGCTTGACAAGGTCCGGCCTTTCCCTCAGCCAGATCTCCAGCCGAATGAACTGCGCCTGGTACTCCATCAGGAGGGCGAAAAGGTAGATCGCGGGCAAGGAGACGAGGGTCAAGATCGGCCCGATCGTCAGCGACTGGTACGTCGTAATCTTCCTCAGGTCTCCCGCCTGGTTGGCGATCAGCCAGAACGAGTTGGCCAGCAGCCCCAAGGTCAGGGCGGTGAAGAGCGTCGAGAGGAGCTTGGCGAGCGGGGCGAATACTTTCTTGGTCTGGGCGACCGCGAGCAGGATACCGAGGAACGCGGAGAAGGGGACGAGGACGAGCTCGGCCAGCAGGGGTAGCACGTAGTTGGTAAAGACGAACTGGACCACGACGGTGACCTTAAGGCAGTCGAACGCCGTCTTCCGGAAGAACGCGGGATCGTCGGCGGCCTTGTTCGCCTTGAAGAAGAGCACAAGCCCCGTCCCGAACGCCCAGAACATCGTGTCCTTGGCGATGGCCGGGGTCCACCATCCGAGCTTCGTGAGCCCGAAGAGCGCGAGCGCGACGTACGCGGCGAAGGAGAGAAGGGGGAGGAGGAGCTGGGGCGCGGCCAGGGCCCGCAGGGCTTGCGCTACGGAACCCCTGATCTCCTTGTGGGAAAGGGCCCACACGGCGAAGACCGCCAGTAGGACGGCCGTCACGATTTCCCGGTTGTTGAACGAAAGCAAGAAGTCCCGCACGCGGATCTATTACGCTGGCGAGGGCGGCCGGGTTTTGCGGCGCCTTCGGGATTGACGTATCGAATGTAGCGGATCGAAAGAGTTCAGGGAAGCCGGTTGCGCGGCGGAGCCTGATCCGCTATAAGTGCGGCAAAGCAAGCCCCGGCACGCATGGACAAAACCGAATATCGTCTCGACCCCCCGACGGAGCCACGCCCTTCCAAGGAGGGCGTCGAAAAGTTGCGCGAACTCTACGGGCGGAAATTCGATGTGGACCTGAATCCCAGGGACGCCTATTCCATCCTGCAGGGCCTCATGGCCCTCGTCGTCCGCGCTGAGGAGCTGGGGATCGTGCCGGAAGAGGAACTCGCGCCGCCCGCTGAGGACGCCGCCGTCTCTCCTCCAGCCGAGCTTGCGCCCGCTCCCAAACCTCGCGC
>Ga0216301_1000121_pt1 | contig 21645 bp, 20 predicted proteins | sample 4hB_Boncat_minus_FD_156203 | JGI IMG/M metagenome (GOLD analysis project Ga0216301, IMG submission 156203) | Terrestrial sediment cell enrichment communities for BONCAT metagenomics from Utah, United States - 4hB_Boncat_minus | ecosystem: Environmental > Terrestrial > Deep subsurface > Rock...
TTGCTGTTCCATTGGGTCCACTTTGCCCGGAATGAGCGGAAAGGTAGGCGAAGAGCCAGAAGGCTTGGCAAACTTGGAGGTCGAGTGTTCCAGCGGCGGCGATGAGACGGTGGAATGGCTGGTCCCCAACCCGTTCGCGATCGCCTGATGGGTCAGGCCGTTCGTCGCCAGGGCGAGGATCTGTCGCTCGCAAGGTTTCTCATAGCACGAATCGAGTCAAAGCGATGCTCGATGTAAGGGGTTTCAATGACATGCCAAGGATGACGAAGAAGTCGTGGCTTGCGCTGATCGCGGCGATAGGCGAAGCTGTCGAAGTACCTATGGGAAAGAGAATGGCAACGAACGGCTTCGCGGCCGGAGGGATCCGATGAGAACGCTGGTGGGAGTCAGTGGCGACGGGCAATTCAGTGCCGCGCTTTCTCTCCTCGCCAAGTTGAGGTTTTCGGACAACCACTTGACCCTGGCGCATGTGGGCACGACGTTCGAACCGCCAATCGGCCCTTTCCCGGGAATGGTCGGCGTTTACGACTCTTCGGAGGTCGACGCCGCCCTCCGGGACGCGGGTCAGCAACTGCTTGCCCGAGCTTCCCAAGCGGCAGCCCGCGCCGGCCTGGCACCGGACCTGGAGACGGTGTACGATGTGGGGAGCTCATCCACGGTCTTGATGCGGCTGGCGGACCAGAACAACGCCGATCTGGTGGCGATTGGGTCGAGGCAGCAGGGGGCGGTGGAAAGCATCTTCCTCGGCAGCGTGGGGCGCGCTTTGGCGATCGGGGCTCATCAGTCGTTCCTCGTCGTGCGTCGGGACATCAATGAGCAGAGACCGCTTCGCGCGGTGTTCGCGACCGATCATTCCGAGTACGCGGATCGATGTTTCGACCGATTGCTCCAGATGAACCCTGAGGGTCTAACGCACCTGACGGTCATGACCGCCCTCGAAACCCGGTTGGACTCGCCTCTAAGCGCCGAAGATGACACCGATGGGTCGGCGCTGGCGGCCTCTTTGACCGAAGCCGAGACCTCCTTGCGGGAGCGTGGGCAGGAGATGGTCGATCAAGTCACTGCGACGGGACGTACGGGCGAGTTCCGGCTGGTGGAGGGCTTCCCCATCGACGCGATCCGGCAGACCATGGGCGAGACCCAGGCGGACCTGCTGATCCTTGGAGCGCGGGGTCACGGGCTGATCGAGCGGATCTTTATCGGCAGCCTGGCCCTCCACGCCGTGGTCGCGGAGCCGTTCTCCGTGCTGGTGGTTCGGCTACCCCAGGACCAGCTTTCTAGCCACTAGAGGAATGAGAAGAGATGAACGAACGAATTGAAGAAAGAGACTCGACCAATGCTCTGCGGATCGTTATCGGGATCGATGGGTCCACGGCGGGCGACTACGCGGTGGAGATCACGAAGCGGCTCGACCTTCGGGTTCCGCAGCACTACGTCCTCGTGAACGCGGTGGAGTCGGTTCTGCCGGACGGAACGTTCCCGCCCTTTCGCCACGAGCACCCGTTGGCCTACGAGATGCAGGAACGGGAAAGCGCGGGCATGGCGCATTTGAAGCGGGCGTGCGAGAGGGTCTCGGACCGCGACGCGAAAGCGGAAGAGTGGCAGGCCCACGGCGAACCCGCGGAGGTGCTCAAGAGGGTGGCCGCTGAGGAGAAGGCTGACCTGGTGGTCGCGGGACACAACCGGCGAAACGCCTTCGACGATCTGGTGCTTGGCAGCGTGGCGCGGGAGCTCCTTCGGGAGTGCGACCACCACGTTCTGATCGCGCGTCCTTCGGCGAAGCCGGGGGAGGGGTTCACCGCCGTCATCGCGACGGACGTTTCCGCCGAAGCCGAGCGGTGCATCGACGCCTTTATCAACCTTCGCCCCCAGGGGATCGACAAGGTTTACGTGCTGACCGTCAATGAGCTGGACGCAGGGGCGGCGGCGGCGCTGGTCCGAGGGTTGCCGCACTTGCAGCACAAGGCGGAGCAGTGGATCGCCGAAGGGCTGGAGAAGGACTGCCGGGCCCTTTGCGCACGGCTAGAGGAGGCCGGGTTCGAAGCCGAGCCGCTGGTCGTCGACGGGGGCGATGTGGCCGACGCAATTTCAAAGACTTGCGAGGCGACCCGGGCTTCCCTCGTGGTCGTCGCCTCACGCCCGCATGGGTTCTGGGACCGGCTTTTGAACGGCAGCGTTACGGAAGAGGTCTTTGCCCAAGACACGCGGTCGCTGCTGGTCCTTCGACCCTAGGTCGCTGGTGGCCCTACTCTCTTCGAAGGGGGAGGGTAGGGTTGATCAACCACTAGTCACGACTATAAGGGTGGCTGATGGTTGGCGGCCCCGGCACCGGCTCGAAGGGGCCGTACTGCTGGATCAGCACGAACACGCCCATGCCGATCATCACGAAAAGCAACCCTGCCGCGATTGCCCAACCTCGCTTGCCCATGGCGCTATCTTACGAGGGATCTGGGAACGTCCGCCATGGCCATAGATGACCGCCTGTTATCGGTGAACTTTGATGCCCAGCGATGCGATATCGAGGACCTGGAACAGCAAGTAGACCAGACAGATGAGGCCAACTGAGGCGGCCATCCACACGACCAAGGTCCGCAGCCACGAACTCACCCTCGCATCTTAGAGCATGAGTGGCTTTGGGGACGGCAACATTTTCGACAATGATTGCCTTAAAACCGTTCGGCTTGGGTGGTACGACTCGGTTTCTGAGGGGCTAGTTTTCGAGAGCTCTAAGCCAGGGCTGACCGAGAAATCGTCTTACTTGAAGGACCATGGACAACGACACGATTCCTCCGTACAGTCCGTTCGACCCTGAGGAGACCGCGCAACGGCTCCTTGAAGAAGAAGGCTGGCCCGATGTTCTCATCAAGGCGACGCACGACCCGTTCGACTACGCGTGCTACATCGAAGGGATCGGTGAGATTCGGTTCGGCGCCGCGACCCGGGCGGGAAAGGGTTGGGTACGCCTGGAGGCCGGAACTCAAGGTGACCAATTAACGAAACTCGGGCACGCTTTCGAGCGGGGTGTGGAAGTCCGGGTTGACCGCATCGTCTGGGTCGCCGACGCTCCGGACGGAAGCCCTTAGCCCGCCTTCTGGTCCTGCTGAGGAATGAACGGATACCACGCAAGGGGTTGGGCACAACCCCAGGTCTCTTCGTGTTATATTCTCCTCGGCAATGGGGATGAGGAGCTGGCTGCGAGCGCTGTTGGGATACGGGGGTGCCTTGCTGATCGGGCTCGTGATCGGCTCGTGGCTTACGACTAGGGCAACGATCTCTGAGGTTGCCAAGGCCGTTGAGCGAGCAGGGGCTCTCGAGGGTGCAGCACGGATGGCGATCAGTCTGCGGCTGTACGCGGACGACTGGGAGGAACAGTTTCCGCCGGTCAGGGGGTTCAGCGCGGCCATCGAGCCGTACCGAGGGGTGCCCGACCACTACTCCCTCCGGTTCGTTTACACCCCTCCCAAGGAATCCGTTAAGGCGAGATCAGCCCTCAAGAAACTGCCGGTCGGCTTCGTTCAGTTCCAAGGCAAAAAAGCCATTGCCTACGCCGACGGCTCCGCACGGCTCGAGGACTGAACAGAGCCCCAAATCCGGTTTGGCTTACCGAGCGACTTCGACCTTGGAAAGGACGGTGTAGCCGCCGACCCTCTGAAGGCTGTTCGCAAAGCCGATCGAGGGGACCTGCTTCCAAGGGTCCACGATTCCGACGGCAAGCTGGTAAGTCCCCGCAGGCACATTCAGCGGTACTGAGGTGGACACTTTAAACATCCCAGGGAGCCACTTCCGGATGTCGTCCGTGGTGGCCCATCGTTGCGCGACTCTTCCTTTGCCGTCGACGAGGGCAAAGCTGAGCCTCCAGGGATAGTAGAAGGGGGCCAAGCCCTGGTTCATCCCCGTAAGGACTATGGAGAGAGGACGCCGCACCCTTAACTTTCTTGGGTGTTCGACATCGACGAGGCGGTACTCGTAACCCAACTTTCGAATCAGCTGGTGGGAGCGGGACCGGAACTGGGGGTCGTCCGAGGGCACGAGCGCCGGACAGTAAGGCCCGATGAAGCTGAAGTGCGCCCGTTCGACGGAGGCCATCAGGACCGGCCACTCTTTTCCCAAGTACTGCTTGGCCGCCCCGGGAACCATCTCGCCGCCTCGCGGAGCCTCCTTCCAGTTGTCGACGCGGCCGGCGGCGCGAATCGCGGGAAGGAACTTCCATTCCTCGGGACCATCGGTATCCGCCGGGATCATGTCGTCGTGGAACCCGAAGGTCGGGTCCTTTCCGGCGGGACTCGCGGGATTTCGGGCGAGCAAGTGCTTGTGCGGGAAGGCCCGCCGCATCGACTCCACCACCATGGATTGCACCGTCGGCGATGCGAATAGCTCCGGTCGGGGGTAGGTGTGCCACTCCCCCCAGTGACCTAAGAGACCGAGTTGGACGAACGCCACCCGCGGATTTTGATCGTAGCGTTTGCCGAGCGCGGCGATGAACCTGGCCAATGCTGCGCGCAGCCTTGGATCCTCATAGTCCGGCGACTGCCCGCCTCCGTAGTCGGAATACGGGGTGGTCTTCACTCCTTGGTCCAAAAGCCACGGCGGCACTCCTGACGGCAGGGTTGGGTAGTCGAGGTAGACGCGGAAGACGATGTGCTTGCCCTTCGACAGAGGATTTTCCCATGCCCGCTTTTCCCACGCCTCGAACGCGTATTGGCCTTCCCGTGGCTCCAACTCTCGCCAGGAGACGTTGTGGTAGGCCATGGAGACGGGGTCGCGATAGGTTTCCCCTTCGGTGAACGCAGCGTAGCCCTTTAGGGGATTATCGAGCGGTCCGGGACCGGCGGGCAGCCTCACTCGCACCAAGCCCTCCGCAAGCGAGGTGGCGCACAGGCAGGTACCGGTGGCAAGCAGAATTGCTCGGGAGAGGACCGGGAGTTTGCTCATCGTCCAGAGATTGGTTTATCACGGAAAGGTCCAATCCAAGTTCTCGCTGGACCTTCCCGCTTCTCGTCGAATCAGTCCGTCAGCCTAAGCGTGACAACACTGTGGCGCGGCATCCGCACCCGAAGCAAGCCGCCGTCGCGAGGGACCTCGAAAGCCTCGGGCGACACGGTGTCGGGGGCGTCGAATGTGTTGTGGGAAACCATGGTTGGACCGGTGAGGATCCGACCCTCTACAGAACCCTCGGGAGCCTCCAGGATCAGGTCGTAGTCGTTGAGCGGGTCCAGGTTGGTCAGCGACACCAGGGTGCTTTCTCCAGAATGATGCCGAGTTGCCGAGGCGCTGATGGCGGGGAGGGTTGTTCCCATGACCTCGCAGGTGGGTAGGTCTCCCTCTACCGACAGCAGGGTGCCTCCCTGGTGGCCCTTTAGCATCTCGAAGACCCAGTAGGTCGGAGTGCGGAGCATGCGGGGGCCATCGGTCAGCACCATGGCCTGCAGCACGTTCACGAGTTGGGCGATGTTTGCCATCACTACCCGGTCGGCCCGGCCATGGAAAAGGTGCAGGCTCAGCGCCGCGACCAAGGCGTCGCGAATGCCGTTCTGCTGGTAGAGGAATCCGGGGGTCGAGTCCGGCTCACGCTCGAACCAGGTGCCCCACTCGTCCACGATTAGCCCCACGCGCTTCTGGGGATCGAAGCGGTCCATGATCGCGATGTGGCGGTCCAGGATTTCCTCCATTCGGAGGGCCGACTTCATCACCGCCGCCCACTCGGCCTCGGTGAAGTTTGTGGCGGAGCCCTTGGGGGGCCAACCGTCGAGCACCGTGTAGTAGTGGAGCGAGAGCCCGTGCATATGGGTCGCGGCGCGCTCCATAAGGACCTCGGTCCAGCGGTAGTCGTCGGAGTTCGCACCGCAGGCGATGCGGTAGACCTGGTTGCCCGAATAGTCTTTGACGAAGCAGTTGTAGCGGCGGTATTCGTCCGCGTAGTACTCCGGGCGCATGTTGCCGCCACAGCCCCAGCTCTCGTTGCCGACGCCGAAGTAGGGGAGCTTCCACGGCTGCTCGCGCCCGTTCTTCCGGCGCCAATCGGCCATCGGCGAGGTGGCGTCGGAGCTGATGTACTCCACCCACTCCATCATCTCCTGCACGGTGCCGCTGCCGACGTTGCCGCACACGTACGGCTCGGTGCCGAGTTGCTCGCAAAGGTCGAAGAACTCGTGGGTGCCGAAGTGGTTGTTCTCCACGACACGTCCCCAGTGGGTGTTGAGGATCGACGGACGGCTCTCGCGGGGGCCAACTCCGTCTTTCCAGTGGTACTCGTCCGCGAAGCACCCACCGGGCCACCGGAGCACGGGCATTTGGAGCTCTCGCAGCGCGGCCACGACGTCGTTCCGGATGCCCCGTGTGTTGGGGATGGGTGAGTCCTCCCCTACCCAAAGGCCCTCGTAAATGCCGCGGCCCAAATGCTCGGCGAAGTGGCCGTAGACGTTCCGGTTTACGGTGGGGCCGGAGAGTTCCGGATTGAGCTTTAGTGAGATTGGGGTCATTCGGTCTTCTTGAGGTCCTTGCGCACGATCCGCGCGCCGTAAAGCCCGCCAGCCACGGAGCCGTTGTGGGCGACAAAGCGAAGGGTGATCTCCCGCTTGCCCGCGAGTAGGTCGGGAGGCAGGAGGTAGCGGACCTTCACGAACGCGGGTGATGATACGGGCTCCATCCTTTGGGTCGCCAGCTTCACGCCGTCCACCTCGATATCGAAGACCCGGCCGGAGTCGCCGCTCCAGTAGTCGCAGACCAGTTCCTGGGGCGCCTTTGGAGCCACCTTCATCCGGAAGGAGAACCAGCCATCGACGGCATGCCGCCACTTTCGGCCCAGGTGCTCCCCAGTCTCGATGCGCTCCCCCTCGAAGTGGTGGTCCCGTTCCGGTTGCATCTCACCGGGCCGCAAGACGTCGATCGTCGCTCGCTCTTCGGCGGCGCGCCTCGCCGCCTCGACTCGATAGGTCCGTTCCCGTTCCTTCCACTGTTCCCCGGTGAAGAGGTCGAAATAGGTTGTGTAGGGTCCTTCCGTCGCCTCGTAGAAGGGGACGAAGTCCGTGTCGCGGGGCCGCAGGACATCCGCCGACCGGAACCGAAGCTCTTTTCCCGGCAAGCGGCGCAGGAGGTTTGAGGAGGGTCGGCGTTCGGGCACGAGCACCGGGGGCGGACCTTCCTCTTCGCGGGGGTGCCGGGCGACAAGGACGACTGGGCCGTACATAAGCGCGACCCGGTTCGGGTTGTCGGGAAGCGGCTCCGTGCGAACGGCCATTGGCAGGGTCCATTCCACAAGGTCACCCGACTTCCATTCTCGACGGACCCGCAAGTATCCGTCCTGTTCGGGCTCCAGCGCGACGCCTCGGCCGTTGACGGAGACGCGAGGGGAACTAGCAACCCACTCGGGACGCCGAATGGCGAGCGTCCAGGTTCGTCCCTCGGCGCGTTCGACCTTTAGGCGGACTCGCTCGTCCTGCGGCAAGGACGCCTCCATCCTCAGACGAGCGCCTTCGGATTGGGCGGTGAGGACCGAGGGCACGAAGAGGTTCACCCGAATTTCGGAGTCGGCCTCGGAATAGATCGCCTCGCCGTACCGCGCGTGATTCTCAATCCCAGTACCGACGCAGCACCAGAACGAATCGAACGGGGTGCTGAAGGGCCGCGTGGCCAGGGGTTGGAGCGGCACGAAGTAGGTCACCATTCCGTCCTGGGTGCGTTGGGACCCAAGGATATGGTTGAAGAGGGCGCGCTCGTAGTAGTCGAACCACGTCGCTTTTGGCTCCCAGGCATAAAGGTGCCGGGTGAGCTTGAGCATGTTGTAGGTATTGCAGGTTTCCGCCGACTCGGGAGAAAGCTGGTCGTTCAGGCGGTCGGGTTGCCCCAGGTGCTCATGGTTGCTGTTGCCGCCCATCGCGAAGGTGCGGTGGTTCACGATCCGATCCCAGAAGAACTCCGCCGCAGTTCGATCCTCCGGTTTCCCGTCTAATTCGTACAGGCGGGCAAGGCCGATCAGCTTCGGGATTTGGGTGTTCGCGTGCAGTCCAGTGAGGCGGTCCTCTTTTCTACTAAGTGGATCGAGCACGGCCTGGTGATGGAACTTGCGGGCGAGGTCTTTGAAGCGAGCGTCTCCGGTGAGTTCGGCTAGGTCCGCTAACGACTCGTTCATGCCGCCGTGCTCGCACTGGAGCATCGTCTGCCATTGCTCGGGCGTGAGCACCTTGGTCGTGTCGATGGCCCACTCGCCCAGCCGCTTCACGACCGGCAGTGCCTCCGGAACCTCCGCGACGCGGACCGCATCAATGAGGCCCGCGAAGATCTTATGCTGGGTGTACCAGGGCACCCAGAAGCCGTTCAGGTCGAACCCCTTACTGCGAACGTCGCCGCGGCGTATCTCGCCCCATAGGCGGTCGCCGTCGGGGATCGCTCCAAGGTAACCATCGGAGCGGAGTGCCTGACATTCGGCCAGCTCACGAACGATCGCGACAACCCGGTCACGGAATCGCGAATCGCCGGTGGCAGCGTACTGGTAGCTGCAGGCCGAAAGGTAGTGCCCTAAAGTGTGCCCGGCGACTCCCCTCGATTCCCAGCCGCCGTACCGCTCACCTTTCGGCGGTAGCCCCGCCGAAAGGTAGAACCCGTGGAGAAGCCGGTTCGGCTCGAGTTGGAGCAAGTATCGCCCGTTCGCCGCCATCGCCGACTCGAACGGGCTTGGCAAGAGCCGAACGGCCTTAGGCGGGAACGCACGAACTCGCATGCGCTCATTTTGTCCAAATCCACTCGACGCTAAAGCGGCGGTAATTGCCACAATCCAATGGAAACGCTTTGGGGTCATGGCTAGGGCCTCGTCACCGAGTTCGACTTGAGCAGCATTTGGTCTGCTTAGCGGATTGCCTTGCAAACCAAGGAAAGGGCAGGTTCGACGAGAGCCTAGTGCCCCCGGGGTCCCGGTGCCAAATGGTAGTAGACCTCGTTCCACCGCAGCTCGTTGCGGAAGTTCTCCAGCTTCGTGTCGGCGTCGATCACCACGATTTCGATGCCCGCTATCTCCGCGAAGTCGCGCAGTTGCTGGGTGGTGACCGAGTACGAGTACACGGTGTGGTGCGCGCCCCCCGCGTAGATCCAGGCCGAGACGGCCGTCCGAAAGTCGGGCCGCGTCTCCCATAGGGCGCGGGCCACGGGCAGCTTGGGCAGGGCAGGCGGCTCCACCGCGTCGACTTCGTTCACGATCAGGCGGAAGCGGTTCCCCAGATCCACCAAGGAGGCGTTGAGGGCGGGGCCGGCTGGAGCGTTGAAGACGAGGCGGGCGGGGTCTTCCTTGCCACCGATGCCGAGCGGGTGCACCTCGATGCGCGGGCGGTCGTTGGCGATGGTGGGGCAGATCTCCAGCATGTGCGCGCCCAGCACCTGGGGCCGCGTCGGGTCCAGGTGGTACGTGTAGTCCTCCATGAAGGAGGTGCCGCCCGGCTGCCCGTCCGCAACGACCTTGGCAAAGCGCAGCAGGGCCGCGGTCTTCCAGTCCCCTTCCCCGCCAAAGCCGTAGCCATCGGCCATCAGGCGCTGGCAGCCCAGCCCGGGAAGCTGGCGGAGGCCGTGCAGATCTTCGAAGGTCGTTGTGAAGCCTTTGAAGCCTCCCTGCTCGAGGAAGGCCCGGATGCCGAGTTCTTGCCGGGCCGCGTAGCGGATCGATTCCTCAGGAGTCTGACCGGCGATGTCGTAGAGGTCGCGGTAGGTCCCCATCAGCCGGTCGACTTCCGCGTCCGAGACCTCGTTGACGACTTTGACGAGGTCACCCACGCCGTAGCCGTTGACCGAGAAGCCGAACCGAGCTTCGGCGGCGACCTTGTCCCCTTCAGTGACCGCGACCTCCCGCATGTTGTCGCCGAAGCGGCAGAAGCGGGCCCCCTGGAGATCGGCCCAGGCCCGGGCTACCCTCGCCCACGCGCCGACCTCGGCCTGGACGGACGGCTCGGCCCAGTGGCCGACCACCACGCGCCGCCCTAGCCGCAGCCGCGTGTGGAGGAAACCTGCTTCCCGATCGCCGTGGGCGGCCTGGTTCAGGTTCATGAAGTCCATGTCGATCTCGCCCCAGGGCAGGTCGCGGTTGAACTGGGTGTGCAGGTGCAGGAACGGCTTGCGCAGGGCCGACAGCCCACCGATCCACATCTTCGCCGGTGAGAACGTGTGCATCCACAGCACGAGACCCACGCAGTCCGCGCTCGCATTGGCCTCTAGGCAGAGGTCGCGGATCGCCGCCGGGTCGGTCAAGACCGGCTTGAAAACGACGCGAGCCGGCACCGTGGGGGCACCGTCCAGCGCTTCGGCGATCTGCCTCGAGTTCTCCGCGACCTGGCGGAGCGTTTCCGGTCCGTACAGGTGCTGGCTGCCGGTGACGAACCAGATTTCGGCGTTGGGGTTCAGGTTGCTGGTCATGGCTTTATCGTGGATCGTGTAGCGGCGTTAGTTTAGCGTTGCAAGCGTCCGAAGGCTCAAGTCCCCCTCGTAATCAAGCCCTCGTGTCTCTGCGTGACAATGCATCCCCAATGTGGCGATCAGCGGCTCAGAAGCTCTCTCCAAGGGAGGCCGGGACTCCAGTGGTTAGGCTAGGAGAGGGTGAAGAAGAACGTGGTGCCCAAGCCGACATTGCTGTTCACCCAGACGCTTCCACCGTGCTTGTCCACGATGCGCCGAACGTTGGCAAGGCCGATTCCCGTGCCGGGAACCTGTTCGTTGCTCACCAGTCGCTCGAACGGGAGAAAGATCTTTTCCGCGTTGGCCATGTCGAAGCCGATGCCGGTGTCCCGGACGAAGAACGGCTTTCCCTTTTGCCCTACTTCGACGAGCCCGCCGCTGGGCGAGAACTTGCAGGCGTTCTCCATCAAGTTCTGGAGCAAGAGCTTGACCAGATTGCGGTCGCCCAGGGCCTTCATTCCCTCTTGCACCTTGAAATCGCATTCCGGACGCAACGGCGCAAGTTCGGCGGCAACCTCTTGGGCCAGCTGAGTCATGTCCAGATCTTCCTTAGTCAGCTCGCTCCGACCCAACCGGGAGTAGCGGAGGAGGTCCTCGATCAGTTGGCCAAGGCGCTTCGACGCCGAGATTTGGCGCGTCAGCATCTCCCGGGCTTCTTCCGGCAAGGAATCGCCGTAGTCCTCTTGCAGCATCGAACTGGTACTGGCGATGGCGCGCAGGGGTCCCCTCAGGTCGTGCGCCACGGAGTGGGTGAAAGACTCCATCTCCTTGTGAGCGTGCTCGAGCGCCGAGGTTCGCTCCTGCACCCGCTCTTCCAGCTCTTCCCTCAAGCGCGTCATCGTCGCCTCGAGAACCTTTCGGTCGCTGATGTTCCGGGCCACCTTCGACGCGCCCACGATCTGCCCATTCGCATCCACGACGGGCGAGATCGAGACCGACACGTCGATGAGGCGTCCGTCTCGGTGCCGCCGAACCGTCTCGAAGTGGTCTACACGCTCTCCGCGACGCAACCGAGCGAGGATCCGGGTTTCCTCATCCAGGCGATCTGGAGGAAGGATCGTGGTGATCGACCGGCCCACCATCTCCTCGGCCATGTAGCCGAATAGCCGCTCCGCACCCGCGTTCCAACTCTCCACGATGCCGTTCAGGTCCTTGCTGACGATGGCGTCGTCGGAGGAGTCAACGATGGCGGCGAGCCGGGCCTGGAGGGTGTGGGCGGCGAGGCGATCATCGATGTCCTGGGCGATTTTGTAGGCACCAACCACCTCACCTTCAGGGTTCTTGATCGGCGAGACGGTGACCGCGACGTTGACGATTCGGCCGTCCTTTTGAAGCCGCTGGGTCTCGAACCACTCGACGGTCTGCCCGCTCCGGAGACGGGCCGAGACCATCTCCTCCTCTCCTCGCCGCTCCTCAGGGATCAGCATCAGGATCGACTGCCCCACGGCCTCCTCAGCCCTGTAGCCGAAGATCCTTTCGGCCGAGTCGTTCCAACTGCGGATGATCCCCCGCAGGTCCTTTCGGATGATCGCATCGCCTGAGACCTTGAGGATCGCCGCCAGGTGGGCTTCCGCCATCTGTGACTCGGGTGCCTGATCTGGGCTCACCATGTGCTCCGTATTACCGCCGCCAGCGTCCATGATGTTTTGCAAACTCTCCTTTCGAATTGGTCACGTGGGATCGTTAGGAGTAAGACAGGAGTTCCTCGTCGTCCGGCATCACGTGGTAGTTGAGCTGGACGAGCCCGCCTTCGAAGGTGCTGGTGTCCTTCAGCAGGAGCATCGTGCGGCGGAAGCCGCCCGGGAAGAGAGGAACGCCGGTCCCCAAAAGGATCGGGTGCATCGAGACGGTGATCTGGTCGAGCAAGCCTTGCTCGAGGAACGACCGCACCAGCTCGCCACCACCCACGAGCCACACGTTGTGGCGGTCTTGGGCGGCCAAGTGGTCGGTGAGGCCGGGAAGGTCGCCGCAGTACAACTCCGTTTCCGGCGTGTCGATCTCCAGCCCGCTCGACCGGCTTACGACGATGGTCCGCTTGCCGGGATAGGGCCACTCGCCGAACGAGCGGACGACTTCGTAGGTGCCCCGCCCCATGATGAGCGTATCGATACCAGCGTAGAAGCTGGAGAAGCCGTAGTCGGCGTCGGTGAACAGCCACGACAGGTCATCGTCCGGACCGGCGATGTAGCCGTCGAGGCTGGCGGCGATGAAGAGGGTGACCGTCACGCGCACAAGTTACCCCTCCGGCTTCGCCAGATACACTGATCGTCCGCCCATGCTCAATCCCGACGCTCCCGCATTGGTCCTGGCACCGATGGAAGGCATTACCGACGCGCCCATGCGAGCGCTGCAAGGGGCTTCGAAGGCGTTCACCTACGCGGTGTCCGAGTTTATGCGGGTGAACGCGGATCCCATTCCCCCGAAGGTCTTTCGGCGGGAGGTGCCTGAGCTTGCGCATGGCGGCCTCACGCCAACGGGTCTGCCGGTCCAGGTTCAGATCCTCGGCGGCGACCCGGAGCGGATGGCGATTTCGGCACAGTTGGCGTGGCGGGCGGGGGCGATGGCGATCGACATCAACTTTGGCTGCCCGGCTCCCACGGTGAACCGCCACGACGGGGGCGCTTCCCTGCTCCGTCACCCAACGCGCATCCGGGAGATCGTCGGATCGGTCCGGGCGGCCCTTCCGGCCGACGTTCCCGTTTCGGCCAAGCTACGGCTGGGCTGGGACCAGATCGACGCGGTCTTCGAGAACGCGGCGATGGCCGCCGAGGGCGGGGCGTCGTGGCTGACGATCCATGCGCGGACTAGGGTTCAGGGGTACGCGCCGCCAGTCTACTGGGGCTCTATCGGAAAGGTGCGGGAGACCCTACGCATCCCGGTGATCGCCAATGGAGACATCTGGACGGTAGAAGACTTCCGCCGGTGCCGGGACGAGACCGGGTGCCTTCACTTCATGATTGGTCGCGGCACCCTGGCCAATCCGTCGCTTCCTTACCAAATCGCGGGCGAGCTTGGGATTGCGGATGGGCAGGTGCCGCGCTGGGAATGGGAAGGGGTGCTACGGGACCTGCTCGCGTACACAGAGATGTACCGGGATCGGGTGGCGGCGCGGTCGGTGCTGCGGCTGAAGCAGTGGTTGAAGCTGGCGGCCAACCACGGTGAGTTCCGGCACTTCGACCAGATCAAGCGGTGCGAGACGGTGGAGGATTTCTTCGGTTGCCTTGCGGCGGCTGAGAAACCCCCTCTGGCTTCGGCGCTGCCTCACGGCTAAGCGCCGAAGCCCGCTTACCGGGGGCTGGTTCCGTCTTCGGGATCCGAAGGCGCGGGGGCGGTGGTGATGGCGACGACATTATTTGCCTTGTCGAAGCCGACCTTGGCACCCAGGGCCTCCGCGAGAAACCGCAGGGGAACCATCGTGGTCTTGCGGAGCACCTGCGGACGCACGTCCATGAGGATCTCGGCCCCGTTCTTGCGTGCGATTTTGCTTCCCAGCTTGAGGTAAACGTCCTCGCCGTTCCGCTTGGCGGTAATCGTGTGGTTGGCGGGGTCGTACTCGACGTAGGCTCCAATGGCCTCGAAGACGCCGCGTAGCGGCACCATGACCCGGCCTTGGTAGGTGACGGGTTGGCCGGTTCGGAACTCGACGGGCTTGCCGTCGACGGTGACGACGAGCTTTTGCATCGCTCCGGCGGCAGCGACCATACAGAAGGCGGAGAAGCAAAGAAGTGAGGTGCCTGACATTTCGTATTCACGGGGCGCAGAACGCGCTTGCTGCATAGAAGCCGCAGGAGCCGCACGGGTTCCGGAACAAGGGCCCGATCCTCCCAGTCCCTCGGAATGAGGGGTGCGTGGGCACCGTGTCGGCATGCTGCCTGGAGCCCACCCGCGAACAGAGAGAACAAGATGCCAGAAACTATCTACGCAGCCTTTGCGGACCCGAGCCAGGCCGAGAACGCCGCCGGGGCCCTTCTTGACCACGGCGTGCGCGCCGAGGACATCAGCCTCGTCGTAAGTGAGGAGTACCAGAAGCGTCGTGGCACGCCGGACGACCCGGAGCTGCACTACACCACCCCCCAGACCATCTCGGGCAAGGATGGTCGCACCAGCCGCCTCGATCCGCTGGAGAACGACTTGCGGCCCGGTCCGATGCACATCCAGGGTGGCAACATCACTTCGTCCGACACCACGGTGACCAACGCGAGCGAGGTGAACGTCGAGGACGACCTGAATCCCGCGCAGAACGACTACCCGCGAACGATGAGCGGCACGACGACCGAGCTCAGCTCTCGTCCGCCCGACTCGAAGTACGACTACAACCCTGACCTGGACAAGCGGGACTACAACCGCGACTACGTCGCCGACGTGGATCGGGAGAACCGGAAAGAGGCCGAACGCGACATCGCCCGCCGCCAACCGGAGAACATGACGCCGGAAGCCGATGCGGGAATCATTCCCGTCACCCCGCAGGCCGACACCGATATCGATCGGCACGACACGAACAAGACGGTGACCACGAACTTCGACCACGAGCGGGCGGCCAAGGGCGGGATCACCACGACCACTCCCGAAGACGCGGCCGACGCGGCTAAGAAAGGGGTCGGCATCGGCTTGGGCGTCGGCGCGCTGGCGGCGATCGCCGCGCTGACCATCCCTGGATTCGGCGTGGTACTCGGGGGCGGTGCGCTGGCGACGGCCCTCGCCGGGCTGGCGGCATCGGCGGGGGCCGGTGCGGTCGCGGGCGGCGTGGTCGGCTACCTCAAGGATCAGGGCGTGCCCGCTCACGACATTCCGAAGTACCAGCAAACCTACGACGGTGGCGGCGCGATCCTCCAAGTGACGCTCGCGGACGGCGTCGACCGAACGCGTATCCAGGAAGTCTTGGACAAGTACGGCGCGCAGCAGGTCAACCAGTACGGCTACGCCGCTTGATGCGGCACTTCTCTGCCACCCAGATCGCCAGCACCGAGGAGTTCTTCCAGGTGCTGGCGACGACGGACCGCTCGCAGGTGGCGATCATGAACCTAGCGGCGGGCCAAACCTCGGGCGAGTACGGCACCGACCATCCGCATGCGGACCAGGTATTGCTGGTGCTGGAGGGCTCGGGCTCGGTGCGTTGCGGCGACGAGGAGCGTGACCTGGCCACTGGTGACCTCGTGGTGATTCCGGCGGGACTGCCTCATCAAGTCGCAGGGGGGCCGATGCGTAGCCTCAACTTCTACGGACCGGTTGCCTATCCGGAAGCTTAACTTCACGGTGGGCGGTACACAGAAGGTCTTTTGGCGGGCGGAACACTGGCGGTCCTTGTTTGGGCTCTCTAGGCCGCTAGAATAGAGGCGGCATACAGAGTAATTGAGATGTACCGCCTATTGATCATCGCCGCTGTGGGTTTGTTGGCGGGTTGCTATCCACCCAGAGGATCGTCTTTGAGGTCAGCACCTCCAGCTAAGCTGCAACCGGGCTGGCGAATTATCTCGCAGCCGACGGAAAGGTTCTCGGTGCAGATACCGCCTGGCTGGAGCTCGGTAGATGCTTCCGGCCTAAATGCACAGCAGCCGAGCCTCGCTTCGAACCAGCTAAAGTCGTTATTCTCGTCCGAATTGCAGAAATCGGGCGGGACCAAGGCCCTCGGCGCCATGAAAGGGGACCCGCCAAATGTTCAAATGATGGCGATCAGCAAAAAGGACGATGGCCGGGCGTCCCACGCCGAGGTGGAGGCAGATTCCTTGGAGGCCGCTGTTCGGCGCCAGGACGCGATGAGAGGAGTTAGGCGGGAAACTCTGGACCTGCCATGCGGTAAGGCGGAACGAGTGCGCTACAAAATTGGCGAGAGCACTTACCGGCTCGACCTCGACCACTACTTCCTGACAGACGGCGCCATCCTGTACGAAGCAATTTTCTACTCCACGGGCTCCCAGGACCCCGCTCCCAGCAGAGAGATCATGAAGACGTTTCGGGTGACGAAGCTGGTAGGACAACGTTAAGTCTGTTGTTGCAAGCGCATCGACATTCTCCGAACCTGAAGACCTGAAACGACTCCCCCATGCCCATCCGTTCATTGAAGCATTTGCCTATTTGCATCCCGAGGACACTGAGCACGGAAAGGATCTCTCCAAACCGGGCTTGTAGGTTCAACTACGGCCGCCCGGACCTCGGATCCTTCCCAACCTCTGGATAACAAAGGCGATACCTCAGCCTAAGGCGACGGTTTGGGCTTGACGCTCTACTGAATCTGACGAAGTGTTCTTCGGAGGAGGGTGGGTGGTAACAGGACCTAACCCAGGATGGCCGGAGCTAGTAAAATACCGGTGGCTTGCGGAAGGAACCGATGTACCGCCTCTCTATCATCGCCGTTGTGGCATTGTTGGCGGGTTGCTACCCGCTCAAGGGATCGTTCCTTAAGGCGGCCCCGCCGGCGAAGCTGCAGCCGGGCTGGCACGTCGTCTCCCAGCCGACCGAAGGCTACTCGGTCCAAATTCCCGCGGGTTGGACTCCGGTGGACGCCTCCGGCTTCGACCCGCAAAACCCGAGTTTCAAGTCGAACGACATCCGACCGATGTTCGTGTCCCTGCTCAAGGAACCGAACGGCACCAAGACCCTCTACGCCATGAAAGGCGACCTACTGAACGCGCAGATGATGGCGATCAGCAAGCAGGACAAGGGCCGGGCGGCGCACGCCGACGTGGAGGCCGATTCCTTGGAGGCGCAGCTTCGCCGGAACGATATGATGAACGAGGTGAAGCGCGAGACCCTCGACCTGCCCTGCGGGAAGGCCGAGCGCATTCGCGGCGAGATCTCGGCTCCCGGCAAGAGCACCTACCAGATCGTTTATAGCCACTACTTCCTAACCGACGGGCCCAACCTGTACGAGGCCGTCTTCCTCTCTACCGGGACCGAAGAAGCGGCCCCCAGCAAGGAGATCATGAAGACGTTTCGGGTGACGAAGCTGGTGGGAGGTCGCTAAGGTCTTTTGGTCACTGGGTCTTTAGGTCGTCAGGCCGGACCTGCTTTTCCTAAAGACTTCAACGACCCAAAGACCTTCCCCCATGCCCAACCCTTACGTCGAGGAATCCGCCTTTTGGGAGGCGGCATTGGAGCACTACCATTGGGACCGGATGGACCAAGCGTTCGCCCGGATCCAGCAGCGGGGCATTGGGGATGCGGGGGTCTATCACCGGTGGTACCGAGTCATCGAGGCGGAGGCGATCAGCCGGAAGTACAGCCGGCAGCAGCCCATCACCGACTGGCTCAGCTTCGAATTCGTGCCGGACGAACTGGACGGGATGACGGAGGAGCTGACGCGCCGGACTCTGGACGCCTGCGACGAAGTCGCCGAGCGCCTGGGGTGGGACCATGGCGTCGAGACGCACGTTGCTGTGCTCTCGGAAGCGGCGGACGGCCCTTGGGCCGCCAATCCCTACGGCTACTGCGTCGAGAAGGAGCCGTACTTCAAGATCTGCCTGCCCTCCTACCTGGTGGAGGACCTTGAGGAGTTCAGTCAGGCAGTCGCCCACGAGTACGCGCACGTCATCAGCACCAACCTGAGCGACGGCCACGCACCGCGCTGGCTGGAAGAGGCGGTGAGCGTTCTGGCTGAGCGTTCGCTTTCTCCCGAGGCATGGGAAGTCTTTGCCAGGGACGAACAGGCCTGGCTGGATCCTGACGAGTTGGAGCTGCGGCTGGAGTCGCGCGGTGACGAAGAGAGCAACGGCGACGAGGTGTGGATGGCCTACCAGCAGTGCGGCTGGATCGGCCGGTACATCGCCTCCTTTAGCGGCGAGAAACGGCTGGGCGACCTGCTTCGCGAGCACACGAACGAGAGTCTGTTCCGGAACCTGCGGCTGGCTTTCCAGGGGAAGGGACGGGTCGACGGGGCCATCGAGAAGGTGCTGGGGATGTCGACGCCAGCCCTATTCTCACAATCGCTCGATTACCTTCGCAAGAACGGGCCCTAGAGGGAACCGCGTCGAGCGAGCCGAAGGTCCCAGAACAGGGAGAGCAACATGAGCCATCGGCACGAACTACTTGACCGGATCCGACGCGAAGACGAGTCGCTCCACTACCAGATCGAGACCCTTCAGCGGGAAGCGGAAAGGATTCCCGGAGGCATCCGGGAGTTCCGGAAGCAGCGGATCAACCAGCTCCGCGCCAAACAGGAAGCCTTGCGCACCCGCCGCCACCGCGTGGAGCGGCACCAGGACGAGCACTGGGACAAGGTCAGAGTCGAAGCCGAAAACCTCTGGCTCGACATCCGCGACACGGTGAAGGTCGCGGAGAACACTTTTCACTAACGCGGAGGTGGTTAGGTGGTTGCGTGATTAGGTGATTAAGTGCCTAAAACACGAAACCACTTAACCACGCAACCACCTAACCACTAGAACGAATAGTCCGCTTCGCCTACCTCTTCCAAGTACCTTGCTAGCAGGTCGATGCAGGCTTGCACGTCGTCACGGTGGACCGTTTCGTTGACCGTGTGGACGTAGCGGGTGGGGATGGAGAGGGTGAAGGAGGGGATGCCGCCGTGGAGGCGTTGGATGCCGCCGGCGTCGGTGCCGCCTCGGGCCAGGATCTCCATTTGGTGGGGAATCTGCCTGGTTTCAGCGATGGTGCGGAAGTGCTCCACCACCTTGGGGTGACAGATCAGGGACGAGTCCATGATCTTGATCGCGGCTCCCCCGCCGAGCTTCGTGATCTGGTCCGGCTCCGGGACGCCTGGGATGTCGTTAGCCAAAGTGATGTCGAGCGCGACGGCCACGTCCGGCTGGATGGACCAGCCCGCTGCAGTCGCACCCCGAAGGCCGATCTCTTCCTGGGTCGTCGCCACCGCGTAGATGTCGGCGGAGTGCTGGCCAACGACCTGCAGGGCCTCGATCATGATGAAGACGGCGACGCGGTCGTCCATCGCCTTGCACGTCAGCAAGTTGCCCATCTGGGTGAACGGGCGGTCCATCGTCACCGAGTCACCGATCCGGATCCGTCGCTTGACCTCGTCCACGGGAAGGCCGGTGTCCACGAAGAACTCGTCCAGCTTCTGCCCCGCTGCTTTTTCCTGATCCGTGAGGAGGTGGGCGGGCTTCGTGCCGTGCATGAGAACGCCGGGCAGGAGCTCTTCGCGCGTCTTGACGACGACCTGCTGGCTGTTCATCTGCCGGGGGTCCCAACCGCCCAAGGGGTTCAGCCGGAGGAAGCCGTTCGAGTCGATGAACTTCACGATAAAGCCGATTTCGTCCATGTGGGCGGCGAGCATGACCTTCTTGCCCCCACTTCCCCGCTTCAGGCAGATCACGTTGCCCATTGCGTCGGACGACAGGTCGCCCACTCCGGCCAACTCACGCCGAACGATGGTCCGGATGTTGTCTTCGTAGCCGGAGGTCCCGTGGGCCTCGGTCAACTCCTTCAGAAGCTCGATGTTCACATTCAAACTCTATCCGAATCTCGCAGTCGGAGTTTCCTAGGCAACGCTTGCCGTCAGGATTCCCAGCCTGTACCTTAAGGCTGGGAGCGACTGATGACGGACGATAGACTTGAGGAGGTACTGAAACGGCTGGAGAGCGTCGAGGCGCGATTGGCGGCCATGGAGAGTCGGCTCGACAGCGCTCTGGGGCCGACTAAGCCACAAGTGAACGCCTATGGCATGCCCACTCGGCCCCAGGTCCCGCCTCCCGTCGTGGCGCCGAAGTCGGTTCCATGGCCGACCGCGATGGATCCGTTGCCGCCGACCAAGCCGCCGATCGACGCCGAGTACTTCATCGGGGCGAAGGTTCTGCCTCGGCTGGCCGCCGCGATCATCACCCTGGGCCTCGTGTACCTGGTCAGCTTAGGAGTCCAGAGCGGCTTCATTACGCCCGCGATGCTATTCGGCGCCGTCTGCACCGGGTGCGCTGGGTTCATCGGGGTCGGGCTGCTGAAGCGCGACGAGCGAGAAGAGTTTGGGCAGATCCTGACCGGCATCGGTTCCTGCGGGCTGTACCTGAACTTCGCGGCGGGCCACATCTTTCAGAACCTGTACGGGGGGGAGACGCTCGTCGCCCTGTTCGTACTTTTGAGTTTGGCCAACCTCGGCTTCAGCCTCTGGCGGGCCTCGAAGGTCTTTCTATCCATTGGGCTGTCGGGGGGACTGCTCGCCGCCGTGATGCCCTTGCAGGAGGGGAACGTGGCCCTGAACGTTGGGCTGCATTTCCTGATCGTGGTGCCGGCCGCCCTCATCGCGGCGCGGAACCGCTGGGCCGAAGCCCTCGTGGCCATCTACGTTGTAGCCACCCTTGCCATTCTGCCTGCCACCTTTGGCTACGGCCACTGGCCGTTGACCGTAGCGGCGCTGTACGGTACGGCACTGGTTTGCGGAGCCGCCCTTGCGTACCGCGATCTGCCCCTGAAATGGGACCCGCAGGGGCTCACGGTCCCGGCGGGATTGTTCGCATCGGCATTGATCGCCTTTGGTCGGCAGTACAGCTTGGACGGCACCGGCCACGTCCTGGGGTTCGCATTGGCCGCCGGGATCCTGGGAACGGCTTTGCGGAAGACGCAGGCAGGACGCAACATGCTGTTCGGTGCCGTCGCCGTGGCGTTGACCATCGCTCCCTTCGGGCTGCCGGCGCACCAGGTCCCGTCCGTGCTCGCCATTCTTGGCCTCGGGTGCGTCCTCGTCTCCCAGTGGCGGTACGGGAAACCGGCATCGGCTTTGGCCGCGATCGAGACCGGCCTTGCCACCCTCGCCTATTTGGGAGTTGTGGCTACTGGACTGGAGTGGCAGGCGGAAGCATCGTTGCTGCTCTTGATCGGGGCGTCCCTGGTCGGCTCCACCTACGCGCTGGCCCGCTCCTGGGGAAACGTGGAGCCCTTCGTGCTCGGGACGTCGATGCTGCTGGTGCCGGTCTTCGTGCGCCTTGTCCAAGTCGTGCTCGGCTCTCCCATCTTCGGAACGGACGTGGTGCTTGGCGTCACCATCGGCTCGGTCGTTTATGCATTAGCGCTCGTCGGACTGACCGCGGTCTCACGCTGGCAGTCGGCGGCAGTTCTCCTTTGGGTGGTGCTGCTGTCGGGGCTCCTGTTACTCAGCGGGCTGGTGTTCGGGGCGCCGAGTCTTCCGACCCTGCTGGAAGGTTTGATCCTGAGCACTTTCGTGGTGACCACGGTCGGTGCCGCCCTGGTTAGCGGGTGGCGAGCCGATTGGGGCTCGCGGGAGGCACTGCTGGGGGTGGCGGGGCTGGTCGTGGG
>Ga0216301_1000122_pt1 | contig 21583 bp, 14 predicted proteins | sample 4hB_Boncat_minus_FD_156203 | JGI IMG/M metagenome (GOLD analysis project Ga0216301, IMG submission 156203) | Terrestrial sediment cell enrichment communities for BONCAT metagenomics from Utah, United States - 4hB_Boncat_minus | ecosystem: Environmental > Terrestrial > Deep subsurface > Rock...
GGGCGGGACGGAACACGAGGCGGAGCGGGAGGGAGAGGCCGGGCAGGACATCGGCAATGCGGAGCGTGTCTCCCGCCCCAAGCGTCTCCGGCTCCTGTCCCAGGCGGTGGACCGTCAGCCGTTGTGCGGCGGGGTCCAGATCCAGCACGACCTGCGAGCCGGCGTCCAACCAGCGGCGGATCTTGTCGGCCACCTCGCGAGCGCTGTCGTGCGGCGAGCGTGTTTCCAGCACGAGGTCCGGCGCCAGGGGAAGGAAGCCGCGCGGAATGGGATGGGGGGCACGCTCGGCCCGCACAAAGGCCCAGTCCGGAGCGAGGACGGTATCTGGATTGTGGCCAATGAGAAAGCCGGTTTCGGCCACGAAGTACTCGCCCAGGTCTCCGTCATCGACGCAGACCTGAAGACGTGTCGTCAGCCGTCCCGTGGAGTTGCCATGCTCGCCGCCCGCTGGAGTCATGGGGTGAAGCTCTCCCTGAAGCAACTCGTAGTGATAGCCCGCAGCCGAGAGGCGCTCCAGATCGTCGGCGGTGGAAGGCCGAGACAACCGTTCCGGCGTGGTAGTCATGGACACGACCTCAGGTGGGAATTGGCGAAGAGCGCGGCTATTGTTGAATCCGTCATTCGTCAGGAGGGCTGGTCGCGCAGCATAACGAGGAAGCCTTCCTGGGCGAAGTGATGATCGTAGGTGAGAACTTCATAGACGCCGCGCTCGCGCATCAGGCACATGGAGATGCAGTCAACCAGGCTGTACTCCTTGTCCGGTCGTTGTTCGTAAAGGTCAAGTCCGGCCAGCACCAAGGAGCGGTTCTGCGCGACTACCTCGACGCCCGGATTCTCAAGGATGTTGCGGCATAGAGTTACTCCCGCTTTTCGGACGAATGCGCCACGGTCAGAGCAGAAGGCAAGTATTTCCCCGAGCACGCCATCAGTGGTTAGAAGCGGCACAAGCTGGAGTTTTATACGCAGCGTGCTTGCCTCGTGGTGATGCCGGTCACGCGGATTGAGAAGAGCAATCCAATACTGAGCGTCGGCAAAAAGGGTTCTCACCGCTTACGTGTGCCGTAGATATAGTGGTCTAGCTGCTCCGCGCTGTCTTCTGGAAGCTGTGCGACGACTTCCGGCGGTAGGCTGGCTACCAAAGCGTCGATCTGCTCCCACAAAGCGCCATGATCCACGTGGCTGTCTGGCTCGGGGACGGCCAGCTCCAACTGCTGCACGCTCTCGATGCTTTCCACTTGCCCGTCCGGCGCCAGGCGGCCCCAGCCTTGCACGCGAAGCTGCACCCGGGAGTGATCCCGGAGCGCGGTGAGGACCAGCTCTTCCCGTTCCGGCGGGAAGGGCGCTTCCACCCGTTGCCCACCGGCCGTTACCAACGCTAGGCGCGGCTCGTCGATGCGGGCCATCGTTACCCGGCCGGTGATATCGACCTGGCCTTCGTAGCTCTCTGCTGCAACCATCTTGCGCTCCCCGTGGATGGGTGATCTGTCAACATTCTACGAGTGAACCCTGCTTTCACGCAACGGCCGGTGATGCCGAACAGCCCGGCCGCCCTCGAAAGGGCAGCCGGGCTGTTCTCTTGTCTCGCCTTCCGAACGGAGGGTTAGAACTCGTCGTCCTCGCCCCCGCCGCCCGCTTCGGGGTTGCCGGCGGCGTCGGTGACGCTGAAGCCGAGCGCCGCGAGCGGGTCATCCCCGCCCGGCAGCACCGACGGCAGCGTGCCGGGGCTCGCCAGCGCCCGCAGGTCCTCGGTGGTCAGGTCGTCGTCGCCGCCCTGCCCCACTTCCACGTCCTGCAGCGTCATCTGGCGCGGCAGCGGCTTCACCGGCTCGTAGCTGCCGTCGTCCTGCAGCACGCCCACGTCCAGGTTCCGGTAGCGCGGCAGGCCGGTGCCGGCCGGGATGAGGCGCCCGATGATGACGTTCTCCTTCAGGCCGACTAGGTGGTCGCGCTTGCCGCGGACGGCGGCCTCCGTGAGCACGCGGGTGGTCTTCTGGAACGAGGCCGCGGAGAGGAAGCTGTCCGTCTGGAGCGATGCTTCCGTGATCCCCAGCAGCAGCCATTCCGCCGTGGCGGGCGTGCCGCCGGCGTTGATAACCCGCTGGTTCTCGTCCTCGAACTCGAACTTGTCCACCACCTGCCCGGGCAGGAACATCGTGTCGCCCGCGTGGATGATCTTCCGCTTCTTCAGCATCTGCCGAACGATGATCTCCACGTGCTTGTCGTTGATGTCCTGGCCCTGGTTCTTGTAGACCGACTGGATCTCGCGCACCAGGTATTCCTGCGCGCCGCGCACGCCCTGGAGGTCCAGCACGCGCTGCGGATCGAGCGGCCCTTCCGTCAGCCGGTCTCCGGCGCGGATCCTCTGGCCCTGCTCCACTTCCAGGTACCCGCGGTAGGGGACCATGTAGCTCTTGCGGAGCTTCACCGTGAGGTAACCGGCGTCGCGGATCTGCTTGAAGACCTTCTCCGTGATGCTGTCCCCCGCCTTAACCAGCAGGGTTTGCGTCTCGGGGATGAACAGGTCCTCCGCAGCCACCTCGTTCGTGATCCGGCTCTGATCCTCGATGTTCTCCTCCGTGTGGATAACCACCCGGCGGAGCCCCTTCGTCTCGATCTCGGCCACCTCGCCGTCCACCTCGGAGATGATCGCCTGGCCCTTGGGCTTGCGGCTCTCGAACAGCTCCACCACCCGCAGGAGGCCGCGAACCTGCTCTTCGAGCACCTTGAGCACCGACTGGATCGCCTTCACCTTCTCCCGCTCGGTCTCTTCACCGAACTGGACGATCCCTTCCTCGATGTCGCGGTGGATCAGCTTCAGTGTCTCCTGCTTCTTCTTCTTGACCTCGGCGACCCCGGTCAGGTATTCCTGCGCGACGCCGCCGGAGTGGAAGGTTCGCATGGTGAGCTGCGTGCCCGGCTCGCCGATGGACTGCGCGGCGATGATCCCCACCGCCGTTCCGACTTCGACGAGGCCGCCCCGCGCGAGATCGCGGCCGTAGCACTTGGCGCAGATACCCTGGCGCAGCTCGCAGCTATAGGGGCTGCGGATGCCGACGCTCTTGATGCCCGCCGTCTCGATGACGTCCGCCGTGCTGTCGGAGATCTCCGCGTTCGGAGCGACGAGGGTCTCGCCGGTCTCCGGATGGATGATCTCCTCCAGCGTGTAGCGGCCCCGGATGCGATCCGCCAGGCGCTCCACCGGCTCCCGGCCCTGCCGGATCTCCATCACGTAGATGCCGTTCGTGGTCCCGCAGTCGATGTCCCGAACGATGACGTCCTGGGCCACGTCCACCAGGCGGCGGGTGAGGTAGCCTGCGTCCGCCGTCCGGAGCGCCGTGTCCGCAAGGCCCTTTCGGGCGCCGTGGGTCGACACGAAGAACTCGAGAACGGAGAGCCCTTCGTGGAAGTTCGACTTGATCGGCAGGTCCTCGATGAGGCGGCCGAACGGGTCGGACATGAGCCCGCGCATTCCGGAGAGCTGCGTAATCTGCCGCTTGGAGCCGCGAGCCTGCGAGTTCACCACCAGGAAGATCGGGTTGAACCGGTCGATCGAGGTCATGATCGCGTCGCCGACTTCCGTGGCGGCGCGCTGCCAGTGCTCCAGCACCCGGGAGCGCCGCTCCTCGGCCGTGAGGAGACCGCGCTGGAAGGCGCGGTTCGCCTTCCGCACTTCGTCTTCCGCCTTCAGGATGATCTCCTGACGTCGCGGCGGCACCGCCATGTCGGTCATGGCCACCGTCGTGCCGGAAACGGAGGAGTAGCGGAAGCCCAGGTTCTTCGTCGCGTCCAGCAGCTCGATCGTCCGCTGTGCTCCGTACTTCTGGTAGCACTCGGAGATCATCTTCGCCAGGTCGCTCTTTACGAGCGGCTTGGAGATGTACTGTGTGCGGTAGCGCATCTTCGGCGGCAGGATCTGGTTCAGGTAGATCCGGCCCACCGTCGTCTCGATCATCTTGTGGTAATGCTCGTCGTCGTCCGCGTGGAAGTCCACCCGGCACTTCACGGGCGCGAGCAGGTCGACCATGCCGGACGCGTGCGCCAGCATCGCCTCTTCGGCGCTGGCGAACACGGCGCCCGTGCCCTTGGCGTCGGGGCGGTGCTCCGTGAGGTAGTAGCAGCCGAGGACGATGTCCTGGATCGGCGCCACCAGCGGGCCTCCGTGCGCCGGGGAGAACAGGTTCTGCGTGGAGAGCATCAGCACCCGCGCTTCCGCCTGGGCTGTCTCCGACAGCGGCACGTGGACGGCCATCTGGTCGCCGTCAAAGTCGGCGTTGAAGGCGGCGCAGACCAGCGGATGCACCTGGATGGCTTTCCCCTCCACCAGCACCGGCTCGAACGCCTGGATGCCCAGGCGGTGGAGCGTCGGCGCGCGGTTGAGCATCACGGGATGCTCGGAGATGACGCGCTCCAGGGCGTCCCACACCAGCGGGTTCGTCCGGTCGATCATCCGCTTGGCCGTCTTGATGTTGCTGGTGACCTGCGTCTCGACCAGCATCTTCATGACGAACGGCTTGAACAGCTCCAGCGCCATCTCCCGCGGCAGGCCGCACTGGTGCAGCTTCAGGTGCGGGCCGACGACGATGACGGAGCGGCCGGAGTAGTCGACGCGCTTGCCGAGCAGGTTCTTGCGGAACCGCCCTTCCTTACCCTTGAGCATGTCCGACAGCGACCGCAGCGGGCGGTTGTTGCTGCCCACCACCGGCCGCGTGCGCCGGCCGTTGTCGATGAGGGCGTCCACCGCTTCTTGCAGCAGCCGCTTCTCGTGGTTGACGATGCTCTCAGGAGCCCGGATCTCCACGATCTTCTTCAACCGGTTGTTCCGGTTGATGATGCGCCGGTAGAGGTCGTTCAGGTCCGACGTGGCGAAGCGGCCGCCATCGAGCTGCACCATCGGCCGCAGCTCCGGCGGGATGACCGGCACCACGTCCATGATCATCCACTCGGGGCGGGCCTTGCTCTTGATGAACGCTTCCACGATCTCGCGGCGCTTGATGGCGCGGAGGCGGCGCGGGCCCTGCGTCTGGGCGATCTCCTGCCGCAGCTCGCGCGAGAGCTTCTCCAGGTCGATCTCCGTCAACAGGTCCTTGATGGCCGCGGCGCCCAGGCCGGCGCGGACCCACTCGTTGGTGTCCTTGTTGAGCTGGCGGGCGAGGACGTCCATCAGCTTTTCCAGGCTCCGGAACTGCTCTTCCGGGATGAGCTGGCGCTTCTCGACGATCTCCAGCATCTTCACCGCGTCGTGGATCTCCTGGATTCGCTCCTTGGCGTTACGGTCCTCGCGCTCGCGGACTTGCTTCTTCTCCACCTCGTACTTGGCGGTGAGACGCTGGCGCTCGATCTCCACTTCTTCTGGGGTGGGAGGCGCGACGGGCTCCGTCGCCTCGGTGGCGACGGGGTCTACTTCCTCATCCACTTCTTCGTCGTCCAGATCCTCGTCTTCGAGGTCCTCGACGGCTTCCGGATTGGCGTAGCGCTCGATCTCATCGTCCAGGCGGCGCGCGTACTCGTCGTCCAGGCCGTCGATCAGCTCCTTGGTCTCGCGCTCGATGGTCTCGATCTCGCGCTCCACGGCTTCGCGCGCGGACTCCATCTCCTCGTTGATCTTCCGGCGGTCAACGTGCGTGATGACGTAGCTGGCGAAGTAGAGAACCTTCTCCAGCGGCCGGGGACTGATGTCGAGGATGAGCGACAGCGGGCTGGGCACGCCCTTGAGGTACCAGATGTGGCACACGGGAGCCGCCAGCTCGATGTGGCCCATCCGCTCGCGGCGGACCTTGCTGCGCGTCACTTCCACGCCGCAGCGGTCGCAAATGATGCCCTTGAACTTCACCTTCTTATAGCGGCCGCAATGGCATTCCCAGTCCTTGACGGGGCCAAAGATCCGCTCGCAGAACAGGCCGTCCCGCTCCGGCTTGAAGGTCCGGTAGTTGATCGTTTCCGGCTTCTTCACCTCGCCGTACGACCATTGCCGGATCTCCTCCGGAGAGGCGATCCCGATCCGTATTGCTGCAAAGCTGCTAACGTCAGCCATGTTTACTCCTTAGGCGCACTGCCTGCGGATAGTCCGGCGCGTGAGGGCGCCGGATACATCATTCAGACTCCAGCCCCTCGAAGAGGCGCCGGATAGGAAACTGTAGGCTCGGGATAATCCCTTCCGCCGTCAACACGTCGTCCCGGCTCAACACCTGCGGCTCCGCTCCCGCCCGGTGAGCGGTAATGGTCTGCTTTTCGGCGTCCGCCACCCACACGAGACGCACGCCGGCGTCGAGATACCGCTGGACCTTCTGCCGGATCTCCTTCACTGTGTCGTTCTTCGAGCGCACTTCCGCCACGATCGCGGGCGCCGTCAGCAGATAGCCTTCCGGCGAGCGACGTATGGGGAGTTGGTCGCTGCTGCAGAACACGACATCGGCGCCGAACAGGGTTGTAGGCTCCGTGTCGATGACCACCCCTACCTCGCCGCCGGCCACGCGGCCATGCCCTTCCCACTCTCCATGGATCAACAGAACGCCGCTCAGGCGACTTTCCAGGCTTCCGTGAACCTCTCCGGTTGGCGGCATGATCCGCAGCTCTCCATCCCACACTTCGTACATCGCGGGGCCGGTGGGTAGCTGCTCTGGAAGCACCGCAACATCCGCAAGGGTCCACGTGCGTCGTGCGCCCTGCTCTTCAGGTGTCGAACCCGGCTCCGCAACGACGCTCATGTACTCCTCCCGCAGAGTGGACTGGCCGGCGAGCGCGAGCTTCGAATGCCGGAGACGGATGTCCTCGACCTTCGAAGCTCGGCGCTCCCGCCTTGCTGGGTTACTCCGCCGCCGGCTGCTCGTCCGGCGTCAGCGGCATGTGGCCGGTGTCCATGATCCGGCGGATCTGGCGGCGGCGGGCGCCTTCCGCCCCTTCGCCGTAGTCTTCCTCCTGATCCCGCAGGTCCACCGCCTGCCCTTCCCGGTCTTCCACGGTCACCTTGAGGCCGAGCGACTGGAGCTCGTTCACCAGGATGCGGAAGCTCTCCGGGATACCGGGTGCCATGATCGTGTCGCCCTTCACGATGGCCTCGTAGGTCTTCACGCGTCCGAGGACGTCGTCGCTCTTGATCGTGAGGATCTCCTGAAGCGTGTAGGCGGCGCCGTAGGCTTCCAGGGCCCAGACTTCCATCTCTCCGAAGCGCTGACCGCCGAACTGCGCCTTACCGCCCAACGGCTGCTGGGTGACCAGCGAGTAGGGTCCGGTGCTTCGGGCGTGGATCTTGTCGTCCACCAGGTGGGCCAGCTTCAGCATGTAGATGAGGCCCACGGTGACCGGCATGTCGAAGTAATCGCCGGTGCGTCCGTCCCGCAGGCGCATCTTCCCTTCGTTCTCCATGAAGCCGACGCGGGTGTTGACGTTCGTCCGAATCCGCTCCACGATGGCGTCCACTTCCACCGGCCAGAGCGTCTCGGGCGGCGTCGGCTCCTCGCCTTCCTCGGCCGGCTCCGAACCTCCCACGACCAACGGCTCGGCGCCCTCGATAGGGTCCACGCCGACCACGGCGCCGAGGCGGTAGAGATCCGCCGGCTCCATCGCTTCCACCTGCCTGCGAATGTCCGCCAGCACCTCTTCCGGGCTGCCTTCCGCCGTGTCTTCCAGCTCCAGGCCGACTTCCTGGGCGTACTCGTGGAGCTTGTGGCTGCGGAGGCGCGCTCCCAGCTTCTGCATCTCCTCCACGAGGTCTTCTTCCTTACGGCCCTCGAAGATCGGGTTGGCGAAGCTGCCGCCCAGGAACTTGGAAACCAGCCCCTGGTGGGTCTCCATGATCTGGCCGATGTTCATACGCGCCGGCACCCCGAGCGGGTTCAGGACGATGTCCACCGGCGTGCCGTCCGGCAGGAACGGCATGTCCTCTTCGGGGACGATCTTGGAGATGACCCCCTTGTTGCCGTGGCGGCCGGCCATCTTGTCGCCTTCCATCAGCTTGCGCTTCTGGGCGATGTAGACCCGGACCAGCATGTTCACGCCGGCCGGCAGTTCGTCCGCCTGGATCCGCTCCAGCTCTCCGCCGCACTCATACTTGTCGCAGCGCAGGGTGTCCGGCTTCTTGCTGAAGTCGTAGACCGTCTGGCAGCCCTGGCACTGGTACTTGAAGCGGCTGAAGCGCTTGATGTCGATGATCTTGCCCTTTTCACCGTGGGGCAGCCGCAGCGACACGTCGCGGGTTTCTTCCGCCTTCTTGCCGAAGATGGCGATGACCAGCCGTTCTTCCGGCGTCAGCTCGCCCTGCCCCTTCGGGGCGACCTTGCCGACGAGGATGTCTTCCGCCCGGACTTCCGCCCCGATGCGGATGATCCCGTCTTCGTCCAGGTCCTTCAGCGCGTCTTCGCTGACGTTGGGGATGTCGCGGGTGATCTCTTCCGGACCCAGCTTCGTGTCGCGCGCTTCCGTCTCATACTTCTCGATGTGGATCGAGGTGTAGACGTCGTCGCGGACCATCCGCTCGGAAACCAGGATGGCGTCTTCGTAGTTGTAGCCGTTCCAGGTCATGAACGCGACGAACACGTTTTGGCCCAGCGCCAGCTCACCCTGCTGCATACTCGGCCCGTCGGCGATCACGTCGCGCGTTTTCACCCGCTGGCCCTTGCGGACGATCGGCTTCTGCGTAATACAGGTCGCGTTGTTCGACCGGAGCATGTTGAGCAGGCGGTAGACGTCGCGATACGGCTTCCCGTCCTCGTCCCGCTCGCGGGTTTCGATGACGATCCGCTCCGCCGTCACGTAGATCACGCGGCCGTCGCGGCGCGCCAGGACGGCCGAGCCGGAGTCCTGCGCCACCTTATGCTCCACGCCCGTCTTGCAGACCGGAGCCTGCGGGCGGAGCGTGGGGACGGCCTGCCGCTGCATGTTCGAGCCCATCAGCGCGCGGCTGGGGTCGTCGTTCTCTAGGAAGGGGATGAGCGCCGTGGCGGGCGACACGATCTGCATCGGCATCACGTCGATGTAGTCCACTTCCTTCGGCTGGAGCGTCGGGAACGTGCCGTGGCGGCGGCAGACGGTGGGTCCGTCGATGTTGCCGTTCTCATCTACTTTCGTACTGGCCGGGGCCAGGCTGAACCGGTCTTCCTCGTCCGCCGTCAGGTAATCGATCTGCTCGGTCACCTTCCCGTTCACTACCTTGCGGTAGGGGGCCAGGAGGAAGCCGAACTCGTCGATGCGCCCGGAGATGGCCAGCGAGCCAATGAGGCCGATGTTGGGGCCTTCCGGCGTCTCGATCGGGCACACGCGACTGTAATGGCTGTGGTGGACGTCGCGGACTTCCAGCTTGGCGCTCTGGCGGGAAAGCCCGCCGGGTCCCAGCGCGGAGAGGCGGCGCTTGTGCGTCAACTCGGCCAGCGGGTTCGTCTGGTCCATAAACTGCGAGAGCTGCGAGCTGCCGAAGAAGCTCTTGATGCTCGCGCTGATCGGCTTCACCGAGAGGACGACCTGCGGGACCACGTTCTCCGCGTCCGCCGCGGTCATGCGCTCGCGGGCTACCTTCTCCATACGCAGGAAGCCGAGCCGCATCTGGTTCTGCAGCAGCTCGCCCACGGAGCGCACTCGCTTGTTCTCGAGGTGGTCGATGTCGTCGCGGTTGTAGCTGCCGTCCGAGAAGCGGATGATGTACTCCAGGATCGCCAGGATGTCCGCCTGCGTGACGGAGCGGGAGGCCCGGTGGCCGATGCCCAGCTTCGCCATCAGGTCTTCCCGGTCGTCCATCGGCACCGACAGCCCCAGCTTCTTGTTCATCTTGTAGCGGCCCACGCGCGCCAGGTCGTAGCGGCGGGGATCGTAGAAGATGCTGGCCAGGAGGCCGCGGGCGCTCTCCGAGGTGGACGGGTCGCCGGGGCGGATCGTCCGGTAAATGTCCGCCAGCGCGTCGTCCTGGTCCTGGATGTTACCTTCCGCCTCCACCGTGGCCAGAACGTAGGGGTTCGGCTTCAGCAGGGTGATGGACGGCAGGCCCAGCCCTTCGATCTTCCGGGAGTTCTCCTGGTTGATCTTCTGGTAGGCGCGGACGATGACCTTACCGGTCTTCGGATCGACGATCTCTTCGATCGGGTAGCGGTTGTAGAGCTGATCGCGCTGGGGGTTCTCCAACTCTTCGTGCGGCTCCGCGAACAGCTCCAGCAAGTCGGCGTTGGTGCTGAGCGACGGGCGGTGCTTCAGCACTTCGACCGTATCTCCCACGCGCGCGGTCTGGATGCGGGCGAACGCTTCGTCGGTGATCTCGTCGCCGGCTTCCACCAGCACTTCGCCGGTGCCCTTGTCCACCACGTTCGAGGCGGCGACGCGGCCCTGCACGTCAGCCTTCGGCAGCCACTCGTAGCCGAAGTTGGTCGCCTGCTCGAAGGCGCCGAGGGCGCGCAGAAGGGTGGTGAGCGGGAACTTGCGCGTCTGCCCGACGCGCACCCAGAGAACGTTGTTGGCGTCCGACTCGATCTCCAGCCACGCGCCTTCACTGGGGATGAGCGTGGCGGTATAGAGAATCCGGCCGCTGAAGTCGATATTATCGTTGAAGTAGACGCCGGGCGAGCGGGCGAGCTGAGAGACGACGACCCGGTCGACGCCGTTGATGACGAACGTGCCGCGCTCCGTCATAATCGGCAGGTCGCCCAGGTAGACTTCCGTCTCCTGCATGTCGCCGCTGGGGGTGCGGAGGACCACCCGCGCTTTGATCGGCCGCTCGAAGGTGCGGTCACGGTCGCGGCATTCGTCGATGCTGTACTTCTCCTTGTCGAGGTAGTAATCAACCAGCTCCAGGGAGAGCGTCTGGGTGAAGTCCTCGATGGGCGAGAAGTTCTTGAACAGGTCCCGCAGGCCCCGATCTAGGAACCAGTCGAACGACTTCAACTGGATTTCAACCAGGTTGGGGAGCTTACCCAACTCCTGGTGGGAAACGGACTTACGCATAACGGCCTATCTCCTCTGCGAAAGACGGAAGGCGGCGCCGGGAATCCGGGAAAAGGCGTGCGGGGGCGGAAGGCGCCCGCGAATCGGCTTTCGCGTTCTGTGCTGCGGACGGGCGCAAGCAGTGAGTGTAGCAGCCTCGCGCCTCGCGGTCAAGGCCGCGAAGCGTGAAGGCGAAACCAGGACGTAGTAGGAGAGCGAGGTTCAGGAAGGCGGCGGCCTCTGGCTTCTCTATCTACGCTGGCGCAACTAACGGGGGGTGAGCGGTCCCAAGCACAACGGACATCCGGAGGAAGGGGTGGACGAAAACGCTGGTCATGGGTGTAAGGATTCCGTTTCCGCGCGGGCGCTACTCCGTGCGGTCGCTGGGATAAGCGATCGGGGTGAATGGCTGGACCGGCCAGAAATAGTTGGATAAAGTATAAATGCCTCGGGTAATGGGCAGGGCCGGGTTGCACTATTATATCAGGCCGCTCTCGGGAAGCAAGTCCTTAGTGGAAGCGCTGGAGGAATCTTCTGTTGCGATGATTCAGCGCCGCAGACGAGCGATGGTGAAGCAGGCAGTCGCCGTCTGGTTGCGGAGTTATCGGCCAGTCCTCGTGTCAGAGCCAGGGCGCGGACTGCCGTTTGAACAGGACCGACGTCACGGTTGCTCGGAATCCAAGCGGGACGATACGCTGTTCAGGTAATCGACCGGATTGACTATCCTAAGGTCCGGGAACCGCTGTCGGAATTCTTGCCCTTCCTTGTGGTCTAGGTTCATCAGATCCAGAAGGTCCTTGTCGCGCGTGATGAGGTAGCTCGCTCCGGCGGCGATAGCAAGATCCAGGTATGGCTCGTCCTTGGGGTCACGAGGTAACTCGATATGGCGGGGCGGCGCCGGAACGAGGAGGGCTTCGTTGACGAGCGCCTGAAGGAGATCGTCAACTCGCTCGGGGGTGAGGCGCCGCAGCTTCTGGCGTAGTTCGGGGCGGTGCAGCACTTCGGCAACCTCCGCCAGCACGGTGGGGCTCAGCGCCAGCATAAGCCTACCCGTCCGAAAAAGCTCCAAACAAGCGGCCGCCGGTCTTCTGTCACTGACCACTGCTTGCAGCAAGGTGTTGCAGTCGAAGACTACTACAGGAAGAGGATCGGTCACGACGCTCTTGCGGAGTGTTTCTCGGTATAGACTGCGTCACGGGCGGCCTCGATGAGGTTGTCGAGCTCCACCTCCGTCATCCCGGATGCCGCAAACTCCTCCCGGATGGGATGGATGATTTCTTCAAGTGCGGGGACCGCGAGCCCTTTATTGACCAACGATCCTGCGTACTCCGCTGGATCTTGCCCCTGCTTTGCTGCTCGTTCGCGTAGCCGTGCTTCTTGCTCGGAAGTCAACTGGATCGTCAGAGTCATCGCTTCCCCCTTATTGGATCACCTTATTGTAGCGTGCCTGGGGAGGAGACGCGAACGGCACATAAGAGAGGACGAAGCGTGCCAATGACCCGCCAGATCCTGCACGTGGATATGGACGCCTTCTTCGCGGCGGTGGAGCAGCGGGACCAGCCGGAGCTGCGGGGCAAGCCGGTGCTGGTGGCGGGGCCGGTGGAGGGGCGGGGCGTGGTGTCGGCGGCCAGCTACGAGGCGCGGTGCTACGGCTGCGGCAGCGCCATGCCCACCGCGACGGCCCTCCGCCTCTGCCCGCATGCGGTCGTCATCCCGGTGCGGCACGGGCGGTACCGCGAGGCGTCGCGGGAGGTGTTCCGCGTTTTCGACGAGTTCTCCCCGCTGGTGGAGCCGCTTAGTATCGACGAGGCGTTTCTGGATCTCACCGGAACGGACGCGCTGTTCGGCAGCGCGGAAGCGGCGGCCCGGCGGCTGAAGGCGCGGGTGCGGGAAGCGACCGCGCTCACCGCCAGCGTGGGCGTCGCGCCGAACAAGTTCCTCGCCAAGCTCGCCAGCGACCTGCGGAAGCCGGACGGCCTGGTGGTGGTCACACCGGAGACGGTGGAGGCGACGCTGGACCCGCTGCCGGTCGGGCGGCTCTGGGGCGTGGGCGCGGCCACGCTGAAGCGGTTCGAGAGCCTGGGTGTCCAGACCATTGGCGACGTGCGCCGGCTGCCGCTCGACCGCCTCCGGCGGGAGTTCGGCGACCTGGGCGAGCACTTCCACCGGCTATCCCAGGGAGTGGATGACCGTCCCGTCTCTCCGGACCGCGAGGCGAAGAGCATCAGCCACGAAACCACCTTCGCGCGCGACGTGTCCGATCTGGACCACCTGCGGACGGTGACGCTGCATCAGGTGGAAGATGTCGCCTACCGGCTGCGGCGTCTGCAGCGCTATGCCCGCACCGTTACCCTGAAGATCCGTTATCCCGACTTCCGCACCATCACGCGCTCCACCACGCTCTTGGCGCCCACGCAGTTAACGAACGCACTCTGGCGGGCGGCGTCCGAGCTGCTGGACGAGTGGACCGCCGAGCGGGGCGGACCGACGCCGGTCCGGCTCATCGGCGTGGGGGCGGGCAACCTGAGTGGAGAGGACGGCCGCCAGCTTTCCCTCTTCGAGGAGGCCGACGGTCGCCAGCGGAAGCTGGACGCCGCGCTGGACGCTATCCGGGCGCGCTTCGGGCCGGACGCCGTCCGCCGCCGGCTGCCCCCCGAGAAGTAGCCGCCCGCCGCTGGGGATGGCCTGACCATCCCTGTCAGGTGGGCGCGAAGTTGCGTCTTTATGATGGACTGAGAGGCATCTCACAGCTACACGCCGAGGTACGGTTGCCTAAGATGGATTGACGGTCGGAAACCGGGAATTCTGGAGTGAGCCGGGTCGCGGGGCGACCGAACGACCCCGCGTGTCGGATAGCGGACGGGAGTTCCAGAAAGAGCGCCGGGGAGCCGCCGTAAAGGTCCTTCAATGACAACCTGGAAATCGAAGTTTATGGGTGGGATGATCCTGGCCGGGGTCCTTAGCGCGGAGCTGGCGCGGCCGGCGGCGGCGCAGTTCGCCACTCTCGCCCGCCCCCTGGCGCCCGCTCCGGTAGTCGGCGGCCTGAACTACGGCGCCAGCAGCGGTCGGTTCGGTGGCGGCGGCTACTCGGTCTTTCCGCGGCTCGGCGGCGCGCAGTTCGGCTTCGGCGGCCTGGGCTACGGCTCCCCGTTTGTCGGCGCTCCGTATGGCTCGACGATGGTCGTGCCGCTGTCTCCTTACGGGCCGGTGGCCGTCTCGCAGTTTGGCGGGAACACGCAGGTGGACATGGGTTTCCCTTCCCCAAATGGCGTCGCCTGGGTCGGCGTTCAGCCCCAATACTGGCTGAACAACACGGGTCGCGCGGTGCTCGACGCCCCACGGCAGCCCGCGGAGCTTCCAGGTGTTTCGGCCGCGCCCGAACTGTTGGATGCGCCGGAAGTAGAGGAAGCGCAGCAGGCTTCGGTGACCCTGATGATCGAGCCGAAAGAGGCGATTCTCTACCTGAACGGCAAACGGATGGGTACGGCGGGGCAGTTCCTGCCGGAGCAGCGCGCGCTGCGGCTGGCGCCCGGAAAGCACCGCCTGGAGGCGCGCCGCGCCGGCTATGAGACTCTGGCGCTGGAGCTTAATCTGGAGAGCGGCAAGCAGTTGGGGATTGGCCGCCGGCTGCGGCAGTTGCCCGAGGTGCGCGTGAAGAGGGTGCGGTAGGAGACCAGGCCCCGGCCCGGAGGAACCCGGGCCGGGGCCGTATGGGCAGAGGGAGAGCGAGCTATGGCGCAGCCAGCCGTTGAACCAAGGAGCTTCCAGCGCGGCGCGTGCCTGGGGTCCGACGGGGTCTATTACCCGGCGGAGTATGCACCAGAGGAGTATGAAGAGGAAAACCGCGTGCCCCTTAGTGACCTGGCGGTAGGTCTGATCGCTTACCTGTACTTCGCGCTCCGCCGGATGTTCCAGGATTCTCCGAATGTAAAAGTGGGCGCGGACCAGTTCATCTACTGGATCCCGGGCAACCCGCGACTCCGGATCGCGCCGGATGTCTACGTCATCCATGGCGTGCCGCGCGAACCGCCCCGCAGCGTGATCCGCACCTGGGAGGAGAACACGCCTAGCCTGGTGGTGGAGATCTCTTCCAAACTCAGTCGCGCCGAGGACCGTGGCCACAAGTTCCAGATCTACCAGGACGTCCTCTGCTGTCTGGAGTATCTGATCTACGACGCCGACACCGGCGAGCTGCTGCTCTACCGGCTGGAGGAAGGTCGCTACGCGCTCCAGGAGCCGGACGCGCAGGGTAGATTCTACAGCCAGGCCGTAGACGCCTGGTTCGGGCCCGATCCGGAGACGCTGGTCCGCCTCTACCAGTCCGATCTCACGCCAGTCATCCATTACGACGAGTTCGACGCGGAGCAGAAACTACTTCGAGATCGCCTGGAAGAGGCGTGGCGACGTGCCGAAGACGAGGGGCGTCGAGCCGAAGAGGCGTGGCGACAGGCCGAAGACGAGCGCCAACGAGCCGAGGCGATGGCGCTGGAGAACGAGCGACTGCGCGCGGAAATCGAGCGGCTGCGCGGCGGTTAGCTTCCATCATCCACATAGGACGCTCCGCCGGTCCCGGCGAACCACGCTGAAAAGCGTGGCACACCTTAGGGATGTGGAGCAGCGATGAATCGACGATCTTTCCTCCAGGCGGGCGTGCTCGCCGCCGGCGCGCTCCGTCCGGCGGCCCCTGCCGCCGCCCAACCGCAGGCCGCTCCGCTGCGAAACCGGATCTGCCTCTTCACCGACCACCTGGACGACTCCGGGTTCACCTACGCGGAAGTCGCCGCCCACCTGGCGCAACTGGGAATCTCCGGCCCCGATCTCACGGTTCGCTCCGGCGGGCTTGTGCCGCCGGAGCGCGCGTCGGAAGAGCTGCCGAAGGCAGTCGCGGCCTTCCGTGAGCGGGGGCTCGCCGTCCCCATGCTCACCACCCATCTCACGGCGGCGAGCGATCCGGCGGCGCGGGCCATCCTGGCGGCGATGCGGACGCTGGGCATCCGTCACTACAAGCTCGGCTACTACCACTACGATGACCCGGCCCGCTGGCGAACACGGCTGGAAGCAGTGCGCCGGGAAGTGGAAGGCCTCGTCCGTCTGGGCCGGGAGTTCGGCGTCACGGCGGGGCTGCACAACCACGCGGGCGCTTCGGTGGGCGGGGCCATCTGGGACGGCTGGGAACTTCTGCAGCCGCTCGACGCCCAGGGCGTCGGTTTCTACTACGATCCCGCGCAGGCCACCATCGAAGGGGGCAACCACGGCTGGAAGCTGGGCTTCCACCGGGTTTCCGAGCGCCTGAAGATGGTGGCTATCAAGGACTTCGTCTGGGAGAAGACCGGCGGGGAGTGGCGGACGCGCTGGGTTCCGCTCGGCGAGGGGATGGTCCGCTGGCCGGAGTTCTTCCGCATGCTGGCGCAGGTCCCCTTCGACGGACCGCTCTCGCTGCATATCGAGTATGATCCGGGCGGCGCGACGAAGGCGGCGCGATTGGAGAACAGCCTGGCGGCGGCGACCCGCGACCTCAAGTTCCTGCGTGGCCAGATCGATGCGGCGTTCCCCAAAGGCTAACGAGCTTATGCCGAACTGGCTGGAGCGAGGGCGTCTCGCGGGCAGGTGACGGCTGATCCGCCGCGCAAACTGGAGCCGGGCGCGCCGAGCGCCGCACGTCTTCACTGCTGAGGAGAGCCGTTTCGCTATGTATATGAACCTGACGCCGGGCGCCGTCGGCATCAAGTGTGGCTGGATCGAAGGGTTGGACCTGGCTAAAGAAGCCGGGTTCGGGGGCGCGGACCTGAACCTGGGCGAGGCGCAGAAGCTGGCCGCCGAGCAGGGCGCAGAGGCCGTGCAGGCGCTCTACGCGGAGCGTGGTTTGCAGATCGGCGGCTGGAGCTTCCCGGTGAACTGGCGCGGCACAGACGCCGAGTTCTTCGAGAGCCTGGGCCAGTTGCCGGCCCAGGCGAAGCTCGCCGCCGACGTCGGCTGCTTCCGGACGATGACCTGGATGCTCGGGTGGAGCGACGACCTGCCGCGTCAGGAGCACTTCGACCGGGTGAGCCGCCGCTTCCGCCTCTCCGCCGAGATCCTGAAGGACTACGGTCATCGCCTGGGCCTGGAGTTCATCGGTCCGCGCACCAGCCGCGCGCCGTACAAGTACGGCTTCATCTACACGATGGACGGCATGCTGGCCCTCTGCTGCGCCATCGGCACGGGCAACGTCGGCCTGCTCTTCGATGTGTGGCACTGGTACACGGCCCAGAGCACCCTGGATGATGTCCGCAAGCTCACGTCCGAAGACGTGGTGTACGTCCACATCAACGACGCCCCCGCCGGGATCGACGTTCTGGACCAACTCGATAACCAGCGCTGCCTCCCCGGAGAGACGGGCGTGATCCCGAACGGCGAGCTGCTCCGCATCCTGCACGAGATCGGCTACGACGGCCCCGTGACGGTGGAGCCGTTCAACCAGCGGCTGCGGGAAGTCGCCGAGCGCAGTCCCATTGAGGCTGCCCGGATGACGAAGGCCAGCCTGGACAAAGTCTTCGCCGCCGCCAACCTGTAGCTCAGGATGACATAGAACGCGGATGAGGCGGATGAGGCGGATGAGGCGGATGAGGCGGATGAGGCGGATACGCGCGGATCAGAACGATTCTTTGGATGGGATGAACGGGATGGATGGGATAGGAGAGGGCCAGGTGGTCGGCCCCCGCCCACGTGCTTGATCGAACTCCTCCCCATCCTCGCAATCCTGTTAATCCCGTCTTAATCAATCCCCTCATCCGCGAAGATCCGTTCGATCCGTGTCATCCGCGTTCGATGTATGGAGGTTTTGCATGTCGAGTGAATACCCGCCGCGGATCGGCGTGCTTACCGGGGGCGGCGACGCGCCGGGCCTCAACGCCGTGATCCGCGGCGTGGTGAAGGCGGCGGCGCAGCTAGGTTGGGAAGTCCTGGGGTTCGAGCGCGGTTTCGAGGGACTGCTGCCGCCCGCCTCGTTCCGCGTGCTCAATAATGAGAACACCAAGGGCATCCTGCATCTGGGCGGGACGATCCTGGGGACGGTGAACCGAGGGCGCTTTACTGTAAAAGTGGGGGCGGGGAAGACACGGAAGTGCGATCCCAACGTCCTGGCGACCGCCCGCGCCACCGTCGAGTCGCTGGGCCTCATCGGCCTCGTGTGCATCGGCGGGGACGGCAGCCTCACCATCGCCCAGCAGCTCTTCGACGCCGGCGTTCCCCTCGTGGGGGTTCCGAAGACCATCGACAACGACCTCGAATGTACGGTGGTCACCTTCGGCTTCGACACCGCCGTCGCTTTCGCCACCGAGGCGCTGGACCGGCTCCACACCACGGCTGCTTCCCACGAGCGCGTGATGGTAATGGAGGTGATGGGCCGGCATGCCGGCTGGATCGCCGCCCATTCCGGCATCGCGGGGGGCGCGGATGTCATCCTCATTCCGGAGATCCCGTGGACCTTCGAGCCGATTGTCCGGAAAATCCGCCAGCGGGAAGCTCTCGGGCGTCCCTTCGCGCTGGTGGTGGTGGCGGAGGGCGCCCGCTGGCCGGACGGCGCGCTGGTGGCGCGAGCGACGGGCGCGGGACGCGTGGGGGAGGTGCGCCTGGGAGGCGTGGGGCAGCGCGTGGCGGAAGAGATCGAGCGGCAGAGCGGCCGTGAGAGCCGCTGCGTCGTCCTCGGTCACCTCCAGCGCGGCGGCCCGCCCACCACCTTCGACCGCCTCCTGGCCACCCGCTTCGGCGTGAACGCCGTCCGTCTCATTGCGGAAGGCCAGTTTGGATACATGGTCTCGCACCAGCCGCCGGAGACGGTGGGCGTGCCCATCTGCGACGCCATCCACCGCCTGCGGACGATCCAGCCGGAAAGCGACCTGGTCCGCACGGCCCAAGCGCTCGGCATCAGCCTGGGCAACGAGCGGGAGTAGGGGTGTATGGGTGAGGGTTGTGTGAGTGTATGGGTGAGCTGAATGGGGCTTGCTTTCCTGCACGGGAGCATTCGGCAGAACTTCGAGCAAATGAACCACTCACACACCCAAACAACCCTCACCCACACACCCTACGGGTCCTTCTCCGGCTGGCCGAACGAGCGGACGGTCTGGTGCTTGCCGATGATGGCCTTCGCGCGTCGAGCCATGCTCGCGGCTTCCTCTTTCTTGCCCCAGTCGTTCAGCAGCGCCGCATAGTTGCGCATGGTCCGCCCCATCTGCGGGCTCTCGGGACCGAACAGCTTCTCGCGCGTGCGGATGACCCGCTGGTAAAGGGCGCCGGCCTCCGCGTACTGCTTCCGCGCCCGCAGGATCTGCGCCAGGTTCGAGAGGCTGCGAGCCACGTCCCGGTGCTCCGGCCCGAGCGCCTTCTCCAGGATCGCCACTGCTCGTCGTGAGTAAGGCTCCCCCTCTTGCGGCTTGTCCCATTCGAAGTAGAGGATCGCCAGGCTGTTCAACACGGCGCCTACCTCGGGGTGCTCCGGCCCCAGCGCTTTCTCACGGATCGCCAGGGCCTCCCGGTAAAGTTCCGCTGCGGGTCCGCGCCGCTCTTGCAGCTTCAGGGACTCCGCGAGACTCACCAGATCTGTGGCCGCTTCCGCGCTCTGGGCGCCGTGCTCTTTCCGGGAGATAGCCAGAGCGCGGCGATAGAGCGGCTCGGCTTTGGCGGCTTCGCCTTGCGTCAGATACGACTCCCCCAGGTTTCGCAGCACGACGCCGACATCCCGGTGCTCCGGTCCCCGGGCCTTTTCCCAGACTTCCAGCGAGCGCAGGTAGCTCCGGTCCGCCTGTTTATAGCGGCGCAGACCTGTGTACGCCAGGCCCAGACTGTTGAGGCTCTGCGCCAGCCGCGGGTCGGAGGCGGCGAACTGCTCGGCGTACTGCACGGCGGCGGTGAGGTGCTTCTCCGCCTGTTCGTAGTCCCCCTTCTCGTAGGCGGCGGCCGCGGCGTCGGTGTGGACCTGCCAGTGCGACCGCTGCTCGCATCCGGTCACGCAGATGCAGAGAAGGCACAGAGCGAGGCACAGGGGCCAGGCGCTGGATAGACGGAAGACGAACGGCGAGACTACTCGGCGGATCATTGTGGGGCGGGGCTCCTTGTTTTTCATGGTATCACCGGCCTGCGGAACGCTCCGTGACGCCGCTTCCTTCAAACGACTCTCCCCCTTCAGACGGGCTCCTGGTAGAAAGGCCGTCCTTGTGGATCGATGGCCTGGATTAGCACGCGCCGGCCCGCCCACTTGCGGCGGGCCGGCGCCACACCAGGAGGAGAGCCGAGATGAATTCCGAGCCGCATCAGAGTCCCCTGTCCGTTCGGACGCTCCCGATCGCCGCAGGAGCCAACCAGTCTGCCGCAATCGACCTGTATTACCACTCGCTGCTGGCGGTGGTTATGCCGGCGGCCTGGACCGCCGCCGACCTGACTTTTCAGGCCAGCGCCGATGGCGCGACGTTCTTCAATCTCTATACGAGCGGCGGGGCGGAGTACACCATGAAGGTGGACGCCTCCCGGTACGTTGCGCTGGACCCCACCGACTTCGTGGGCGTCCGCTTCCTCAAGGTTCGCTCCGGCTCCGCCTCCGCGCCGATCAACCAGGCCGCCGAGCGGACGCTGACCCTGGTGGGGAGGCCCCTGTAGTGGGAAGCCTGATCACTCTGCTTCGCCGGGACGGCTTCTCGCCCGCCGACGCGCCCGGCCTCCAGCTCTGGCTGCGCGCCGACGCCGGGGTGACGACGGACGGCGCCGCGCAGTTCACGGCGGCCAGCAACCGGTATCTAAGCTCGCCCGACACCGCCAGCCTGTCCACTGGAGACGTGGACTATGCTTTCGCTCTCTGGGTCTACCTGGACACCAAGACGGCGGAGCAATACATCGTCTCCAAGTACGACGGCGGCGCCTCAGGCGCGGAGTACAACCTCCGGTATGGCCCAGGTCCAGACCGGTTTCTCTTTACCGTTCTGGACGGGGCCGCCGGCGCGGTGGGAAACGTGAGCGCGGGAAACCTGGGATCACCGGCCGCCGGCGTCTGGTACTTCATTGTCTGCTGGCACTCGGCCACCCTGAACCAGGTGGGAATCCAGGTGAACAATGGCGTGGCGAATACGGTCGCCACCACGGGGCCGGCGGGCGACAGCGCCAGCACGTTCCGGGTGGGGACGGTGCTGCCGGCGATCGCATCCCCGTTGAACGGGCGCGTCGACTCGCTCGCGTTCTTCAAGAACACGATCCTGTCGGCAGGGGAGCGGACGGCGCTATTCAACGGCGGCGCCGGCCGGACCTACTCGAGCCTGACATCCGCTGAGAAGACGAATCTGGTCTCCTGGTGGGACCTGGACGAGTTGTCCGGCACGCGCTACGACAGCCACGGGGGCCAGCACCTCACCGCGCACAACGGCGTCACCACGGCTACGGGTATCGCGTCCGGTGCGGCTACTGACGGCGACCCGGTGAAGCAGTGGGCCGACCAGAGCGGAGCGGGCCGCCACGCGGTCCAGGCGACGGCCAGCAAGAAGCCGACCTACCAGGCGGCCGGTCTTCTGGGCCGCCCGGCTCTGCGCTTCGACAGCGTGGACGACTTCCTGTCCTGTGGGGACGTGACGTTCCTGGACGGGCTGAGCGCCTTCACTCTCTTCGCCGTCTCGCGGACCGCCGTCGCCGCCGACCAGTCGATCGTCGCCAAGCAGTACGGCGG
>Ga0216301_1000123_pt1 | contig 21530 bp, 20 predicted proteins | sample 4hB_Boncat_minus_FD_156203 | JGI IMG/M metagenome (GOLD analysis project Ga0216301, IMG submission 156203) | Terrestrial sediment cell enrichment communities for BONCAT metagenomics from Utah, United States - 4hB_Boncat_minus | ecosystem: Environmental > Terrestrial > Deep subsurface > Rock...
CCGTAGGTGGGCGAAAATCGGGTTCACGAAGTTCACGTTCGCCTGTTGCGAGCGAGTTTCGAATGCAGCGGCGCGCGTTTGCGCCTGTCAAAGAGCCGATTCGGCCAGTGTGGCAGGCGAATTCCTACATTGGAACATAGAAAGAACGAACCGGCGTTCGTTTCCGCTGAACTACAGAGAAAAAGGTGGATGCCGGATCAAGTCCGGCATGACGGGTCTGGAATGGATCGTTGCCGTCGCTCCGGCCGGCCGCGGGCGCCGAGCGGGTGACGGTCTCACCCGCACCAACCTCCCCCATCGACGGGGAGGCTTTATTCGGCGGCTTCGGGAAGGTCGGGTTCGCTTAACCTCGTCAGCGCGAGCGGCGCCACGTCGCCGGCGCTCGCAAGAGCTTCCACGGCCGGCACGTCATCCAGATCGCGTGCACCCGTCTCGATATTGAGATCACGAAACTTCCGTCCGCTCGACACCAGCCTGCTGTTGAATGAGTTGGTGAACGTGTTGAAGTTCGTCACGGCGCTATTGAGTCCGGTGCCCACTTTGCGCAGATCCTCACTCACCTTGGCGAGCCGATCGTAGAGCTCCTTGCCCAGCAACGCGATATCTCGGGCGTTCTTGGCGAGCGCCTCCTGCTGCCAGACGGACGCGATCGAGCGGGCGATTGCGATCAGGTTCGTTGGCGTCGCCAGCAGGATCTTCTTGTCGAAGGCAAAGTCCCAGAGCGTTGGATCATGCTCCAGGGCAGCGGACAGGAAATGCTCCCCCGGTACGAACATGATGACGTAGTCAGGGCTGTTGCCGAACTGCGTCTGATAGGCCTTGTTGCCGAGCGAGTTCACGTGCGCGCGCATCGCCGCAGCGTGGGCGGCGAGCCCGATCTGCCGCTCCGCTTCATCTACCGCTCCAAAAGCGTCCTGGTAGGCGTTTAGCGACACCTTGGCATCGATGATCAACGTCCTGCCGCCGGGAATGCGGATCACTACGTCGGGGCGTAGCCGTCCGTCCTCGCTCGCAACGCTGACCTCAGTCTGGAAGTCGCAGTTTTCAGTCAAACCGCAGGTTTCTAGAACGTTCTTGAGCTGTTGCTCGCCCCAGCGGCCACGGGATTTAGGTGCATTGCGGAGCGAGTTGACGAGCTTGGCTGCCTCCGAGCTGACCTTTTCCTGCCCCACGCGCATCGACTCGATCAGCCCGACGAGATTGCCGAAGGCGTCGCGGCGCTCGGCCTCGACCCTGGCGACGCCTTCCTCATAACGTTGCAGCCGGTCGGTGACTGGCTGGAGAAGCGCTTTGAGGCCTTGGCCGGCAATTTCCTCCGCCTGCTTGAAGCGGGCGTCGGCGCGTTCGAGGAAGTTCTTCTGCGCTTCGCCGAGGAGCTTTCCGCCGATCTCGCTGAACTGGGCCGTCAACGCCTCGCGCGCGGTGCGAAGCTCCTGGAGACGGATCTCGAAGGCCTTCTCCTTTTCCTCCTGGGCCGAGGAGAGGCGCGCGCACTCGCTTCGCGCATCGCCGCATTCGCGCCTTATCTCCTCGAGCTGGGCCTGGAGCGTCGGCACCTGCTTGGCGCGCTCCTCCGCCGCCGCGAGCTCCTGGATCGCCCGGCGGAAATCGTCGAGCCGCTCGTCCCTCTCCTTCCTGAAGGCGGCGGCCTGTCGGCTCCCGAGATACCAGCCGAGCGCGAGCGCCGCCGGAACCAGCAGGAGTGCGACGATGAGCGGCAGCGAGTCCATAACGGCTCCCCTATGGAACGAAGCGCGAACCTAAAGCAGCCGGGGTCCGCGCTCAAGGGCTTAGCGGAACTCCATCCACAGAAAATCCGTTCGCTTCAAAACGGAGGCGCTCCATGTCGATCGCGAAGATGATTTCAGCCCATCCCGGCGTGGCCGGCGATGTGAACGAGCCGCTGGCGCTGGCCGTACGGCATGCCCTGTTCTGCTCGGCAATCTGCACGAGCTGCGCCGATGCATGCCTCGCCGAAAACATGGTGGAGGAGATGCGCCAGTGCATCCGCGCCTGCCTCGACTGCGCGGACGTGTGCGAGGCGACGGCGCGGGTGGCGACCCGGCGCACGGGAAGCAACGAGATCGTGCTGTGCGAGACGCTTCAGCTGTGCGTCACCGCCTGCGACGTCTGCGCGGAGGAATGCGCACGCCACCACCATGAGCATTGCCGGATCTGCGCCGAGATGTGCCGCGAATCCGCGCGCGACTGCCGGGCGGCGCTGGAGGCGATGTAGCTAGAGGATCGCGGCCTTTTCGCGCTCGCGCTTGGCCTTGACGACTTTCTTGACGATCATGTCGCGCTTCAGGCGCGAGAGATAGTCGATGAAGAGGACGCCGTCGAGGTGATCGACCTCGTGCTGGAGGCAGACCGACATGAGCCCGCCGAACTCGCCTTCCTGCACTCTTCCCTCTTCGTCCAGCCAGCGGGCGCGGACGATGTCGGGGCGCTCGACCTCGGCATATTGCTCGGGGATCGACAGGCACCCTTCATTGTAGGTCTTGCGCGCGTCGGAACGCTGGACGATCTCGGGATTGATGAAGACGTACGGCCGGCGGACCGACTCGCTTTCTTCGTCCTCGGGATTCTCCGGCTCCTGAAGGTCGATGACGAGGAGCCGCCGGGGGACGGCGACCTGGACGGCGGCAAGGCCAATTCCGGGCGCGGCATACATGGTGTCGAACATGTCGCGAATCAGCCGCTTCAGATCGTCGTCCAAACGTTCGACCGCGGCCGACTGGACGCGGAGGAGCGGGTCCGGAATTTCTATGATCGGCATCAGGGGCATTGGCGCGAGCTAGGTTGGGGCCGCTGCGGCGTCAAGCTTAAGCCCTCTCCCGCTCCCGGGAGAGGGGCTATGCCACCGGCCTTCGCGCCCTGAGCGCCTGGGCGAGTGTGCCTTCGTCGAGATAGTCGAGCTCGCCGCCGACGGGGAGGCCGTGGGCGAGCTGGGTGATGCGGACGGGATAGGTATCGAGCCGTTCGGCGAGGTAGTGGGCTGTGGTCTGGCCCTCGAGCGTCGCGTTCATTGCCAGGACGACCTCGTCGATTCCGCCTTTGGAAACGCGCCCGATCAGCTTGTCGATGCTGAGGTTCTCCGGCCGGACGCCTTCGAGTGCGGAGAGCCGGCCGCCGAGGACGTGGAAGCTTCCCGGGAAGAGGCGGGAGCGGTCGAGCGCCCAGAGATCGGAAACTTCCTCGACGACGCAAAGGAGGCGCGCGTCGCGGCGCGGATCGGCGCAGATCGAGCAGGGATCGACGGTGTCGACATTGCCGCAGACGCTGCAGACCGAGAGCCGCTCGTTCACCCGCTCCAGCGCGCGAAGCAGCGGCGCCATCGACGTTTCACGTTTTTTCAGCAGATGAAGCACTGCACGCCGGGCCGACCGGGGCCCGAGCCCGGGTAGCCGCGCCAGCGCCTGCGTCAGCGCATCGATTTCGGGAGAGGCCATTGCGGCTAGGTAGCGGGGGCTGGCGGGCCAAGCAAATCCTCGGCTAGGGCTTGGCCATGCGCCTCGCCTTCATGGGAACTCCGGACTTTGCAGTGCCGACGCTCGATGCCGTGCTGGCGGCGGGGCATGAAGTCGTCGCGCTCTATTCGCAGCCGCCGCGACCGGCGGGGCGCGGCAAGGGGCTGAAGCCTTCGCCGGTGCACCAAAGGGCGGCCTCGCTGGGGATCGAGGTCAGGACCCCGCTCACCCTTCGCGACCCAGAGGAACAGCAGGCGTTCGCTGCGCTCGGCGTCGATGCGGCGGTGGTGGCGGCCTACGGCCTCATCCTTCCGCAGCCGGTGCTGGCGGCGCCGCTTTTCGGCTGCCTCAACGTCCATGCCTCAATCCTCCCGCGCTGGCGGGGCGCGGCGCCGATCCAGCGGGCGATCCTCGCTGGCGACGAGCGCACCGGCGTCACGATCATGGGAATGGAGCGCGGGCTCGACACCGGGCCGATGTTCGCGGTTCGGGAGACAGACATCGGGCGGAAGACGGCGGGCGAGCTGACGGAGGAGCTTGCCGCTATGGGCGCGGCGCTGATGGCGGAAGTGCTGGAGCGCCTTCCGGAGCTGAGGCCGACGCCGCAGCCGGAAGAAGGCGTGAGCTACGCGCCCAAGACTGAGAAACAGGAGGCGCGGCTCGATTTCGGCCGCTCGGCTGCGGAGGTCGAGCGGCAGGTGCGGGCGTTCAACCCGGCCCCGGGTGCATTTTTCGAGCTGGCCGGTGAGCGGATCAGGGTGCTGGCGGCGGAGGTTGCGGGGCTGGCGGGGCCCCCCGGGGCAGTGCTCGACGAGCGGCTGACGATCGCTTGCGGTACGGGCGCGATCCTCCCGACCCTCGTCCAGCGCGCGGGGCGCGGCGTCATGACGTCATCGGAGCTGCTCCGCGGCTTCCCGATCCCCGTGGGGACTAAGCTCGGGTGACCCGCTTCCGCCTCACCGTCGAATTTGACGGGCGGCCGTTCATGGGCTGGCAGCGCCAGGCGCACGGGCCCTCGGTCCAGCAGGCGATCGAGGAGGCGGTGCACGCGATCACGGGCGAGACGGCGACGCTCCACGGCGCCGGCCGGACCGATGCGGGGGTGCATGCGCTGGCGATGGCGGCGCATGTCGACATCGAGCGGCCGATCACGCCTTTTCGCCTCGCCGACGGCCTCAACGCCAAATTGAGGCCGCTGCCGGTGGCGATCCTCGCCGTCGAGGAGGTGCCGGGCGACTGGCACGCGCGGTTCAGCTGCATCGGGCGGCGCTACATCTACCGGATTCAGAACCGGCGGGCGCCGCTGGCCCTCGATGCGGGCCGCGCCTGGCGGGTACCGGTGGTGCTCCATGCCGATGCGATGGACCATGCGGCGCGGATCCTGGTCGGGCGGCACGATTTCACGACTTTCCGATCGGCCCACTGCCAGGCAGAGAGCCCGGTGAAGACTTTGGACCTCATCCGGGTGCGGCGGTTTGGGACTCTGATTGAGATCGAGGCGGCGGCGCGGTCCTTCCTCCATCATCAGGTGCGATCGATGGTCGGATGTCTGGAGCTGGTGGGGCGAGGCAAATGGAGCGAGCGGGACCTGAAGGCGGCGCTTGAGGCGCGGCACCGGGCGGCGCTCGGCTTCAACGCGCCGCCGGACGGCCTCTATTTCGCCGAGGCGGTGTACGAGCACGAAGCGGAGCCGTGGCGGCTCCCCTAAGGGGCGCCTGCTGCCTGGTCAGCGAGAGCTTGGGGTGGGCCGAGGGCGACGAGGAAGCGTTCAATGGCTGGGCGCGGGCTCACCGCCTCGGCAGGCGATTCCGCCGAGACGACGACCGCGGCCGCGCGGGTCGGGCCGCCGAGAAGGCGCGTCTTCATCGTCTCGAGCTTCACCGCGAGTTCGCTGCCGGTGACGATGCCGCCGACTCGGTAGAAGGTCGCCACTTCGCGTGTCGTGCCATGGGAGGCGATGCGGTCGAGGCGGCTTCCTTGCGGGCCCTCCCCGCTCCCCGTCCAGGCCCAGCGGCCATCGGGGCCGATGGCGCCCTGGCCGAAGCCGACCAGCTCGCGTCCGTCCTCCTGACGAGCGTAGACGGCGACTGCGAGATCGATCTCTTCTCCAGCGGAGTTTCGGTAGCGGGCGATGCGGAAGAGGTCCGCGTTCGCGTAGTGCGGGCGCCAGGGGAGCCGGCTGCGCGCCTCCACCTTCTGCCAGCCGGGCACGTTCGGAAGCGTGTAGCCGGAGGGCACAGGCTGAGCGGCCGAAGTCGCCGCGGCGGACCAGGCGAGCGGGAGCGCCGCAATGGCGACGGCGGCGGCCGCGACGAAGGCGATAGGCGAAGAGACGGTCGCGACCGGCTGCAGCGCCGAAGCGTCGAGCCACGGGTCCCCGGGCTTCCGGTCGAAGAAGCGCCGGCCGACCGCCATCACCAACGCCATGGCGACTCCGAAGAATATCCAGCCGAACAGGATGTGGTCGTCGCTGGCGGCGAACTCGATGCCGGTGACCTCGTCGATGTAGATGACCGCAAAGGCGCGGACGCCGTTTGCCAGAATTGGAAGCACGACCACGGCGGCCATGAACAGGATGCGACGGCGCCAGGAGCGGAAGCAGACGTTGGCGGCGAGCGCGCCGAGAGCGGTCATCGCGACCAGAAACTGGATTCCGGAACAGGCCTCGGCAACCTCGAAATAGCCGGTCGGCGTGGTGATGAAGATGCCTTCGAGGTGCGCGGGAACGCCGGCGAGGCCGAGCAGCGCCGTGCCCATCTGCGCAGTGGCCGTCTGGAGCGGCGGGACGAGCTGGTCACCGACGGGCACCAGGAAGAAAGCGTAGAAGATCGGAAAGGCGATCGCGAGCGACACCGACTTGCCGAGGCAGGCGATGACGGCGCCCTGGAGCATAACCACCAGCCCCGCATGCCGTGCGAGCGCGACGCTGCCTGCATAGCCGGCGAGCCACGCGAGCGCACCCAGAGCGACGATTGCGAGGCCGGGCATCCACGCCGCCGGGGTCATCGGGCGGAGCTCGGGAAGGCGCTGCCAGACGAGCCAGGCGATCAGCGGGAGGATGAGCGCGCAATGGTTGAATGTCGCGGTGTCGAGCCAGACGCCGACCAGGCTTGCGACGTCCCGGGCGAAGAGGATGAGGATCGCGGTCGCGGCGAGGCCGAGCGCCAGGAGGTGCGTCCGCCAGCGCGGGAGCGCCAGCGGCTCCGCCTTTCGGATCGGGAGAACCGCAGTCACGCCGCCGCTTTCCGCTCGGCTGCGCCGAGGAGCTCCGCCAGAGGCGTGAGCCGCGCTTCCCAGCGATAGCCGGTTTCGACCCGCTGCCGCGCTGCCTGCCCCATAGCCTGCGCTGCTGACGGGTCCGCGAGGAGACGAAGAACGGCGGACGCCTCTTCCTGGGGTCCGTCAGCGACGAGGAGGTCCCTCCCCGGCTCCGCGTCGATCCCTTCGAAAGCGGCCGGCGAAGCGACGACGGGACGGGCCATCGCCATCGCTTCCAAGACCTTGTTCTGGATGCCGCGGGCGATGCGCAGCGGCGCCACCACCACGTCGGCGACAGCGAGCCAGGACCGGACGTCCGGTACCGAGCCGGTGACGACCACCCCTTCCCGCTCCGCCAGCCGGCGAACGGCCGGCGCCGGATTGCGGCCGACGATCACGAAGCGCGCCTGAGGTGCGCCGACGCGGACGATCGGCAGGGTTCGCTCGGCAAATGCGATTACCGCCTCGACGTTCGGGCGGTAGTCCATCTGCCCGGTAAAGACGATCATCGGCCCGGCTGAAGGCTCGCGGGGAAAATACGCGTCAGGGTCGTAATAGTCGAGATCGATGCCGTTGGAGATGGCGCGGACATTGGCTTCAGGCGCGTGCGTCCGGAACAGCCCAGCTTCAGCCTCGCTGACGAACAGGCTCGTGTCGGCGCGGGCGGCGGTCTCTCGCTCGTAAGCGAACAAGGTGCGCGCCTCGCGGGCGTGGACCCAGCGCAGCGGCCCGGCGCCGGCATAGTCGCCGAACTTCGCGGAATCCATGTCGACGAAATCCATGACGAACAGCTGGCGGCAAGGCGCCGGCACGAACTGCGCCATCTGCCCGGAAAACGCATAGACGGCGCCGACCTCGGGCTGCGCGAGAATGTGCCGCGCGAATGACGCCATGCCTTCGCTCGCGAACATTGCGAGCGAGATCGGCTTTCCGAGCGCAAGTGCCTCAGCGGCGGCGAAGAGCTTTGCTTTCCGCCGCACCTCGACATGAGCTTCGCCGAGGCTTCCGCCCATTGCGGCGCGGAGGGCGCCCAGATGCGCCGCGTCGGCCTCGTCGTCGGCGAAACAGGCGAGATGCACTCGCCCCAGCGTTCCGAGATGCTTCAGCACATTCCAAGAGCGGATCTTGTCCCCCCGATCCGGGGGATAAGGGATTCGGTGGGCAAGGAAGAGAATCTCGGGCATCAGCCAAGACCCCTCGCCACAAACGGCCCGGCGCGGTTGGCGAGCCAGAGCGGGAGCTTCTTCCATACGGCCACCTGGAGCCGGTATTTGCGGCTGAGCGGATTGGTCTCGCGGTTCGCGCCCTTAAAGGAATAGACGAGCGGCTGCGGCTCGAAGCCCCAGTTTTTCTTGAAGGCATAGGCGCCGGTGCCGAGCTTGGAGCGGCCGAAGTCGAAGCGCGTGCAGCCACGAGCCGAGGCGTGCCGCATCAGCTCGAAATACATATGGTCGTTGGCCCTGAAAGGGCGCGCGGCGGCCGTCCCTCCGCCCCAATAAGGGTAGACGGTGCCTCCGAAGTAGAAGCTCAGCACGCTAGCGAGGGGCGCACCGTCCTTCCAGACGGTGAGGATGTCGGCGTCGCCGCCGAATAAGTCCAGCATCGCGTCGAACAAAGCGCGCGGGAAGACAGGCGTGCCGAGATTGCGGACGCTTTCGGAATAGACGCGGTAATGGGCGTCGCGGTCGCTTGCGCCGGCGCCGACGGTGACCTCGAGGCCGAGCCCCAGCGCGCGGCGCACTTCGGCGCGCTGCTTCCTCGGGATCGCCTTCAGGATGGCTTCGTCGCCGGCAGGAAGATCGCGGGCGAAGCCGGCATAAACGCCGTCCTTCCGCTGCCAGCCTAGCGGAACCTGCCCCCCGCGAAGCTCGACCGAGGGGCAGCGGGTCCGCTCGGCGAGCGACCAGGCGGCCGTCGCCAGCGCTTCGGCGGCCTCATCAGAAGTGGCGACAATGCCGCCGCCGACGCCGAAGCCGGTGGAAACGAGCACAGAACCGAACAGCGCCGAACGGACTTCGCTGAGCGGCAACAATCCGGCGAGGCTTCCGCCCGCCGCCTCGGCGACGAGATAGTGGCTCTTGTGGCCGCAGCCTTGCTCGACCGCGGCGCTCCACTGGGGGCGGTGGAAGAGATCGCCGTGCGAGGCGGCGAAAGCGTTGATCCGCGACCGCTCTTGAGGGTCGCGAAGATCGGCGGCGCGGACCGACAGCCCGGCGACCGGAGCGAAGGCGTTCACGACAGCCTCGCCCGTTCGACGGCAACGACCTCGTCGGTTCGGCCCCAGCGATGCTTGGTGAACAGTTTCAGGAGCTTGGGCTCCATCCCTGAAAGATTACTGTAATGGCGCAGCCGCGATTTCAGCGGCGCTTTATCGACCCGCGGCTGACCGGGATCGATCTCCCACGGGTGGAAATAGAAGATTGCCGGGCGCTGTTCGGTGTCGTTGACGCGCGAGATCGCCCAGCTCGAGAAACGATAGGGAAGCAGCCGGAAGAAGCCGCCCCCGCCCGCGGCGAGACGCCGCCCGGCAACCTCGACGGTGGTGACCGGAAGCTCGATGAGCTCCGATCCGGCGACCGGGCGGTGCGCGAAGCGCGACGCTTCGGGCCAGCCATAATGGTCGTGGCGGACTGGAGCGACGCTCGAGGAATAGGAATAGCCTTCCTCGGCGAGGATCTCGTGCGCCCAGGGCGTCCTCTTGTCGATTGAGAAGCTCGGTGCGCGGTAGCCGGTGGGGGCACGGCCGCAAGCTTCTCCGATCGCTGCCGCGGAGCGGCGGAGGTCGGCGCGGAACGCTTCCGGTTCCATGGTGAAGACGCGCACATGGTCCCAGCCGTGGCTTGCGATCTCGTGCCCCGCTTCTGCTGCGCGGCGGAGGAGTGACGGGTGCCGCTCCGCCACCCAGCCCAGCGTGAACAAGGTCGCCTTGACGCCTGCGCGCTCGAACAAATCCAACACGGCATGGCCGTTCCGCTCTACCCGCCGGGGAAGAGCGTCCCAGTCGCTGCGGGCGATCACATTCTCAAAGGCGCCGACCTGGAACCAGTCCTCGACGTCGACCGAGAGGGCATTCAGCATTGGATCCCTCGCGGTGCCGCTCACGCGGCGTTGTAGCGTACCGGTGCGGCGTCGTTCTCGACCCAGTCGACCAGCAGCGTCAAGACGCGGCGGAGCGCCCTTTCCTGCTCCTCGAGCCGGGCTTCGAGGGCGGTGACCCGGCGCTCGAACGCGAAATCGCGCGCGGGCTCGGCCTGGGCCGCTTCCGCAGCGGAGGGAGCGCTGCGCAGGGGCAGGACCTTTTCCTCGGCGGGAGCCTGCGCACGGACGTCCGACGCAATGTCGGCGATGACGGCGCGGACCGCTTCGGCATCGATCGTGTCGAGCTGCTCGATGGCGCCGTAGAGGAGGAGCCGCGAGGCGAGCTGGTTGACCCGGCGAGGAATGCCGGCCGTGTGGCGATAGATTTCGGCAAAGGCGGCCGCCTCGAAGCCCGGGCGGCCGTCGGCGCCGGCGAGCGCCAGGCGGTGGATGATGTAGGGCTCGATCTCCTTCTCGCCCATGGGGTCGAGGTGGTGAGTCGCGATCACCCGCTGGCGGAGCTGCTCGAGGCTCTCGTTCCTGGCGAGCTCGTCGCGAAACTCCGGCTGGCCGAGCAGGAATATCTGCAGGAGCGCACGGCCCCCGACATGGTAGTTGGACAACATTCGGAGCTCTTCGAGCGCCGAGACGGGCAGGTTCTGCGCTTCGTCGACGATCAAGAGCGTGCGCTTGCCTGCTCGCGCCTGCTCTTCAAGACGCGCCTCAACACGCTCGAGCAGTTGAGCTTTTTCCACGCGGGCAGTATCGATGCCGAGGCCCTGCGCGGCGAGGCGCAGCATGTCGGTGCCTTCGACCTGCGTCGAGACGATGTTCACTGCGGTGAGGCGGGCGCGATCGATCGTCGCCATCAGATGCGCGACCAAAGTCGACTTGCCGGCGCCGACGTCGCCGGTGATGACGATGAAGCCTTCGCCCTGCGCGAGGCCGTAGCCGAGATAGGCCATCGCCTTTTTGTGCGTGCGGCTTTCGAAATAGAAGCGCGCGTCCGGCGTCAGCTGGAAGGGGCGGTCGGTGAGGCCGTAATAATCGGTGTACATCGGGTCTTCTCCGTTGGGGGCGCCCTCGCCCCCCGCTTAGAATGAGTATCTGAGGCCGACGAGGCCTTGCGCCACCCGGCTGTCGTAGATGCCGTTGTCGGTCGCGTAGAGGCCGATGGCGGCGTTCGCCTGCAGGCGATCGAACAGGAAGCTCCTGTGGTAGCTGGCCGATACGCCGCTTCCGAACACCGGCTCCGAGCCGATCGCGCCGTTGTCGAACCAGCTCGCATAGCCTTCGAACGCCATTCCGGACGTACGGCTGAGCTGGCGCGACAGGCTCGCCGAGAGGGTGAAGCTCTCGTCGGTGAAGCGGTCGACAGCGAAGCCGTTGAGGACGTCCGGCGTGTAATATTTGCGCTGCGCGTAGCCGGCGCCGATCCCCGCCGACCACGGGCCGCGGCCGCCGGACAGGAGGATGTTCGCGCCGCGGTTGCGGAAATTGGCGGTGCTGATCGCCTGGAAAGCGTCGTCGAAGCAGGTGCCGGTGCCGGGATCGCTGCCGAAGACGCAGCCGCCGATGCCCGTGGCGCCCGGATTGAGGGCGTTGCGGCCGACCCGGAAGTTGGTCGGAACGCTCGCCAGATCGGCGACCACGATGCGGCCGAAACTGTCGACGCTGTCGTAGACGCTACCGGTGATCGAATAGGCGCTGTTGATCTGGTGGCGGAGCGAGCCGGTATAGGTCGTGTCGCCGTAGCGGCGGCCGACTCGGCCCTGGACCTCGGTGCGGCGCGAGGGGCGCCAGATGACTCCCGCGTCCCAGATGAAGCCGGTCTGGTCGTAAGCGAGGAGCCGCGGCCGAGACGGATCGGCGATCAGCCGCCCGCCCGGTGTCACAGTTGGCACGCCGTTGGAACCGCGCAGCACATCCTGCTGGCTTGCCTCGATTTTCTCGTATCCGGCGCCGGCAGTGAGTGCGAGCGTCGGCGCGACCGGCAGGAGGATGTCGCCCCGCACGAAGCTGGCTTCGTAGCGCTGGTCGAGCCGGTCGACATCCTCCCGGGCATAGCCGGCGGACGCCGTCCAGCCGAACGGAAGCGCCCCAGGTGCCATGCCGATGCTGACCTTGGCGGTGTGGTTGGTCGAGCTGTCGTAGCGGTCGTAGACCGACGCTGCCGGCGCCAGCGGGAAGCCGGCGAGGCTGTGGTCGTCGACCTTCACATAGCCGAGGCGGTAGCTTGCGGCGACGTCGAGGGGACCGTGCGACGAAGAGAAATCGGGGCCGGCATAGACGCTGTAGACGTCGACCTGGTTGACGCCGTCCACGTTGCCGAAGCCGAAGATCGGCCCCGCCCCGTCGGCGCGCGCGCGCGTGGCAAGGGCGCCGGCGTTCATGGTGAGCGTGTTCGGGACGAGCTCGGCGCGGACGGCGGCAAGGCCGGTATGGACGTCCTCGTCGGCAAGATCGTCTTCCCAGGCGATTCGCCGCTCATAGCGGTAGCTGACCTGCGCATCGACGGTGCGCGTGCTGGTGCGCGCGTCCACGCCTGCGGCGAGCGCTGTGTAGGTGAGGACATCGCCCTCGTTTAAATCGGCGTTCAGCACCTGCTGGACCTCGAGATAGGGGACCACCTGGGTCCGCTGTCCGGGCGCGGCGATCGCGAGGCCGACGCTCGCGGCAAGGCCGCAGAGGCTGGCGACAAAGGCAAGCTTCATCTTCATTGGCCGTATCCGTAATAGCTGCCGAAGCGGCGGGAGTTCGAGGCAAAGCCGGCCCCGTTCAGCATCAGGCTGAGATGGTCGCAGCCGGACAGGAGCCCGACCGCCTCGCGAAGCTCGGCCTCGCGAGTGATATCCGCGCGCACCACCATCACGATCTGCCCGACCTTGCTTGCAAGGATGGATGCGGGCGATGCGACGAGCGTGGGCGGGGAATCGAATATGACGATCCGCTTGGGATTGCGGGTCGTGAGGCCGTCCAGCACCTGGCGCGTACGGCGCGAGGCGAGAAGCTCGGTGACGTTGTTTGCCTGGCGCCCGGCGGGGAGCACGGACAGGCGGTCGACGTCGGTGTGGATGACGAAGTCTTCCGGATCCGAATTCGGGTCGGCGATGGCGTCGATCAGGCCCGGGCCGCCTTCAACGCCGAGGATCGAGAGGATCTCGGGTTTGGAGAAGTCGCCGTCGACGAGGAGAACCTCGACGTCCTTTTCGCTCGCCATCGAGAGAGCGAGATTGATCGCGCAGAAGGTCTTGCCCTCGTCGGGGCCTGCCGAGCAGACGAGGAGCGTCTGCCTCTTATCCTCCGCGATTCCGGTCTTGCCGCTCGCGGCCTGGAGGAGCTGGCGCTTGATGATCCGGAATTCCTCGGCAAGCGGGCTCACCGGCGCTTCGGGCATGATGAAGCCGCCCTCGCGGAGGTTGTCGCGGTCGATGCGCCCGTGCCTCTTGGGCACGGCAAGGGGACGGGGCCGGTCCTGCGGCATCTCGAGGAAGTCCTCGTCCTCCATGTCGAGGACGAGCGGCGCGGCCGCGGCCGGCGCCGGCTCTTCGAAGACGGCCTCGTCGAACGCGGCTTCGCTGACGGCCGGCGCTTCGGCCGGAACGGCCGGAGCGGCGGCGAAGCCGTAAAGCTCTGCCGCCCGCTCGAGGAGCGATCCGCCGGCCGTGAGACTGCTGTGCTGGTTCATTTCGGCTCCTCAGGCGACCGTGCTGCGCTGCCAGAATTCGACCGCCATCAGGATGGCGTAGCTGCCGGCGAGCGCGCCGCCGGCGCCGACGAACCATTTCAGCCGCTGGGCGCGCTCGGCCCGGCGCTGGGCGCTCAGGACCTCGCTGATCGCGCCGAGGACCGGCAGGCCCGTCACCTGCTCGAGCCGCGATTGATTGGGGAAGGTCGTCTGGAGCTGGCCCTTGGCGAAGGCCGCGCCCGCCCCTGTCCCTGCCGCGACGAACAGGATCATCGTCAGGAAGAGCGGGCGGTTGGGAGCGACGGGGACGGTCGGCCGCGACGGCGGATCGATCACCTTCACCTCAACGGCGCTGGTCCTGCTCTGGATGTCGCCTCTGAGGCGCACCTGCTCGCGGTCCTCGAGCAGCTTGTCATACTGGCGCTTCAGCACCTCATAGTCGCGGTTCAGCCGCGCCTGCTCGGCGACGACGCCGGGCTCCGAGGACTGCTTGGCCGTAAGCTCGGCGATCGCGCTCTGGATCTGGTTCTTGCGGGCCGAAGCGGCTGCGATCATGCCCTCCTTCTCGGCCGCCATCGCGCGAAGCGAGCTGTAGGCGGGGTTTGGGCTGCTGATCGCGCCGGAGCCGGCGGGTCGCTCGTTGCGCGCCTGAGCGCCGATTCGGGCGATCTGGCTGCGGGTAGCAATGATGTCGGGATGGCCCTCGGTCCAGCCCTTGGCCTGCTGCTCCGCGAGCCGCGCCTGGAGCTGCCTGAGCTGCTCAGTGGCGACTCCGACGACTGGGGCGAGGCCGGGCGTGGAGATGCTGGCCGGAGTGGCGCTCAGCTGCGCGCGGATCGAGGACAAGGCGCTCTGCGCGGCCATCAGCTCGCGGTCGATGTTGGAAAGCTCCATGCGCGAGGCGGAGAGGCGCTGATCGACCGAGCCTTCGCCGGGCAGGATGCCCATGTAGCGGGTCTCGAACTCGACGCGGCGCTGTTCGGCCTCCTGAAGCTGCTGCTCGCGCCGCTTCAGCTCCTCGTCGAGGAAAGCGAGCGACTGGCCGGTCTCGGAGCGGTCGCCGGCGAGATTTTCCTCGACAAAGATGTTGAGGAGGTTCTGGACGACGGCCGAGGCGGTGCGCGCGTTCTGGGCGTTGGAAAAGCCGCCGACGCCCGCTTTGGCGCTGATCTCGAACAGATTGTCCTGCTGCGCCGTGATTTGGATGTTCTCGCGCAGCTTGGCGACCTGGGCTGCCAGGTCCCGCTCGGACGCGACGAGGAGATTCAGATCCGTGCGGCGAACGACCTTTTCAAGGTTCTCGGTCGAGGTCAGCATCTGCTTGACCCGCATCAAGTCCATCTGCCGCTCGGCCGGAGTGATGCCGACCTGCTGCGGAAGGATCGACTGCGTCTGCGCGAACACCCGCGCCTTCGACTCGTAGCTGTTGGGCACCAGCGCGATGGCGAGCCAGCCGACGAGGCAAAGCCCCCAGGCGATGCCCAGCGCAAGCCAGCGCCGGGTCCACACCTGGTGAAGAGCGATCCGGAACTGTTCGTAAAGTCCGTCCATCGAAGCTGCTGTCCTTGAAATTGGAGTGCGGGGCCGTGGCGGATCAGAACATGGTTTCGGGGATGATGATGACGTCGCCTGGCTCGAGGCGGACGTTGGCCTTGGTGTCGCCGCGCTTGATAAGGCGGGCGATCTTGAGGTCGTACTGCTTCTGGCTGCCCGTCTTCTTGTCCTGGCGGATCAGCCGGGCGCGGTCGCCCGCGGCGAATTCGGAAAGGCCGCCGACCTCGATCATCGCGTCGAGCAAAGTCATGTTTGCGCGGTAAGGTAGCGAAGCGGGCTTTTCGGTCGCTCCGACGATCCGGATCTGCTGGGAGAAGGTGCCCTGGAACTTGTCGACCATCACCGAGACGAGCGGGTCGGAAATATATTTGGTCAGGACCTTCTTGATGTCCTCGGCGAGCTCCGCAGGCGTCTTGCCGACGGCGACCATGTCAGTGATGAGCGGAGTGGTGATGCGGCCGTCGGGACGGACCTGCACCTTGGCGCCGAGCTCCTCGTTGCGCCAGACGAACACGGTAAGCTCGTCGAGCGCGCCGATGATGTATTTCTCGCTCGCCTCATTCTGCTGACCGACGAAAGCGGCCGGGGGCAGCGTGTTGCCGGTGGGTGAGGTGGAGGCGCAGCCGCCCAGAGCGACGGAGCCGCCGGCGATTGCGAGAACCAGTTTGGACTTCAGCGATACGCGCATGGGTCTTTCCTCTTCCAGGGCCAGCGCGCACCGCCCGAACCCGACGATGCGCGAAATTTGGGTCTGCTATGGCTGGAAGAGGTAAAATTACCGTTAGGAACAAGGCGTCTTCTGGCGCCGTCCCGGATCGGGACTGAACCGCCGACAGGCGTTAATCGCCGCCGTTCACCACCATCTCGAGCGCCGGCTGCTGGCCGAGAAAGGCCTGCGGGCTCGCCGACAGGCCGTAGGCGCCGGCCATGAACACAGCCACGAGGTCGCCCACTTGGGCATCGGGCGCAGCAATATCGTCGGCCAGCCGGTCCAGCGGCGTGCAGAGGCAGCCAACGATGCTGACCTCCTCCGACGCGGCCTCGTTCATCCGGTTCGCAATGGCCACCGGATAGTTGCGGCGCACCACTTGGCCGAAATTGCCGGACGCCGCGAGCTGGTGGTGCATGCCGCCGTCGGTGACGAGGAAGGTCTTGCCGTGGCTCGTCTTCCGGTCGACGACGCGGGTCAGATAAACGCCCGCCTCGCCCACCACCCAGCGGCCGAGCTCAATAGCGAAGTTCGACTTTTCAAGGAGTTGATGACGCTCCTTTAGAGTCTGTTTAAGCGCCTCACCCACCGCCTCAACGTCAAGCGCCTGCTCACCGTGGAAATAAGGGATGCCGAAGCCGCCGCCGAGATTGACCAGCGGCGGAGCTGCGCCGATCTCGTCGGCAAGCGCTCCCGCGAGAACGACGGTGGCCCGCTGCGCCTCGATCAGCGCACCGGCGTCGAGTGCCTGGGACCCAGCGAAGATGTGGAAGCCGCGCCAGTCGGCACCCTCCTGGATGAGGTGCCGCACCAGCGCCGGCACGCGGGCGGCGTCCACTCCGAAGGGCTTGGCGCCGCCGCCCATGCGCATGCCGGAGCCCTTGATCTCGAAGTCGGGATTGACCCGGACCGCGAGGCTCGGTCGTACACCAATCTCGGCTGCGACCGCCAGCGCCCGGTCCGCCTCGCCTTCGGACTCGCAGTTGATCGTGATGCTGGCTTCAATCGAGGTGCGAAGCTCCGGGGTCCGCTTGCCGGGGCCGGCAAAGGAGATCCGGCCCGGTGCCATTCCGGCTGCGAGCGCGAGCTGCGCCTCGCCGCACGAGGCGACGTCGAATCCGTCTACCCGCGCGGCGAGGTGGCGAAGGAGCGGCGCGTAGGGATTGGCCTTGATCGCGTAATGCAGATCCACGCCAGGGAAAGCGGCGCGGAAGCGGGCGATCCGCGCGTCGACCATGGCGAGATCGTAGACGAACAGCGGGGTGTCGCCGGCCTCGGCGGCGAGGTCGTCGGCGCGCCTGCCGCCGATCAGCAGCATCCCGCGCTCGGCGGAATATTCCGCCGGTATCGCGCCCATCGGTTTGGTCACGCCATCAACTCGCTTTTCAGCCTCTCACGGTCGAGCTTTCCGTTAGGGCTCAGCGGCAGCTCGTCGCGCCAGATTATGGCGGAGGGCTGCATAAAATTCGGTAACTCGCGCTTTAGATAGGTCCTGAGCTCCGCCTCGTCTCGCCCGGCCGAAGGGCGCACGACGAGCGCGATCGCTTCGCCGATCCGCTCGTCGGGATAGCCGAGCGCCACCGCCTCGGCCGCGACTCCGCTGGCCACCGCCGCTTCCTCGATTTCGGTTGGGCTGACGCGGTTGCCGCTGGTCTTGATCATCGCGTCGTCCCGCCCGAGGAAGTAGAGGAGCCCCTGCCCGTCCGTCCGCACCCGGTCGCCCGACCAGACCGCGGTGCCTCCATAGCGGGAGCCCACGGGCGCGGCGCGGAAACGCCCGGCGGTGCGCTCCGGATCGTTCCAATAGCCCTTTGCGACGAGCGGCCCGGCGTGGACGAGCTCCCCCGATGCCGCGGAGCTGCCGTCCTGGCCAACGACCATGACCTCGGCGAATGGAATGGCCTGGCCGATCGAGTCCGGATGCTCGTCGAGCAAAGCGGGATCGAGACAGGTCGATCGGAAGGCTTCGGTGAGGCCGTACATCAGGAAGATCTCGGCCGCCGGGAACATCTCCCGCATCCGCCGAACGATCGAAGGCGAAAGCCGCCCGCCGGAATTAGTAAGCCGCCGAAGGCTCAGCGCCGCCTCGGCAGGCCAGGCGGCCTCGACGAGCTGCACCCAGAGCGGGGGCACGCCGGCGAGCGTCGTGACGTCATGACGTCCAACCGCGCGGATCACGTCGCGCGCAGAGAGATATTCGATCGGGATCACGCAGGCGCCCGCCGCCCAGCTCGAGAGGAGCTGGTTCTGGCCGTAGTCGAAGCTGAGCGGCAACACTCCGAGCGTTCGGTCCTGCGGCGCGAGGCCGAGATAATGCGCCACGCTGACGGCGCCGAGCCATAAATTGGCGTGGCTCAGCATCACGCCCTTGGGCCGGCCCGTCGATCCCGACGTGTAGAGGAGCGCGGCCAGATCGTCCGGATCGGCCGATGAGGGCCCGAGCGGCTCGTACTCGAACAGCGCGGCTCCGGCTTCCTCGCCGAGCGCGGTGCAGCCGCTCGGGAGGTCGCCTTCGGCCAAGGTCGCGAGCCGCGCCGCACCGGTGACGAACAGGCACGCGCCGCTGTCGCCGAGGATGTGGGCGACCTGCGCGCGCTTGAGGAGCGGGTTGATCGGCACGTGCACGAGGCCGGCCCGCGCACAGGCGAGCGGGAGGAGGCTCGTCATCCGGCCCTTGGGAAGCCAGCTCGCCACCCGGGCGCCGCGGCCGAGGCCCACCGCCCGGAGCCCGGCGGCAAGCGCCCCCACCAGCCGATCGAGGTCGGCATAGTCGAGTTCGCCCTCCCGGGTCACCAAAGCAGGCGCGTCGGCCACGCCGCGGAGCGTCAGGTGATCGAGCGGAAAGGGCGTGGGATCGGGCGGTTGCACCTTGGCTCCTGTTAACAGGCCTGAAGGAGGTCGGGGCTATAGGCGTGCGTGCAAAAAGGGATAGCCCGATGGCCGCCGACGTGAAACTATTCCGGGACCTCGACGAGCTGGAACGCGACGCCGGCACAGCGCTCGCGCGCAGTGCGCGGCCGCAGATGTTCGACCGGCTCGACTGGTTCCGCCTCGTCCACCTGTTCACGCCGCCGCCCGGCGAGCTCCTTGCGATCCGCTCGAAGAACGGCGCGGCCAGCGCATGGCTGTTCCTCGCGCAGGAGGGATCGGAAGCGTTCGCACTTTCGAACTGGTACTGCCTCCGCTTCGGGCCCGTCATCGACGGCGGCAACGGCGAGGCGGCACTCGATGCGGTGGTCCGCGGAGTCCGCCAGGCCGGCGTCTCGCGCATCTTCCTGTCGATGATGGGCGGCGAGGACCCGCTTCCGGCGGCGCTGAGGCGCAACGGCTGGATGACCCGCTTCACCAGGACCAACGTCAACTGGCGCATCCGGGTCAAGGGCAAGAGCTTCGAGGATTATTGGGCCGAGCGCCCGTCGAAGCTGCGCAACACGGCCCGGCGCCGGGCGAAGACAGCGGGACTCCGGATCGAGATCCTGGAGCGGTTCGACGAGAAAGCGTGGGCCGACTACGAGACCGTCTACGGTGCCAGCTGGAAGCCAGCCGAAGGATCGCCCGAGCTGATGCGGCAGTTCGTCGAAGCCGAAGCGGCCGCCGGCACCCTGCGGCTCGGCCTTGCCTATATGGAAGACCAGGCCGTGGCGGCGCAGCTCTGGACCGTGGAGAACGGCGTCGCGACCATCCACAAGCTCGCCTATCGCGAGGACGCCAAGCATTATTCCCCGGGCACGGTTCTGAGCGTGGAGCTGTTCCGCCGCGCCATCGACATCGACAAGGTGGACATGATCGACTTCGGCTATGGCGACCACAGCTACAAGCGCGACTGGATGGACGAGAGCGCGCCGCTCTACACCCTCACCGCCTACGACCTCAGAAGCGTCCGCGGCCTCCTAGGCATCGCGCGGTCGGCTGCCTCCAAGCTTGTCGCTCGACTGCGAAACCAGTAGGCGCGTGGCGAGCGAGAGGGGAATGTCCGTGGGCCGCACCGATGCCGAAGACGTCGATGCCGCGTTGCGCGCGGTGCTGATCGACGTGCTTGGGCTCCCGGAAGAGCGGGTCCGCGCCTTTGATGCCGCGACGCCGCTGTTCGGCGCTATGCCGGAGTTCGATTCGATAGCGGTGGCGACCCTTCTCACCGAGCTCGAGGAGCGGCTCGGAATCACCATCCGCGACGACGAAGTCGATGCCGACATGCTCGAGAGCTACGGAGCGCTTCTCACTTTCGCGCGGGCAAAGGCGCTGAGGTGAACGGCCGCGAGGCTGCGGCTGTCGAATTCTCGCTCGAGCAGCCGGATCTGGCTGCCCTCCGATCGATGTGGACCGAGCTCGAGCAGCGCGCCGAAATCACCCTTTTTCTCTCCTGGACCTGGATCGGGACCTGGATCGAACAAGCGGGACCGCCCGACCTCGTGCTCGTCGGCCGGGCGGGCGGTAGGGTCGTCTGCCTCGGGCTCCTTCGCCGATCGATCGAGCGGCGGCATGGCTTCGTGCGCAGCCGCAGACTGCTTCTTCAGGAAACTGGCGACGAAGAAAAAGACGCCATCGCAATCGAGTATAACGGCTTTCTGACAGATAGGAGCATCGACTTCGTGGAGCTGCAGGCAATCTGCTTCCTGCGCCGAAGCCAGGCGAAGACCGGAAAATTCGACGAACTGCAGTTCGGGGGGGTCGTCGAAGAACGCTTCGATGCCATTAGGAAGTCCGGCTTAAGAACGCATGTCCGCTCGATCCGAGGCTCCGCCTTCGTCGACCTCAAGCGGCTCCGCGAGAGCGGGGGCGACTATCTGGCGAGCCTCGGGTCGAACACGCGATACCAGATCCGGCGCGCGCTCAAGATCTATGCGAGCCGCGGGCCGTTGTCGCTCCAGGCCGCGTCGAGCGTCGAGGAAGCGATGCGCTTTTTCGACGAAATGGGGGGCCTCCATGAGCGCTCCTGGCAGGAAAAGGATGGCGGCGGCGCGTGGCGCTTCCCCTTCCTCGTCGCCTTTCACAAGCAGCTCATCGAGACGTCGTTTGCGTCAGGCCATGTCGACATTGCCCGCATCGGCTGCGGCGACCAGGCGATCGGCTACATCTACTGCCTCAACCGGGGCGGCTGGATCGGAAGCTATCTCAGCGGCTTCGCCTATGAGGCCGACAACAAGGTGAAGCCGGGGCTGGTCAGCTTCTACCTCTACGTCCTGCACAGGCTGAAGACCGGCGGCGACACGCTCGACTTCATGGCCGGCGATCACCGCTACAAGATGAACCTCGGCGAAGCCGGGCCGACCATGTACTGGTTCTCGGTACAGGAAAGGCGCCCGAAACTCATGATCGAGAACGCCCTGCGATGGGCGAGGAGCCACGCGCTTCCTCTCCTGCAAAAGCTTCGGCCCCGCTCTTAAGCGGCGGCCGAAGCTTCGAATTCCGCTTCGGCGAGAAAGCGCTCGGCGTCGAGCGCCGCCATGCAGCCCGTGCCGGCGGCGGTGACCGCCTGGCGGTAGACCTTGTCCATCACGTCCCCGCAGGCGAACACGCCGGGAATGTTGGTGCGGGTGGTGCCGGTCTCGACCTGGATATAGCCGTCATTGTCGAGCTCGAGCTTGCCGCGGAACAGCTCCGTCGCCGGCGAATGGCCGATCGCGACGAAGCCGCCCTCCGCATCGAGCCGCGAGACCTCGCCTGTGCGCGTGTCGCGAAGCTCGAGCGCGACCAGGCCCTCAGGCTCGCCGCCGCCGACGAACTGCACGACCTCCTTGTTCCACAGGACATTGATGCTCGGGTGCGCGAACAG
>Ga0216301_1000124_pt1 | contig 21488 bp, 10 predicted proteins | sample 4hB_Boncat_minus_FD_156203 | JGI IMG/M metagenome (GOLD analysis project Ga0216301, IMG submission 156203) | Terrestrial sediment cell enrichment communities for BONCAT metagenomics from Utah, United States - 4hB_Boncat_minus | ecosystem: Environmental > Terrestrial > Deep subsurface > Rock...
CACCCCAAATCATCGTCTCACCCCAAATCATCGTCTCGCCCCAGATCATCGTCGAGCCCTGCAGCGAGAGCGAGCCGGGAAGGGCTCCGCGAACGACGAGGGGAGAAAGCGCCCAGCCCTGGGCGGTGGAGGTGCTCTGGAGGGCGGCGGCCACATCCAGCAGCCCGGCGCCGGCGGCGTAAGGATCGCGCTGCACAGCGAGGTTCCACTGCTTGCGGGCGGAAGCCATCAGGCGGACTTTGGTGGTGTTCGGATCGAGCTGCGGGTTCGCCTGAAGCATCAGGGCCACCGCGCCGGCGACGACCGGAGCCGCCATGCTCGTCCCGGAGAGCTCCAGGGCGCGAGCGCCGCCCAGATCCACCACCTTCTCCGGATGCTGCGTGGACAGGACGCCGTCGGCGAGGAGGGACGTGATACGGTTGCCGGGAGCGACCAGGTCCGGCTTCGCCACATGGTCGATCATCGTCGGGCCGCGTGAGGAGTAGCTGGCCACCTCGTCGTCCGAAGGATCGGGCGTGGCATTCGTCTTGGTGGCGCCGACCGTGATGACCAGCGGGTCATTGCCGGGGCTGGTGATGGACGCATACTGGACGCCGCTGTTGGCGTCGGCGGCATCCTTCCGGCCGTTGTTGCCGGCGGAAACGACCACCACGATGCCGGCGCGGACCAGCTTTTCCACGCTCTTGCAGAGCGGGTCCGCGTTGTAGGATTCGACCACAGCCTGGCCGAGGGAGAGGTTGGCGACGCGGATATTGTAGCGCTCGCGGTTTTCGAGAACCCAGTCGAGACCGTCCAGCACCGTGCTGGTCTGCCCCGCCATGTTCTTATCCAGCACCTTCACGCCGATGAGGTTGGCGCCCGGAGCCACGCCCCGCAGGGTGCGGCTAGCGCCGGCGGTGGACGCCCCGCTGCCGGCGACGATGCCGGCCACGTGGGTGCCGTGCCCGCTGTCATCGTAGGGGGCGGCCTGGTTGTTGACGCAGTCCTTCCAGCCCACGATCCGGCCGGCGAGGTCGCCGTGCGGCGCGACGCCGGTGTCGATAACGGCGACGCCCACGCCGCCGCCGGTAAGGCCCGTGGCCTCGCGGGTGGCGGTGGCGCCGGTGGCGGCGGTGGCGAGATCGACGGAGCCCTTCACGTCCCGATCCGGGGTGACGTACTCCACGTCTCCGCGAGCGGCCAGCGCTTCAGCGGCGGCGGCCGGGATTTCGGCGACCATTCCGTCCAGGGTGCGAAGGATCTTCTTCGCACGGCCCTTCTTCACGCCGAGGTCCGCCAGCACCTCCGCCGAGGGCGCGCCCTTCGTCTGCACGATAACCCGCACCAGCGAGTTCTGCTTGTTCTGCTTCTTGAGTTGGGCAATCTGCCCGCGCAAATCTTTGGCTACGCTGCCCGCCTGCGCCGGGGTGGGCGCGGAAAACGCAAAACTACCCAGAAGACCGACCGCCAGTAATATCCGTGTCCGAAGCATTAGTTTGGTGTCTCCCCTCAGCTAGCTGCTTTAGTTGCTTGGTAGTTGAACAACCCTTCAGGGGCCTGCCGTACATTTAGCAGCTTATTCACGCCTGATTGCGCTGTTCCCTTCAGCCAAACCGCCTTTTTCCACTGGGATTGTGGAAGCCCGTCGGGCTCTCTCGATCTCCACAAGGAAGCCGCCTGCTTCGGCGGCTAAACTAGCGAGAGACCTGCCCAACAGCACGGTCCGATCTGCAAGGTAAGCACAGTCTGTAGGACGCCTTCCTAGAGGTGCAAACCATCCGCTGGCAGTGCAACAAAGTTTTTTTTCTTCTCAATAGAGGCTCCGACCCGGGCTCTGCGCCCTCTGGCAGCCGGACGGAACAGCCGGAGAAGGCCGATCCGGGGTCGCTTCCCCGCCGCTCGGGCGGGCACTCTACATCATCAGGCTAGAGCGCTTCATTCTTTGTAGGTCCTTAGACGGATGCGTCTTGCCATCCGGCTCCATCCTAAGAACCGCGCTCGCCGTCGTCCGGCGGCCCATTCTCTCGCTAAGAAAGACTTCAGCATGGATCCGAGCTTGCCCCGTCCCGAGTATCCACGGCCCAAGCTGACCCGTCCCGAGTGGCTGAACTTGAACGGCCCGTGGGAGTTCGCGTTCGACGACTCCGACGCGGGCCGGACGGAGGGTTGGTCCGACGGGCGCGCCCTCCCGCAGCAGATCATCGTCCCCTTTCCCTACCAGTCCGATCGGTCCGGCATCGGCGACCGGGGCATCCACCCCATCGTCTGGTATTCGCGGTCGGTGGAGGTTCCGGAGACCTGGCGCGACGGCAGCGTGCTGCTGCACTTCGGGGCGGTGGACTACCGGACGACGGTTTGGGTGAATGGCCGGGAGGTCGGACACAACCGGGGCGGCCACACGCCCTTCTCGTTCGATATCGCCCGGTATCTTCAAGCTGGCGCAAACCGGATCACGCTCCGGGTGGAGGACCGGCAGGACGCGCACCAGCCGCGCGGGAAGCAAGCCAGCTCCGGCCTCCCTTCCGGCATCGACTATTACTGCACCACCGGCGTCTGGCAGACGGTGTGGCTGGAGCCGGCGCCGGCGCTCCGCATCGATCAACTCCAGACCGACGCGTGCGCCGACGAGGACATCATCCGGGTCCGCGTTTTTCTCCACGCCCCCTCTACTTCCTGGGATCTGGAGGTGGAAGCATCGGACGGCGAGACCATCGTCGCCCGGGGCTCGCGGACCGGGGCCGGGGCCGTCGCAGACGTGCGGCTGGAGATCCCCGACGCCAAACGGTGGTCGCCCGAAACGCCGCACCTCTACTCTTTACGAGTGCGGCTGCTGCGCAACGGAGAGATCCTGGACGAAGTCGGCTCCTACACCGGCCTGCGCACCGTCGGTCTGGAGCAAGGCCGCTTCGTCTTGAATGGTAAGCCGACGTACCTGGCGATGATCCTCGATCAGGGCTACTGGCCGGAGAGCTACCTGGCGGCGCCCTCGGACGAGGCGCTGAAGGCGGACGTCGAGTGGATCAAGCGCTTCGGCTTCAACGGCGCCCGCAAGCACCAGAAGATCGAGGACCCGCGGTGGCTCTACTGGTGCGACCGCCTCGGCCTGCTGGTGTGGGGAGAGATGCCGAACGCCCGCGCCTGGACGTCGGAGGCTGAAGAGCTACTGCTGGCGGAATGGGAGCGGGCCGTGCGCCGAGACCGCGACCATCCCTGCGTGGTCGCCTGGGTTCCGGTGAACGAGAGCATGGGACTGCCCGACCTCCGCGACAGCCATCCCGGGCAGCACGCCTTCCTGGAGCGGATGGTCGCGGCGACACGCCAGCTCGACCCCACGCGGCCGGTGATCGACAACGATGGGTGGGAGCACACCGACGTCACGGACATCCTTGCCATCCACGACTACACGCCCAGCGCGGCCGCCCTCCGCGAGCGCTACCGCGAGACCCTGGCGGGCGGTCCCCTGCCGCCCCGCACCTGGACGGGCTCCCGCGCCATCTTCGCCAGCGGCAGCCGCTATCAAGGGCAGCCGATCATGCTCACCGAGGTCGGGGGGTTCCTGCTGGTTCCGGACCTGCCGCCCGACCAGCTCGACCGCCTCTACCGCGTCTACGACTCCTTCCGTACTCCCGAGGAGCTGCTCCGGAAGTACCACGACCTGATGGAAGGCCTCGCCCAGCTCTCCTTCGTCTCTGGATTCTGCTACACGCAGTTGACGGACATCGAGCAGGAGATCAACGGACTGCTCACCTACGACCGCCGGCCGAAGATCGACCCTGATCAGGTGGCGGCGCTCCACCGCCGCTTATTCCGGGCTCCGGAGTAACGCGCGCAGCCGCCGGCCGAGAAAGAGCCGGCCAGCGAATGACCCGCCTGCTGGCCGCCCGGTCTGGCCGCTCCGCACTGTCGATTAGGGAACGACAGGTTTCGGTATAACCCGCCAGACAGAGTGACTGGAGAGCGGAGAGCGGAGAGCGGACAGGACGATGCGTCGGCCAGAGGCGGCGGAGCTGAATACGGGCGGAGCGGACGCCGGGGAGCGGCTCGCGCGGCGGAGCGCCGAAATCCTGGAGCGCTGGGAAGCTCGCGTGCGCCAGGAGCTGCCTTCCGCAGCCGGCCAGAACCGGCTGGTGCTGCGGGACCACCTCCCCGTTTTTCTGGACGGTCTCGCTCGCCAGTTGTCCGGCCGAGCCCCGGAATCGGATGGCTCGTTCGCGTCTGCCTGCGGCGAGGAGCACGGCGAGCAGCGCGCGCAGGCTACGGATTACTCGCTCGAAGACGTTATCTTCGAGTACCAGATACTCCGGGAGACGATCTTTACGTGCCTCGAAGTCGAGGGACCGCTTTCGTCGGCAGACCGCGACGTGGTGCTCTCGACAATTGACCGGGCCACATGCGAGGCCGTGTCCCGCTACGTCGACGCCCAGCGGCAGGCGCAGCGCCAAAGCGAGGAGCAGTATCGCGCGATCCTCGACGGCGTGCGGGACTACGGGATCATGACCCTCGACCGTGAGGGCTGCATCACGACATGGAACCCCGGAGCGCAGCGAATGACCGGCTACCCGGCGGAAGAGGTTCTAGGACACTACTTCGCGGTATTGTTCACCCCCGCGGATGCGGAATCCGGGGGCCCCGAGCGCGAGCTCGCCATTGCGTCCGCCCAGGGATGGGCGGAGAACGAGCGCTGGCACGCCCGCCGTGACGGCGGGCGGTATTGGGCGTCGGGCGTGACCCGCGCGCTGCACGACGAAGACGGGAACCTGCGCGGCTTCAGCAAGGTGATGCGGGACATGACCGACCGCCGGCGCCTGGAAGAGGAGCTGGAGCAGCGCGCCGCCGAGCTGGCCGCGGCCGACCGTCACAAGGACCAGTTCCTGGCGATGCTTGGCCATGAGCTGCGGAACCCGCTCGGCGCCATCACCTACGCGCTCCATATCCTGGATGAGGTCGGCTCGCCGGACCTCCGTGCGGTGCGCCAGCGCGCCGTCATGGGGCGCCAGGTCGGGCACCTATCGCGGCTGGTGGAGGACCTGCTGGACCTCTCTCGGATCGCGCGCGGCAAGCTGGAGCTCCGCAAAGAGATCGTAGATCTGGCGACCATCGCCGCAAACGCGGTGCAGACCGCACGACCGCTGATCGACGCCCGCCAGCACCAGATCGAAATCGAGCTGCCGGAGGGCGACGCCGACGACCGGTTGTGCCTGGACGCCGACGCGGCGCGCATCGAGCAGGTGCTCACCAACCTGCTTCACAACGCCGCCAAGTACACCGAGCCGGGAGGGCGTATCCGGCTGACGGTGGCGCGGGAAGGCGCCGAGGCCGTGATCCGCGTGAGCGACACGGGCGTCGGTCTGGAGCCCGACATGCTGGAGCGCGTGTTCGACCTCTTTACGCAGGTCGAGGACTCGACCGAGCGCTCGCGCGGCGGCCTGGGCGTGGGCCTCACGCTGGTGCGCCAGATCGTGGAGATGCACGGCGGCCGCGTGACGGCGCGGAGCGCAGGCCCGGACCGCGGCTCCGAGTTCATCGTCCGGCTGCCCGCGTGCCGCCGCCGCTCCGGGCTCCGCACCACCGCGGCGGACCGGGGCAAAGCCCTGGTCTGCTAGCGGCGCCCGCGCCGGAAGATCCGACTTCATCAGCGGCACGCACCCGAGGTGATACCCTTCCTCGGAGGGCGCCGCCGGGATGGACGACAGACCGCTGACCGAGGAAGCGCGCGAGGCCGCGAAGCTGGACCTGCTGCGCTTCACGGCGCTCAACGCGCTCTCGTTTGAAGTGCTCGCGGGCCAGATCCTCATCCTCTTCGCGCGGCAGGTGGGCGCGTCCCTCGCCGACATCGGGCTGCTGGCCGCGCTGCTGCCGTTCGCCTCCATCATCCAGCTTGGGGTCGCGCCCCTGGTGAACCGGTTCGGGCCGCGCGCGCTGATGCTGGCGGGTTGGGGCGCGCGGACCGCCGTGGCCGCCGGGTTGTTCCTGGTTCCGATGGCGGCGCGGACCGGCGGTAGCGCGGCCGCCACGCAGGTGCTGCTGGTGGTGATGGCGGGCTTCTACCTCTGCCGCGCCATCGGGATGAGCTCCTGGCTGCCGATCATCCAGGAGATCGTCCTGCCCCAGGACCGCGGGGTGTACCTGAGCCGCCAGGAGTGGATGCGGCAGGTCAGCATCGTCCTGATCGCGGTGCTGACGGCGCTCTACCTCATTGGGACGCCGAGCCTGGCGCGCTTCATGCACGTCATCGCCCTGGGAGTCATCGCGGCGGCGGCCAGCCTCTACTTCCTGTGGCGCGTCCCGGATGTCGGCTCCCTGGCGGAGCCGCTGGACCGGGACTACCTGCGGCGCGCCCTCGCCCCACTGCGCGAGCCGGTTTTCCAGCGCTACCTCTGGTTCTCTGTCGCCCTGCGGGCCATCCTCAGCGCCTTCGGGCCGTTCCTCGTCGTCTTCATGCGCGAGACGCTGCACCTCTCAACGTCCGCCGTCATCGCCATCACCACCGTGGGCAGCCTGGGGGCCATCGCCACCCTGGGTTGGTGGGGGCAATGGACCGACCGCGTGGGCTCCAAGCCCGCCCTGGCGGTGAGCATGGGCGGCCTGGCGGCGTCGCTGGGCCTCTGGACGCTGGCTCGACCCGGGGCGGAGTGGGTGTGGCTGGGGATTCCGGCCATCTCGCTAATGCAGGGGATCTTCACCGGCGGCCTGACCGTGTCCATGTCCAAGTTCGAGCTGGGCTTCATTCCCACTCGGGGCCGGGCGCACTACGTGGCGATCAACGTCACCCTGATCGGATTGTCCTCCGCCGCCGCCACGCTGGCCGCCGGATCGCTGCTCCAGGCGCTGGCGCGAGCCGATGTCCGACTGGGCTGGCTCACCCTCGACCGCTACCGGATCTTCTTCTTGCTGTGCGGGCTGCTGCTCGCCATCCCGATCGTCATTCGCGGGACGCTGCCGGAAGAGCGAGCCCGCAGCCTGCGCTCCGTCTTGCGCCGCGGGCTGCTGCGGCGCGCCCAGCGCGTACGGCGGCGGCTGCTACGGAAAACGGCGAACGTGGAGTAGGACGCCAGCACGAAGAGCCTCCATTCTCACAGCTTCCATGTGAGAGGCTCCACAGCCGGGCTCCTGATCCCTGGGTACAAGAAGGAGACGTCGCGCGAGGAAGTCCGAACACCCGCTAGCCCCACTTAGTAAGCGACCGGGCGGCGCGTTTCACGTTTCACAACTGTAGGTTCGGGGGTAAATCCCGCCGATACGGGAGGGAACTCAATGGCCAAGGCTCGGGACGATGGAGGGCTGGATCTGCACCTCCCCAGCGAACCCAGTGTCGTTAGCCGCATCCGCACCGCCTTCGAGCAATTCGCCGGCGCTTACCCTTTCAGCCATGACGAGATTGAGGCCGTTAAGGTAGCCCTCTCCGAGGCGTGCAGCAACGCCGTCTGTCATGGGTCGCCCGGAGGCGCCGGCGACCGCATCCACGTCTCCTGCCGGGTGGAAGTGGACCGGCTGGTGATCGAGGTCTCCGATCAGGGCGGCGGCTTCCAGCCCAGCGAGGTAAAGCTACCCGAATATGAGGAGTGGAAGCCCTCCGGGCGCGGCCTCTTCCTCATGCAGGAGCTGATGGACGACGTGCGGTTCGAAGCAACGCCGGAAGGGACGCGCGTGCGGCTGACCAAGGTGCTGCGCCAGGATGATCTGGGGCCGGATTCGGCGGCGGCCCCGGGATAGGCGCGGCGAGCTTTACGAAGCGGAGCACGCGGACGAGCCGGCGGCGGCCTCCCCCTCCTGCACCTGGACGATGTCTTCCAGCACCTCCAGGAGATCCTGCGTGGCGACGCCCAGGCGCATCGCCATCTGTTCCACGGTCTCCATGTCCGCGTGACGGTCCAGCCAGTTGAGGCTGCGGGGCGCCGTTTGTTGAACGCGGGCGAGATCGGCCAGATCTGTCTGGGTCGACTCGTAAGCCGCGAAGGCCGTCAGGGCCTGATAGCGGGCGCCGGTTAAGTCGACCGCTTTTTGCTTGCCGGCGACCGATTCCATGGAGATCCCTTCCAGGTGGTCGTCGCAGACGGTCACCATCTGGCCGGCCCGGTCGGGGTCGCGGATGAAGCGGGCGGCCCCGAGACCCAACTGCGCCGCGTAGGCGCGGTCGAAGCCCGTAGGCTCGGCGCACCGGAGGAAGTAGCCCAGGTTACTGGTGCGGATGCGCGCCTCGATCTTGCGCTCCTCGCAGAGCTGTGAAAGGCGGGACGCCAGCTCCTCGCTCACGCCGCCCAACCGGCCGTAGCGCTGGAGGTGGCCCGCGCCGAAGTGCGCCGACTCCGCGACCAACAGCACGCCCCAGGAGTGGCCGCAGCGCGCCCGCGTCTGGATCAGTGAGAGAAGGGCCTCCAAGTCGATGGGGCCTTCCTCGGGGATGAGGACCCGCGTGCAACCCCCCGCCAGGCCGGCTTCGAGCGCCAGGTGGCCGGTGTAGCGGCCCATGATCTCCACGACGAACCAGGAGCCGGACGAGTGCGCGTCCAGCTTGATGGCTGTGAGCATGCGGGCCGCCTCGTGAACGGCCGTGTCGAATCCGAAAGAGCGCGGGATGCCGGCGATGTCGTTGTCGATGGTCTTGGGGACGTGGACGACGCGGATGCCGCCCCGGCGGAGGCGGTCCGCGAGTTGGAGGGTGCCTTCTCCCCCAATGGAGATGAGGCCGTCCACGCCTTCGCGGCGGAGGTTGGCGCAGATGGCGGGAAGGTCCCGCTCCTCGTCGACGCGGTGCCGCGAGATGCCGATGAGGCTTCCGCCGAGAATGTGGATGTCTTCCACCATCTGGCGGGTGAGCTGGACGAAGCGCCCATGCACCAGCCCCCAGGCGCCGTTCAGGTATCCCAGAACCTGCATGCCGTGGTTATCGGCCTCCTGGACGATGCCTTTGATAACGGCATTGATGCCCGCCGCGGGACCGCCGGAGACGAAAACGCCGATCTTGTCAAACTGAGGGTCCATCGTAGAGTTTCGAGGTCGGGAGTTTCGGCAAGCACGGGCCGCGCCGGGTGTGTGCGGTTATGGCGATCGGGTAGGCGATAGCAGCCGATGCGGCCCAGGATGGTGGCGAACAGGGTAGCATACCCGCAAGGGCCGTGCTATAATCACCGGGCTGGAGAGAGGGCGCGCGGGGAGCCTTCCCGTCCAGCAGAGCGTTCGAGCCGGTAGCTCAGTCGGTAGAGCATCTCCCTTTTAAGGAGGTGGTCCTGGGTTCGAGTCCCAGCCGGCTCATTCCTGATCAGGCAGTTCCCCAAAATCGTGCCTGATCAGGCCATCTCCCCCGGTCTTACCTGCCTCTCTGTTACCCAACAGGAGGCAGAAATAATGCGGAAAGGCCATCTCCCTGCGGCCGATTCCAGCGCCCCTTCTCGCTCGTCTCGAGCGAAGGGAGGTGGCCTGTCCCGCTGCTGCGACCTCTGGCTCGCAGACGGGTAGGCGGCCGGCTGGAGCGGGCGCACCCTCGCCGCCCGGCGCGATATGCTGGGCAAGTTCGCCTAGCGGCTCCGCGAGGAGGGCGCCGCGGAGCGCCTCACGGAGATCACCTCGAAACTGCGGCGTCCATCCACGCGGGCTTGCAGGCGATCCACTCCGCCGCCTTGGCCGTCAAAGGCGGCGGAGTGGATCGCCTGCGCGGTCGTCAGCAAACAACTCTACACCTGGGCCACCGTCGCGTGCGTCACGGCACCGCACCATCCCTCTCCTCTCCGCCCGTCCTGGCCCCCCTACTCACCTCCTGGGCCACCCGAACAGGCGTCCATCCCCCGGCCTGCCCTGGAGGATTGCCGTCCGTAGGCTGGCGGGCAGGCTGTGCATTAGGGCGCCTGCGTCTGGGAAACTGAACACCGGTTCGAAAAGAGGGCTTTATCCGCAAACGCCTAACTGATTCCTATCCAGGCGAGCTGCCGGAACGTTAGCCGGCGCCGCCTGGCTCACTGGCAACTGGAGCCTCAGCCGGGGCTCCCGAATCGAAGGAGTAACGAATGAAGGTCTGGCATCGTTTTCTCGCACTCACCGCTGTTTGCAGCGGACTGGCGGTGGCTTCGCAGGGGTCGAACCTTGCGGCCAGCAAGCCGCCGCCCATTGTCTCGCACTCCGTCCTTACCGCCGCGCTCAAGCAGGTGGTGGCGCAAGACAACGCGGGCTTCCATCTCCACATGTGGGCGACGGTGGTGGATCGGGACGGCGTGGTGCAGACCGTCGCCTTTAGCGGCGGGGATCGCGGCGACCAGTGGCCCGGCAGCCGGGTCATCTCCGCGCAGAAGGCAAATACGGCGAACGCCTTCAGCCTGCCCGGCCTCGCGCTTTCCACCGCGAACCTGTACTCGGCGGTGCAGCCGGGTGGCTCCCTCTACGGCCTGCAGCACAGCAACCCGGTAAACACCTCGGTGGCCTACGCCGGCTCCCCTTCCGCCTACGGCACGGCCAAAGATCCGATGGTCGGCGGTAAGATCGGCGGGGTGAACATCTTCGGGGGCGGCCTGCCGCTTTACAACGCCCAGGGGAAACTCGTCGGCGCGGTGGGCGTCAGCGGGGATACGTCCGCCACCGACCACATCGTCGCGTGGAGGCTGCGGCACGCGCTGCAGCTGGACTACGTCCCGGGCGGGGTCAGCCCCACCGGGGATGACAACATCATCCACGACATCACCACCGACGCTGCGGGTCACGAAAAGAGCGCCGGCGGCTTTGGCCACCCCTCCATCGACGCGCGCCAGCGTGAGATTGCGGCGGCCCTGCCCACCACGGCGCCCATCCGCCGCCGCCCGTAACTGCCGACCCCGGCAGTCGCGGGTGACCGTAACCAGCGGCTCCAGAGAGATCGCCTCTCTGGAGCCCTTTGCGGTTTCTGCCGCCCCTCACCTTCGGCCTCCATCGACCGGTCCGCTCGAGTCGCCTGCCGACTCTCTCCTCTTCGCTGTCTTGCGACGCTGTCTTCCGACCGACCGAAAGGGTACGGGCCAGCGAGGGGGCGGCGGCTGTGCATTACCGCCGGGCGGCGCGGAAGCCGTGGGGTGAAGCATGGAAGCCTACCGCTCGGCTTCCGGGCTGATGAGGGTGTCTCCAGCCACGCCCGCGGCCACGCGAGCGAAGGCGCGCGGGACCACAACAAGGATGACCGCGGCCAGGGTAGCGTGCGGGTAAAGCCCCGCCGGCAGGGAAACGCGGCCCTGGCATGAGCCGCGCGACGACCGTTTCCTCGCCGCCTTCTCTATCCCACGAGGGACGACTCCTGTCCAGAGGGCGTTTTCTCGCGCCGGGACACCCATCGGCGTCCCGCTAGGTCGCGTTGGGCGCTGCTCTCAGCGGGCGCAACCGGCTGAGAGCAGCGCCCAACGGCACGCGAGAGAATCGCCTTACTCCCGGGGCCGCAGCTTCCGGAAGTTCGCCAGGCACTGCGCCGCCGTCTCCAATGATGGGAGCCGGCTGCCTTCTTGTTCGATCAGGTAATACTCCGCGCCGCCGGCGCCCTCGGCGGCGTCCAGAACCGCTTTCCACGGAGTGTCGCCCTCGCCGAACAGCACTCGATACCCGCGGTCCGCGCCGGCTCCCCAGTCTTTCAGGTGGAGGGAGCGGATGCGTCCCGGGTTGGCCTTGATCCAGGCAACCGGATCGTAGCCAGCTTCCATGGCGGTGCCGACGTCGAACTGCAGCGTCACGCTCTCCGGCGTGTTGGCGGCCAGGAACGGCATGGGCCGGAAACCCGCCCGCTCCATGAACTCGAGCTGGTGGTTGTGGTACCCCGCGCGCATCCCCAGCGGCTTCAACGTCTCCGCGGCGTGGGTCAGGATGTCCGCCACCTTCTTCCAGTCGTCCGGGCTGCTGGCGTTCCCGGGGCTAGCCATCACGATGCTCTTGGAGCCCAGGATCTGGTTCAGCTCAATCGCCTTCTGGAGACCGTTCGCCTCCAGCGCGTTGCGCCCGTTGTGCGTGGAGAAGCACCGGATGTTCAGCTCGTCGAGGAGCTTTCGCACGTCGCGGGCGTAGGCCGGGGTCCACTGGTAGTAGGGGGAATAGAACTCCACCCCTTCGTAGCCCATCTTCGCCACGGCCCGCACCGTGCCCATCAGGTCCTTCGCCAGCTCGTCGCGCACCGAGTACAGCTCCAGGCCCACCGGCAGCCGCTTCGGCGCCGCCTGCCCGGGCAGCGCGCCTGCCGCTGCAACGCCGGACATGATCAAGAACGACCGTCGTGTAATCTTGTTGCCTAACATCTTGTCTTCTCCCAAGCCCGGTAATCCGGGCGCACCCCGCCCCCTACACTTCGGCGCACCCGTCGCGACGCCCTGCTGGACCCTCCCATCAATAGCTGCCTATCCGCTGCTTACTCTACCCTCCGCTGTCTCGTTAACGCGTGTGTCCGCCGCCGGGCTCCTTTGCGACGGCGCCGTCCGCCGTTCCGAGGGCGCGCTGACTCGCATTCGGGAGCTGTGCTGAGCCGTCCAGCGGATCGCGGCCGTCACCTGCACAGACGCCGGCGGCGATCCGGCAGACGAGGACCGACGCCGTGACTGCGCAGGCGCAGGAGAAGCAGACGTACTTCGCCAAGCTGGTCAGGTCGCCTCAGGCGACGCCGACGGAGACGGCGAAGGCAGCCCCGCTTAACAGATAGAGACACGATGAGTATGGCCACGAGGTCGAGCGCGCAGTCGCCTGCGCCGCCCATTGCCGACCGCCACGATCTGATCCGCGTGCACGGCGCGCGCGAAAACAACCTCAAGGACGTCAGCGTCGAGCTGCCGAAGCGCCGGCTGACAGTGTTCACCGGCGTCTCCGGCTCGGGCAAGAGCTCGCTGGTGTTCGGCACGATCGCCGCCGAGTCGCAGCGGCTGATCAACGAAACCTACAGCGCCTTCCTGCAGGGCTTCATGCCGACCCTGGCGCGGCCGGAGGTCGACCTGCTGCAAGGGCTGACCACCGCGATCATCGTCGACCAGGAGCGGATCGGCTCCAACCCCCGCTCCACGGTCGGCACCGTCACCGACGCGAACGCGATGCTGCGGATCGTCTTCAGCAGGCTCGGACAGCCGCACATCGGGTCGCCCAAGGCGTACTCCTTCAACGTCCCCTCGGTCAAGGCCTCGGGCGGGCTCACCGTCGAGCGCGGTTCCAAGAAGACGGTGAAGAAAACCTTCAGCATCACCGGCGGCATGTGCCCGCGGTGCGAGGGCATGGGCCGCGTGACCGACTTCGACCTCTCCGCGCTGTACGACGACGCCAAGTCGCTCAACGAGGGCGCGCTCACCATCCCCGGCTACAGCATGGAGGGCTGGTACGGACGTATCTTCAGCGGCTGCGGCTTCTTCAACCCGGACAAGCCGATCCGCAGTTACACCAAGACGGAGCTGCACGACCTGCTCCACAAGGAGCCCACCAAGATCAAGGTCGACAGCATCAACCTGACGTACGAGGGTCTGATCCCGAAGATCCAGAAGTCGATGCTCTCCAAGGATCTCGACGCGCTGCAGCCCCACATCCGCGCGTTCGTGGAGCGGGCGATGACGTTCACCGCCTGCCCCGACTGCGGCGGGACCCGGCTCAACGAAGGAGCCCGCTCGTCGAAGATCCAGGGCCTGAATATCGCCGACGCCTGCGCGATGCAGATCAGCGACCTGGCCGAATGGGTCGGAGGCCTCGACGAGCCGTCCGTGGCGCCGTTGCTCGAAGCATTGCGGCACACGCTCGAGTCGTTCGTGGAGATCGGCCTGGGCTACCTCTCGCTCGACCGACCCACGGGCACGCTGTCGGGCGGCGAAGCGCAGCGCACGAAGTTGATCCGCCACCTGGGCTCCTCGCTCACCGACGTGACTTACGTCTTCGACGAGCCCACCGCAGGCCTGCACCCCCACGATATCCGGCGGATGAACGACCTGCTGCTGCGGCTGCGGGACAAGGGCAATACGGTGCTCGTGGTGGAGCACGAGCCGGAGACGATCGCGATCGCCGATCACGTCGTCGACCTCGGCCCCGGCGCCGGCGCGGCGGGCGGCGCCGTCTGCTTCGAGGGCACGGTCGAGGGACTGCGGGCCAGCGGCACCCTCACCGGCCGCCATCTCGACGACCGGGCCGCCCTCAAGCGGACGGTGCGGACGCCCGCCGGCGCGCTGGAGATCCGCGGCGCGACGGCGCACAACCTGCGCAACGTCGATGTCGACATCCCGCTTGGGGTGCTGGTCGTCGTCACCGGCGTCGCCGGCTCCGGCAAGAGCTCGCTCGTGCGCGGGTCGATCCCCGCCGGCGCGGGGGTGGTGTCGATCGACCAGGGCGCCATCCGCGGCTCGCGGCGGAGCAACCCGGCGACCTACACCGGACTGTTCGACCCGATCCGCAACGCGTTCGCGAAAGCCAACGGCGTGAAGCCGGCTCTGTTCAGCGCCAACTCCGAGGGCGCCTGTCCCAACTGCAACGGCGCCGGCGTCATGTACACCGACCTGGCGATGATGGCCGGGGTCGCCGCCCCCTGCGAGGAGTGTGAGGGGAAGCGGTTCCAGGCGTCCGTGCTGGACTACCGCCTCGGCGGCCGCGACATCAGCGAGGTGCTCGCGATGTCGGTAACCGAGGCCAGGGAGTTCTTTGGCGCCGGCGAGGCGCGCACGCCGGCCGCCCACGCCATCCTCGGCCGGCTCGCCGACGTCGGGCTAGGCTACCTCAGTCTCGGCCAGCCGCTCACCACGCTGTCCGGCGGCGAGCGGCAGCGGCTCAAGCTGGCCACCCACATGGCCGAGAAGGGCGACGTCTACATCCTCGACGAGCCGACCACCGGGCTCCACCTCGCCGACGTCGCGCAGTTGGTCGGCCTGCTCGACCGGCTCGTCGACTCCGGCAAGTCCGTTATCGTCATCGAACACCACCAGGCGGTAATGGCGCACGCCGACTGGATCATCGACCTCGGCCCCGGCGCCGGCCACGACGGCGGCCGGATTGTCTTCGAGGGCGTCCCCGCCGACCTTGTCGCCGCGCGCTCCACCCTCACCGGCCAGCACCTCGCGGCCTACGTCGGCGCCGACTAACGAAGATCAATCATCATTTCGTTATCCACTGCGCCTCCCTGCTTGAGCCGGCCTCACGCCCAGTTCACGCGCTGCTGGAAGCACAGCGAGGCGGCGCCACTAGCGCAGTTGCAGGTGGTCAAGTGAGCTGGGTCGTTGTACTGCTGCCAGATACTCTGCCGCCTAACTCTTGCGCGTCTTCCGATGGTTTGCGACTTCACTCTCGAGCCAATCGCCGACAAGGCCGGCACACAAAATAAATGCAACCATTACAAGCACAACGAAAAGACCAACTACAGGTGAAATGGCGAAAACCGCGATCTTGCGCCAGAGCGCGAGTTCTTCATGCCTGGCGCATAAGATCGTCGCCCACACGAGGCCGAAGAGCAGACTACCGAACCCGATGATAAACGGCGTTTCGGCGTGGCCTCTGGTGCGATTCAATGTTGCAGCAGGGTTTGATAACAGGATTCCGCTCTGCATTCTACTTCATCCAGAACCAGACGGCTCAGAGCCTGCGCCGTAATCCGTTAGACTGTTTCGCCAAGAGCACCCCGTAAATTCCACGGCACACTGCGCTTCGGCGCCCAGGCGATAGACGCAGCAGCACAGCTATTGAGTATACCTCTATCCGAACCAGACCCCCGATCAGACTAGGGTCTAACGAGAATCGCCCGTCAATAGACGTCCCCAGCGCGAGACGAGTTCTCTCGTCCGTTTCGCTGCCCGTTTGGACCGGCGGGACGGGCACGGGTAGTTGAAAGTACTGCGTGGCCAGGCTAACATCCTCCCCAAAGCAACCTCGGCCGCGGCGGCGTCGGGACCCGGCTGCTGGTGCGGGAAGCTCTGCATCCGCCTCGGCAGCCGTGGCCCGGCCTGCCTGCGTAGGAATTGCGCGCCAGCCCTGTGAACGTCCAGGCACACGGAGGAGCGTATTATGAACCCCATTTGGAAGAGCACCGCGGGAGCGGCCGTCGCCCTCGCCGCCCTTGGCTCGCTCGGCGCGAACGGAGCGCCCCCGCTGGAGAGCAGCCCGGCGCGGCGGACCTACCCCAACACCCTGACGCGTATCCGCAACCCGAAGCCGCTGCTGGCGGACCACTCCACCTTTGTGGAGCCGATCCGGGAGACGGAGCGCTTCGAGGCGCCGGTCCTGGTGGATGATCCGGACGCCGACCTCCAGGTCCGCGCCTGGCGCTTCTCCTACAACGCGCGGGGCATTATCGAGATGCCGAACCGGCTGAGCGCTCGCCGGACGGCTCTGGTCATGGTCCACCCGTGGGGCGTGGATGACGGCCAGGGATGGCGGACGCCGGAGCCGGCGGGCGTGGTGGACTTCTGCACGAAGGAGAAGAACCACCTGGCCGGCCGCCACACTCGCGAGGTCATCCACCCGTTCATCAAGTCGCTACGCGGCAAGCTCGCGCATGTGCTGTATAGCCTGCCGGGGCCGGAAGACCCGATCCGCAAGAAGCTCTACCGCTCCTTCGACGGCCGGCCCACCGAGGCGGAGCGCCGGGAAGGGACACGGGAGCTGCAAGAGAAACTGAACGGCTTCCAGTACCGCGGCCAACCCCTGCCGGAAAGCTTCGAAGTCTCTGAAGACCTGCCGGTCCGCGACTACTTCCGCCAGTTTCCGGGCCTGGACGCCGGCGACCGCTACAACAACCCCGGCTTTTGGGAGCTGCCCATCCCCGTGACGCGCGACATCGACGTCCACCCGGACGACGTAGTGATCTACGACGCCGCCGGATATGCCCCCCTGCGCGACTTCCTGAAGAAGGAGGGCGTCCGTCACGTGCTCCTCGTCGGCTATGCGACGGATATGTGCTACTGCCGCACTACGGCGGGCTACGAGAACCTCTCCAAAGACTTCAACGTCTTCCTCGTCGGAGACGCGACCCTGGCGACGTTCCCGTCCAACCCGACCCCGCGCTACGCCACCAACGCGCACCTCTCCTATGCGGCGCTCAACCAGCTCGTCACGCAGGTCTCCTGGGTCCGCTACGGAGCCGGGAAGTGACGGGCGAAGGCCGCCTCTCTCGCCGGGGGCTCCTGGCCGGGGCGGCGGCAGCCGTCACCCGCATGCCCGCGCCTCCGGAGCGGAAGCAGGCCCGCATCGCCATCACGCTCGACCTGGAGATGTCCCGGAACTTCCCTACCCCGGAGCACCTCCACTGGGACTACGAGAAAGGCAACCTGAACGACGAGACCAAGCGCTACACCGTTGAGGCCTGCCGGCGAGTGAAAGCAGCAGGCGGTGTGGTTCACTGCTTCGTCGTCGGGCGGGTGCTGGAGCAGGCGGATGTGGGTTGGCTGGAGGAGATCGTCCGCGCCGGTCACCCCCTGGGCAACCACACCTACGATCATGTCAACGTGAAGGCCACGCGTGGGGAGGACCTCCAGTTCCGCTTCCGCCGCGCCCCCTGGCTCATCGAGGGCCTGACGCCGGAGCAGGCGATCCGGCAGAACATCCGCCTCACCAATTCGGCCCTCAAGTCCCGGCTGGGGATCTCCGCCAACGGCTTCCGCACCCCGGGCGGCTTCGCGGAGGGACTGGAAGACCGTCCGGACGTTCGCAAGCTGCTGCTCGAGCTGGGCTTCCGGTGGGTCAGCAGCCGCTATCCATCCCACCCGCTGCCGCAGCCCGGAGAGAAGCCTTCCGCGCAGGTGCTGGAAGGCATCGTCAGGGCCCAGGAAGCCGCGCAGCCGTTCGACTATCCCGACGGACTGGTGGAGCTGCCCATGAGCCCCATCAGCGATGTGACCGCTTTTCGCACGGGCCGCTGGAAGCTGGAGTGGTTCCTCGACGCCACCCGCCGCAGCGTGGAATGGGCCATCGAGCGGCGGGGCGTCTTCGACTTCCTGGCCCACCCCTCCTGCCTCTACGTCACCGACCCTAACTTCCGGACCATCGACTTGATCTGCAGTCTCGTCCGCCAGGCCGGAGACCGGGCGGCGCTGGTCGGCCTGGATCGGATCGCCGTGCACGCGCCGCCGTCTCGCAGACCGGAGGGATGAAGGCCGACTAGGGATGGCGAAGCTACTGCCGGACCCGGACGGCGGGTCGATCCTGGAAGTACCTCAAATGATCCGACCCTTTTCCGTTCTCTTGCTCTGCGGCCTCATCCTCGCGGCGGGCGCCGGCGCGGCGCGCGAATCCACCGGCGCTACACCACCCGCGTTCAGCGCTCTGAGCGCCGAGTACACGCGCGATATCCGGCCCCTGGTAAGCCGCTACTGCGTGGGATGCCACTCGACGGCGAAGCGCGCCGGGGAGTTAGACCTCCAGCGGTTCTCCACTCTTGCGGAGGTGCGGCGCGCGCCGAAGGTCTGGCTGCATGCCGCCGAGATGCTCGAAAGCCGCGAGATGCCGCCGAAGGGCGCGAAGCAGCCGTCGCCTCCCCAGCGCGGCGCCCTGGTCGGCTGGATCAAGCGTTACCTGGACGCCGAGGCACGGGCCAATTCCGGCGACCCCGGCCCGGTGGTCCTCCGCCGCCTCAACAACGCCGAGTACACCTACACGGTCCGGGATCTCACGGGGGTGGACCTGGACCCGGCCCGCGAGTTTCCGGCCGACAGCGCGGCGGGCGAGGGGTTCACGAACACCGGCGCCGCGCTCGTGATGTCGCCGGCCCTCCTGGCCAAGTACTTCGACGCCGGCAAGGAGATCGCGCAGCACGCGGAACTGCTGCCGGACGGCTTCCGGTTCTCGCCCCACACCACGCGCAGCGACTGGACGAACGACGCCCTGGAGCGCATCCGCGCGATCTATCGCCGTCACACCGAAGCTGGCGGCGCCGCTACCGTTAACCTCCAGGGCATCGTCTTCAACACCAACGACGGCGGTCGTCTGCCGGTGGAGAAGTACCTGGCCGCCACGCTGGCGGACCGGGAAGCCCTCCAGGCCGGCAAGAAGACGCTGGCGGCGGCGGCCCGCGAGCGGGGTCTGAATGAGAAGTACCTGGGGCTCCTCTGGACGATGCTGAACGGCCGCGAGCCCTCTCCGCTGTTCGACCCGGTGCGGGCGCAGTGGCGCGCCGCGAAGCCCGCCGACGCCCCGGCTCTGGCCGCGATGATCGGCGGCTGGCAAAAAGCCCTCTGGCGGTTCACGACGGTGGGGCAGCTCGGCAAGGGGGGTGGGCCCAAGTCCTGGCAAGAGCCCGTGCTGCCCGTCGCGGTCCGGCAGGAGATGCGGGTGAAGCTCCCGGCCGCCGCAGACGGGCAGGCGGCGACCCTCTTCCTCACCACCCGCGACGCTGGCGACGGGAACACGGGCGACTTCGCCGTGTGGCAGGCGCCCCGGCTCGTGGCGCCGGGCAGGCCGGACCTGCCCCTGCGCCACCTCCGCGACTTCACGCGTGAGATGCGGGCGCAACGCCGGAGGCTGTTCGAGTCCGCCGCCAAGGCCCTGGAGGCCGCCAGCGTCGCAGACGCCTCCAGCGCGAGGGTGGATGTGGCCCAGCTCGCCGCAAAGCACGATATCGACGCCGAAGCGCTGGACTCGTGGCTGGAGTACCTGGGCATCCGGTCCGGCGCGGCGCTGAAGCTGAACCATTTCTCCACGAAGCAGGCGAACCAGGCCGGCTATGCCTTCGTCAACGGCTGGGGCTCGCCGGACCTGCCCAGCCTGGTGACGAACTCCTCCGACCGGCACGTCCGCATTCCGGGCAATTTGAAGCCGCACGGCGTCTGCGTCCATCCCTCGCCGGCCCTCTCCGCCTGTGTCGGCTGGGAGAGCCCGGTTTCCGGCACGGTCCGGATCGAAGGCAAGGTCACGCACGCCCACCCCGAGTGCGGAAACGGCGTCACCTGGGCGCTGGAGCGCCGCCGGGGAGCCTCCCGCCGGCGGCTGGCTGCGGGCGTCGCCCAGGGGTCGAACGGCGTCTCCTTTCCATCGCTTTCGCCGCTGGCCGCCGAGCCCGGCGATCTCGTGTCGCTGATCATCGGGCCCCGCAACAGCGATCATTCCTGCGACCTCACCGACCTGGAGCTGGTGCTGAAGCAGGACGACGGTCGGGAGTGGAGCCTCACCCGCGACGTAGCGGACAACGTGCTGGCCGGCAACCCCCACCCCGACCGCTTCGGCAATCCCACCGTCTGGCGCTTCTACTCCGAGCCTGCGACCGGCGGCGAGGCGGGCCCCGTCATCCCCGCCGGCTCCCTCCTGGAGCGCTGGCAGGAAGCGTCCGCCCCAGCGGAGAAGCGGCGGCTCGCGGAGGGCGTCCAGAAGCTGCTGACCTCCGGCCCGCCTGCCGGTCTGGACGCGAAGCATCCGGACGCCCTGCTCTATCGCCAGTTATCCTCGCTGAGCGGTCCGCTGCTGGCCGGCGCGTGGCGGCAGCTTGCGGCGGCCCCGCGCCGCACTCCCGGCGCCGCAGACGGAGATCCCGCCGGTCCGGACCCGGCCCTGTTCGGCAAGCATCCGGACGGCGCCGCCGTCGATCCGCAGAGCCTCTGCGTCCGCGCGCCCTCCGTCGTCGAGATCCGCATTCCCGCCGACCTGGCCGCCGGCGCGGAGTTGGTGACGACCGCCGCCCTCCACCCAGAGGCCGGCGCGGGGGGCAGCGTCCAGATGCAGGTTCTCACCTCCCGCCCCTCGCCCGCCAGTCTCGTCCCGGACGCGCCGGTGCTCGCCGCCGAAAGCGGCGCCGTCCGCAAGCGCTTCGAGCAGGCGTTCAGCGACTTCCGGGCGCTCTTCCCCATCGCCCTGGCCTACACGAAGATCGTCCCCGTGGATGAAGTGGTCACGCTCACGCTGTTCCACCGGGAGGACGAGCCGCTCCAGCGGCTGATGCTGACGGCGGCGGAGGCGCGGGAGCTGGACCGGCTGTGGAGCGAGCTGCAGTTCGTGTCCCAGAGCCCCCTGAAGCTGGTTAACGCCTACGAGCAGATCCGCGAGTTCGCGACCCAGGACCGCCCCGACCTGGCCGAGCCGTTCAAGGTGATGCGCCAGTCGATCTACGACGGGGCGGCGGCCTTCGAGAAGGCGGTCCTGGCCGCCGAGCCGCGGCACGTCGACCGTCTCCTGGAGTTCGCCGCGCGCGCCTACCGCCGGCCGCTGATCCCGGCCGAGGCCGGAGAGCTGCGGGGCCTCTACCGCCGCCTGCGCGCGGAGGAGCTGCCGCACGAGGAGGCGTTCCGGCTGACGCTCGCGCGGATCTTCGTCGCGCCCGCCTTCCTCTACCGGCTCGAAGAAGCGCCGCCGCGCGCGGCCTCCGCCCCCGTCTCCGACTGGGAGCTGGCCAGCCGGTTGAGCTACTTCCTCTGGTCCTCCGCGCCCGACGACGCGCTCCGCGCCGCCGCGGCCTCGGGCGCGCTGCGAAAACCGGAGGTCCTCTCCGCCCAGATGCGGCGGATGCTGGCGGACCCGAAGGCGCGGCGGCTGGCCACCGAGTTCGCCTGCCAGTGGCTGCAGATTTACGAGTTCGACACGTTGGACGAGAAGAGCGAGAAGCACTTCCCGGAGTTCGCCGCCCTGCGCCGCGACATGTATGAGGA
>Ga0216301_1000125_pt1 | contig 21401 bp, 23 predicted proteins | sample 4hB_Boncat_minus_FD_156203 | JGI IMG/M metagenome (GOLD analysis project Ga0216301, IMG submission 156203) | Terrestrial sediment cell enrichment communities for BONCAT metagenomics from Utah, United States - 4hB_Boncat_minus | ecosystem: Environmental > Terrestrial > Deep subsurface > Rock...
CTCTCTCACCGCGCGAACGTAACCGTTGGCCCCGCCACCAGAACCTCGCCCTTGCCGCCCCTCCCGCCCAGCGAGTCGACCAGCGCGATCGTCTCAATGCGGATCGGGTGATGGACCACGCCGTCGTTGGCCCCTCCCCAGCGGCCGCCTTGGCGGCCGTCGAGCTTGAAGCTGACGAATTTCCAGCCCTTCCAGTCGATAGGGCCGTGGTCCGGCTGGAAGGTTTGGCCGGTCGAGTCGCGGAACCGCATTCGCAGCAGGTCTCCAGAGCCGTCACCGTGAACGTACATCCCAAGAGAAACTGGATTTCCGCTCAGAGGATTCGCGGCCTCGCCCGCTGGCTTCAGGCACACGTACCGCCAACCGGGGGCAAAGTCGTAGGCAACGCGGAAGACAGGGACCGACGTGCCAATCCCCGCCGGTGCGGGAACGACGCTGCCCCCGACCTTCGCCGCGATCTTCTCGTCTCCTTCCGCCACCACCGACCCGATTGCCGCCGGCAAGGGACCGGAGTCCAGAGGTCGGGTGTAGAGGGGCTTTGCCCGCAGGCTCCCGGTCAACTTCAAGGGGATGGAGCTTCCCGTCGGGGTCATGGTCAAGGTTATCGGCCCCGTTTGTTCCAGCGTCGAAACCTTGAGCTTCGGCAGGTCGATATCGGTGTACCGCTTGCCAGCTTGCAGAGAGATCTTGACCACGTAGGTACCAGTCACAACTGGAACCCTCAAGTCACCCGTTAACGGTTTCTCACTCGGATTATCGATCTGCACCCGCACCCGGTCGCTCAAGAGAGGCAGGAGTGATAGGTTCATTCCTAGGATTGGCTGGATCTCGGTTTCCTGAGCGATCCCGTCGACCTCGACCCGAAGGGTATGCGATTGAGTGCTCGCGTCCTTGAGGAAGGGCAAGGCGAATCTCGAAATGCTGGTCTGCGGCAGGTTTCGCACTCTGAGTTCCTGCTTCGTCTCGACCTTGCCGCCCAGCCGATCCTCGACTCGTACCAGACTTTCCCCCTTTGTCCCCGCCACGTCCTGCACGAGTTGCTTCACCGTTTCGGGTGCCGACAAAGCACTGAACGGAGGCAAAGGCTTGAGCGCGAGGATCCGATCTTGCACAGCCTGCGAAACCTCGATGGGTTGCGGCGAAGACGTCAGCGCCGTTTCCTTCCCGTCGATCGTGGCTTTTCCGGTTCCTTGGACGGCCCATCCAACGAGGCGAGCCTCCCTGCCCTTGCGGAAGGCGAGCACAAAGTTGCCAGGTCCCTGGGCGATTCGCAGATGGTAGTCGTAGCCGTCGAGGTATCCCGCCAGCCGCTTCACCGCCTCGTAGGCAGGCTTGGGGCGCATGTCCGGGTAGACCGTCCCGAAGTGGTGCTCAGCCTCTTTCGGATCGGTTCCGTCGTCCTTCCAATCGTAGTAGATCGAGAGCGGCACCCCCGCGACGAGGTTCGAGAGGTACTGCCGCGGCACGTAGTCGGCCTGCTTCTCGGCGTTCATTCCGGACCACACTTCGCTGTATCCCCACTCGCCGGAGAGCATCGGAATCCGCTTGCCCGCCGGTGCCTTTGCGTCGATCATCCGGCGGAGCCGGGCCCAGTCCGTGAGCACCGACTCGGGCTCGATTTGCCGGTAAGGATGGATGGTGACCGCATCGAAGTGCTGCAGTAGCCCCGCGTCAAAGCACCGCTGCAGGAACGACCAATCGAAGCCTGACGTTGCCGGACCCACGAACCACTCCTCCGGGGCAACCCGCCGGATCGTCTTCCCGACCTCCGTCGCCAGGGCGATGTACTCCTCCACGTCCGGCTTGGGTTGCCAGAAAAAGATGTTCGGCTCGTTCCACATCTCCCAAAGAGCCCCTCGGCCTTGGTAGCGCTGCATCGTCGCCTCCACGAACCGGCAAAAGGCGGCACGGGATTCTGGTGTCCGGGGAGAACCCTTTTGGTAAAGGTCGTTGCCGTAGTCGAGGATGAAAACGGGGCGAAGACCATGGCGGTCCAGCGACGCGTACAGGCGGTCGTAGGCGCTAAAGTCGTACTTGCCCTTCTCCCGCTCGATCTCGTGCCAGAAGAGGTCCATGCGCACCCAGCGGAACCCCGCCTTAGCGATCTGCGCGACCTCACCGGGCTTCTCGTCGGTGAAGTGGATGTTCACCCCCCAGCCGGAACCGGCTCGGAGGTCGGGAAGCGGATACTTCTGGCGGTAATCGGCGGACGCCGAGACGGCGATCCAGCACAGCGACGTGAGGACGAGCATGGCGAACAGTTTGGCCTTACACCTTCGCCGCGTGCAGAGGCGAAGGCTGCATTGCGGACCCTGCCGCGTCAAACTGCGGAGCAGAAAACCCTGTAGGCGCGGGATGGTTTGTGCCCGCGCTCAGAGGCAAACGATGTACTTCCGCGCGAGGCGTACTAGGCGCCATGCAGTGGGCTGCAACTCGAAATCCCGCCGCCCACGGTTTAAACTCCAAGCCGGAGTACCTGTAGGCGCGGGATGGTTTGTGCCCGCGCTGGAACAGCTCGATTATGCGTTTCCGAGAGAAGAGGCACCGTCTCCCACACCAAGCCTATCTGGGCAGAAAGTCAGTGGCATTTACCGCGTGCGAAAGCCTGCGGCGTCCACTTCTAGCTCAACCAGAGGTTGTCCAAGCGTTGGTGCCCAAGTTAGAACAAGCAGCATCGGCTCATGGCTGCACGGTCCCCGTCTACACGTTCATGCCTGACCACCTTCACGTGCTCCTGCTGGGAACAAGCGAACAGAGCGACACAAAGGCAGCAATGGATGCTTTCAAGTACAAGTCAGGCTGGTGGTTCTACCGAAACCGTCCAGACATCTCATGGCAAAAAGACTACTGGGACCACGTGGTACGGTCCTACGAAGGGTGGGAGGCGCAGGCCCGGTACATTGCCGCGAACCCTTGTAGAGCAGGACTCGCCCCGAACGTCTTCGCCTGGCCCTACACTGGCTGCATCGGCCACAAGTTGGAGGAGGTGCTACTTGATGCCTTCTGGTGATCGCGCGGGCACAAACCATCCCGCGCCTAGAGGGTTGGACGTACTCGTGGAAATCGTGTGCTGCTCGGTGGACGACTGCGTGGAGGCCGAGCGCGGGGGTGCGCACCGGATCGAGCTTTGCGCTGCTCTGGCGCTCGGCGGACTCACGCCGTCTATCGGCTTGCTCCTTGAGGCCAAGGTCCGGACCAAGCTGCCCATCATGGCCATGGTCCGGCCCCGGCAGGCCGGCTTCTTCTACTCACCATCCGAATTTGCGACGGTAGAACGTGACGCGGACCTATTGGTCGAGAAGGGGGCGGACGGGCTAGTGTTTGGTGTCCTGAACGCCGACGGAACGCTGGACCGGCAACGCACCGCCAACCTAGTCCAGCGGGCCGGTAGCCGGCAAACCGTCTTCCACCGTGCGTTCGACGTCGTCCCGGACCCCTTCGAGACCCTGGAGTCGCTCATCGACCTGGGGGTGACCCGGATTCTGACCAGTGGACAGAAGGCAAAGGGAATGGAAGGTGCGGAGCTTATCCATTCCCTTGTAGAACGAGCCGCGGGAAGAATCGAGATCCTTCCCGCGGGAGGTATCCGGCCCAGCAACGTGGCTGAGTTACTTGCGCGAACCGGCTGCGTACAGGTCCACCTCGCCCCTTTCCGCGAGGTCCCGGACCCGTCCACCCATTCCAACCCTGAGATCAGGTTTGGATCGGGCATCGCCCACGCCGAGGGAGTCTACGGCCTGACTGATGCATCAGGAGTTGCTGGCGTCGTGGAGGCGCTGAACGCGTAAACTCCAGCGTCCGTTTCACCGGCTGTGAGTCGTAGTCACCTGCGGCCTAGGTCGGGTTAGAGCCACGAGCAAGAGCCCGACGACCAGTGCCACGGCCAAACCGATTCGGGTCAGGCTGCCAACGAACTGCACGGTTCGAAGCTGCAGCGGGTAGATCCCCTTCTCTTGGAGGTAGTTCTCGCTGACCAGCCGAGCCCCGTTCTCCCCCTTCCCGTCCACGAACGCCTTCGGATCGTCGATGACGAGCTCTTGGGGAGAGCCCACGGGACGGTGGCCGTCGCCGAACAGCGAGGCCGCCGCGTCGTCCACCTGGACCCGCTGGGTCAGCACCGCCCGCGACTCGTAAGAGCTCAGGACGGGCACGCTGGCGAGGAGGGCGATCGCCGCGAGCACCGCGACGATCAATCCCAGCTTTCGCAGAACTTTACTGGCCGACCGCATACGCGCTGATCCCCAGGGTCACCACGGGCGCGACTTTACCCGCCGACTGCGCGGGGATCTTGATCCCGTAGTCGCTGAGTCGGACTTTGAACTTCGAGTTAAGCTGAACCACGTCGCCGGTAAAGCCCGCGGCCCGCGTGGCCGCCCCTTCGGCGCGGTAGCGGACGGTGCTCATGGCCACCACGGGACGGGTCACGCCGTGCATGGTCAGGTTGCCCGCCACTCGGAAGCGGTCGCCGCCCAGGCTTTTCACGTTCGTCGTGACGAAGCGGATCGTGGGGTACTTGGCGCTGTCCAACCAGTTCGCCCCCCGCATGTGCTCGTCGCGCAGGGGGATGCCGGTCTCAATAGACGCGACGTCCACCTCGACCGCGCCGCGCCCCGTCTTCTTCGTGAAGTCGTACGTGATCGTGCCGCTGACCTTGGTGGTTTTGCCGGTAAAGGTCTCGAAGTCGCTCTCGCTTTCCACAGTGACGAGGTTTCGGTACTGCAGCCGGTCGCCGACGATCTTGAAGGTCTTTACGGACGGGGCAGCCAAGACGGTCGTGGCGACGATGGCGAGGGTCGAAAGGGTGATTGCGGTTTTCATTGGGAAGTCCTTGAGTTCGGAAGAGAATCAGTCGTTGGTCGTGGTTTCGCCAGCGGCGCGAAGGGCGCGGGCGACCTGGGCGACGCGGCGGCCCTGGAAGCGGGCGACTTCGAGGTCGTCCTCGGTAGGCGGGGCGTTGTCCTGGCCGGACACACTCGATGCGCCGTAGGGAGTCCCGGCGCGGAACAGAACCGGGTCGGCGTAGCCCAACGGCACGATGATCAGGCCCAGGTGCGCCATGGGGTTGTACATCGAGATGATCGTGCTCTCGTTGCCGCCATGGACCGTGGAAGACGAGGTGAAGGCGCTGCCCGCCTTGCCGACGAGCTTGCCCCGAAACCAGAGCCCACCTAGCGAGTCCATGTACGCCTTGAGTTCCGAGGTAATGGCGCCGAAGCGGGTGGGCGTCCCGAAGACGATGGCATCGGCCCATTCGGCGTCCGCCTCGGTCGGCGCCTCGTAAGCGGCGTTCATGCGGTCGGCCGCCTCGGTCCAGCCCGGAGCCTTCTGCATGATCTCGCGGCTCACAACTTCGCGGGCGCGGCGGAGCCGGACCTCGGCGCCCTCGGCCCGGGCCCCTTCGGCGATAGCGTTGGCCAGCGCCTCGGTCGAGCCGTTGCGCGAGTAGAAGGCGATCAGTACGTTCACTTTGTCCATGGTCATTCGTATCCTTTTAGTCGTCCAGAAATCGTTCAGGGGAGGTCGCCGAATCGGCCGGCGCGGAAGTCGGCCATGGCTTGGCGGGCCTCTTCAAGGGTGTTCATCACAATTGGGCCGTACCGAGCGACTGGCTCACCGACGGGCGGTCCGTAGAGGAGGAGCGCTTCCGCGGGCTCCCTCGCTTCCAGTCGAACGAGGGGCTCGCCCGGGCGAAGAAGGGCCGCCGCATGCGTCGGCAACTCGGTATCCCCGACGGAGACGGACCCGTTCAGCACGTAAACGAGCGCGTTGTCCCCTTCAGGCAGAGCCTGCGAGTAGCGGCTTCCACCACCGAGTCGCACGTGCAGGTAGCCGATCGGAAGGTGGCTCAGCGCCGCCCGCCGCGATCCCATCGCCTCACCAGCGATGACCTTCACCTGGACCCCCTCGCCCTCGATCCACGGCATCTCCTCGGCTCGTACATCCTGGTAGCAGGGTGGGGAGAGGCGAAGCGGGGCCGGAAGGTTGACCCAAAGCTGCACCCCCTGCAGACGCCCTCCCTCCCGCAGGAACGACTCGTCGGGCATTTCCGAATGGAGCACACCGGCACCGGCGTTCATCCACTGGACGTCGCCGCTCGCCAGCAGGCCCGATCCTCCATGAGAGTCACGGTGCCGCATCCTCCCGTCGATCAAGTACGTGACTGTCTCGAAGCCGCGATGCGGATGAGCCGGGACACCCTTCGCCTCTCCTGGAGCGACATCCACCGGGCCGAAGTGGTCCAGCAGAAGAAAGGGATCGAAGTAGGACAGCGCCGGGGACGGGAACGGGCGTTGCACCCAAAACCCTTCTCCCTCCTGCACCCGTGTGGCGGGCAGTACCCGTTCCACCTTCCGAACCGCCGTCTTCTCAAGAGTCTCCATAGATGTTGTCACCGAAATAGTTCTATATCGAAATATACAACACTGGAAGCAGCGATGGTTCCTATGGCGTCAGAATTTCTGGAGAACTAGGAATATGCCGAGTCACCACGAAGGAACCGAGGACGAGAGGGCCGCGCTGGACGCGTTCATCAAGCTGAGCCGCGCCGCCCACTCCGTTGGGGCGCGCTCATCCAGAAGCGTCGCCGCGTCCGGCCTGACCGGCTCTCAGTTCGGAGTGCTGGACGCCCTGTACCACTTGGGTCCCCTTCCCCTAGGGGACATCGCGCGAAAGCACCTTTCCAGCCCGAACAACATCACCACGGTGGTCGACAACATGGAGCGTAGCGGGCTGGTCGAACGCCTCCGGTGTCCCGAGGACCGGCGGGTCGTGCGGGCGGTCCTCACCGACAAGGGACGTAGCCTGTTCGAAAGCTTGTGGCCGGACCACTTGCGAGAAATCGTGGAAGCGATGGCTGCCCTGTCGCCGGAGGAGCAGAGGACGCTTGCCGACTTGTGCAAACGGGTGGGTCTGGGTTTGGTTAGGGAGCCGCCTCCGAGCGCTGATTTGACCTGACGACCGGAGGCTTGTTGCCCACGAAAGGGCGAATTCGCCTCTGTGGCAAGCGAAATGTGGGCTTTAGGCTGTATACAACCCCCCATGTGCGGGATTGCAGGGTACGTGGGACCACGGAACGCGGTGGAAGTGGTCTTTGACCAGCTCAAGCGGTTGGAATACCGGGGGTACGACAGCGCCGGCGTGGCCTATTCCAACAACGGCCACATCGACGTCTTGAAAAAGGCCGGAAAGCTGGTAGGGCTGGGACGACTGATCGAAGAGCGCAAACCAGAGGCGAGGTTTGCGATCGCCCACTCCCGCTGGGCAACCCACGGTGGGCCGACCGACAGTAACGCCCACCCGCACTACGACCAGACGAAGGACGTGGCCGTGGTCCACAACGGGATCATTGAGAACTATCTGGAACTCCGTGAGGAGTTGGTCAAGAAGGGGCATACCTTCTCGTCCCAGACCGATACAGAGGTCGCCGCGCACGTGATCGGTGAGGAGTACGGAACCGAGGGGGCCACTCTCGAGGACGCCGTTCGTCGAGCCGCGAAACGGCTACGCGGCGCGTACGCCCTCGTGGTCGTTTCCGCCCGCGAGCCCGGCAAGATCGTCGCCGCGAGAAACGCCAGTCCTCTCGTTCTCGGCCTCGGGCAGAACGAGAACACCCTGGCCAGCGACATCCCCGCGCTTTTGCCTTACACCCGTGATGTGGTCATCATGGAAGAAGACACGCTGGCAATCCTGACCCAGGACCGTATCCGCCTTATCGACGGGGACGGCCGCGAGTTGCCCGTCAAGTCCGAGCGGATCGACTGGGACGTCGCCGCCGCCGAGAGGGGCGGTTACGGCCACTTCATGCTCAAGGAGATTCACGAGCAACCCCAAGTCATGGTCAACTGCCTGGCCGGTCGGCTGGACGACGAGAACCGGGTCCGGCTGGAGGGCACGTTCTCCGAGCACGTCTGGACGGAGATCGACCGCGTCAACATCATCGCCTGTGGAACCGCCTACCATGCGGGTCTCATGGCCAAGCACCTCTTCGAGAAGCTGCTCCGCCTCCCCACCGACGTCTACTACTCGAGCGAATTCCGCTACGGCGATCCAGTGCTTTCTTCGCGTTCCCTCGCCATCTTCGTCAGCCAGTCAGGCGAGACGGCCGATACGCTCGCCGCGCTCCGCTTGTGCAAGCAGCGCCGAATCCGCACCCTGGGCATCGTGAACGTGGTGGGGTCCAGCATCGCTCGCGAGTGCGACCGCACCCTCTTCACCCAAGCCGGGCCCGAGGTTTCGGTAGCCAGCACCAAGGCGTACACCGCCCAGGTGATCCTCCTAACCCTGCTGGGCCTGCACATCGCTCAGATCCAAGAGGTTCCGGGCGTTCGGGTAGAGGCATGGGTGGAGGAACTGAGGAAAATGCCGGACTACGCCCGGGAGATCCTCGCCAACGAAAAGGAAGTCGAGGAGATCGCGGGCCAGATTTACGAAACTTCACTTTGCTTCTTTCTCGGCCGTGGCTCCGACGCCTCCGTCGCCATGGAGGCGGCGCTCAAACTGAAGGAAGTCGCCTACATCCACACGCAAGAGTCGCCGGCAGGTGAGATGAAGCACGGGCCGCTGGCCCTCGTCGAGCCGGGCGTGCTCTCGATCTTCGGCGCGACCGACCCGGCGATCCTCGACAAGGTCGTCAGCAACATGAAGGAAGTCCAGGCGCGCGGTGGTCGTGTGGTCGCGGTAACCACCGACGAAAGCATCGTCCACAAGGCCGCCGACGACGTGATTAGGATCCCGTCGACCCCGTTCGAATTCCTGAACGCGGTGCTCTCCATCATCCCGCTCCAGCTCCTTGCCTACCACGCGGCACGGTTGCGCGGCTGCGAGATCGACCAGCCCCGAAACTTGGCGAAAAGCGTTACCGTCGAGTAGTCCCTCGGCGCCCATCTGGCTACAGCGGGCCAGATGGGCCTTATCTTTTGTCCAGCGCCTGCCGCAAAGCTCCGGCGAGCGAAGCCCGACCGCTGGCGTCGTGGGTCACTTCCCACGCCATTACGCCTCCCAAGCCCTTTTCCTTGGCGAAAGCCGCCTTCTCCTGGAGCGTCTTCCGCCCATTGAAGTAGTAGCCGCCGGCTTCATCGTCGCCGGGCGACGGCTTGAAGGCGGTCAGGATCTCCGCGTACGACTTCGCATCGTCCCACTTCGCCAAGTTTCGACCGTAGAACGGGACCCCGAGCACGATCTTCTTCGCGGGGAAGCCCATCGCGACCAGCTTGCGGACGTCCTCACGCGCGTGGTCCATCGTCGCATGCCGCCCTTGGTGGTCGTACGACATCAGGTGGACGCGGTCGAGCCCGCTGACGGCCTCGATGGACATCGACTGCCATGAAGCGATGGCCGCCGTGACCACTCGTCCCTTGGGACGGAACGCGGTTCGGAGCGCTTGGATCAGGTCGCCGTAGGCGGTGGCTTCGGCTGGCGTCTTGGGGTGCTCCCAATCTAGGTCGAGCCCGTCGAGGCCGTACTTGTCGCAAAGGGCGTTGGCTTCCTCAACGAACCGCTGACGCTTGGCCGGATCCGACGCCATTGCCATAAATCCGTCGGACCGCCCCCAACCGCCACAGCAGAGCAGAACCCGCAGGCCGTACTTCTTCTTCACCCGGTTGAGCTTGGCAAAGTCACCCACATCGATGTCCTTTAGGTCCAGTCCACCGTCAGCCGTCGGCTGCACGGAGAAGTAGATCACGTCGGTAAAGGGCTGGAGCCGGGCATAGTCGAACTCCTTCGTTTTCCAAGCGGGCAGGTATCCGGCCAGTACGGGTCGTTGCGGACCGAGAGTGAACAACATCGCGACGAGACAGGCACTGACCATCCTGCCTATTATCCGCGACGAAGATGCCAGGCCTCAGCGGATTGTATCGGCGGCGAGCTCGAGCGGTACGTCCAGTTCCACAAGGAAGCTTTTCACCCCACCCGTGGCCGTTTCCGTTCGCCCTGCGAGGGCTCCGCGGAGTCGCTTCCGCTTCCGATCGAACGCTTTGCATTTGGCCATTCGAAGCGTCACCGTCTGCCCTTCGACCTCGGACCACTGCTCGATTTCGTTAGCAACGACGCCGGGTTCGTAGGGAAAGAACCGAACGCTGAACTTGGCGCCTTGGCGGCCGAGCTGGGGAATCGACGCGCTCAGGCGGACCTCATCGCGAGACACCTCGGCCGCCGCTTGGCCGGGCTCCATCTCTTTGGGTGCGGTAGTCGCGAGCGCCTGCAAGTGCTTGCCCTCGACCGTTTCGCCAAGGGGAGTCTCGGTGGACTCCAGAACGCTCGACAACGTACGATGCCCCCGCTCGACCACCCCATGCCGCAGCGCGGCCCAATTGACCGTGGCGAGCAAGGGAGCCGGAGCCTTGGCCTCGGCGGGCGGCGTCACCCAAACGAGAACGGTGGCTTCGTTGCGGTAGCCGTAGTTCACCCTCTGCGGGCTTACGAGGACCTCGGGGGCTTGCCACATCGGCTCGGAAACCTTCCAACCGCGGGGCACTTGCCACTGGATTCGCACCGGCTCACCGGAATCCCCCGGATTTCGGTAGAAGACGTAGCCGTTGGGCGATGCCGCAAGCCTTACCCCTACCAGGAACGGCTTTCCTGGCTGGTACGAGCGGACGGCGGTGACGAGGCTTAACGACACCGGCTCTGGCACGGCTTGCCCCTGCCCGACGAGCACCATCCCGACCAGCATTCCCAGCATTTATCCAGTATACGAATTGCCCGTAATTCATGGGAAGGAGGTCCCAGGCAATTGGCAGCGGTCTGCGATCAGGGGGCGGGCAGAGAGCCTTCTTCGGAACCCAAGGGGCTCCCCCCGGTTTAAACGCATTAGTCGCAGCCGCTCCGCACGCCGGGAAAGGATTCGGCCATTGCTACAAAAGCCACCGCATTAGGCAGCGCGCAATGGAGGACCAGTAACGATAATCGAATGAGGCCTATGCTTGCGCGAATTCCCACCGCCCTGATCGCCTTCGCCTTGGGCGTGAAGGCCTTGGCACAGGCCCCGGTATCGGGAACCGTGGAGACTTTTTTCGTCGCGAGCTCCCCTAAGAAGGGTTTCGTCCATCGACTCTCTTGGGCCGAGCTCAATGGACGCCTGCGCGACAACGTCAAGGCAACTCTATCCCTCACCGAGCTTCCGAACATGCGAATGCTGGACGAGGCTTGCCTGGCTTTTGAAGCCGGTCCAAACATGGTCCGGGCGGGGCGCATCCGAACCGCGTTCGGGCTCAGCGATTGGTCGGAGCTGTACTACAACGGGTTCAACCACCTTCCGCTCATTCGCCTCTTCCCCGTGGTAGGTGGGCTGAACCTCTTAAGAAGCGACAGTGGGATCGAAATCACCACCAGTACGGGCACGGTCCAGGTGCAGGCGGCGCTCATCGATACGGACCCCAGCCGATTTCAGGTGCTACCCCACCGAATGCGCCACGCAACCGCCCGATTGCAGACCGCCGTCGGACCCGCCATCATCGGCGCGAACGTGCTTACCGGGTTATCTGGCGATGATCGCGTCTTTGGACTGGACTTCCGTTGGGCAACGACTCGGTTCCTCCTTCGGGGAGAAACCTTGCACGGATCGGGACCCGGCCCCACTTCTTCGGGCTACTACCTCGATTTGGCCTACCGAATTCCGAAAGCCACCCGAACTCAACTAGTGGGGAGGTCTGAAGGCTTTTCTGGACTGGGGGGTGTTTACCGGCTGCAAACGGTGGGGGTGCGCCACTTCGTGCACCCGATGGTGGGCTTGAACTTGAACTATGGTTGGAGCACCGGCGAGGACGTGAGCCGATTCGGGGGCGCCGCCCCCGAAGGCTGGACTTTGCAGACGATGCTCCGCATGACCTTTTGATATGCAAACCCTACTCGTCGCAACGATGCTAGGCTTGGCCGGCAAGAGCGGGTTCTCGGGAACCGTGAACCTCGCAAGTGGAAAGCCGGCGGGACAAGCGGTGGTCTACCTGGAAGGTTCCGCGAAGTCCGCTCCCCTGAAAAAGGTCGTTATCGATCAACGCGACCGGCGCTTCATCCCTCGCGTGAGCGTGGTTACGGTGGGCACCAAGGTGGACTTCCCGAACAACGACGTCGTGTTCCACAACGTCTTCACCGAGTACCACAGCCAGCGCTTCGACTTCGGCGTGTACGCCCGGGGGCGCTCGAAAAGCCAGGTGTTCGACCGGCCGGGACTTGCCGTGCTGCTCTGCAGCATCCACCCCGAGATGAGCGCGTACGTGATGTGCGTCGACACCCCGTACTACACCATCGCCGATGGTCGGGGCCGGTTCAACCTCTCCGGGGTGCCCGAGGGCGAGTACACGCTACGCGTTTGGCACGAGTCGGGCGAGAAGAAGAGCCAGCGGGTTCGCGTCGACGTCGGCAAGGTCCTCAGCATCCGCACCGAACGGTAGTCCAATGCGTACCTCCTTTGCCGCCCGAATCCGCCAGCTCGTGATCGCGCTGTGCTTGGGATTCGGCCTGGCGACCCTGGGTGCCTTCCACCTTTTAGGGAAACACCATTTGGCGGAGGCCACCAACCGGGACGTGCACACCGTCTCCGGCATGCTCGCTGCCCTTATCCAGGGTCGCGGTGACCTGCTGGAGTCCGTCACCCGCTTTGCCGCCACCAGCCCCCGCGTCCGTGGACTCTCCGCAACGGATGCCCAGACCGTGCGGGACGCTATCGGGTCGCTCCGCGCCGACATGGGCGTGGACGCCCTGAGCCTGACCGACCGCGATGGTCGCCTGCTGGGAGAGGACGGCTTTCGGGAGACCACGGTCCTCCAGCTTGGGTCACCGGCCGTCGCTACCGCCCTTCAGGGCAACGATTGGAGCGGAATTCTGGAGCGCGATGGGGACCTGATGGTCGCGGCGTCGGAACCCTTGCGGATCGGCGACATGATCCACGGCGTCATCGTCGCCTACATCCGGTTAGGACAGGAGCGAGCCCGGGAGATCAAGGGCCGCACCTCGGTGGAGATCGCCTTCGTCGATGGCGGCAAGGTCACATCGAGCTCGATTCCCATCGATCGCCAAGCCCCCATCGTTCCCGCCCAGCCATGGACGACGACCCTTGGCGGACGCGATTTTGTCGCCCAGTACGCTCCGCTGCCCGGATCGAAGTTGGGGGACGGCCGAGGCTTCATCGTTCTGCGCCCCGTGGACGATGTTCTCAGCGACTACCAAAAGTTCAGCTTAACGTTCCTCGGGGTACTGGTGCTGGTTGCGTCCGTCGCCCTCGCCAGCGGATCGTTTTTCGCGACGAGTATGGTCCGATCGCTGGACGGGGTTGTGCAAGCCGCCCAGCGCCTCCAAAAGGGTGAGTGGCCCGAAAAGCTTCCCGTCAGCCGAAAGGACGAGATCGGCCTGCTCGAGAAGGTCTTCAACGAAATGACGGACTCCATGCGGCACTCTCAGGAGCGGCTGCTCTCGATCATCGACGTCGACCCGCTCACCGAGCTCGACAACCACCGGCGGTTCAAGGAACGCCTGGAGCAAGAGGCCGCCCGCACCACCGCCGCCGACGAGACCCTGGCCCTGCTGGTGCTGGACGTCGACCGTTTCGGGGATTACAACGAGTCGCAGGGCCACCTGGCGGGCGACCAAAAGCTTCAAGAAGTCGCCCACGCCCTGCGCGCGGAGGCCCCCGAGTTCGCAGGCTTGGCGCGTTACGCGGGAGAAGAGTTCGCCGTCTTGCTGCCCAGCGGGTCGGTGGAGGACGCGGAAGCCCTGTACCAGCGGCTTCGGCTCCGGGTGCAAGGAGTGACCCTGAGCGGCGGGTGCGCGGACCTCGCCTCTGCCAAGGGACGGACCGAGGGGCTGATCGTGGCGGCGGAGATTGCCCTTGCTCGCGCCAAGCAGTTGGGGCGAGACCAAGTCTGTGCCTTTGGTTCGGTTCCAGGGTCGGATGAGGACGAGCCGACTCGCCTCTACCGGAACCTCCAGGACGGCACCTACGCCACGATCCGGGCCCTTGCGGCCGCCGTCGACGCGAAGGACCCCTACACCCACGGCCATTCCGACCGGGTGGCCCACCTCGCCGCCGACCTCGCCGCGTACATGGGGGCCGACGAGCAGGAGGTGGACGCCGTCCACCGATGCGGAACCCTCCACGACGTCGGCAAGATCGGCGTCCCGGACGCGATCCTCCAGAAACCGAGCCGCCTCGACCCCGACGAGTTCCGCGTCATGCAGACCCACCCGGTGCTGGGCGAGTTCATCGCGAGCAAGGTCCCTCAACTCCGAGACCTCCTCCCCGGCGTCCGCCACCACCACGAGCGGTACGACGGCAAGGGCTACCCCGACGGCCTGCGGGGTGAGGAGATTCCCCGCATCGCCCGGTTCCTCGCGGTCGCCGATACCTACGACGCCATGACTAGCGACCGCCCTTACCGGAAGGGGCTGGAGCCAGAGACCGCCCTAGCCGAGATCGAGAAGAACGCCGGTGTCCAGTTCGATCCGGAAATGGCGCGTGCCTTTGTCGAGATGTTGCGGGCAAAGGTTGTGTGTAGTGAAGGCCGGGCGGCCGTCGGCACTTCGAACTGAACAGTTGTTTGAACAGGCTAACCCGTCGAACTATTGGACGAAGTTCCGGTTTAGGTTCAGGGTCGGTGCTGGCCGGACGCTTCGGACTCTCGACTTCTTTAGCATAGGGCCCAAGGCACCCAAACCCAACCAGCACCTGTAAGTAGAGTTCTCAGTTCCCGGCCAAGCCTACTGAAGTAGGCTTGGCCGGGAACTGATAGGCATTTACAAAGCGAGGCCAGGAATCCACGGACTCTGCCCGCCAGACTACAGCCCTGGAGCCTGATCGATAAAGTAAACGCGGCTGCCAGACCGGAACGCAAGACCACGACTTCCCCACCGGACGAGATCCGCTGGGCCATTGGGTCCCGTGCTGGGGATGTTCTGGACGGTGAAGCTGCCGACGGGGAGGAACGATTGGAGATCGTAGGCGACCACCGTAGCTTGCCCCTGTTCACCAGTCAGAACAAAGGCACGGTTCGCCGCCGTGTCGACGGTTACACTGCGGGAGTAGGAAAAGCCCTCAGCGAATTGCCCCAGTCGCTGACCGGTAGCTGTGTCGAAAACATTGCCGGTGTCGTCGTACAGTCGGTCTCCGAAAGCTTGGATTCGACTGGCCACTCGAACATCGTAGCGAGCCGTCTCCGTGGCCCCCGACTGGTCCACCTGCACCCGTCGGATTGCATTATCGTCGGCCGAGAACAACTCGCTCGGCGAACTGAAGTCCAAATACAGGCCGCTGTAAACGCTGAGTTGGTTAGGCCGAAGATTTCCATTCACGAAAATTGCCGGCCCGCTGTAGCCTGTGCTTCCCAGGTCGCGGCGAACAACCGCCACAACATCTGGATTACTAGGCTGAATAGCTAGGTCGAAGACGTAGGGGTCGGTCACGAATACATCGGTGCCGACGTTGAACGTCAGCGTCACCGCCTTAGCCGCCAAATCCACCCGGCGGACTTGGCCCGATCCGGTGGATCCAACGTATAGAGTAGATCCGTCGTCAGAAACGTCGAGAGGACCTGGTGCGCTGCCAACCTGAACTGAACTCGTGACTTGTCCTTGCGCTGGGTCAATCTCGATAACCGAGTTGCCGTAGTTCGGCGCGTTAGCAACGCTTGCCCACAGACGTCCCGACGCCCGGTTGATCTCTAACCGCTCCGTACGTTGCTCAATGAAGCGGACACCAGCCTGGGGAGGCGTACTCACGTTGACCGTCTGGGCCGCGCTAAGGACCCCATCGACTTCCGCCACAACCGTGATTGCCCCATGCCGCAAACCCAAGAGCCTCCCCTGGCTATCGATGGTCGCGTTGCCAGTGACCGGCTGAACCGACAACGTCACGGAGCCCGGAGACAGGGCAATGAGATCTCCGCGAACGTCGGTGACACTCACCGCAATATCGACGGCTTGGCCAACCGGAACCGACTGGTTTGGATCAACCGAGATGGAACGGATCGTGCTCTGCGTGGTGATCCCAGTCAGGGGCGACCCGTCCGCTTTCAGAAGGGTACCTTCCGAGGTCACCTGGACAGTCGCGGTGACCGTCCCCGTTACGCCACCCGTTCCATCCCGTCCGGCGTGGAAGCGAGCCCGGAGAAGGTGCACCCCAACCCTCGCGGCGGTCGGGCTGGGGTAGGTATCCTCGTAGGCGGCCGGTTCTTGCCGCCGGTTCGCCACGATGGCAACGTCACTTCCATTCCCCGCCGCCTCTTCCAGCGTGATTACTGCCGACAGGGCCGACGAAGGGGCCTCCAATTGCCGGCTCCGCTCCGCCCAGCGGATCGGCACCTTCACGGTGGTCGTGGCCTGTGGCCGAGTGACGTCCAAACTTGACCCGGAACCACCACAACCGGTCAGCCCAAACAGGGCGACGAGTACCCACATCGCCGCCATGCACCAGCACCTGATTGAAAGGGGACTGCAAGACATACCAGCGAAGCGACGCCTGAAGCTCTTGAAGAGTTCCCTTGAACAGAATGACTTTCGTGTGGGAATTGGGCGTCTGGAAGCTCTGGCACCAGCGACGGTCCATTCCCGCAAGGTTGAGTCTCATCTTGACCTCTGACTCAAAGCATCGCCGCGCAAAAGAACAAGACGGCTGCAACCAAAACGGCTTCGCAAACCCACTAGAGTCGTAGGAAAGGCGATGGACTTATCGGAAGTCCGTAGGAGAGTTCTCCGGGAGTGCCCACGACGAGAGTCCAAATGGGGCTAAATGCTTGAGACCGTGCAAAAGACATCAACGGGGTGGGCCGAGGCAACGAACCTCGTAAGAATGCTCGTCGTGGCCTTCGGGATCCTTTTCCTGACGAGCCTGCTCGTCTTCTTCACCGTGGGGATGCACTCTCCTCGGCACGATTTCAGGATCGTGAACAAGAGCGGGGAGACGGTAGAACTGCTCTGGTACGGAACGGGTCCGCCAGGGGAGATCTTCCGACCGGGCCAAGAACGCTTCTCACCCCTCGGCTTCACCATGGACGACCCCAATGACAACGTGAAGATCCTCTACAAGAAGTCAGGCGTGGCGCGGAAAGTGGACATCAAAGAAGAGTTCTCCAAGGCGCACGTGCGTGGCCGGCTCTTCGAGTTCGTGATCCCGCCAGCGGGCAAGGGAGACGTTAAGACAAAGGCAGCGGAGGCCGGGGGTCTAGACCCCCGGCCCACTACTAAAGTCGAGGGCGTCCGCTGATCCATCGCCTACGTCGAAACGCCAAGACGTCGGGTGCGCTCGGGCAGCCTGCCAAGAATTGCGTGGACGCGGCCGTTAAGGCGGTCTACAAGGGAATGCGCTGCTAATGGCAGGCGTCCCTTGCATCTCCTCGACCGCCTTCGAGCAGTTCGAGGCAAGGCTAAGAGGCGCGGGCTTTGACGCCGTTATTGAAGGCGCGGACGACGAACTCATCGTGTGCCGGATCATGGGCGAGGGTTTTGTTTGGAACCTGCGCGTACTCCGGCACACGACGGGCACCGCCGCCATCTTCGGCCAAGGCAAAGGGCGCCGGACAAAACAGGCGCTCGAATCGATTCTCAAAGCGCTTGGGGACTAGCGATTCGTGATCACGGACGTGCCTCTCTACTGAAAGTGTGAACGCAGTTGAGAGGCACGTCCTAACGGTGAGGGACAAGCTGGGCAACGTCGCCCGCCGCGACGAGTACGACGCCTTCGGCCTCTACGACGTCCAGCAGGACGGGCCCTGGCGCAGCCAGCGCTGGGGCGGGGCCCACGGATACCTCCAGGACCCCCAGACGGGATTCATCCTGTGCGGGGCGAGGTTCTACCTCCCCTGGTTCGGAAGGTTCCTCAACCAGGACCCCATCGGACACCAAGGAGGGCTCAACCTCTACGCCTACTGCGAAGACGACCCGCTCAAGAACGTCGATCCGGAGGGGACGGAGGTACAACGAAACGCGGTCTACGCCCCATTCCCCGCAATGCTCTCCAAGTACCGATAGCGCCGACAGGCCAAAGTCTACGGAATGACCTCTACCGTTTACAACGAGAAGCACGAGTATCTCCATCAATCGTGTAGGCTACGTCAATCAGCAAGAATTTTCCAAAGGGTAATGGGACTTCAAGTTTCGGCGTGGAGATCGTTATCGGGCCTACGGAAACTTCCACTACGGAGTCATGATGGCAGGAAGTGGACGTACTCTCAATACGACCTATAGGGTCGCTGGCATTGCAGAGCATTACGACTTTGACGCGAGAAATGCAGACAACGGCTCGCCCTTTACCAGCCTACCGCACAGGGAACAAGCAGATACCCTCCGACGGGTGAAAATGGGTTACTCTTACTATCGCTATACAATGTAGCCGACGCAGCCCAAGCCGGGCTTTTGGCAGAACTTGGGTGAAGGCTTAATGAGAGGACGGTATTGGGGGAGAGGATTCTAAACACGAAGAGCTCGGTCTTCGTAGTCTTGGTTGCAAGTCTGGCACTAGGATGCGGGTGGCAGGCACAGCGTAGAGAGGTGCTACGTGCCCCATCCCCTGACGGACGACTTGAGGTGGTCGTCGAGGAGGTGAACCCGAGCGGTCTCAGCGACTACGAGTTCCATGTCCATGTGGTGCTGCGAGGCGAGCCGACGGAAAATGGCAGAGCGGTCGCCGTCTTCGAGAGCGTCAAGAGCACGGCCGGTAGGATTCCAGCCGTTCGCTGGGACGCAGCAAATTCTTTAGTGCTCAGCTTCAAGAAAGCTAAAGTGTTCGGCTACCGCAATAACTGGCATGACATTCATTACGATAGTGGAAGTAGCCAAGTCGAGATAAGGCTTGAACACCCTCCGCGGGGCTTTGTGCGGTGAAGAAAGCTTCGGGAAGCGGATCCTCAGATGGCGGGGTCCCCGCGTACAGGGAGATGGAGGAGTGCCCTTCATCATGAGCCCGCACGGAGACGGCCGCAAAGACCAATATTGGATTAGCCGGGGTTGGCACTACTATCAGAAGATGTTCAAGAGATGAGTTCTACGATTCGTACTTCACGTGTCCTCCGATGGGGAGTCGGCTGTGCGGCATCTCTGTTCATACTTGCTGCAGGATCCTTAGCGGTGTTAGACCACCTCTTCGTTAGCCCTTCGAAGGAGTCGGTCTTGTCGGAGCACGCTTCTCCTGACAAGCTAGCCGTTGCACAAGTGGTTAAATATGCAAATCAGGCCACCGTCCCGAACGCTTACTTGGTACGCGTGACTCACCGCGGTGCCAAGGCCGACGCAGCGGATACAATGACCACTTCGTCCCCGCCCAACGTTCGTTGGGCGGGGAACACAGTACTGGAAGTGTCGGATCCACGGCTTCCGGTTGGCGAGGAGCGATTATCGGTAGGAAGCTTATGGATAGCCGTGCGGCGAGTGCGGCGATAGATCCTCAACAGCCGTGGCAAACGGAGTCCCAAACCAAAATGAAGAACTGTGGCAAGAGAACGAAGTACCTGTTAACTGGCTTGGTCCTGTTCCTCCTGACCGTTTCGGTCACGCACCTTCAGTACGGTGTGCCTGGCCGAGCCCTCTGGATGCCGCTCGACAAGTCCTCCACTAAGCACTGAGTCAAGTGAGTGGGGCCTCGGCAACGGGCTCAGGGGGTGCGGAACTAAAACTAGGAGTGCGTCAACCCTCATTTGTCGCCTCACGAGGGGAAAGCCCCCTTTGTCATCCTGAGCTTGCGAAGGATCCGAAGGGGAAAAGGCTGAAGTGGAACCTACCATCGCCCCGACCCCGGATTCTTCGCAAGCTCGGTGGAGCGTCAAGCTTCATTTGTCACCTTAGAAGCGGGGTTACCCTTTGTCATCCTGAGGAGGCACGACGAAGGATCCGAGGGGCAGAGGGTCGTAGTCTAACCTACGGCCGCCCCGACCCCGGATCCTTCGCAAGCTCAGGATGACAAAGGGGGGTGCTCCCCCTGAGAGGGTCCGCATGACAAATGAGGGTTGACGCTCTACTCAGGATGACAAAGGAATGCTCCCTTCCGACGGGCAGGGGGCATGACTAGTCAAGGTTGACGCTCTACTAGCTCGGCTTTCTCCAAGGAAACCTTTACAATCGAATCGGACGCCCCCTGATAGACCACGACGGCAAAGAGATGACCCCAAGATCCCGTGACCAATCCTTCACCCGACAAGTTCTGACCGGTGCCGCTGCGGTCATTGCCGGGATAGTCCTTTTAGTCTCCATTGCCAGTTCGGCTACCGAAGCGGCCTTTCTCCGGGACGCTCATGAGTTGAGAAGCGAGTGCGAACGGATCGCCTACCACGAAATGGGCCTCGATCTGGCCAAGGAACGACTCCGAGTCAGCTACAAGGTGGAAGAGACGAAGGAGAGGCCGGACGTCGTGGAGCTATGGGTGAGGGACAAGGATGGCGGGCCGACCCTTTTCAGGCCCCAGCCCTATGCGCTCCTGCGATTCGAGCGGGGAAAGTTGACCCGGTGGCACGTGTACACAATGGGAGTTGCCTTTTGACTCTCAGCGGGAGCCGCGCGTCGTGGTGGTCCCAGCGGCCAGAAGGTCCTCTCTTGGAACCGTCTCTCACGATCGCAAGTTGCCCTGACTAAGGTGGAGCTCTTCGTCATCTATTGGGTCACGGCGTGCCTGCTGGCCGTCGTGCTTTGGGGGTTCCTGAGACGGCTTTCACCGGGGTTGAGAGCGGCCGCGCCAGCCCTGGTGCTCGGCACGGCCGCGTACCCCTATGCGCAGGTATCGGCCCGGACCCTCTCCACGACTCCCGAAGAGTAGGCCGTGGTCGCTAGGGCCGTGGCGTCGATCGATCCGGGGTCGAAGGTTTTCTTCAGTCGCACCCTTGACGAGGACGGCAACGGAAAGCTGGTGTACGTGGTGTTAGGCCGACCGGGGAAGCGGCCGGAGTGGGGCACGCTCCTCCGAATAAGGGGCAGTGGCCTCAAAGGCGAATGGACGGAGTGCGAGGCGGTTTGGTCTTCGGAAGGCAGTGCTTCCGGCAATGTCTGGCCGCCTTATACGTTCGACAAATGACAGGCCGCCGTAATCCAAGTCTTAGATTTTGCCCCCACTGAAAATGAAAGGCTCCCAGGCACTGCTACTTGTCCTTACCGGCTTTGTCCTCGGCACCGCCACGTGCGGACTTCTCCGAAGCCCCTTTGGCTTCGACCCAGGAGTCGTGCTTGCCCGCTTCCCCTCTCCCGATGGGAGCCTAGAGGCGGTCGTGACCGAAGACGCTACCGGTGGTGCCACCGTACCGACAGTACGGATGCTATTCATCGTTGCGAAGGGAAGGCGACCAGTCGAAGAATGTTTGCAGCTAAGCGCAGCAGGAGCCTTTGGAACGGGGGAGTGACCTGCTCCCCTTAATCTGACCCACTTCGGGTGTGAGAACCGTCTGGAATCACACGCGAATGGCTAAAGGCAAGAAACACAGCGAGGACGAGATCCT
>Ga0216301_1000126_pt1 | contig 21277 bp, 21 predicted proteins | sample 4hB_Boncat_minus_FD_156203 | JGI IMG/M metagenome (GOLD analysis project Ga0216301, IMG submission 156203) | Terrestrial sediment cell enrichment communities for BONCAT metagenomics from Utah, United States - 4hB_Boncat_minus | ecosystem: Environmental > Terrestrial > Deep subsurface > Rock...
CTCCACAGCTCGTCGCCCGCGCACCTAAAATGAGGCGCACTCGGAAGGACTGCCGCGCCAAACGCCGGGCGAGGCACGCCTCGCCCCTACTGTTCGAACCATCGGAGGGGGTGGGGCAATTCGCCGCTGGCGAACTCGATGTGGACGACGCGCCGGTGGCTCGGCGACTGGGCGGGCGACGAGCTGTGGAGAGTCAATGGGCGCATCAGGACAACACCGCCACTGCCGACCGCTAAAGTGCGAACCGTTCCCGCCGACACGTACGAGTCGATCTCCCGCTCCGAGATCTTTCCGTAGCGGTGGGACCATTCGACCACCTTGAGCGGTCCGTTGTCCTCTCCGCAAGGATCCAGATGCAGGCGGACCGTCATCATCGCCTCGAGAACGTCAGCGGGAGGTTGTACGTGCACAACCCCGGCCTTGACCGACCAAGGGCCGAAGCCCGCTATATCCACCCGTTCCGCAACTGAAATCGTCAGGTCCTGATGCCAGGGGACCGACCAGTTAGCCCCCGAAGTTTTGTCGAACAAGATGCCGCGCACGGGACGCGCCGAGGACCCTAAGTGGGGCTGAACTAGAGCCCGAACTCGAGCGTCATCGGCCAGCATCCTGATCCGTGGGTCCCGCAGAATATTCCGGGTGCCCGCGGCGTTTGGGAACTCGCGGCCGACGTACTTCCGCAGATCGAGAACTTCTTGTTCAGTAAGGATTCCTTCGACGGCCGCAGCTCCGGTTTCCTCAAAGGAAGTCTCGGCCCCGTTCACGGCACTCGTCATCTGCCTTGTCGGATCACCCCTCATTCGACGAACTCTTCCTCACTTCCCTCTCCACGGCCCGAGCATGGGCTTCTGCGAGCATGGTGCGTACTTGGTCTAAGGTGGTGTCGCCGGGGTTGAGGACACAGACCCAGTACTGGGGCGCGTACACCGGATGCGGCATGATCTGGTCAAGGGCGGAAAAGTCGTGCCCCGTCGCCACAACGCCGCTTTCGCCAGCCTTTGCCGGCGGAGGTCCAAACATCCTCTGGTAGGTGTCTTTGCCGACCCCCATGTTCAGGCGGAAGACCGAGGGCCGGTTCAGGTTTGAGACGGTGTCGTGCTCGTTGTCCTCAGAAGACAAAGTCGCGAAGGGCATCATTCGATCCGCCCCGTAGAAAAAGAACGTATAGCCAAAGGCGGTGGACGTCTCCACCCCTGCGAACGTGTCGCAGATGTACCGCATGATCCCGACGTCGTCCATCATCACTCGTTAAGTCTGCGCCAAACGATTCGTCCAGCCAAAATTCGCTCTAGCTTTTCCTGTGAAGCGGTTAGAACAAACGCTTGGGGTGCGCCGACGCTGGGTTCGTCTAAAGAACCGGCCATACTGAACTTTCCACGTACATCCGATATGAGCTACGACCTATCTGCCAAGGAGCTTCAGAACACCCTCGCCTTGCCTGCCGAAGAACGGCTCGCCCACTTCCTGGACAAAGCGGCTCAGACGGGCGAGTTGTGGACACTGGCTCAGGACGAAGCCCTTCTCGTGCTGGGGACCGACGAACACGAGCAATTCGTGGCCGTGTGGCCTCATCCCGACTACGCTCTTCGCTGGTTCGAAGACTCGGGGATCGAGGAGGCGGATCTAGTCTCCATGGGTATCGCGGATTGGATTAGCGATACCCTTTCGGAGCTGCAGGAGGCAGGAATCGACGTTCAGGTCTTCGCCACCCCCGACGACGAAGGGACGACCTTGCCAGGGGAGAAGCTGGCGGAGCTACTGCGTGATCGGTTGGCGCAGGGGGCTTAGCGGCCTCACGTTCGCCGAGGTCCTTGTCGCCCTCGCGGTGCTGCTTGTCTTCGCCGCGATCGTCATCCCAATCTACAGCCGAGCTCGCGTCCGCACGTACGAGGACGTCGACGTGCAGAAAATGCGTCAGGTCTACATCGCCTGGTCGACGTACCAGAGCGAGAACAACGAGTGGCCCCCACCGAGCCTGCTCCCGGTCCGGAGGTTCCTCTCGAACGACGCCCTTCTCGTCTCGCAGCACGATCCGTTCGTGCAACCGGAGCCCAAGGGTTTCCCAATCGAGCCCATGCTCCCCCAGTTCGCGCCCCGCAGCCCAATCCGCATCAGCTATGCCTACTTGGGCAATTACGTGCGGGCAGGCGAAGCGAAAATTGGGGATTGGGGCTCGACTCTCCTAGACCCTCGAATCGGGGTGCTGGCGTCTGGATGGCACGGCACCGTCGGGCGAACCGGTCAACCGTTTGAGGCCCGCATCGATGGAGCGGTGCTTCGAGTGAACACCGACGGTTCGGTTTTCCGCCTCGACAAGCGAAGGGCTCCGAAGAAGATGGGCGATCCCGAGGACCTCTTCTTCCGTCGTTGACGGGGGAGCACTCGACCCGAGGAACGGCAAACGTCCGTTCCTCGGAACTAAGTCTTAGCCGCGCCCTTTCTTTTTCGCAGGCTTCTTCACCGGGGCCAGTGGGGTGGCACCGGGTGCCTGCGCCGGGGTGATGTTGTTGAACGCCAGGTAGCCCGCATCGTTTACGGTCACCAACGTCTTTCCATCGGCGGTGAAGCAGATGGGCGAACCGACGCCGCTCTGGGCCTGGAGGTCGGCAACCTTTGTGTAATTCTGGGCGTTCCAGACTTTCACGGTGCGGTCGGTGGAACCCGTGGCGACGAGCTTGCCGTTCGGGGAGAAACCCGCGTAAACGACCCAGTCGCCGTGGCCCTTGAGGCTGGCCAGCTTCTTATAGCCCTTGGTGTCCCAAATGATCGCGGTGCCGTCACGGCCCGCCGTCACCGCTCGGGTACCCGCCGGGTTAAAAGCGACATCGTACACGCCCTGATTGTCGTGACCCGTGATGAACGAGGTGACCGAGCCCGACATCGCGTTGTACTCGCGACCGCCGGTGCCGAGGATGCCCGTGGCGAAGGTCATCGGCAGCTTGGGACTGAAGGAGGCGCCGTAGAAGTTCGCGCCCTTGCCCAGGATGCTACGGGCTTCCTTCTTCGCGTCCTTGGTCAGGTCGTAGACCTTGATCTCGTCGTCCTTACCCGTGCTGAGCAGGAACGAGCGGGACTGGTTGAAGCTGAGCTTCTGGATTCCCTTCGTATGGGTCCGGTACTCGCGCACCTTCGAGCCGTTGCGGGTGTCTTCGACGAAGATGCGGGCCGACTCGTCGCCGGTGGCCACGAACGCGCCGTCCGGGCTCCACGCGACCGCGTAGGCCGGCTGGGGGTGCTTGGCCAGTTCGCGCACGGTCTGGCGGGTCGTTGCATCGATGATGCGCACCGAGCCGTCTTCCATGGCGGCTACGAAGCGCGAGCCAGTGGGCGCGGGCGCCATGGCGACGGGCCGCAGGCCTTCCACGACCTTGGCAAGGGTGACAGTGATAACGGATGTTTGCGGCTGGCTAGAGCCCAGCAGCATAGCAGCAAGGATCGTCATGTTTCCTCCGTGAGTTGTGACGCATGGAAAGCGAGGGCGTCACGCACCCTTACGCCATCCTGACCTCGGGTGTACCCCCTAGACGGAATAATCGGCCCAAAGAGTGCGTATTTGGAGAGATTTTGGGCACAGATCGGGCAGACACGAGAAAGAGCCGCAAAAGTGATATCGCCTCCTCCACAACCCTCTTGCGCTCTTCACCCTTTTGGGCCGAATATGCTGTAGAAGATGCATCATCCACCTCGGCTGATCAACCGGTGGACCGTCGACTACGGACACGGCGAGGAGCCGCACGAAGTGACGGTTCCCCACGCGTGGGGTCAGGACGTCGACGTCCGCTCGGAGGGACCGGTCGTCTACCGAAGCCGGGTGGACGTTCCCTACTACCCGACAAATCTGCGCTTCCACGGCGTTAGCTACGCCGCCGAGATCCTGATCGACGGGCAGTCGGTTGCGGTCCACCATGGCATCTGGGACGCCTTCGACGTTCCGCTGTTTGCCTATGCTGGCCGCTCGGTGGACGTCGAGGTGCGCGTGGTAAAGAACGGCGGCCCCACCTTCCCCGTCCGCGAGGTCGCCAGTGGCTTCCTGCCCTACGTCTTCAACACTTTCGGCGGCATCTACAAGGACGTTGAGTTAGTGGTTTCCTCGTCGTCTCCGCAGCTTCCGACCTCAGGGATTTTTGAAGAACGCGTCTCCGCGCCCATCCGCTCGCGAATCGCGGTCGAAGGCTACAAGCTATTCTTAGACGGTCAGCCGTTCTACCTGAGGGGCCTCCTCCACTGGGGCTGGTATCCCGATGTTGGGCATCCTAATCCTCCGGCGGAAGAGATTCGTGAGGAGGTCCAGATGGCAAAGGACCTCGGCTTCAACACGGTCAAGTTTTGCCTATGGGTTCCCCCTCACTCCTACCTTGAGATCCTTCGGGAGGAGGGCATGGTCGCGTGGATGGAGTTGCCCCTGTGGGACCCGACGGACGACCCCGTTCGCCAGAGGCAGATCGCGGATGAGATCGAGCGGATCGTGCGCCAGTACCGGCACCACGACAACATCGTCGTCTGGACCGTCGGGTGCGAGCTGAGTGGTGCCACGGACCCCGACTACCGGCGGCACCTGACCCAAATGGTCCGGAACCTCACCGGCTGCCCGCTGGTGAAGGACAACTCGGGCGGGGCGGAGATGTACGGCGGCGACCTCCGCGAGTTTGGGGACTTTTACGACTTCCACCCCTACTGCGACACCCACTACTACCCGCCAGTCCTAGACACCCTTCTCCCCGGCCCTCGCCAAAAGTTGCCGATCCTCCTCGGCGAGTTTAACGACATCGACGTCCACCGCGACCTCGCGACCCTTGCCGATCAAATGCCGTACTGGGCTTCCACGCTTTCCGAGCTGAACGCCCAGGGCGTCCGCTGGCAGTACGACCTACCGACCGTTCTGCCCACGTGCCGGTTCGCTCAGGAGCCCCAGGCGAACCGGCACACCGAGTTAATGGCATCGTCGCGGGACAAGGCCCTCTTCATGCGGAAGACCGTGCACGAAGCCGTGCGGGCGCGCGACCCGATCGCCGGTTACGTGGTGACCGGATGGCGCGACACCCCTATCTCTTCGTCCGGGTTCTTCGACGACCACGACGCCCCCCGGTGGACCGCCGACGAGTGCGCCGCATGGAACGGCGACGCCTGCGTCTTCCTGATCCCCATCCGTCGACCGCCATGGGTTCACGGCGGCAACCGTCCTGGGTTCCTCGACCCTTTGAACCACTTCACGGGCCAAGTCTTCTGGCGAGTCGGAGTGCACTCGGCTCAGGCCCTCCGCGGTGGCTTGGTCTGGCGCATCCTTGACTCTAGGGGAAGCGTCATCGCCCGCGGAGCCGAGACGAACCTCGACGTCCCCGCCTTGGAATCGACGGAAGTCGGCCAGATCCACTGGGAGTGTGACCAGCCGGGGCAGTACGTTTTGGAACTCCAGTTCGGGCAGGCCACCAACCGCTGGCCCATCCATGTCGTAACGCGCCTAGGCCCTGAGGAACTGGAGGCTTGGCGTAAACACGACCCAGCGGGTGTGTTCTCCGACCTCAAAGCGAGCGAGGGAGACCACGTGCTGGCGACCGAGGTCTACCCCAATCTGACAGTTGACCTACAGCAGGGCCGCCACGTCGTCCTCTTCCTCCAAGACCGCCACACTTCCCCCATGCCGTTCTGGCGCGAAGCGGCCTATGAGTTCAACGACAGCGGCTTCTGGGACCGCCTTAGGTGGCGAGACGCCTGGGAGCGGTTCCTGCCCGTCAGCCCAGACCGTACAATCGATAGCCCTTCCCTAGTCGCCCAACTTGGCACTCGCGACGCCCTGCAGCCGCTGATGCTTCGCATCGACACCCGAACCTACGCCGAGGCTCCGGTGGTGGCCCGACTGCAATCGGGAGGATCCCTCCTCGTCACCACTCTCCGACCCCAGAACCAGTCTGGAGTTCTACGAAACCCTGCGGGAGTCGCCCTGCTAAGGGCACTCCTTCAAGAATGCGGCGGGCAGTAGAAAGCCGGGACCCTACGAGAATCGTGAAGTCCCGGCTCGAGACGGTCTAGCGTCCGCCTTTGCCGGCCTGCGCCATGCCCTGCTGCATGCCCTGAGTCATCTGATCGACCCGAGCCTTAGCCGCCGCTTTCTGCTCGGGCGACATGTTCGGGTTTTCCTCGATCTGCTTCGCCACCTTGTCGGGCGTCGGTGGCGTCGTGTTGTCGATGCTGTTGCCGCACCCCACCGCGCTCAGCGCGGCGAGTCCGAGGAGCATGTGTCGATAGCCTTTCATGGGTTCCCTTAGAACAACTCCCCGTGGAGACCCTCGACGTACACGTTCTTGTACCAATCGATCTGGCCCTTGTTCATGCTCTTCGCGTGGCCGTCGATAAACGAGACGTTGCTCGCCCGGTTGTGCCGGTACCGAGGCATCGCGCTGCAGGTCGGCCAGCCGTCCCACTTGTCGTCGTAGGTCGGCTTGTCGCAGTCGTAGTCTAGATCGTATCGCTTGTTCTGCCGGGTCGGCACACCGTTCACCATGACCGTATCCGTCCACGCCCACTCGTCCGTTTCCCAGCCGGTGAATCCCCAAGGATCGCTAGCGGAAGCGTGGTTGTTCTTGCCCTTTTCGACGATGTAGATGGTGCTGGCGGACTCACTGATACGGGATTGGCTAACGGCGGGTGGGGGGTTGGTGGCCGTGATACTGCCGCCGTCCTTCCAAAACATGTAGCCGTCAGGACTGATCTTGCCGTGGACGCCGTACTGGAAGTTCTCTTTGGGGTTCGGCGCCGTGGGGCACGAGAAGATTCCGCCCACGCCGTTGTTGCCCGCGCCGTCGAACGTGTTCGCCTTGGTCGCGCCGTTCTTGATGTAGGGGAAGAAGGCGTTGCTCCAAGCGTTCTGCTTGAACTCGCCTGCGGCGTCGAAGTACATCTCGTGCTGGTAGGGGTACGTGTCGTCGTGCTCCCCGACGTACATGATGCCCGCGAGCGCCAGGTTCTTGTGGTTGCTTAGGCACTGGGTCTTCTTCGCGGCCTCCTTCGCCTGGGCGAAGACGGGGAACAGGATAGCGGCCAGGATCGCGATGATGGCGATGACGACTAAGAGTTCGATGAGCGTGAAAGCTCGCTTCATTTTTTGAGACCTCCAATGGTCGGGTGTGCGGATGGACGACGATGTCGGCGAATGTCGAGGACGGAGTCGCCCACGACAAGGTCAGGGTTAAAGTGGATGTGCGCCACCGAGGGGCGGCTGGTACGGACGCGGTCTTTGAGGAGTGACACCGCCTGCCCGCTGATCTCGCGGAATGGCTGGCGAAGCGAGGTGAGCGGCACCGGCGAAGATCCCAGGATGAAGCTGCCATCGAACCCAACGATGGAGATGTCCTCCGGCACCCGGATGCCGAGCCTCAAGAACGCCTTCAGGGCCCCCATGGCGGAGCCGTCGTTCGCGCAGAAGACGGCCGTAATCTCCTTGACAAGTCCAGACTCGACGCAGTGGACGGCAAGGCGTTCTCCATCCTCGTTCGTGTAGCCCCCTTCTAGAACAGGGCAGGCTTCGGGATCCAGTCCCAGATCGAGCAGGGCCTTCCCGAACCCCTCCCGCCGCAGCTCCGCGCTGCTTTGGCCGGCTTGGCCCGCGAAGTGCGCGATACGCCGGTGCCCGTTCTCCGCCAGATGCTCAACCGCCATCGCGGCCCCCACACGGTTGTTGATGTCGACTTCGGAGATCTCGGGATCGCCAAAGGTCGAGCCCAGCACTACGAACGGGGTCCCCCTCTCGCGAAGCGCGGCAATGACCGGAGATTCGATGCTGGGAGCCACGAGCAACATGCCATCGCTTCGTCCGTCTACGAAGTCGCGCAATTCCCGGTGGATGTTGTTCCAGGCCACGTCGAGGAAGAACGTGACGCTCCAACCGGTGCGGGAAACCGCACCAAAGATGCCGTCGGTGATCTCGCCGTAGTAGCCGTTTCCCACGATCGGGCTGTCTCCCCAGTCCGACATCATCACGCTGATGTTCCGGGTGTTGGCGGGCGCGCCCCGCTTGGGAGCGGCCGCCGGACGGTAACCAAGCTTGCGTACGGCGTTCAGGACCCGGTCTCGAGTCTCAGGACTCACCTGGTCTTCCCGACCATTCAGCACGTTCGATACCGTTGATCGTGAGACGCCGATATGATCAGCGACTTCCCTAATGTTGAGCTGGCTCTCGCCATTTTTTCTGGACATGTCCAGAAGTGAGTATAGCGGAATGTCGTTAAAATGCAAGGGCCTGGCGAAAAATCCGGGGCAAGGCCGCAAAGTTGTTCGACAGCAGCTCGGTAAGCGTACTTAAACCACTGTTATGGCGACTGGGCAGGTGTCATCTCGCGCCTCACTTGACATGGCCAGATGTGCGACCTATCCCCGGCCACCCAGTCCTGGAATTGCCTCTCTCTGTCTCGGCTACTATCCGAAGGTGGCCCGCTATTGGCGCATCTACCGCACGTTCTTCACGAGCTCTCTGCTCCGGGAGCTTGAGTTCAAGGTGAACTTCCTGGCGAAGATCATCCAGAACACGATGTGGATCTTCTTCTTCGTGATGATCCTGCTCGTGGTCTACTCGAACACGAAGAGCGTCGCCGGATGGGATCGCGGGGAGGCACTGATCCTGGCGGCGACCGTGTTCCTCATGAATGCCGTGTCCTCGGCCTTCTTCATGTCGCTCACCGAGATTCCCCAGCAGGTGCGGCAGGGCACCCTCGACTTCGTGGTCACTAAGCCCGTTGATTCCCAATTTTGGGTGAGCTCACGCCGTTTCAACTTCGACCAGATCGGGGTACTGATCGCGGGAGTCGCGATGGTGTGGTACGGAGTCGTGTCCTCCCAGGTGCACCCTTCTCCTTTGCAGTGGTTGGCCTACACCCTCCTGGTGCTGTCGGCGGTGGTCATCTTCTACTCGTTCAATCTCGCCCTCATGACCACGGGCATCTGGCTCGTTCGCGTGGACAACCTCTGGGTGCTCAGCGAATCGTTGACGCAAGTGGCCCGCTACCCGCTCGAGATCTATCCGCTCGGCGTCCAGCGGATCTTCACCTTTGTCTTGCCCCTCGGTTTCCTCGCCACGATCCCTGCTCGACAAATCGTTGAACGGCTGGCCTTTTCTACCGTCGGCATCGGCCTCGTCTGGGCCGTGGGCTCCTTCTTCCTCTCCCGATGGTTCTGGAAGTTTGCGATGCGGCACTACACTTCGGCGAGCAGCTAGAGCGGCGTCGGGGCGCCTAATCAACGAGGGCAACCGGAACTCGATCTCGGTTCTCTGCGCTCCCATCCAGAGTCGGCAGAACCAAACCGGGTCAGCTCCTTGCCTTTGCCGGATCGAAGGGATCCACGTGGATGACCACCTGAGCGGGGGGGACCGCCTCTGCGATCTGCTTTTCGAGGTGGTCGGCCAGATCGTGGGCTTGGACGACCGACCACTCCCGCGGGACGACGACGTGAACGTCGACGTAGTGCAAGTTTCCCGAGTGGCGGGTGCGGAGGCGGTGGTAGCTGATGAGGTCGGGGTCAGCTCGGAGGACGCTGTGGATACGGGCCAGCTCTTCGTCGGTAATCCTTCGGTCGATTAGCTGATGGTAAGCCTCGTGGATCAGTCGCCAGGCGCCAAACGCCAGCCAGGCACCGAGTCCGATGGCAAAGACGCTATCCGCCTCGCGCCAACCCGTCAGCTTCGTCGTGGTGAGGGCGACGAGGACGCCAAGGCTAGTCCAGAAGTCGATCATCAGGTGCTGGCCGTTCGAACAGAGCGCCATCGATCCAGTTTCTCGACCGACGCGGCTGACGAACCGGCCCACGGCGAAACTAGATAGAGTGCTGAACCCCATCACCCAGATGCCAACGTCGAGTGCCTGGACCTCGGACCCATTCAGCAGCCTCTGGACCGCTTCGAACACTACGTATAGCACGATCAGGAGCAGGAGGATCGATTCTCCGAACCCGGCTAGGCTCTCGATCTTTCCGTGACCGTAGGGATGGTCTTCGTCGGGCGGAGCCGCTGCCGCCCGGACGGAGAGGAAGGCAATCAGACTCGCGACCACGTCGGTCGCCGAGTGGACCGCTTCGCTGAGCAGACTCACCGAACCGGTCACAACCGCCGCCGCCACCTTCAGTAGGGTCAAGACGATGTTGTAGGCCAGGCTGACGCTCGCCGCCTGACGCTTGAGCAGCTCCGTCTTCGGGTGCTGAATCGCCTGCATCCTCTGGCAGTAAACCTTTGCGAAGGACCTCCAGTGGGAGTTTGGTAGCCGGGGGTGGACAGTTCAGGCTGCAGCAACCTCTTTACCCATCCCTTCACCTGGGTCACAGAGGGTCACTCAATGAGCTAAAGAGTCTTCCATGCCCGCCTTCAGATGAGCCCGAGGCGAATAGCAAATTCACCAGGTCATCGACTCAAGGGCGAACATCGTGGCCGCCGGACAAGGATGGAGGGAACCCCGTAAAGGCTGCCCTACCTCTAAGAAGGACTAGCGTTGGCTCGAATCGCTCGGGCTACAAAGATTCGCAGACTTGATAGCGACCGGTAACCCAAGCGATGGGAGTCGAGCCAGAGACGGTCAAAACCTGGTCTGAATTGAGCGAATGGAAGCGGTCCGAGATCGTGCGGAGATCCCGAACTGAAGCCGACACTAGAGAAAAGGAAGCACGATGATGGAAAGGCCCCACGACACGTCGTTGCGCAACGATGCGCAGAGGAGACTCGCAGCGGAAACACTAAAGATGTGTCCGCTGTGCGGTGCCGTGAACACGTTGACCAACGACGAATGTTTCGTGTGCCGATGGTCGGGGCGGTTCGACCACGATCCCTTCCGTGTCGAGGAGGGACTGAACGAGCTCCTCAGCCGCTGCCCCGAGCTTGCCGACGCCATGGTGGAGCCACCAAGAGCCCGGCCGAACTGGTGGCGCCGCATTTGTCTAAAGATCGCCTACGCGCTCCGACGGCCCGTTCGGGTCTGAGCGGCAGCTGCGCCTACAAATTCTTCATCAGCCGGATTGGACGAAACCTGTTCGTCCGATCCGGCTTATACGTTAGGGCCGCCCAGCTATTGGGGCTTCAGGCCGATGTACACGGCAGTGACGATCAGCTTCTCGTCTGGCAAAGCTGGCCGCAAGTAGAAGCCGTTCACGTACTCTTCGAAGCACACGCCGCTGAACTCGCGGCCGCTCGTGGGCAGCCACTCGCTGAACGCTCGGGCCCAGATGTCGACGATCAGGTCGTCCTCGCCTTGGTGGACGAACACCGCGTACTCCCCGCCCGGGATCTCGTCCGTCCTGACCTCGCCAAAGGGGCGGAAGTCCTTATCGACGGTAATCATGAGGTCGGAGCGGGTGTTTTCCGCTCCCACGCACTCAGGGTCGTCGTAAAAGCGGGTGAAGTACCTCGTCTCCCTTTTGTCGAGCCCTTGCTCCGAAATCTGTGGTTTCAGCTCCGCCCAACTCCTGTCGATGCCAGGGTTCTCTCCCACGTGGCGAAGGGCGGCCACCCGCTTCGGAGCGACCTGTGCGATCTTTGCTTGCAGCATCCTTTGTCTCCTTGTTCCTGGCCAGAACGTTCTCACCCGGTCGTCCGGATGCCAGTGAATCCCGGACGGCGACTGGAGGAGTTGGCAATGGCCGCCGGTGCGGCGATAGCCGGTGGGGCTCGCGCCGAATGCGGTTCGGAAGGTCCGGCAGAACGCCTCGAGCGTCTCGAACCCTGCCTCGAAGGCGATTTGGGTCACCGGACAGTCCGAGTGTCGAAGACGATCGGCGGCCCGCTCCAGGCGCACCCTACGGACAACGTCCATCAAGGGCTCGCCAACGAGTCCGCTGAATATCCGCCCGAAGTGGAACTCGGAGAATCCGGCTACCTTTGCCAGATCTCGGTGCCGGAGCGCACCTTCCCTTTGCGCCAGCACGTACTCCACAACGGCCTTGATTCGATCCTGGTACTCGTTCAGCGTCTCTGCCTTCATTGCTTGCTCCGTGAGTAAGAGGTTGGGGCAGCGGGTCGACGCAGGGTTTGACGTATCTTGCTTTTCGCGAGGTTGGTCCGACGGATCGGGTTGATCAGGAGAATCGGATTCATTCAACTCAACAAGATCATCCCAACGCTTGTAGGAGGTGACGCCATTCAGGCCCCGGGCCGCAGCTTCTGAAAAGCCAGAGGCGATGGGTCGCCCCCAGATGCTCGGCACGCTCAAAGGAAAGACGGCCTTAACCGCTCATTAACCTTTCCCTGACATCACCTTAACAAATCGTCGGCAGAATCGAGCCGCAATTGTCCGGAGATTTCACCATGAAGAAGGCATTCACCCTCATCGAGCTCCTCGTCGTGATCGCGATCATCGCGATCCTGGCGGCGATCCTGTTCCCCGTCTTTGCGCAGGCGAAGATGGCCGCGAAAAAGTCGGCCGACCTGAGCAACACGAAGCAGCTCGGCATTGGACTTCAGATCTACCTGAACGACTTCGAGGATGTGTTCCCTCCTTCGAACCACCGGATTGGAACGGAGAACCAGGAGATGCACTGGTCCTGGATGGCGCTCCCCTATGTGAAGAACGAGCAGATCTTCGCAAGCCCGGCGGATAAGAACGGCGGCTGGGCCCCCGGCTGCTACGACGAGTCGACGAAGAACCGTGGGTTCGGGTGGCCTTCGATGCAGGTGAACGGATGCGCTTCACAGGGCTATCCGGCGGGCGTCTACACGCTCCAGGTCGGTCGCCTGTCGTACACGGCGAACCAGCTCCTAATCCCCCGAAAGCGCTCGAACGACGACACCTCAACCGTCGTCTCCGCAACCGCCGTGGACGATGTTTCGGGCACGATCCTTCTCGCTCCCATGTCGGAGAGCCAGGCCTGTATGCAGAAGGAAGCGGGCAAGGAATTCCGCACCTACCGACCCGCGATCGCGATCGCGCTGAAGGGCCAGAAGAGCAACGGTTTCAGCAGCGTCCCGAGCGCCAGCAACCTGCCGCTCGAAGCGATCAGCCGACAGACGGCGGAGAAGGTGTTCGAGTGCCAGACGAAGAACGACCTGAGCGTTCCGGACCACACCCTCCGGTACACCCACATGGGCCGCTTTGAGAAGGGCAACAACTACGTGTTCGCCGACACCAGCGCCCGGTTCCGGAACACCTACAGCACCCTCGACCCGCAGAAGTTCATGTGGGGCAAGGTTGCCTACTCACTCGGCGGCAGCGCCATCGTCGATCCGCTGACCGGCAACCCGGTCCAGTAAATCCTCCTGAGCCTGGCGGCTTAGCCGCCAGGCTCTTGTTTTTCCATTCCTTTCTCCGATGACCGTCGCTCTTTGCCTGCTCACCCTCCTGCCCAGCACGTCCATTCCGGCAACGCTCCGAACGGAGCCAGTCGGCACCGACTCGGACGATCCGGCTATTTGGGTGAATCGGCGACGGCCAAGCCGCAGCGTGATCTACGGCACCGACAAAGTGGCGGCACCCAAGGGCGGCGTCTACGTTTTTGGCTTAGACGGCAAGGTCCGGCAACGCATCGGCAACGTTGACCGACCGAATAACATCGACGTCGAGTACGGCCTCAAGACCAGGCGCGGCCGACTCGATATCGCAGTCGCCACCGAGCGGAAAGCCGGGCGGCTTCGGATCTTCGCGATCAACCCTCTAAACGGGCAGCTTAGCGACCGCACGGGCACCACTGCCGTGGCGGATGCTCTCAAGGGTGAGGCGGGAGAGCCAATGGGCATCGCTCTCTACAAGCGGAAGGACGGAGCGATTTTCGCGATCGTGAGTCCCAAGACCGGGCCCGCCGACGGTTACCTGCAGCAGTACCGGCTGACGGAGAACCGTGTTACCCATCGGATCGATGCGAAGCTGGTGCGCCGGTTCGGCAAGTTCAGCGGCCAGAAAGAGATCGAATCGATCTGCGTCGACGACGAGCTTGGCTATGTCTACTATAGCGACGAGAGGGTCGGCACCCGCAAGTACCACGCAGACCCTGATGCTCCTAAAGCGAACACGGAGATCGCCCTGTTCAACGCCCAGGGTTTCCGAGGGGACCACGAAGGGATCGCTATTTGGGAGCGCCCCAACGGCCGGGGCTACTTGGTGTGCACGGACCAGCTTCCCGGCAGCAGTAAGTACCACGTGTTCCGGCGCGAGGGAGCTAACGAGCCGGTCGGAACTTTTGCCATCGGTGCCGACGAGACGGACGGCATCGAAATCTCATCCGCCGCCTTAGGGCCCCGCTACCCAAACGGGCTGTTCTTGGCCATGAACAGCCGCGGTCGCAACTACCTTGGCGTGGGTTGGAGAGACGTTCAAAAGTCGTTGAAACTACGCCCCCGGCGGACGACCGCGAAGTAGAACCAAATCTAGGTACGACCGTTCGAACGCTTGTGCAATTTTGCCGTCTAACGACGGGATGAGTACGACGCAGGACCCAGTGGAGAAACCTCAGAAGGCGACGCATTCGCCGTGGTCGTTCCGACTGCTCACGGCATACGGCATTCCGATCAGGATCCACTTCACCTTCGTGCTCTTCCTGACGTGGATCGCCCTGGTCACCCAGAACCGCGGCGGGCTCCTGTGGCCTGCGTTCATCGTGGCGATCTTCGCCTGTGTGCTGCTCCACGAGCTTGGGCACGCGCTGACGGCCCGCAAGTTTGGGATCCGCACCCGGGACATCACCCTCTATCCCATCGGCGGCGTCGCGATGCTGGAGGGCCGACCGCGGGCACGGCAGGAGTTGTGGATTGCTTTGGCGGGACCGGCGGTGAACTTCGTCATCGCGGGAATCCTGATGCTGGTGCTGGCAATCCGGCAACGGGGCGTCCCGATACTATCCTCCGATCTGTCCCGAGAGACGTTCTTAGAAATGTTGGCGGTTGCCAACATCTCGCTCGCCCTTTTCAACCTCATTCCCGCGTTCCCGATGGATGGGGGCCGGATTCTTAGGGCAGCACTTGCTCTAAGGATGCCGGAAGTGAAGGCGACGCAGACGGCCGCGTCCATCGGTCAAGGCCTCGCCATCATCATCGGCTTTGTCGGTCTGTTCCAGATGAACATCGTCTACATGCTGATCGCCTTTTTCGTGTTCGTCGGAGCGGGGCAGGAAGTCAGTTCAAGCGTCACCCGCTCGTTCTTAAGAGGCAAAAAGGTGGCGGATGCGATGCAGATCCGATATCGAACTCTCTCGAGTGGAGAGTCACTCGAGTCAGCCGCCCAGGCGCTCCTCGCGGGGTCTCAGCACGACTTCCCGGTCGTCATGGGAGATGAGGTACTCGGCATCCTCACCCGTACCGACATCGCCCGTGGGCTGGCTCAAGAGGGTCCGAGCGCCTACGTGGCTGGTGTGATGCAGCGGGACGTGAAGACGGCCCACCCCCACCTGCCGCTGGAGAGAATCGCCGAGATGTTCACCAAGGACGACCCGTCACCGGTCCTCGTCATGGACGAGGACCGGCTCGTTGGCATGGTTACCTACGAGAACCTCAGCGAGTTCATCATGCTCGAGCACGCCCGCTCGCAGAGCCGCACTTACGGGTACACCGCCTGAGGGGATGATTGAATTGATGGGGATGATCCAAATGATCTGAATGATCCGGATCGACCTAATCATTCAGATCATTTGGATCATTTGGATCATTTAGATCGACTGCTCGCTGCCCTTAGGTGGCCGATGAGCAAGGCGATGTCGGCGGGGCGGACGCCGGGGACTCGGGAGGCTTGGCCGATGGTGGTGGGGCGGACTCGGCCTAGCTTCTCTTTGCTCTCGTAGCTGAGTCCGTTCATCGCGGCGAAGTCCCAGTCGGACGGAATTCGCATCAGGTCCAGCTTCTTGGCGTTGTCGGCCAACCGCTGTTGCTTTTGGATGTAGCCGTCGTACAGCGCGGCTAGCTCGACCTGCTCACGGACCCTCGGGTCGGCAGGCATTGGCGTCTCCGGCACGAGGGCGAGGGCTCGCTCTAAGGACATCTCGGGCCGCTTCATCAGGGCGAACAGCGACGTCTTCGTACCCACGCCCGCCGTACCCGCTTCCGCAAGCCGCTCGTTCTCCGTCGGGTAGACAAAGGTGTTCTCAAGAGCGGCAAGGCCCCGGGCGATCTTCTCCTGCTTCTCGCAGAAGCCCTCCCAGCGCTCCTCGCCGCACATGCCGATCTCGCGAGCGATCGGCGTCAGGCGGGAGTCCGCGTTGTCGTGGCGGAGCAAGAGGCGGTGCTCGGCCCGACCGGTAAGCATGCGGTAGGGGTCTTCAACCCCTTTGGTGACGAGATCGTCGACCATCACCCCGATAAAGCTGTTGTCCCGCGAGAACTCGACCGGCTCCTCGTCGCGAGCGAACCGAGCCGCGTTGATTCCCGCCACGATTCCCTGCCCCGCCGCCTCCTCGTAGCCGCTCGTGCCATTGAGCTGCCCGGCCAGGAACAGGCCGTCGAGCCGCTTGGACATGAGGTGCTGAGTCAGCTGCAGCGGGTCCGCCATGTCGTACTCCACGGCGTAACCCGGCCGGATCATCTCCACGTTCTGCAGGCTCGGGATCGTGCGGAGGAATGCAAGCTGCACCTCGGCGGGAAGACTGGTGCTCGTGCCCTGCACGTACACCTCTTCCCCATCCCACGTCTCTTGCTCTAGCCAAATCGGGTGGCTGTCCTTGTCGGCGAAACGGACGATCTTGTCCTCGATACTCGGGCAGTAGCGTGGGCCGACGCCTTCAATCTGGCCACCGTACATCGCGCTTTCGTGGAGGTTCGTCTGGATGATCTCGTGGGTCGCGCCGTTGGTGCGGGTCTGCCAGCACGGCAGAAGGTCGCGAACCGGGAACGTCCGGTCGTGCGCAAAACTCACCGGTCCCGAATCGGGCTCGCTTTCCATCGCCTCCGTCCGCGAAAAGTCGATGCTGGAGAGCCGGATACGCGGGGTGGTTCCCGTCTTGAACCGGCGGAGGTTGACCCCGAGTTCTCGGAGGCTGTCGCTCAAACCAACCGCCGCCTGATCGCCGTGCCGGGCAGCTACCGTCTTTTGCTTCCCTTGGTGGCACAGTCCGTTCAGGAATGTGCCCGTGGTCAGGACGACTGCACGAGCGCCAATCTCCGTGCCGTCGGCCAACCGTACGCCGGCGGCCTGCCCACCCCGGTGAACGACGCTCAGCACCTGCCCCTCGATCACCGTCAGGTTTGGCTGCCCCTCGAAGACTCCCTGCATCAGCTTCGGGTACAGGTCCTTGCACACGTGCGCCCGCACCGTTTGCACCGCGGGTCCCTTGCCGGTGCCCACCCGTCGGATGTGGGTCAGGGCGTAGTCCGTGGTGACGCCCATCTGGCCGCCCAAGGCGTCCACCTCACGGGCCATGTGTCCCTTCGCCGGGCCGCCGATGCTGCAGTTGCACGGGAGGTGGCCGATCCGGTCCTTCCGCATCGTGACGCACGCGGTCCGCCGTCCCATGCGCGCCGAGGCGAGAGCCGCCTCGATCCCCGCATGGCCGGCCCCGACCACGATCACGTCAAAGTTTTCCACCCCAAGAGTGTACTTGCCTCGCACCTACGGCTTCGGAGGCCGGTGTCGGGTGGATGGCTCCATCTCTCGAATGAAGAACAAGGCGTCGAAGTTACGATCCCAACGACCCATTATCGTGGTGGCCCCTAAAGCGCGAGAGGCAAACGGCCTTTGAAGCCAGGCGGGGCCGCCACGGAGGTCGACGAACAGGTACGGCGAGCCAACGGATGCGGCGATCTCCTCAAAACTGTTGGCATGCCTCGCGGGCAACAGCCGCCTTGGCTTCTCGAAGTACGCGCCGCTACGTCCCTCGTGGCTTGTGAAGGCGATGCTGTAGGTTCCACGCGGGATGATCTCGGCGAGGCGCTGACCCATCGTCGTCGCCTGGCTCCTCTCGCCAGGCATCTGGATCTGATTCAGGGCGCGGGAGGTGTGATAGTTGGCCGCCCATACGATTACCTTGCGGCCCTTGTAGTGGTCGTTCGCCAGGTAAGCCAGATTGTCGGCCATGGCGGTATCGCGGATGGTGCTGCTGACGACTTGATTGCCGGCCCGTGCCTCGATCATGCTTCGGTAGAAGAAGTCCCAGTTCCGAAGGGCACGGAGTTGGAAGTCGACTTCACGAGTCCCGTGAGCGGCGTCGAACTTGGCTCGGTTGGTCTCGATTGCCTCGGCCATCGCTCGAGTGGCCGCCACGATCGGAGCCATTCGTTTGGGGGAACGGACGATGTCGGACAGGGTCGGGACGTCCTCGGGGCTCAAAACTCCTTGGCTCGGCACCGCCACTCCAGCTTTCGCGAAGGATTGGGAAAGGGAGTCGAAGAAATGCCGGGGCATGTTCTGGCTCGACACTTGACAGTCGAAGCCGGCGGTTTCGATGGGCTTCCGCGACTCCCGCGTCGACCGGACGTAATCCAGAACGGGCTGGACCTCGGCGCTACGCGTCCAAATGCGGAAGACGCCCACGCTGGCGGCGAGGGCCGTCGGCATGGAAGTCGTCATGGCCCGGTTCACATCCCGGCACTCCCACATGCCGGACTCCCAGGCGAGCACGTCGAAGCCCTTCCGCTCGTGCAAGTACCGGATTAGTCTGGCCTTCGCCAAGAAGGTGCTGCCGTCTCCGTGAGTGGACTCGCCCAGGAGAACGATGCGGGCGTCTCCGATCTGTCGCCCAACTGCCTCCAAGTCGTCGAAACGAGTGTCCACCGGGTGGATGGAGCGGATGGGCACCGCGTGGCGGGCAAGCTCCCCTTTGTCCGGAGGTGCCGACGAGCATGAAACGGCCAAGATCGGGAGGAAAAGGAGACCTGGGCACTTTCGTCGAATCATTGGCGCACCCCCTTTACGCGGTTCCCGGCGGATTTGGTTCGCCCGGACTGCCCTTGATTTCCACTTAACTTTCGTGGGGCATGATAAGGTTCGCTAGAGGAATCCTATGCAGCTTGACCGACGTACGTTTTTGAAATCTGGCCTTGTCGCAGGCACCGCCGTTGCGGGAGTCGGTGGGCTCCTCGCCCGCCCCTCTCTGTCGAAGCGCGAGTTGGCCCGAGACGCCGCCAACGCCCAGGGAGGGTACGGACCCCTAAAGCCCACCCCCTCGAAGAACACGGGCGAGACGATCCTAGCGCTGCCGGAAGGCTTCCAGTACACCGTCTTCGGCAAAACGGGCAGCATGATGTCCGATGGCCGGAAGACACCGGGCCTGCACGACGGAATGGCGGCCTTCGGCTACAAGGGGCGCGTCCGCCTGATCCGCAATCACGAGGTTCGCGATAAGCCGGGGCAAGCCATCGGCGCTCCTGAGCGGTCCTACGACCACGTGGCGGGTGGCGGAACGACAACGCTCGAGGTCGACCCGAAGACCCGCGAGCTCGTCCGCGACTTCGTCAGCCTGAGCGGGACGATGGTCAACTGCGCGGGCGGGCCCACCCCCTGGGGAAGCTGGCTTTCCTGCGAAGAAACGGTGATCGGGAACGCGACCGGGCAGGTCTACCACAAGGAAACGGCCCCGGGTGGCGGGTACGCCAAGGAGCACGGGTACGTGTTCGAGGTGTCGGTGCTCGAGGATGGAGCGGTGAACCCGGTTGCGCTCAAGGCGATGGGCCGGTTCGTCCACGAGGCGTCCGCCGTCGACCCAGTAACCGGCATCGTCTACCTCACCGAAGACTTCAAGTCGGCGGGCTTTTACCGCTTCATCCCCGACGTTCCCACGAAGCTGGCGGAAGGAGGGCGCCTTCAGATGCTCAAGGTCAAGGACCGACCCGACCTTGATACGCGAAAGGGAATGGCGGCTTCGGCCATGAAGCCGATGCGGGCGGAGTGGGTCGATATCAAGGATCCCGACCCGGCCGGAACCCACAACAAGCCTTTGGCGGTGTTCGAGCAGGGCAAGGCGCAGGGAGCGGCGACGTTCGGACGGCTCGAGGGCTGCTGGTACGGCGACGGCTGCATCTACCTCAACTCCACCGACGGTGGCGACGCGAATGCGGGCCAGATCTGGCGCTACCGGCCGATGGGAGCCAAAGGAGGCGAGCTGACACTCCTGTTCGAGTCTCCGAACAAGGATGTGCTTGACGCCCCGGACAACCTGTGCGTCTCGCCCCGAGGGGGACTGGTGATCTGCGAGGATGGGGGCGGCGACAATTACGTCCGGGGACTCACCCAGGACGGTCGACTGTTCGACGTAGCCCTGAACGTGCTCAACAAGAGCGAAGTCGCGGGTGCGACGTTCAGCCCCGACGGCGAGACCCTGTTCTTCAACCTCCAGTCGCCTGGCCTCACCGTGGCCGTCTGGGGTCCCTGGGAGCGTGGCGCGCTCTAAGGTATCGAGAGGCGGCAGTTAGGGCTGCCGCCTCTCCGGCCCTACCAGCGGCTGGCCAGGACTTCCGCCATCCGCTCTAGCATCTCCTCGTCCGAGGCGTCGAAGGCCCCGACCGCGTGCCCATCGATGTCGATCTGTCCCAGGACTTTGCCGGACTCGTCCCGAATCAAGACCACGATCTCGCTCCGAGTCTGGGTGCTGCAGGCCAGGTAGTTGGTCAACTGCCGCACGTCCTCGACCACCTGGTTTCGATCTTCGGCCACGGCAGTCCCACAGACGCCCCGGCCGACTGGGATGTGGGTGTGATCGGTCTCCGCCCCCACATACTCATCGAGGACCAGCGTGTCGCCCTCTAGCCGGTAGATGCCGCTCCAGTCGTAACCCGAAAGCTGGCTCAGTAGCACCATCGCCTTCTTGCGCAGCTCCGGCCCACGCTCGTTCGCTTGGGCAAGATCGTGCAGCACCTGGTCCGCTCGCTCCTGTTCGATCATGGGCTCATTATGGGTGATCAGCCCATTCCACTACCAACCTTAATAGGCTGCGCAACCCGAGCTTACTTCTATTCGAAAGGCATGCGGTCTCCCAATGGCATTCCGCCTGGCTAGCGTCAAGGTAGCTTGAGATGTGTCGGCCGTTTCCTCAGAAAGTGGTGGTTTGGCGATGAGCAGCTTTACGGTTGCGGATTCGGCGTTCAAGGGCACGCGAACCGTCTGGGTGGCTAACCCTTCCGCGGAGCCCGCTAAGGTTTGTTGCGTTTTCCTCGATGCAGAGCTTTACATTGATCGCTTGCGGTGTGAGGACTTCATCGACAAATCTATCACAAGGGTATACGTATCTTCCGGAAAACCCAATGATCGTCACATCGACTATACGTGCAATGACTGACCTGCTCCCCTTAATCTGACCCACTTCGGGTGTGAGAACCGTCTGGAATCACACGCGAATGGCTAAAGGCAAGAAACACAGCGAGGACGAGATCCTCAAGGTTCTCAAGGAGATCGAGGGCGGA
>Ga0216301_1000127_pt1 | contig 21248 bp, 20 predicted proteins | sample 4hB_Boncat_minus_FD_156203 | JGI IMG/M metagenome (GOLD analysis project Ga0216301, IMG submission 156203) | Terrestrial sediment cell enrichment communities for BONCAT metagenomics from Utah, United States - 4hB_Boncat_minus | ecosystem: Environmental > Terrestrial > Deep subsurface > Rock...
CCCTGAACCCCACCCCCGACACCCTACTTCAGTCCTGCTTTCCCCAGCGCCGCGCGCAGCTCCTCTTCCTCGAACCCTTCGCCGCGCCACAGGATCTTGCCGTCCGCATCCAGCAGGTAGTTCGTGGGATAAGCGCGCACGCCGTATGCCTTGCCCAGCGTGTACTTCTCTTCCGGACCGCCCAGCACGATCTTGAACGTGAACTTGCCCTGCTGGACGTACTGGTTCACCACGGCGGCCGTATCCGACGCGTTGACAGCGACGATCTCGAACCCCTTGCCCTTGAGCTCGTCATACAGCTTCTGGAGGTGCGGAAACTCCGCCCGGCAGGCGGCTCACCCATAGAACCAGAAGTTAACGAGCACCGCCTTCTTCCCTTTGCGGACGTCGGAGAGCGCCAGCCGCCCGCCCGTCGGTGTGGGAAGCTGGAAGTCCGGCGCCGCCTGCCCTACGGGAAGCAGATTGCCGCCGGGGTTCTCGACGTCCAGGACCTTGAAATCGGAAGGAGGCGCGTAGGCGAGCTGTCCCGGCTCCAGCGGCGCGTCCAGGCGCACGTTCTTCAGCCACATGGTCACCGTCTGCGCGGCGCCGGCGCCCGTGTACTTCAGCTCCGCGCCCTCCAGCAGACCCGTCGCGCCGAAATACAGCTTCCGCGCCTGCGGCGGCTTCGGCGCCGCCACCTCCACCACCTCGTAGCTCTGGTCGCCCACCTTTTCGGCGCCGCGATATGTGCGCTCACCTTCGGTAGACAGCGCTTCCGGCGTGAAGAACGCGGTAATCGGAGAGGCCGCCGCGTGGCCCAGGGCCGGGAAGTTCTCACCCTTCGGCTGGATGGGCGTCCGCAGGTACTGCTTCTCGTTCTCCAGCGCCCGCACCAGCGTCTTGCCGTCCGACGCCGCGATCTGGCTGTAGCCGTCCGCGCGGGTGATCTTCAGGTGGCCCAGGTTCGGCTTCAGCAGCCGGGCGACCGCCCGCAGGCTGGACGTCTGCTCGCCCCGCGCCACGCGGATCTCCAGGTCGGCCTGCAGGCTCTTCGCCTGCGCCGCGGCCTGGCTCGCTTTCGCCAGCACGGCGTCCGCTTTGCCGTCCGCCCGCAGCGCGCCGCCCACCCCCAGCGCCAATCCCGCGCCCAGCAGCATCCATCCCCTGCGCGTCATCGCAAGCTCCCTTCCGGCCGGCCCCGCCGTCTGCCTACGTTATACCCGAACCCGCCTCCCGCCCGAAAACAAGGGAGAAACCGGGCGCGCCCTTCCGTGTCCTACGCTTCACTCGGCGCGGGCTCCTCTCCCGCCGGGCGGAAGGGCGCGCGCATGTTGAACCTCACCCTCGACGGCTACGGACGGGTCTGCTCCGGTTGGTCGCGCCGCGACATCATGCGGGTGGGCAGCCTCGGCCCCCTGGGCCTCACCCTCGCCGACCTGTTCCGCATGGAGAGCGCGCAGGCGGCCCCTGCCCGGCGCGACAAGAACTGCATCCTGCTGATGCTCATCGGCGCCCCGCCCCAGCACGAAACCTGGGACCCCAAGCCCGACCAGCCCGCCGACATCCGTGGCCCCTATAGCGCCATCGAGACGAACGTGAAAGGCGTGCGGATCAGTGAGATCCTGCCCCAAACGGCGAAGCATGCGGACAAGTACGCGATCCTCCGCAGCATGGGCCACTCGAACGCCGCCGACCACGAAACCGGCCACCAGGTCATCCACACCGGCCATTTCTTCCCCAATGGCCTAGACTTCCCCCACATGGGAGCGGTGATGAGCTACGTGAAGGGCGACCGGAACAACCTTCCGGCGAACGTCACGCTGCCTACCCTCATCAACAACACCGGCACCAGCAAGCCCAAGGGCCAGGACTGCGGCTACCTGGGCAAGCAGTACAATCCCTTCGTCCTGAACGCCGACCCCAGCAAAGCGGACTTCAAGCCGGCCGACCTGGAGCCCCATCCCGCTACCAAGCTCAACCCCGTCCGCGTGAACCGCCGCCAGAACCTGCGCTCGCTGGTGGACCAGAGCATGGCGACGCTGGACCGCGACCGGGACATGGCCGCGTTCAGCGCCTCCTATCAGAAGGCTTTCTCGCTCATCGGCTCGCCGAAGCTGAAGGAAGCCTTCGACATGGGCCAGGAGCCGGACAAGGTCCGTGACCGCTACGGCCGCACCACCTTTGGGCAGAGTTGCCTGCTGGCGCGGCGCCTCATCGAGCGCGGCGTCCGCTTTGTGGACGTCAACATGTACGACACTGTCTTCGGCATCCTCTGTTGGGACTGCCACGCGGACGGCGGCTCGCTCTTCACCAAGGTGAGCGAGCTGAAGGACAAGGTCGCGCCGATCTTCGATCAGGCTTACAGCGCCCTCCTCGAAGACCTCACCCAGCGCGGGCTCTATGAGGACACCGTCGTCTGCGCGTTCGGCGAGTTCGGGCGCTCGCCCCGCATGAACGAGCGCGGTGGCCGCGACCACTGGCCGCAGTGCTGGTCCGTGGCGCTGGGCGGCGGCGGCATCCGGGGCGGGCAGGTGGTGGGCTCGTCGGATGCGACGGGCTCCTACCCGAACGAGCGCCCCATCGATCCGCCGATGCTGGCCGCTACCGTCTTCCAGGCCCTCGGCATCGATCCCCACAACACGGAGCTTCCCGGCCCCGTCGGTCGCCCCATGCCTCTCATCGACCGCGAAGTGCCGGTCCTGCGCGAGCTGCTCTGAGGTTTTCCGGAATGGACCGCGGATGACAACCCGCAGAATAGACCGCGGATGACACGGATTTGGGCGGATGAGCGCGGATCAGACAGACATTTGGACGGGATGAACAGGATCGACGGGATGGGAGAAGTCCCGATCATCGTGGGCTCCCATCTCCGCCCCTCTCATCCCCTATCCTTGCAATCCCGTTAATCCTGTCTAATCGTCTTCTGATCCGCGCTCATCCGCCCCATCCGCGTCATCCGCGGTCCATTCTGCAGTTTGGTCGATGTCGGAGGATACGAAGCTGGGCGCGGCCCCCCTCAAGTTCTACGAGTTCTTCGCCGGAGCGGGGCTGGTGCGCCTGGCGCTGCAGCCTTCCTGGACCTGCCGCTGGGCCAACGACCACGATCCGCGCAAAGCGGCGGTCTACCAGGCCAACTTCGGCGCGGACGAACTCCACGTGGGCGATGTGGGCCAGGCAACCGCCGGGGATCTCCCTCTGGGGGCGGACATGGCCTGGGCGTCCTTCCCCTGCCAGGATCTCTCTCTGGCCGGCTGGCGGCGCGGGATGTCCGCCGGGCGGTCGGGAACCTTCTGGGCCTTCTGGCGCCTCATGCGAGACTTCCACGACGAGGGCCGGCGCCCGCCGCTCCTCGTGCTGGAGAACGTCGTCGGCCTGCTCTACGGCGAGGACTTCGCCGGCCTCTGCGAGTCGCTGGCGGCGCTGGACCTCCAGTTCGGCGCCCTGGTGATCGACGCGAAGCGGTTCCTGCCGCAATCCCGGCCGCGCGTATTCCTCGTCGCCGCCGACGCCCGCGCCGATCTGGCGTCCTTCACCATGCCGGCGGCCGACGCCGTGGAATGGTTCCCCGGCGCCCTCCGGGAAGCCCACGGGCGGCTCGCCGGTCCCGCCCGCAACCTCTGGCGCTGGTGGCGGCTGCCGGTCCCCGCTCCGCCGAGTGTCACCTTCAGCGACCTGGTGGAGGACCCGGCCGGGGCACCCTGGCAAGCGCCCGTGGAAACCGAACGATTGCTGGAGCTCATGTCGCCGGTGAACCGGGGAAAAGTGGAACGGGCGCGCGCCAGCGCGGACCGCGCGGTGGGACTGCTCTACAAGCGAACGCGTGGCGGCGTCCAGCGCGCCGAGATCCGCTTCGACGGGATTGCGGGCTGCCTGCGCACGCCCCAGGGCGGCTCCAGCCGGCAAACGGTCGTCATCGTGGAGGAAGGCCAGGTGCGCTCTCGCCTCCTCTCGCCTCGGGAGGCGGCGCGGCTGATGGGCGCGCCGGATTCCTTTTTGCTTCCCCCACAATACAACAACGCCTACCGCGCTATGGGCGACGGCGTAGCCGTTCCCGTAGTCGGGTGGCTGGCCGACCACCTGCTTACTCCGCTGGCTCATCACCTTCGCGCCTCGGCCCCTGGAGCCGGCGCCGGACTGCCAAACTGCGCGTGCGTCCAATCGCGGCAGACTGCGGAAGCCCTTGCGGCGCGGTGGACCGGCGCCCCTGTGTGAAACCCGCTGCAGCGGGTTTCACACGCCCGCGACGCGGTACAAGTGAAGTACCGCTTTCTCTCTTCGAGCCCGCGCAGGCGGGCTTGGCCCTGGATAGCCGCGAGTTCACTCGCTATGAGGCAGCGAACGGCTCCTAATGTAGATGGCCGACACCTTCGACCCAGCCACCCGTAGCGACATCATGCGGAAGGTGCTCTCCAAGAACACCTCTCCGGAGCTGGCCGTGCGCCGGGCGCTCCACGCCGCCGGCTTCCGCTACCGGCTCCACCGTAAGGACCTACCCGGCAAGCCGGACCTGGTCCTGCCACGCTATAAGCTCGTGGTTCAGGTCCACGGCTGCTTCTGGCACGGGCATCCCTGCAAGCGCGGCGCCCGCATGCCCGCCACCAATCGCGAATACTGGGAGCGGAAGATCGGCCGCAACGTCAGCCGCGACCAGGCCGCCCGCGAGGAGTTGGAGCGGCAGGGCTGGCGCCTCCGCGTCCTCTGGGAATGCGAGCTCCGCGCGGGCGTCGAAGCCCTGCTCCGCGAGTTGGAAGCGGAGCGCGAAACCGGGGACGCGCAGCCCTCTCCCTGACCGAGCGCCCTGGTTCTCCTCGCGGTGGCGCGTCCGTCCTCCGTCGTCTACACTAGTTCCAGGCCCAATCGGGTCCAGGGAGTAATGAATGCACTCATCAAAGGCGACTCACGAAAGCCAGGGCTGCCGGGTGACGACCGTCCCTACCCCGCTCTTGATCGACCGCCTGGGTCAGATCGTGAAGCGGTTCAGCGGTAATACGGAGCATAAGACGATGCAGCAAGAGGTCGAGCGTCTCCACGGAAGGCCGGGCCGATGATCCCTCAAGTAGTCCGCCCACTCTCCGTTCCAGTGGCCGCGCTGTTGCTGGCTTCGGGCGGAATTGCCTGGAGTCAGGAGCCGCCGCGCGTCGTCCCGACCGCGCTCGTGATGAACGCGCCGCTTCCTAGGGAAGCGGTCTGCGCCATCTGCGGCGTGCGAGAGAAGTCAGGACCCGAGCCCGTCGCCGCCGCCTTTGATTACCAGGGTAAAACCTACTTCTTCTGCCAGGAAGCGTGTAAGACGGAGTTCCAGAAGGACCCCGCTAAGTGGATCAAGGCCGCCCAGGCCCTCACTCCGGGCGCGGAAGGCGTCACCCGCCCGGCTCCGAAGGGGGAGGGCGAGCACGGCCACGAGCACGGGCCGAAAGGCGTTGGCCCTGCCGGCGGCGCGGGCGGGGGACAGTCGGCGGCCCCTAGCTGACCGAGTTGACCTGGCGAGGGAGCCTCCGTGCGAGGCTCAGGAAATCTGCTGGCGACTCGTTTCAATCTGGGCGTGCGCTACATCCCCAGCGGGGTGATCAACCGCGCCCGGCTCCGCACCACGCTGATGTACCGGCTCACGCAAGATCTCCAACTCGGCGTGGAATACAACCCGCTCGCCGAGGAAGTGGGGCCGCTGGTGAACTACCGCGCTATCCGCGAGACCCGCCACCGGCCTGCGCTCAGCTTCGGCACGTCCTCCGACCGGATCGGCACGCCCTCTGGGAGGGCCTACTTCGGAACCCTCTCGAAAGACCTGGAGCCGTACCTGAACCTGCCGGTGAGCGCGTACTTCAGCGCGCTCTACGGCACGTGGGATGATGAGTTCGTGTTCCCCTTCGGCGTCAACTTCCGGCTGGGGACCCGCTGGACGTTCACCCCCCAATACGACGGGCACGCCGCCCACGGGCTGCTCACCTATTCGTGGGACCGCTACAGCGTCACCGGGCTGCTCATCCGCTGGCGACATCCCGGCGTCGCCTTCAACATCGGGTTCTAATCATCCGTCAACGCGGCTCTGCTGGAAACAGTACCGCGACCGTGAGGGAGCGCTCCAGGGGCGGCCGCTTCCGCTCCCTCACAGTCACGGAGCCTCAGAGTGCTTCATCAGCAGTAGCCGGGATGACCGGTCGCAAGCCAACCGACCGTTCCCCCAGCCCTCTGTAGAGCGGTGTCTCCGTCCCCGCCTGCTTCCGAGGTTGACGCAGGCTCGGCCCAGCGCTCCTCCGTGGCGGAAGCGCGGCGGAAACTCCGTCCCCGCAAACCGCTACACGAACGGCCTCTCCCCTTCGACTTCCCAGCTCATCTGGGTTCTTCTGTAATACCTGTGTCCCTCTGTAGCGAATGGCCCGTTTCCAGCGATCCGCAAAGACGATGGAAGAGCGAGGCGCCCCCACACAAGAACCCCATCCGGAGCGTATAGCAGCTAAAGCGACACGATGAGCAACAGGAGGAAGGGGCTACGCATATGCGGCCACAATCAGCCAGAAGCGGACACAACCGACCACCCACGCGCCCCATTCGTCATTTGAAACTCGTCATTCGCACTTCGAAGCCCCTCTTACCCCTGAATGCTGCGTGGTTTACAGATGTCCGGAAGCCCCGGGGGCGGCAACCGGCCATCGGCGGACAGATCCGGCCATCGCCATTCAGAACCCGTCGCTTGCAGCTCGCGGGTTATTCCGGATGCTGCTGCGGCCCTGCAACTTCTGCGGTCAACCGTTGTCCCATGCTCGGGCGCCCCGGCCGCGCCTTGACCGTTGTCGCCGTCCCCATTGGAAGTAGAGAGCACGCAGTATGATCCGAGTAACCGGTCGCGGAAACCGCGATTGCGACGGCGTCACCCGCCGTAGCTTTGTCCAGGCGGGAGCCCTGGGCGTGGGCGGGCTGCTCCTGCCCGACTTCCTGCGCGTCCAGGCGGCGCAGGCGGCGACCGCTAATCCGCAATCCGCGATCCCAAATCCGAAATCGACAGCGGTCATCCTGTTCTGGCTGTCGGGCGGCCCCGGTCACATGGAGACGTGGGACCCCAAGCCCGAAGCGCCCAGCGAGTGGCGGGGGCCGCTCGGAGCCATTTCGACGAAGGTGGACGGCATCCAGTTCGGCGAGCTGCTGCCGGAGCAGGCGAAGATCGCCGACAGGCTGGCCGTGGTGCGCACCGTCCATCACGGCACGGGGGATCATACAAAAGGCAACCATTGGATGCTCACCGGGTTCGAAGGGCCGAACTTCAACGACGTGGAGCTGGCCCAGCGGAACCCGGCGATGGGCGCGGCGACGGCGGCGCTGCGCGGCCCGAACCAGCCGGGGCTGCCGCCCTACGTGGCCGTCCCGCACCTGCGCGGCGGCACGGACAACCTCTTCCACTACCACGCCTACGCCGGGGCCGCCCACAACCCGTTCATCGCCAACGCCGACCCGAACGAGAAAGGCTACAGCGTTCGGGACCTTTCCCTCACGCGCGGGCTCACCTTCGAGCGCCTCCAGAACCGCCGCGCCCTGCTGGAAACCTTCGATCAGCTCCACGTGGAGAACGATCCGGCCATCAGCGAGCGCGATGGGGCGTACCAGCGCGCCTTCGACCTGCTCACCGGCCCGCGCGCCCGCGCCGCCTTCGACATCTCCGCCGAACCCGATGCCCTGCGCGACCGCTATGGCCGCCACACCTTCGGCCAGAGCGCCCTGCTGGCGCGGCGGCTGGTGGAGGCGGGTGTCACCTTTGTGACGGTGAACTGCGTCCCCTGGGACCATCACGGCACGCCGCCGCAGATGAAGACGGAAGAAGGCGCCCGCAAGCTCATCCCACCGCTGGACCGGGCGGTCGCTGCGCTCGTGGAAGACCTGATCCAGCGCGGCCTGTACGACCGGGTGCTGGTAGTCGCTATGGGCGAGTTCGGGCGTACGCCGAAGATCAACCGCGACGCCGGTCGCGACCACTGGGGCGACACGTTCAGCGTCCTGTTCGGCAATGGCAAGATGCGGATGGGCCAGGCGGTCGGCGCCAGCAACCGCAAGGGCGAGTATCCGATGGACCGCGCCTTCACCCCACAGGATGTTCTCGCCACCATCTACCACCACCTGGGCATCGATCCGCACGTGGTCACTTTCCAGAACCGCTTCGGCCGGCCCGTCTACCTCCTGGAAGGCGGTGAGCCCATCGGAGAGTTGATCGGATAGCGGGCTAGCGTTCCACCCGCGTGCTTCCCAAAGCCCCTCCCAGGAAACCCTCCGGCGGCGGGCGAACATCCTACCGGCTGTTCGCCCGCCGTTCGCGTGAGACTCCTCATGAGGCAGGCGCCCGCGCGGTGCAGCCGGCTTCACTTGCGCGCGGCGTTGCGCCGGGCTGGACAGTGTCAGGAGAGACCCATGAACTTTTCAGAAATCCTGCGGCAGTACGAAGGCCAGAAGGTCGTCATCAACAACAACGAAGAGCGGATGCTGACGGAGATCGGAGCCGACTTCCTCAAGCTGGAAGGAGGCAATCCGCAGATGAAGATCGTCGAGTACGTTCACTTCAGCCAGATCGTCCGCGTGATCTACAACGAGTTCACGTCCACCGGCCAGAACTCCGTCTCCTTCGACCTCACCCTCTCCGCCGGCGACCAGCGCCGCAGCAGCGCCCACTAATCTTGATTTTGGAATGCGGGTTTCGGATTTCGGATCGCCGCCGTTTCAACTGCCGCTTGTCGAGCGGGGACGAGACAAACAGAACTCTACCGACAAGAGGCAGTCAATGAGGGAGACATTGCCCCGCTGCGCTCCTGCAACGTTGTGCCGCCAATACCGAGCGCACCCGAAGCGGACCGTGAATCCGAAATCCCCATTCTGAAATCCGAAATCAAGATGATGGACGCTATCGTGCTGGCGGGCGGGCGCATCTCCGGCCCCTATGCGGAGGCCGCCGGCACAACCGTCAAGGCGCTGGCGGTGGTGCGGGGCGAGCCGGTGCTTCGGCGCGTCACGGCGGCGCTCCAGGCCGCTTCCGGCATCCGCCGCGTCTGCGTGGTGGGTCCGGAGGCCGTCCGCCCGGTCCTCACCGACGGCTGTCTGTGGGAGGACGAAACGGAGTCCGCCCTCGGGAACCTGCTGGCGGGCCTGGAGCGCCTGGGGGAGGCTCCCTCGGAGCGAGCGCTGGTGTGCGGCTCCGACGTGCCCGCCCTGGACGCCGCGTCCGTCGCCGACTTCGTAGCCCGCGCGCCCGATACCGCCGACATCGCCATGCCGCTCGTCCGGCGGGAGAGCTTCCTCGCCCGTTTCCCCGGCGACCCTCGCCCCTACGTGCAGCTCGCCGACGGCGCCTACACTTCGGGGAGCCAGTTCATCGTGCGGCCCCACGCCCTCCACGCGAACCGCCCGCTCCTTGAGGCCCTGTTCCAGGCGCGGAAATCGCAGCTCGGAATGGTGCGCCTGCTCGGCGTCGGCCTCACGCTCCGCTTCCTCACGCGCCGTCTCCGAATCGTAGACGTCGAGCAGCGGGGCTCTGCGCTCACCGGCTGCCGCTGCCAGGCGGTCGGCGATTGTTATCCAGAGCTTGCTTTCGACATCGACAGCCTTGCGGACCTGGAATACGCCGCACAGTGGGACGGCTGGAAAGAAAGTAAATAGGGGCAACTTTAGCCAGCGCCGGGTATCGAACGGGGTGGCTCGGGCGAGAGTTACCCCCTGTTTGACATCTATCCTGGCGGCTTGCGAAGTCGTTACAGGATCTTGTCGTTGGAACACAACGTGCCTGCTGTGTGATCGCCCGAAGCTTAAAGGGGTGGTTGGGTCACAATAGACGTGGCTTACCAACCTGGCATACGGCTTCGCCGATGACCCCAAAAAACATTAAACGGCTCTTTGCAGCCGGAATACTCGTAGTCAACATACTGGCCCCGGCGGTTCCGGCCCGCGCGCAGGCGCCGGCTGCCGCCGCCCCCATGCCGAACCTTCCCGTAGGAGCGGTCGTGCGGCGTGTCGTCATGAAAGACGCCGCCTCGGCGGAGTTGTTCAAGACAAAGCTGGAAGCCATGAAGGCGACGGGGATCTTCCGGGATACCGTTCCGGGAGCGGACCCGAAGAAGCCGGTGGTCATCGACGTCAACTTCCTCGTCAGCGGCAACTACCTCCTGGTTATCGGCAGCCGCGAGTGGGTGACCCAATACGTCGAGGCCATCCGGCTGATGGGCTACCTCTTCGAGCGGCCCCGCGCCCACCTCCAGCTCAGCCTCCGCGTCGTCCAGATCACCGGCCCGGCTAACCAGAACGTCATCCAGATGTCCGAAACAGTGCGGGCCCTGGTCGACGCCCAGCGCGACGAAGTGGTGCGCACCTTCGGCGACCTGGACGACTACCTCACCGCGCGGATGAAACAGCGCACCCCGGCGGAGCGCGAAGTCTATGAGGCCGCCCGCGAGCTGCTGCCTTCCCTGGGAACTGGATCGCGTCCGCAGACCGTGCCGGAGCTTCTCGTGATGATGATGCTGGAGCGCTCCTCGCCGGCGCCCAGCTCCACGCTGCTTGAAGACGCCGCCCGCGCCGAGCAGGTCGCCGCCGATTCCGCCCTGCTGGAGCTGCCGCGCGTGCTCACTCGCCTCGTCCGCGATCCCCGCATGGAGGAGAAGGCGGCCGTCGAGCAGATCCAGGCGCCGCTTACGAATTGGAAGAAAGCCGTCACCTCCGCTCGCGAGTGGTGCACGCACTACGCGGACGAACTGGGAAAGAGCAAAGAAGGCTTCGGCCTCAAGGCCTTCCGGGAGGCCATCCAGCAGCCGAACATTCCGCTCCCCGCCTGGGTGGCCCGCCGCCTCTCCCGCTCGCTGGAGACCACGGAGCGGCTGTTCCCGCACCTGGTCCGTCAGCACACCGAGAACAGCCTGCGGGAGCTGGCCCGCCGGTTCGACGCGGCGCTGGACCGGGCTGGGAAGATCGAGCAGACGCTGGCGAAGGGGGAGGCGCCGCCTGCCAGCGAGAAGAAGTCCGACAAGAAATCGGACAAAGGCGCGGATCAGGCGGCCGAGCGCGCGCAGGTGGCCGCCGAGGCGCTGGCCACCAGCCGCAACCGGAACCTCCTGGCGCTGAAGTCGCTGTCCGAGGAGCTGATCCCGGCTCCGATGGCGCTGTTCGAATCGGTGGCTTCCGTCGCGGATGAATCCGCTCCCCGGCCGGAGCAGCTCGTCCAGATGCTGCGCGAGTACACGGCGGAGCGACGCAAGCTGGACATCCGCCTGTCGGACGATGACCTCCAATCGGGCTCCATCAACTACGCCAAGCTCCAGACCCTGGAAGCCGGGCTGAATCTCTGGCTGCGGCGCGTCAGCGAGGCGATGGCGCGGTCCCTGGAGCAGCACTTCTACCGCCGCTACGCCAACGAGCTGCGCCTCCTCGCCAATAAGGAGCTGGGCAGCGGCAACGACCGCACCATCCTGAAAGAGACGCACATCAACGAGGTTCCGGATATCGCGCGGGACCTGTTGCTGGCCGACACCGGCGTCAACATCTTCGTGTCGAACTCCATCTCGCTTCAGTTCGCGCCTGACACCACCAACACGGTGACGGCCCAGGTTCAGTCGTCGCTCCCCTCGAAGATGGGCATCCTGGAGCGGGCGCAGCAGGCGAAAGACGCAGCCACGACGATGTCGGCTATCTCGGCGATGTTTCCCGCAATCAACGGGGAATCGATTGTGAAGGCCCTTATGGCAGGCGGCCAGGCGGTGCCCGTCCAGGGCGGCATCAACCTTTCCGCCATGCCCAGCATCGGGGTGGACGCGAGCACCGTCACGCTGTCGCTCACCGCGAACCAGACGCTCCAGCCGAACACGGACAAGATCGCGGACCGCGTGACCAACCACGCCATCAACAACGCCACCATCACCGCGCTCTCCTACGAGCCGATGGTGCTGTCCACGCTCGCCAGCAACATGAGCTATTACGAGAAGACGGGCGGCGTGCCGATCCTGCGCAAGGTGCCGTTCCTGAAGGACGCGCTCAAGGACATCCCCCTGGCGCCCTTCAAGGAAGGCAGCCGCCAGAAGGGCGTTTACCAGAGCAGCGTCCTGATCCTGGAGCCGGTCGTCATCCCCACCATCGAAGACCTGGTCCGCTTCCACAGCGGCTGGCGCGACGACACGATGGGCCCCAAAGTGACGGTGAAGGACGAGGAAGGCGACTTCCTGCTGCCCACGGCGCCCACCGGCGTGATCGTTCCGAAAGCCCCGGCCGCGCCTCCCGTCCCGGCTCCGGCGCCCGCTGGGAAGTAGGACTTCAGGACCGCCTTCCGCCGTCAGGCAAGAAAATGGGGAGCAGCCGAACCCATCGGCTGCTCCCCATTCTTGCGTGTCCGACTGCGCACCGGCTACCGTCCGATTGGCATCATCTTCACGCACACGGGCATCGGCACGTCCACGCCATGGCCTGTGGAGGTGAGCTGGCCTGTCTGCGGATCGATACGGAACACCACGATCCGGTCGGAGTCCTGGTTCGCGGCCAGCAGGTAGGTCCCCGTCGGGTCAATGCCGAAGTTCCGGGGCGTCTTCCCCTCTGTGGATTGATGGCCGACAGGCGTGAGGCGGCCCGTCTCCGGATCGATGGCGAAGATGGCGATGCTGTGGTGGCCCCGGTTCGAGCCGTAGAGGAACTTCCCGGAGGGATGCACCTGGATTTCGGCAGTTGAATTGTTGCCCTTGAACCCCGCAGGGAGACTGGAGAGAGTCTGCACTTCTTTCAGCACGCCCGCTTTCGGGTCATAGCGGAACGCGGTGACGGTGGAGTTCATCTCGTTGATGACGTAGGCCGAGCGGCCGTTGGGATGGAAGGCGAAGTGGCGCGGCCCCGAACCGGGAGCGACAGACGCCGCTGGCGGGTCGTTCGGGACGAGCGTCCCCTTCGTGGTATCGAAGCGGTAGACGAGGATCTTGTCCAAGCCGAGGTCCGCGGCGAACGCAAAGCGGTTATTGCGGTCCAGGTTGATGGAGTGGGCGTGCGGACCTTCTTGCCGCTGTGGGTTCGCGCTGGAACCCATGTGCTGGATAGCCGCCGTGGACGGACCCAGACGGCCGCCCTCCTGGATCGGAAGGACGGCGACGCTGCCGCCGCCGTAGTTCGCCACCAGAACGTTCTTCCCCCGGCGGTCCACCACCACGTAGCACGGCCCGCCGCCCTGCGAGGGCTGCTGGTTGAGCAGCGTCAAGTCGCCGCTCTGGGGATTGATAGAGAACGCGGTTACGCCGCCGGTCTTCGCGCCGCCCAGCTCTCCGATTTCGTTTACGGCGTAGAGATAGCGGCGGTTGGGATGGATGGCCAGGAACGAGGGGTTGGATACGCCGGCCGTGACACCTGCCGGGGTGAGGCGGCCGGACGCCAGGTCCAGGTGGAACCGATAGATGCCCTGGCTCTTCCCGCCGGTGTAGGTGCCCACGTAAACGAGCAGCTTCTCCGGGCGGGCGGCGGCTTTGGTGGACGCGGCTTGCGGATCGGTGTCGGGAGCGGCGTGGGCGGAAGAGAGCATGGGGGCGTTTCCGCCGGAGAGCTGGCAGCCGCACAACAGCAGCAGCGCGATCCGGCCCACAGGCAGACGTTGAGGAGACGGGATGGTCATACTTTCTCCGGAATCGGGCCGGCCGATGTTGCCCGATCCATCTCGGGAGACCGCCCCGGCGATTACTCTGCTGTTCGCAGCCCGCCGTAACATCACCTGCGACGGCCGAGCCGAGTGGCGAGGCGGCGGCCGTTCTCTGTATAAGGTGTAGGCAGGCGCAGGGGGCGGACGGAGCGGACCTAAACATGGCGGCGGAGATCACCCAAGTAGTGCTGATGGAGGGTGACCTGCGGCTCCGGCCGCCCCGGCGGGAGGAAGCGGCGCTCTACGCCCGGTGGTGGCAGGACGACGAAGTGTGCTTCGCGTTTTGCTGCGAGCCGCGGACAGAAGCCGACCTGGCGGCCGCGTTTCCGGAGCTGGAAGCGGAGGCGCGCGACATCGGCCACTGGATCGACTACGTGATCGAGGTAGGGGGGCGGCCGATCGGGAGCATCTGGCTGAGCCGGTGGGACCTGGACGCCGCTACGTGCGACCTCAATATCCTGATCGGGGAGCCGGAATACCGCCGGCAGGGGCTCTCCCGCCGCGCCATCCGGCTGCTGTGCGCATGGGCGTTCCCGACGATGGAGCTGCGGCGCATTAACCTGTGCCCGCGCGAGGACCATATCCCCGCCGTGCGCTGCTATTTGGGCGCCGGCGCCCGGCTCGACGGGATCGAGGCGGACGTCTCCACCTGGCGTGGGGACGTGGTGTGCTACCAGCGCCTCTACTTCTTGCCGGAAGACTTTCCCGAGGGCCCTTCATCCAGCGCGGCTGAATGAGGGGCCCTAGCGACGTGCGGCGTCTACAGCCGGGTCATCTTGAACGTGCCCGTATCCAGGATCTCTCCTTTGAAGCGGTCGCCCCACTGCCCCGTGATCGTTTTGCCGTTGCTGCTGATCGTGCCGACCATCACGAACTCATAGCCGCGGTTGCGGACGCGTGGGACGAACTTGAGCCGGAACTCGCCCGCCCCGTTGATCGTGCCGGACATGGCTTCGGGCTTATCGAGGATGGCGCCCGGCGGCACGCCCTCGGGGGCCTCGGGGCCGATCTTGCCGCGGAAGCCGCCGGTGGCGCTCTGCGTAGAGATCGTGAGCAGCCGGAAGGTGGGCGCCGGGAAGCCGGGCGTGAGATAGCTCGACTGCCACACGCCAGTGATCTTCGGCGGTTTCTTGGGCGCAGGCTTCCGAGTCGCCGCGTCTACGGTAGGAACAGAACCCATCGGCGCAACCAGGCTCGCTAGCAGCGTTCCACAACCAACCCACGCATATCTACTAACCACAGCTAATCCCTCTACTTCTGTAACTCCGGCGCCCGGCTTTGTAGACGCATCCACTTTCCGCCCTAACAGGGGGGGAGGGGGGTCCTCCTCCTCTGGGAAGTGCGAATGACGATTTTCGAATTGCGAGAGCCGAGACCGCACGTGTCCGCCGTTGGCCCGCAGCGCCCGCGCTTGGGCCCCTGCTCCGGACGGCGCGTCTGCCCACAGTATAGACGCCCGGGTACTGTCTCTTGTGCGCCGGGTTCCTGCGCCGAGCGCTGGGGACGCGCCACTGCGGCCAGGGCATCCATTGGCGCGTCCATCCCCATCATACCAGAACCCTGCGCCCGGCGCCCAAGCGCCCAGCGGAGAAGGGAGGGAGCCGCCGGGCGGTGAAGCAGGCATAACAAAACCCCGTCGCTCTCTAGAGACCCAGAGAAGGACGGGGTTCCGACGGCATCCAGCGCCTGGAGGGGCGGTTAGAACATGGATGCGGTGCTGCGGAGCCAGGTGTTGATCTGGCGGCAGAGGTCGTCCCCCTCCCGGCCCAGCACCCGCCGCAGCTCGCGCTGATCCACTTTCAGCAGCATGTTGCGAGTTTTCTTCACTTCGTGGCGGGCGCGAGAGAGACGGGCTTCCCGCAGCAATTGGGCTACGTTCTGCTGGAGGCGCTCGCGCTCGTTGCGCTTATTCTCCTTCTGGGGCTGGTAGCGCGCCGGGTTCTGTGATTCGGGCACCGCGTTCTGCTCGATGAACCGCCGAACATGCTCGCGCCGAATCACGTGGTCGCCGTGCTCCTCGTCTGTACGCATCTCCTGAAGCACTTCGGCTGTGGACCGCAGGCTGGAGGCGACGAACGGGGCGGGCATACAGCGCTCCTGTAAGTCCGCAGCCATCTGGCGCAGGCGTTCCTGGTCCGGAGGAGCCAGGCGACGAAATGAAGGCACCCACTGCTCCACCAGAGCATCCAAGGCCGCCGCTTGTTCCAATCCTGTCGTATGCATCGCTTCTCCCTTTCCCACCCTTAGATACGCAAACCGCGCTGCCGGGGCCTCCCACTGTACGCTACGCCACTTGCAAGAGATTACTCCTTTTCTTATAATTGCCTCACGGTTGAGGATTGAGAGTTCTGGGAAAAACCCCCTGAAGCGAACGAGGAGAGGCTATTGGAGCGGCGGGTTGACCACCTGATCCAACGACCTCTCCTCTCATACAAAGCCCGTCTGGGGGTTTACCAAAGGGCCGCCCAGTTACTAACACTATTATTATCGGCCAGGATATGGGGATACTAACGCAGCGCCCGGTTTTTTGGGAACTGACGTTAGGCGACGGCCGTAGAAAAATGAGGCGAGCGTGTCTGTCAATACTGTTGCAGCAACGGCTCCGGTGATGACCCAACCGGTTGCGACTCCGAAAGACCGGACTCTAAGTCCGGAGGACCGCAAGCTCTTCGAGGAGCTGGCGACCCGTCACTACCGGCAGGCGTACCACATCTCCTACCGGATGGCGGGCAGCCACGCGGGCGCGGAGGATCTGACGCAGGAGGCGATGGTCCGCGCGTTCCAGTCGTTCCATCGATATCGGCGGGAACTCCCGTTCGCCAATTGGCTGTATCGCATTATCGTTAACCTGCACATCGACGAACTGCGACGGCGGCCCAAGGCCTGGATCGATTCGGTGGAAGACATGCCGGGGCTGGCCGAGTTGCCGGATGTGAACAGCGACCCCTCGGACATGGTGCTCTCGCAAGAGATCGACACCTGTCTGCAGCAGGCGTTGAACTCGCTGCCGAAGGATTTCCGCACGGCCGTGGTGCTGTGCGACATTGAAGGGCTCTCCTACGAGGAGATCGCCGAGGTGATGCAGTGCTCTATCGGGACGGTGCGTTCTCGCATCCACCGGGGGCGAAACCAGCTACGCCGGTTCCTGGGGGTGTCGTAAGGGCGGCCACGACCACCCCGGCGCCGGCGTAGAAACCTAACCGGGCGGGGAGGTCCCTGCCAAGCTGCCAGTTGCTGCGTGGCGACGACCGATTACCGGCCGTCTTGCCTGCCGCAAGGAGCGATTTTCGTATGCTCTGCTGCCGGGTCCTCAACCTCCTCTCCGCCTACTTCGACCAGGAACTCACGGGCGCCCAGATGCTGGAGATCCGGCGTCACCTCAACGGCTGCCCCTCCTGCCGCGCCGAACATGATTCCGTGCAGAAGGTGAAGACGCTGTTCGCCGCGCTCGGCCCGGTCGAGCCGCCTCGGCCGCTGAATCTGAACCTTCTTCAAAACCCACCGCGACGGTCGCGGGTTCCCGTCCAGGTATCGGATGCACTGGCGCGTGTGGGAGCGTGGATGGCCGCCGCGCCGCGTTCGAGCGCCCATCTCGCCACTTACAGCGCGCTGGCGCTCGTCATCATGGCGCTCGCCGTGGTCCACCATCCGCAGCATGCCGACGCCGTGACGGCGAACGTGCCGGAGTTGCTGCCGGCGGAGGAGACCGCGCCGGCCACTGCAGGGCTGCTCGCGGAGCCGGATGGCTATTTCGTGGCGCATCCTGCTACCGCTCCGTACGCCCACCGCACTTACGAACTCGGCGGCTACCCGCAGAGCCTGGGACCTGTGCTGCTGGTGCAGTACGATTCCGTGACGCCCCGCTCCCGCTAGCCGGATTCCAGTCCGCCCGCCAGCTCTCGGCACAGGCCGGGACTCGCTCTCGCATCCCCGCGAAAGCCAGCCGTCCGTCCGGGACTGACGATCCTGCCCTCTCGTGCCGCTGCGACGAAGTCGCTGGGCTCAACTCACCCCTCTCCGAGACCGACGCCCTAACTGTGGCCGCTTCTCTGGGGGCCTCATAAGCAGCCGTGGAGTTGCTAAAGCTCGGTCGGCGAGGCAGGGAAGGGTCGGACCTAGCCACCAAGGGACCCGCTCTGTAGGGCCGGACCGCCGCCTCTGCAGTCCGGGACCTCCTGGCCAAGCCTGCCCTAGCCTCGACAGCAGGCGGGGACAGAGAAACCGCCCTACAGAAGGCCGCGCGGGCAGTAGCTTATCTTTCATTCCCTCATCCCATGTGGTACTTTTGAAGCATCCTGCCTGCGTCCGCCTTCAATGACGCTCCGCCGGGCCTCATCTCACCCATTGCGCCAAGTCCGACACTTGGGCAGCTCTCCCGAACCTCAGGCCCGGGCGCTCACTATTCGGGCGAAGCAGCAGGGCGATGAGGTCAGGCTCCTCCGGGAGGCAGTAGGGGTTGTCGGAGGGGATTGCCCCCCGTACGGATACTGTTGGCGAACTGTTACCGACCGAGGGGCGGATTGCTTGGCGCCACGCCTAAAGTCCGCCGGCGGTCGACGCAGCGCCCCGTCTTTGGCGCGCTGGGTCAGGCACCGGTGCACCAATCGACCCCTTGTCTGCTTACAATTCGCCAACAGTATCCGTACGGGGGGTAAACCGCCACTCCGGTCGCGCCTCCATCCGGTCGCAATGACTGCCGGACCTGAAGAAGCCAGTGTTTCTCGTCCGTTCCGGCCGTTCCACGGCCCCTCGCTCCCGATGACACCCTACCCGAGGGGGGATGAAGAGCCGGTGGCGGCGCAGGCCTCTCACCTGTGGGGCGACTGAACCAGCTCCGGTCTTCAGATCTCCTGAAAATGTCGGAACTAGAAGGCCCCGGAATCGGGTCTATACTGATGTTCCCGTCGTTCATCCGCGTCCGCAGTACATTCACCCTATTTGTGAAAGTTGCGCGGGCTGAGTGACGGTAGTAAGATGTCACATAACCACTTCCTGTTCTCCGACAAGGAGAAGGAGGACCGAACGATATGAGCGCATTCCGACAACTGATGGACGCCAAAGCAAGCAATTGGGCTCTCTGCCTCACCAGCGCATCTCTGCTGGCGGTGGCCTTTAGCAATGGAACGCGACCCGCGCCCGTTTCGGCGCAGGCGGGCGGCGCGGACAGCACCCGGCGGGCGACGACGGGACAGCAAAAGGCCGTCCTGAACACGCTGGAAGACGCCTTCGTCAACATCGCGGACAAGGTGGAGCCGTCGGTGGTGACGATCTCCGCCAGCGCGAAGGCCGGTCCCGAGCGGCCCGTCCGTCCGATGCAGGACATGGACGACAGGGATTTGCCGGACCCGCTACGCGACCTGTTCCGCCGGGGCGGTCCCGGCCAGGGCCCGGACGATTCCGGCGCGCCGCGCCGATCCACGGGATCGGGCGTGATTATCCGCGAGACGGGCAATACCGTTTACATCCTCACCAACAACCACGTGGTGTCGGGACGTGACAAGTTCAACGTCCAGATGTTCGACTCGACCGACCTCCTCGCTGAGCTGGTGGGCACGGACGAGCGGACCGACCTGGCAGTGTTGAAGTGCCGCCTGAAGCGGCCGCTGCCCGCCGGAACGGTGGCGCGGCTGGGCGACAGCGAGCGCGTGAAGCCGGGCCAGTGGGCCATCGCCATCGGCAGCCCCCTGGGCTACAAGTCGAGCCTCACCGTCGGGGTTATCAGCGCGAAGGGCCGGCGCCTGGGCGAGATGGACCGGACGAACATGGCGAACTACTCCGACCTGATCCAGACGGACGCCTCCATCAACCCCGGCAACAGCGGCGGGCCGCTGGTGAACATCGATGGGGAAGTCGTGGGGATCAACGTGGCCATCGCCTCCTCCGGAATGTCGCGAGGCAGCATCGGCATCGGGTTCGCCATTCCGGTGAACACGGCGAAGATGGTATCGGAGCAGTTGATCTCCACCGGCAAGGTGGTGCGCGGCTACCTGGGCGTGTCGGTGAGCGACACGAACCGAAGCCTCGCTCCGGAGCTGCGAGAGCACCTGAACGTACCGAACGGCGGCGCCCTGGTGGAAGGGGTTCAGCCCGAAGGGCCGGCGGGACGCGGCGGCCTGAAGGACGGCGACGTGATCGTGCGGCTGAACGATCAGGTGGTGACCAGCTTCGACGATCTGGAGAAGGCGGTCGCCGGGGTTCGGCCGGGAACGACGGTGCCGGTTGAAGTGGTGCGCGACCGCCGGCCGGTCCGCCTCAACGTGACCGTGGTGCAGCGGCCGGACGAGCGGAACCTGCTTAGCGGTCTGAACCGCGGCGCCGGTCCGGACATGAAGGAGCCGGCGGCGGCCCAGCCGACGAAGACGAAGTTCGGGCTGACGGTGCGGCCGGCGGAAACGGGCTCGGGGGTGCAGATTGTGAGCGTGGCGCCGGGCAGCGCGGCGGATGACGCCGGACTGCGACCGGGAGACGTGGTGCTGCAGGCGGGGAACGCTTCCATCGCGAACATTGCGGCCTTCCAGAAGGCTCTGGACACCGCCGACAATGGGACGGGGCTCGTGCTGCGGGTCCGCTCCACGAACGGCATCCGCTTCGTGGTGCTGAAGCCGTAAGCACGGCTTGAGAGAAAAACGAAACAGGGCTCCGGCGCCACTGGCGCCGGAGCCCTGTTTTTGGTTAGGAAACGGATGGGGTGTTGCGAGAGCATTCCCTGCGAGTAACGCGGGCTCTCGCGGCCGTCGGGGACGGGTCCACACAGAACCCGAACAAGACGCAGTAGCCATTAGGCCCTGCCGGCGACCCACGGCGATCCGCGCCTATGCTATCGGGTTGTCGCCAACCTACTTCCAGACCCGGCGTCCTAGCGACTTCGAAGACCCCGGGGATCAATCCGTTGGGGCATTGGGAGAAGCGGAGGCGCGCGGCTGGCCCTGCTGGGCGGCCAGCACCTTTTCGACGTGGCGCAGCACATCCGGCGTGGCGTAGGGCTTGGTGAAGTAACCCGCGAGGTTGAACTGCCGCGCCTGATCGAAGTCTTCCCGCGCGCTCTTAGCGGTGAAGATGATGATGGGAATACGCTGGAGCTCCGGGGTCTCGCTGAGGCTGCGGCAGACTTCCCAGCCATCCGCCCCCGGCAGCATGATGTCGAGCAGGACGAGGTCCGGCATCTCGCGGGGGATCGCCTGGATCGCTTCCGCGCCGTCCCACACCTGGATGACCCGGTAGCCGACCCGGCTGAGGTTGTAGTGGAGCAGCTCGTTTAGCTCCTCATCATCTTCCACCACCATGATGGTTGCCATGGACTCTCCTCCACCCCGGTTGGGGCTGTCAGGCTGGCGCTTCCTGCCCCCGAGCTTCCACGGGCGCGGGGGACTCGGGGAACAGCGGCAGCTTCACTTCGAACGTGGTCCCCTCTCCCACCGTACTGTCGACCTGGATCTCGCCGCCGTGGATTTCCACGATCTGACGCACGATCGACAGGCCCAGACCCGCGCCCCCCGAGCGACGGGTGCGCGCCTGCTCCACCCGGTAGAACCGCTCGAAGAGATACGGCAGGTGCGCGTCGGGAATGCCTTCTCCGGTGTCGGACACGCGCGCGATGAGGGAAGAGCCTTCCGTCCAGGCCGTCACCGTCACCCGGCCG